>Ga0335069_10016227_pt1 | contig 10404 bp, 10 predicted proteins | sample Lox_Sample_11_FD_206714 | JGI IMG/M metagenome (GOLD analysis project Ga0335069, IMG submission 206714) | Soil microbial communities from Loxahatchee National Wildlife Refuge, Florida, United States - Lox_Sample_1.1 | ecosystem: Environmental > Terrestrial > Soil > Wetlands | place: USA...
CACCCACACGCCGGCCCCCTGGCCCGCCTGCGATTGCTGCAGCGCCGTGCCCATCACGCGCAGGTCGAGGCCGTGGGAGACTGCCGGCGGGATGCCGATGACGGCCGTCATGATCACGTCGTACTGCTTGGCCGAGGTGGCCTGGATGAGCTGCGGGATGGCGAGCCCGCGCGCCTCGACGGTGACGAGATCGGACGCGACCTTGCCGTTCATCATCGCCCAGGTCACGGCGTCGTAGGCGGGGTCGAGCAGATACGCGTAGGTGATCTTCTCTTTTGCCTGGGCCCTGGGGGCCTGGGCGAAGCTTGGCCGCGCCACCGTCATCAGGGCGGGGGCGGCGAGAAGCTTGAGGACCTTGCGACGTTTCATGACCTGTCTCCCCATCAAGAACCGGAACCGTGTTCGAGCGAACGGAAAAGCTCCATCAGGCGGGCGCGCTGGGCGCCCGACGCGGCGTCGGCGGGCGCGCGCGGCCGCCTCGCGTCCACCTGAAGCACATCGATGACCCGCGTCGGCTTGTTCGACAGGAGCACGATGCGGTCGGCGAGCTGCAGCGCTTCGTCGACGTCGTGCGTCACGAAGACCACGGTCTTGCCGGTGCGCTGCCAGATCTGCTCCATCTCGCCGCGCAGGCGCACCCGCGTGTTCGGATCGAGGGCGGAGAACGGCTCGTCCATCAGCACGATCTGCGGATCGACGGCCAGGGCCCGGGCGATGGACACCCGCTGGCGCTCGCCGCCCGACAGCATCGCGGGATATTTCCGGGCGTCGTTGGCGAGCCCCACGAGGGTCAGGAGTTCCATGGCGCGCGCGCTGCGCGCGGCGCGGTCGCCCGTGCCGCTGCCGCGGCCGAAGCGCAACTCGGAGGCCAGCAGCACGTTGCCGAGGGCCGTGCGCCACGGCACCAGCCGCGGCGACTGGAAGACGAAGGCGATCTCGGGCCACGCCTCCTGCGGCGTCCGGCCGTCCACCGTGACCTCGCCGCCGCTCGCTTGCAGCAGACCGGCAATGACGCGCAGCGATGTCGATTTGCCGCAGCCCGAGGGCCCCAGGATGCAGACGAACTCGCCCTTGTGGACGTCGAAGCTCAGGCGCTCATAGATGGTGTCGCCGCCGAACGCGACGGCGACGTCGCGGAAGGCGATGATCGCCTCCGTGGACGCCGTCTGTACCGCCGGGTGCCGGTCGTCCCGCAACGCGGACCTGCTCACCACGGCTCGCGACCGCATGCCATGAGCCGCCTCTCCTGCCCCCGCTTTTTCGGAGCGGGGAAATTATTTTATATTTAAAATAATGCGGCAGAGCTCCCTGGGCAAGCTCGCAAGTGGCCGCCGCGGTCGCGGGGTGTCAGCGGTGCCGGCGTGACTTCCTCCTTGCGGCTTTTCTCGCCGTGGTCCGCTTCTGCTTTCTGGCTCGCGTCCACAGCTTCTTGCTGGCGATGTCCGCCCCCTCGCGCATCGCCTTGAACTTCTCCCACACCACGGTCGGGTGCACCTCGGTCTTGTAGAGCGCCTGCGAGGAGAAGCCGCAATCCGCCCCCGCCATGACGTTGTCGCGGCCGACCAGCTTGGCAAAGCGCAGCAGGCGCTCGGCGATCAGCTCGGGATGCTCGACGATGTTGCTCGCGTGCGTGATCACGCCCGGGCACACGACCCTGCCGTCCGGCACCTTCACGTGCTCGAACAGGTGATATTCATGCTCATGGCGAGGATTGGCGCCTTCGAAGCTGAACTGCCCGGCCTTGACCTTGAGGACATAGCGGATGATGTCGGCAAGTGCGGCTTCGTGGATGCGCGGGCCTTCGTTGATGCCGTAGCAGGTGTGGAACCGCACCTGTTCCTGCGGAATGCCCTTGAGCCCGGCGTTGGTCGCTTCGACGTAGATCTCGGCCCGCCGCTTCATCTGCTTCCCGTCCAGGTGCGGGTCGACGAAGATGTCGGGCAGGAACGGATCGTCGATCTGGACCAGCAGCCCCGCGTCGGCGATCGCCCGGTATTCCTTGGCGAGCTCGGCCGCCAGCGCGTGGAAATACTCCTCGTCGGTCTTGTAGTACTCGTTCTTGCCCACGCCCGAGGGGGCCGTCGCCGGCAGGAAGATGTGATCGTCGGCGATGCCCGCCGCCTTCGCCGCCGCCTTCAAATTGGCGATGTCGGCCTTGAGCAGGGACTCGCCGCGATACTTGACCGGCCCGACGCAGACCATCGGCACCATCTTGACCGCGGCTCCGCCGAGCATGGCCTCCTTGAAGTACTGCTCGTAGTACTCCGGAAAGGCGGCGACCTCCGCTTCGAACAGGGCGAATTTCTGGTTGGGACGCGGCTCGAAGCCTTCGAGCCGCGCCTGGATGTAGGAGAAGAAGCCCGGCTTCGAGAACTCGCCGTCGGTCACGTAGTCGATGCCGCACTCCGCCTGCTTCTTGACGAGGTCCGCGACCGACCGCGCCAGCACGGCATCGAAGCGGGACTGGTCGTAGGACTGGCCGGTGTATTTCGCCTTGATCTGGTCGAGCAGATCGTGCGGGCGCGGCAGGCTGCCGATATGCGTGATCTGGATGCGGTCGGTGTTCTGCTGGGTCATGCGTCTCCCCCGTGGCGCTCGCAAGATCGAGCTTTTGCGCGAGTGTAGGCGCAATCGGGGCGCGAATGGGAGGCCTTGCTTGGTGTGGGCCCCTCGATGGTCCTGTACGCGTGGGAATTTGAAAAGGCGGGCCACGAGCTGAGGGCGCGCGAAGGCTTGGCGCAATCCCACATCGGCAAGAATCGGCTCAAGCGCGTGCCCGCCGGCTGGTGCCCGCCGTTTTCGGGATATCACCTCTGGTATCCGAGCCGACGGGAATCGTCCGCGGCATTTGCCTTGCTGGTGGAAGCCTTGCGCTACCGCGGGTGTGGCTAGCTGCTATGGGTCATCCCGCCATCGCAGGCGATCGTCTGGCCGGTCATGAAGCTCGCCGCCGGCGTCGACAGGAACATGGCAAGTCCCACCAGGTCCGGTGGCACCATTCCTCTCGGTATGCATTGTTCGGCGACCTGCGCGATGCGGCGCTCGATGGTCGGGTTGACCGCCCGCTCCACTTCGGTCGCCACGGCGCCCGGCCGAATGCAATTCACGGTGATTCCGTCCGCTCCAAGTTCGCGGGCCATTGCGTTGGTCATCCCGATGATCGCCGATTTCGACGTCACGTAATGGAGATAGTTCGGAACTCCCTTGCGCACGGAATTCGACGAGATGTTGATGATCCGTCCCCATTTTGCTGCGCGCATCGCCGGCAAGACCGCCCGCACGCTGAGGAATGTGCCCGTGATGTTGACGTGCAAGACCTGGTTCCACTCGTCGAGCGGAATTTGGTCGAAGGGCCGCTTCCTCAGTGTCGCAAATATTGCCGCACCGTTGATGAGTACGTCGGTGCGCCCGTACTTCGCCAGGACGGTCGAGACCATTGCTTCGAGCGACTCCTCGTTCCCGATATCGACGGTCGCTGCCATGGCGTCACCGTCCGCTCGGGCGATCTCATTCTGCACGCGATCTGCGTTTGCAGCGTTCACGTCAGCCACGACGACCCTGGCGCCGGCGGCGGCGAACTGCCGCGCGAGCTCCCGTCCAATTCCCTGACCGGCGCCGGAGATGATCACGACCCGGTCTTTGACGCTCATGTCGCGGGCGTCAAAAGGTACGCCCGAATCGCGTGGGGCGTGCGTTGCGGTCGCAGGGATGCCGTCAGCAAAACTCACAGGAGATGCGCCGTGGGATGAATCCGCGTTCAGTTGCCGAGGGTGATCTTGTTCTTCTCGATCACGTGCTTCCAACGCGTCGTCTCATCGTCCATCATCTTGCTCAGCTCGCCGGGCCCCCGGATTTCCACGCTGAAGCCGAGCTTGTCGAGCTGGTTCGGCGTGGAAGGATCCTTTCCGGCTTCGGCGAACGCGGCGTACAACCGCATCACGCGGTCGGTGGGCGTCTGCTTCGGCGCCAGAAATGCGTACCAGAGCTTCGGATTGAAGTCCGGGTGGCCGAGCTCCGCCATGGTGGGCACGTTTTCGAGCATTTTTGCCCGGCGATTGGACGTCACAGCCAGTACCGTTATCTCACCCCCGCTTTCGGCCGTCGTCGCATCGGCAACCGATCCGAAAAAGAAATCCACCTGGCCGCCGGCAACGGCCATCATAACGTCGGGGTTGCCGCGGTATGGAACGTGCGTGGCCGTCGCACCAATCTCGTTCAGCAACGCCGCAGCGGAGAGGTGGCCCAGCGTCCCTGTGCCCGCCGAGCCGTAATTGAGCCCGCCCTTCCGAGCCAAGGCCGTAAAGTCGTTCAGGGTTCGAACGTTCAAACTTGACCGCACGACCAGTGCCAGCGGCACGGAGCCGAGGCCGATAATCGGTCGGAGGTCTTCCCTCAATTTGTAGGGAACATTCTTCTCGAGCAACGTCGCCGTCAGGCCTGACGACGGAAACCCGAGAATCGTGTAGCCGTCCGGCTTGGATCTCACCACCATATTCGTGCCCAGCGTCGTCGTCGCACCCGGCTTGTATTCAAACACCAGGGTCTGTCCGAGAATTTTCGTCGCCCTCTCGGCGAAAGCGCGCGCGATGATATCGCCCGGGCCGGCGGGCGGATTGGGTATGATCACCTTGACAGGTTTTGACGGAAACTCTTCGGCTGACGCGCCCATGGCCAGCGCCGACGCGCCCAGCACGGACGCCAGGGCAAGATAAAACGTCCTACGATTCATCCTCTTTCTCCTGCGGGCGCGCATGTCCCGCAACCGTGACGCTGATTGTTCGCCGCCGGGCTGCGGCATTCGCTTCACCGAGGTGCCGCCCGCCGAAATCGCCGCGGAGATTTTAAAACCTGGGCAGGACAATGGAGAGAAACTCCGTTGCCTCCTTTGCCTCGATCTCGATCGGGCCTTCATTGGCAAGAAACTCGAACGCCGCGTAAGGGCCGTAATCACGACCGCTCAGTGAGACCGCGCCCTTGCTCAGGAACAGCAGCTCGGTCGACGCCTGAAGGCCCGCGGAAAATGAGGATCCCGCGTCGACACGGATCAGCCCGAGTTGCGTATCTCGTTCGGTGAAGGTGCCAAGCCGCTTTGTGTGGACACCTGGCGCGTTTGCCGGGATCCACTCGTATGCCGCCGGATCCATCACAATGAAGTTTTCGTATCGCGGCTTGCCATACGCCGTCTTCTTGCCGGTGGCCTCTTGATAGCAGGCCTCGGATCCATCGATGTTATGGCGCTGGCCGTTTTCATCGAAGTACGTGTAGACGCCGTCCTTGAACTGCCCCTTCTTTTCGAGAGCGGCGTTCGCGGCCTCGCGGCGCTGCGGGCTGAGAAAGCCTTGTCCGCTTGCGCCGCCGAACTGACACACCATCATCTCGAGACCTTCCGGCCGGTCTTGGGGGCCGTAGTAAACGCCCTCCGGGAAATAGCCCACCGAGCCTTCTTCCATCACCACGCCTTTGGCGATGGGATAGCGGCCTTTGAGAACATAGCGGACCTGATCGAACGGGTGCCGATGCCGGGGAGTCGACCATCCGCCACCACCCGTGCGTCCGACATTGAGGAGGTAGTTGCTCGGCGAATCGTCGCGCCCCTGGAGAAGATATCTCTGCTCCAGGATGCCTTCGCGCATGGTTCCGACGCGGTTTTCGGGTGCAGTGTGGGCTTCGCCAACGCGCATCTGTTTCCTCCTGCGACTTGTCCGGGTCGTCGAAAACGGCCCTTCTTATCCGATGCCGGCGGGACTGACACGCGCGACTTGGAGTGGGATATAACACGACGTTATCGCCCGGGCCGATAAGTCGTTATGGCGCCTCATATCGGGGGTCGGGGCGCTCGGCGTTTCCGCGCACCCTGGGCGCTGGGATTGTCGGGGACCAGGTGCCGGACGAGCGGTGCCGCGTGGCCTAAGCAGCAAAACTTCGGCCGACGGCCCTTATTCGTCTGATCAGATCGCGGCCGGCTTCGTCCGGCGCCGAGCGGTCGCGGAAGACGGCCGTGATGTTGCGGCGAAACGCCTCATCGACGAGCGGCAGCGCGCGTATCTGTCTGTCGCCCGTGCCACCGGGCGCCGCGTGTTCCGGAAGAAGCCCGAGATAGTCGGTCGCGGACAGCAGAGTTCGCGTGAAGTCGATTGCACCGCACTCGATCATCTGTTCCGGCATCTGCACGCCGTGCATCGCGACAATTCGTTCGAGTAGACTCCTCTGCCTCCCTCCGACGATCGGGCAGACCCACGGGTACTTCGCGACGTCGCCCCATGTCACGTTCTGCTTGCGGAAGAGCCGGTGGCTTGGCTTCGCAAAGATCCTCAGGCGGTCGCGAAACAGGACGGTCTGTTTCAGGCCGTCGACCAGGTCGTAGTGCTCAGTCTGGCCTATGACGAAGTCGAAATTGCCCCGCTGTAGCTCGGCGAGAAGCGTAATGCCCACGGCCTCGATGATTCGCAGCAGGACGTCCGGGTATTTCTTTTTCCAGATTGCGACTGCGTGCGGCACGATTGTCGTCGCCAAAGTCGGCAGGACCCCGACCGTGATGACGCGCGTATCGCCGGGGGCTTCACCTTTGAGCTGAGCCTCGACGTAGGCCATTTCGTTCTTGATGAGCTGTGCGTGACGGCAGAGCAGCTCGCCGAACTCGGTCGGCACCACACCGGTGGGGCTGCGCTGAAGCAGCTTCGTCCCCACCGCCTTCTCAAGTCGCATCATCGCCATCGAGAGTGCGGGCTGGGAGATCGACAGTTGCTTGGCCGCCTTCTTCAACGAGCCTAATTCGACGGTCGTTGCGAAATAGAAAAGTTTCCTTGAATCAAGATTGGGCTGCATTCCCGCAAACCTGTATGACCGGTGGCAACCGTCTCAGAATGTGACGCGCGAGCGCGCTGGGGCTGGTTCGAAACCGGCTGCAGGTCTCATCCCACGCCGCCGAGATATAACTGGCTATTATACCTCAACGAGGGATCCGCGTCGTTCCGCATTGACGGTGCTCCGCCCCCTGCGATGATGTCGCGGCACCCAACCGTCAGAGCGCCCGCCGCGCACCACCCCTTCTGGTAAAAACGAGGCCATGACAAGCCCCCCGCGAGATCTCGTGCGTAACGCCGTCAGGGACAAACTGGCGCGTGACGAAGTCGTTCTGTCGATGAGCATCCGCCTGGTTCGCACGATGGAGATCGCTGCCCTGGCGCAGAGCGCCGGATTCGATTCCATCTATATCGACGTCGAACACAGCAGCTTTTCACTCGATACGACCAGCCAGATCTGCATGGCAGGATTGGCGTCGGGGATTACGCCCTTCGTCCGCGTGCCCAGCATCGACGTCATTCCGCGTGTATTGGACGGCGGTGCCCTCGGTGTCATCGCGCCGCATGTTCAGTCCGCACAGGACGCGGCGCGAGTCGTCCGCGCCGCGAAGTATCCACCGCTCGGCGACCGCTCTTTCACCGGCGCGTTGCCGCAGCTGGGCTTCCGTCCCTTTTCCGCCGCGGAGGCGCTGCCAGCGCTGAACGACGCGACGACGGTGGTCGCGATGATCGAATCCGCCGAAGCGCTCGGAGCCGTCGATGAGATCGCTGCGGTCGACGGTGTTGACCTTCTGTTCATCGGCACGAACGATCTTTGCCTGTCGCTGGGCATCCCTGGACAGTTTGACCACGCGCTGGTCCGGGATAGCTACACGAGGACGATGGGGGCGTGCCGCAGGCATGGGAAGCATCTGGGCATCGGCGGCCTTGCCGGGCAGCCGAAGCTCGTCGCGGAATTCATCAAGCTCGGCGCGCGCTACGTCTCGACCGGCACCGATTTGTCCTTCCTGCTTGGCGCAGCCACCGCCCGGGTCAAGCAGATGCGCGCCCTCTGAGCGCCGGTTCGGCGTCGGCACCCGCGAACGTCCGATCACCAGCTCCTGGCTTCCCGGTCTCATGCGCGAGACGTCTATTGGTTTGCGCCGCCCCCGATAGTCTGCCCGCTTCCGCCCATGCTAGGGTGGGCCAACGATCGCGGACGGGCCTGAAGGCCCGCCGGATCGAAAAATTCCGCCGGGAGGAACGTTGTGTCCGCGATCGACGTCGCCGACATCATCGACCAGCAGAAGATCAGCGCCTTCCAGGCGCGGATCGTGGTCATGGCGTGGTTCACCTTGTTCCTCGACGGCATCGACAACCAGGCCATCGCCTATGTGGCCCCGGCACTCTCGGCCTCCTGGCATCTGCCGCGCGGCGCCCTCGGGCCGGTGTTCGCCGCGGGCGTGGTCGGCGTGGCGCTGGGCGCCCTCATCATCGGCCCGCTCGCCGACCGCTACGGCCGCAAGCGCGTGCTCGTGTCGACGGTGCTCTATTTCGCCGCGATGTCGCTCGCCATCACCCAGGCGCGCGACCTCACGCAGCTCCTGGTGTTGCGCTTTTTGATCGGCCTCGGTCTGGGGGCCGTCGTGCCGCTCGCGGTCGTGCTGGTGAACGAGTTCGCGCCGCGCCGGAGGCGCGCGGCGATGGTGACCCTCACCACCTGCGGCTATGCGATGGGCGCTGCTTCGGGCGGCCTGCTGGCAGCGCAGCTGGTGCCGATCTTCGGGTGGACCTCGATGTTCTATGTCGGCTGCGCCATTCCGGTGCTGCTGGCGCTGGCCTTGGTGGCGTGGGTGCCGGAATCGATCCGGCTCCTGACCTTGCGCGGGGACGGCGAGGCCATTCGCGGGATCCTGCGGAAGATCAACCCCGTGCTGGCGTTGCCCGCCGATGCGCAGTTCACGTTGCGCCAGGAAGGGGCCGAGGCGCATGCCGGCAGCTGGCGCGTCGTCCGCCTGTTCAAGGAAGGGCGCAGCGCGACCACGCTCCTGATCTGGTTCTGCTTCTTCATGAACCTGCTGGTGCTCAACGTGCTCAACAACTGGCTGCCGACCCTGGTCACGCACACCGGCATCCCGCAGGAGCAGGCGGTGCGCGCCGCCACGGCGCTGCAGTTCGGCGGCATGACAGGCGTGATCACCATGGGCCTCCTCGCCGACCGCTTCGGCTTCTTCAAGGTGCTGCCGTTCTCGTTCGGCGTCGGGGCGGTGTTCATCGCCCTGATCGGCGTGGCGGGTGCCGACCTCGTGATGCTGGTCGCGATGATCTTCGTCGCCGGGTTCTGCAACATCGGCTCGCAGATGACCCTGGCCGCACTCACCGCCACGCAATACCCGACCGACATCCGCTCGACCGGTGTCCGCTGGGCGCACGGGGTTGCGCGCCTGTTGTCAATCGCGGGCCTGCTGCTCGCGGGCGTGCTGTTGTCGATGAACTGGCCGCTGGCCGGCCTCTACGATCTGGTCGCGGTGCCGATGGTGTGCGGCAGCGTCGCCGTGCTGGTCCTGGCCGGCGTCCGCCGCGCGCGGCAACCCGCCACGGCCCTCGCGTCATCCGTATCGTGAGCGCGCACAGAAGGGACTGAACATGTTTGCGCAGATCAATCACATGGCGATGATCAGCTCGAACTACACCTTGCTCAGCAAGTTCTACGAGGGCGTCTTCGGCTTGAAATCGTCCGGACGGACGTCGCCGCTCCGCGCCACCGTATACGGCGACGGCTATGTCGGCCTCAACATCATCCCGCGCCGCGACGGCTATGTCGGCGGCCTCGATCATTTCGGCATGGTGGTGGACAACGTCGAGACGGTGCTGGAGCGCATGCGCAAGAAGCATCCGCAGGCCAACATCGTGAAGCGTCCATCGGCCCGGCCCTTTGCCGCCTATAGCGGCCACGATCCCGACGGCAACGTGTTCGACCTGGCGGAGAAGACGGGCGACAACCGCAAGGACATCTACGCCGACCAGGCGGCCGAGGGCTGGCACCAGGACCGCTATCTCAACAAGTTCGCGATCCGCACGCCCAACGCCGAGCGCTGCGCGGACTTCTACATGGACGTGTTCGAGCTGACCCCGCTCAACCGCAAGGTCGACGCCCCCGGCTATCACCTGACCGACGGCCGCGTCACCCTCTCGATCCTGCCGTGGTCGATCCAGGTGTTCGAAGGCATGTCGATCAAGCGTCCGGGCCCCGACCATTTCGGCTTCAAGGTCGAGAATCTCGAGGCGTTCAAGGCGCATGTCGCGTCCGTCGCGGGCGAGAATCCGTACCTGGCCCCGGTGCCGCTCGGCGGCAGCCGCGAGTCCGACGTGCGCAAGCGGCTGTTCCAAAGCAGTGCGACCGGCAAGTACCAGATGAGCGATCCGGACGGCACCTGGATCGACGTGACCGACGAATAGCCTGGATGACGAGCATGGACGGCGACCGCCAGGCGCAAGACAGATACGTCACCGTCGACGGCCTGCACCTGCGCGTCATCGAGGCGGGGCAGGGGCCGGCGGTGCTGTTCCTGCATGGCGCTTCCTTGGGCTCGTCCGCCGACGTATTCCGCCGCAACCTGCC
>Ga0335069_10016228_pt1 | contig 10404 bp, 7 predicted proteins | sample Lox_Sample_11_FD_206714 | JGI IMG/M metagenome (GOLD analysis project Ga0335069, IMG submission 206714) | Soil microbial communities from Loxahatchee National Wildlife Refuge, Florida, United States - Lox_Sample_1.1 | ecosystem: Environmental > Terrestrial > Soil > Wetlands | place: USA: Florida...
CTATGCGAATTGGGTGCTCGATCAGCTTGGCATCGAAACGATGCTCGCCAATCGAGTCGCGATGGGCCCCGGTCTCGCGCCGCCGCGGTTTTTCTGGGTGCCGTTCGAAGATGCGCTGATGTATCCGCTCAACAACAGCAGCTTGGCGTCGAAGAACTCGGATTACAAGACATTTTATGCCGACGAAGAGCGGCTTCTGAAGCGCTATCTGAAGGAATGCGGCTACGCGGCGCCGCCGGTGTCGTTCGACGAATACCTCACCAAAGTCGTGACCGCCACACTCGAGCGCCACAAGCGTGACGGCGCGGTCGCGGTGAAGTTCGAAGCAGCTTACCTGCGCTCGCTCGACTTCGAAAACGTCAGCAAAGCCGAAGCCGCGCGCCTGTACTATGGATCGCGCAACGTCCCCCTTCCTGACGCCTCTTACAAGAAAGTCCAGGACTACATCTTCCGTTACATCGCGGCTGAATCGGGCCGCCTCGGCATGGCCGTTCATCTCCACTCCTCTTTCGGCGCTAACGGCTACTTCCATATTGCCGGCGCGAATCCCTTGAACCTGGAGTCTGTCCTTAACGATCCAAGACTTCGACAGACGAACTTCGTCCTGCTCCACGGCGGTTGGCCGTTCACGCGCGAAATCGCCGCATTGATCTCCAAGCCCAACGTTTATGCCGATTTTTCGGAGCAGACATTCATGAATTATCCACGCGCGGTTGCCAATGCCATCCGCGAATGGCTCGAATGGGCACCCGAGAAAGTTCTGTTCGCGACGGATGCCTATCCGTTCTCAGACAACGTGTATTGGGAAGAAGCCGGCTGGATTGCCGCCACCACTGGCCGCGAAGCTCTGGGCCTAGCGCTCACCGAAATGATGCACGACGGCGAAATCACGCGTGAACGGGCCAGCGAAATCGCTAGCATGGTCCTGCGCGACAACGCCCGAAAACTCTACAAACTGCCCTAAATTTGGGCGCCTGCTATCATAGAGTTTTAGACCCTCCAGGAATCATCACCTTGAAAATTGGCTTCGTTAGTCTCGGCTGTCCAAAGAACCTTGTCGACACAGAGGTGATGATGGGCCAACTTGTAGAACGTGGGCACGAGCTTACGAATAATCCGCAAGACGCCGAAGTCCTGGTGGTCAATACCTGCAGCTTCATCGATCCGGCAAAGCAGGAATCCGTCGACACGATCCTCGAAATGGCCGAGTTCAAGAAGACCGGCCGCGCGCAGAAATTGATCGTTGCCGGCTGCCTGGTCGAGCGCTATCGCAACGAAATCCAGCAGCAGATTCCGGAAGTGGACGCTGTCGTCGGCACCAACGAGCTGCAAACGATTGTTCCGCTGTGCGAAGGCAGTAACGTCGAAGCAAATCCGTTCGAGCCCTATCTCTATCACGACCTGACGCCGCGTGTTTTATCCACCGCACGCCATTTCGCCTACATCAAGATCGCCGAAGGTTGCGACCATCCGTGCTCCTTCTGCGTGATCCCGCAATATCGCGGTAAATTCCGCAGCCGCCGATTCGAATCCGTGATCGCCGAGGCGACGCGCCTGTTCCACCAGGGCGTGCGTGAGGTCAACCTCATCGGCCAGGACACGACATCGTACGGCGAGGATCTCGGCATTCGCGACGGTCTCGCTGAACTCATGGCCCGCCTCGCGCAAATCGAAGCGCCGCACCAGAAATGGATCCGCTTCCTCTACTGCTATCCCAATCGCATCACCCAAAAGCTACTTGACACGATCGCCGAGCATGATTCGTTGGTGAAATACATCGACATGCCGCTCCAGCACGCCAGTGCTCCGGTGCTTAAGCGCATGAAACGCGGCTCACACGGTGATTTCTTCCTGAAGCTTCTCGAAAAGATTCGCGCCACCATCCCCGGCGTCGCGATCCGCACTAGCATGATCGTCGGATTCCCCGGTGAGACCGAAACCGATTTCGAAACGCTGTGCGATTTCGTGAAGGCCGCGCAGTTCGACCGCCTCGGCGTCTTCTCCTATTCCGACGAAGACACATCCGCCAGCTTCCATCTCGACGGCAAAGTCGACGGCCGCACCATCAACAACCGCAAGCGCCGCCTCATGGCTATCCAACGCCGCGTTTCGCAAGCCAAGAATCGCAAGATGGTCGGGCAGGAAGTCGAAGTCCTGATCGAGGGCCCCTCCGAAGAATCCGATCTGCTCTGGCAAGCGCGCATGTCCACGCAAGCGCCCGAAATCGATGGAGTCACCTACATCAACGATTTCAACGGCGCGACGCCGCGTCCTGGTGAATTCCGCCGCCTCGAAATCACCGAAGCGCACGACTACGATCTGGTCGGAGCGCTCGCTCCCGAACTGTTTCCCATCCTCGCGCGATGAAGTGCCCCATTTGCAAGAAGGACGTCGCCGAAATAGATCCGTTCTTCCCGTTCTGCAGCGAACGTTGCAAGCTCATCGACCTCGGCAACTGGGCCAGCGAGAAATACGTAATCTCTTCGCCGATTCACCCTCCGGAAGAAGCGGAATCCGATGAACAATAGGGGAGAAATCTCCTACGCCATCGCCACGTGGTTTGGCTGCGGCTTCTCTCCTTACGCTCCCGGCACTGCCGGATCTCTCGCGGCGATCGTCATCGCGGCCGTGCTTCACGCCTGGCTCGATTCCGGACGCGGCTCGATCCTGATTCTGACCGCTGTCCTGCTGATCCCCGGCATCTGGGCGGCCGGCGATGTCGCGAAACGCGAAGGCCGCGAAGATCCTGGCTTAGTAGTGGTCGACGAAGTCATCGGCCAATGGATCACGCTGGCGGGCGCCTCCGTCTTCAACTGGAAAAGTTATCTCGCCGCATTCATCCTCTTTCGCGCCCTTGATGTCTGGAAACCCCCGCCGGCGCGGCAATTCGAAGATCTGCACGGCGGCCTCGGCATCGTCGCCGACGATGTCATGGCGGGGCTCTACGGTGCGCTTGCTATATTCTTATTAGACCGGTTCCAGATTTTCTAATATGGCTTCAAAGAAGGACTCGAACGGCCGTCCTGTGATTTCTAGCGTCACTCCCGAGGTGGCGATTCCCGGCGGCGAGTTCCAAATCCACGGCGCGGGACTTGCGCAATCCGAACGTCCTCGCGTCACCATCGGCGATGTTCATGCGCCGATCGTTATCGGGTCCGATTCTTACGTGATCGTCCGCGTGCCCGAAGGAGCTTCGGCCGGAGAACTCATCGTCGAAGCCGGCAATCAATCCAGCCGCGCCTGGACCTGCGATATCGGAATCCAAATCGCGGATGGCCTGTATCCTGTCGCCAATCCCGCGGTCGACTCTTTCGGCAACATCTACGTCACCTTCAGCGGCTCGCGCGGACAAAAAACGCCGGTCTCGGTTTACAAGATCGATCTCAACTACACGCCCAAGCCCTTCGTCAGCGACATGATGAACGCCACCGGTTTGGCGTTCGACAAACAAGGCGTGCTGTATGTCTCCAGCCGCTACGACGGCGTCGTCTATCAAGTGAGTTCCAGCGGTACGGCGTCTGTCTACGTCGAAGGCATGGGCGTCGCCACAGGCATCGCGTTTGACGGCGAAGAAAACTTGTACGTCGGCGATCGCAGCGGCACGATCTTCAAAATCAGCCGCACCCGCCAGATCTACGTCTTCACTACGCTTGAGCCATCCATCTCCGCCTATCACATGGCATTCGGAACCGATGGCTATCTTTACGTCACGGGGCCCACGACATCGAGCTTCGATTCGATTCAACGCGTGTCCCCAGCCGGTGAAGTTGAAACTTACTATCGCGGACTCGGCCGCCCGCAAGGAATCGCCTTCGACGCCGAAGGGCGTCTGTATGTCGCCGGATCTCTCGGCGGACGGCGTGGCGTGGTCCGCTTCGATGCGTCGCGAAATCCGGAACTGTTCCTTTCCGGTCCCGGTATTGTCGGATTGGCGTTCACGCCGTCCCGCTCCATCTTGGTGGCAACCAACAGTGCGATCTTCCGCGCCGATGTGAACATCAGCGGAAAACCTCTTCCCTAAATGCCCGATGCGGAAATCATCGCGATCGGCTCAGAACTTCTGACTCCTCAGAAGATCGACACCAATTCTCTCTACCTCACCGATCAACTGAACGCGCTTGGCGTCGAGGTGGTTCGCAAAACCGTGGTAGGCGACGAACGGCCGCGTCTGACTGACAGCATTCTGGGCGCAATCGCACGATCGCAGATTATCATTTTGACCGGTGGCCTCGGCCCGACCGAAGACGATCTCACGCGCGACTCCGTAGCCACCGCGCTCGGCCGATCGCTCGTCTTCCGCCAGGACATTTGCGATCTGATCGAAGAGCGCTTCCGCCGATTCGGCCGCAAGATGGTCGAGATCAACCGGCGCCAGGCATACATTGTCGAGGGCGCCGAGATTCTCCGAAACGATCGCGGCACCGCGCCCGGCCAATGGATCGCGCACGACGGCGTGGTGTTGATGCTGCTCCCTGGCCCGCCGAACGAGCTCAAGGCGATGTACGAGCGTGAATGCCTGCCTCGTTTGCAAATGCTATTGCCGCCGCAGGTCCTGCGCATGCGTCATTACCGTATCGTCGGCATGCCCGAATCCGACCTGGATCAATTGATCGCGCCAGTGTACACGCGCTATACGAATCCGGTCACGACGATTCTTGCCGTCTCTGGCGAGATCCATATTCACCTTCGCGCGCGCTGTCCCTTAGCTGAGCAGGCAGAAGAGTTGCTCGATGAAGTCGCGAGCCAAATCGAACCGCTGCTCGGTGACCGCATCTACTCGAAAAATAGCGACTCTCTGGAAAAAGTCGTTGGCGATCTGCTGCGCGCACGTCACGCGTCGCTCAGCGTCGCGGAGAGCGTCACCGGCGGCTTACTCGGCGGCCGCATCACCGCGGTTCCCGGAAGCTCCGACTATTTCGTCGGCGGATTCCTGACTTACTCCGACAAAATGAAAGAGCAGCTCCTTGGCGTCCCGGAACAACTGATCGCCGAGCACTCCGCCGTCAGCGAGCCTGTCGCCAAAGCCATGGCGGAAGGTGCTCGTAAGCGGACGGGATCCGACTACGCGCTGTCGATGACCGGTTATGCCGGTCCCGAAGGCGACCCCGCCGGTCTTGTATTCATCGGTCTCGCCACGCCCGATGGCAGCGAAGCGCGCCGCGTGCAAATGCCCGGCGATCGCGAACGTGTCCGTACTTTTTCCACCAACACCGCGCTCGATATTCTCCGCCGGAAGCTGATGTCATGAAAGCACGGCTGTTCGGCGCGTTGTTTTTGAGCGCCACCTTCGCGCATTCCGACCTTCTGATCCGGGATGTTAATGTCATCGATGTCGAGAGCGGCACGACCTTGCCGAATCGCTCCATTCTGATTCGCGAAGACCACATCGCAGCGATCGGCGTGGAGCTGCAGGCCCCCAAGGCACAGATCATTGACGGAAACGGCAAGTATGTCATCCCCGGCCTGTGGGACATGCATGTCCATCTCGTCGACCGGAACCAATTGCCGATGTACTGTTCATACGGCATCACCGGCGTGCGCGATATGGGCAGCAATCTCGATCGAGTCAAGGCTTGGCGCGCCGAGATTCAAAGTGGCTCCCTCGTCGGCCCGCACGTCGAGACTTGTGGTCCGGCCGTGGACGGCTTTCCTGCCGAAGATCCAAAGCTTCCGGTCAACATGGTTCGCAGCCCGAACGAAGCAAGAACAACCTTCGACCGCCTCGACAACCAAAGCGTCGACTTCATCGGTATCTTACCGCGTCTCCCCCGTGACGCGTACTTCGCATTGATCGAGCGCGCCCGCAAGTGGTATTCATCCGTCGCCGGCCCCGTGCCTGCCACGGTGACCGTTCTAGAAGCGATCGATGCGCGCCAGAGAACCATCGACCAAATGTTCGGGATTCTCCTCGCTTGCTCCACCGAGGAGAAGCGATTCAGCGAATTGCGCGCCCTGGCTCTCGATCGCCGCGATTGGGAAGGCTTCCACGACGTGGAACTCGCTGCGGCCGATACATTCAACGCTGCAAAGGCCGACGAGCTTTTCCGCCGAATGGCAATGTACGACACGCGAGCCGTCCCGACACTGGTCACTTTGCGTACAGCGTCATGGGCCGCAGGCCTGTATCCGAAGCTGACGCAACTCCTGATCCAGATGCAGCGCGACGGAGTCGGCATCCTAGCCGGAACAGACGCAGGAGTAAGCGCGCGCCCGGGCGAGACACTCCATCAGGAACTCGAGCTCCTCGTCGCCGCCGGCATGACACCGCTGCAAGCGTTGCGCACCGCTACTTTGGAACCCGCGAAATATCTCGACGCGTTAGCCTCGCTCGGTGCAGTGGCTCACGGCAAAATCGCCGATCTGGTGTTGCTCGATGCCAACCCCTTGACCGACATCCGCAACACCCGAAAAATCGCCGCCGTAGTAAACGGCGGCAAGTATCTCAGCAAATCCCGCCTGAGTCTAATGCAAACCCCAACCAAACCCCAAAACACCGCCGCGCATTGATCCTCGCCTTAATCAAAAGTGGGGCAGGCCCCCCAGGCCTGCGGCCGACGCCCTCGTCGGCCTTCCGACGGCAGACGAAACTGCCGCTACTCATATCGCAACGCCCGAATCGGATCGACCCGGCTCGCCCGCCGCGCCGGAAGCCACACCGCCGCCAATGCAACCAGGCTCAAGAACACCGGCACCAGCATGAACACCAGAGGATCCAACGGCTTCACCCCAAACAAAAACGTCGATATGAGCCGCGTGAGTCCACCAGCGGCCGTTAGCCCAATCGCTACCCCAGCAATAGCCAATCGCATGCCCTGCCGCATCACCATACGACGCACGTCGCCGGGCTCGGCGCCAAGCGCCAGTCGAATGCCAATCTCTCGAGTTCGTTGCTGCACCGAATATCCAATCACGCCGTAGATGCCGATCGATGCCAGCAGCAATGCCGCACAGCCAAAAATCGTCAACACCACCACGTTGAAGTCCTGCCGCGCGGTAGATTGTCCGACAATTTCATCCATGGAGCGGATTCGACCCACCGGCAATCCGCCACTGGCCGTTCGCAGCTCGTTCTGTACCTCGCCAGCCAGAGCGTGCGGTTCGACGCGTGTACGCACCGCCCAGGCCAAGGTCCCGCCGCGGGTCAAAATCGCATTGAGCCCGTCGGAGACCTGGGACATTGGAACATACACCGTGGGCGCCGGTCGCTGATTGAGGCCATCGTCGTGGACGTCGCCCACTATGCCGACAATCTGCCGAGGCGGATCTGTGAATGCCGACCCCACGCCGACTCCGATGATTAACTGATCGGCAAGCGGATCGCCCTTTTGCCAAAGCATGCTGGCCAGCGCTTGGTTGATGACCACCACGGCGGCACCATGATCGTCCCTCTCGCTAAAACCCCGTCCCCTGAAGATTGGAATTTTGAATACATCGAAGAAACCCGGCGTCACGCTCCGCCAATGGGCCGCCCCTCGAGACAGATTCCCGGTTGGCCGTCCCGCGACGGTGAAGGGCAAAGTAGCGCCCACCTCAAGAGGAATGTACTGCGCGGCCGCCGCCGAGGTCACTCCGGGTAATGCCGTCAGCCGCTGGATTCCATAGCGAGTCATCGCCGTGACGTTCGACGTTTTCTCAAATCTGGGCTCTGCAAGCGACATCCGCATGGTTAGCACGGAATGACTGTCGAATCCGGGATTCACGTTGCGCAATGCCGCGAAGGTGCGCATCAGCAGTGCCGCACCGACCAATAGGATTCCCGCCAACGCTACCTCGGATATCATCAAAATGGAGCGGGCGACGTTCTGCCGGCCACTCGCCGAAGAGCGTCCGCTGCTTTCTCTCAGTGCCGCGCCGGGATCGGCGCGCGATGCGTCCACTGCCGGCACGAGTCCAAAGACGATTCCCGTGGCCAGCGAGACTAACACAGTGAACGCCAAAACTCGCCAGTCCAGATGAACCAGAGACGCATGGTCTCCGACGCGTGGAATATTCCCTGGGCTAAGCGCGAGGATCGCTCGGATGCCAATGGTCCCGATAACCAGCCCGATCAGGCCCGCTATGCCCGACAAGGTCAGATTCTCGATTAGAAGCTGACGCATAAGCCGGAACCGTCCCGCCCCCACAGCCGCGCGGATCGCCATCTCGCGTTTCCTGCCAGTAGCGCGAACCAACAATAAGTTGGCAACGTTCGCGCAGGCAATCAGCAAAACCAACGTTACGGCGCCAAGTAGAACTATGAGCGAAAAGCGCACATTTCCAACCAGCGCTTCCCCGAGTGGCCGCACGCCGAAGCTGTTTTTCGGCCCCATGGCAACGCTATCGCCCGCCGTAGGAAAGCGTCGCCGAAATTCGTCTGCGGCCAATTTCATTCGCGCGTTCGCCATCTCCAGTGTGACGCCGGGCCTTAGCCGTCCCAGCGCGGTGAAGTAGTGTCGATGGTCGCTGCTGTTCGGATCGATTGGAAATGGCAGCCAGACGGCGGGAACCGTTCCTAACTCCACGAACGCGCGATCGTTTGCGATCCCGATCACCTCCCTCGGGCTGCCATTGATCGAAAGAACCTTGCCGACCATTGCGGGGTCCGCGCCAAATCGCCGTTTCCAAAGATCCTCGCTGATCAGTACCACCGATCTGTCACCCCCGCCAGGGCGCTCTTCTTCGTCGGAGAATTCGCGTCCGCGAATGATTGACGTTCCGGCTAAACGAAAATAATCTCGTGTAACGAGCAGCGACGGAAGCTGTTCCGGTGTTTCGCCCCCGGTGAGATTCACAATTCCGAACTTGTACGCGGAAACATCCTGGACGACGCTGGTCTGTCGCAGCCACACATTGAACTTTGTGTCCGAAACCGGCTGAATCCAATCACCGGCTGTCGTTGTAAAGAACATCACTACTCGATCGGGGTCTACGAACCCAACCGGCTTCAGAAGCACTGTATTCACCACCGAAAAGATCGCAGTATTCCCCCCGATCCCAATCGCTAGCGCTGCCACCGCGGCGATCGCAAATCCGGGGCTCCGGCGAAACATCCGCAGTGATTGCTTCAAATCCTGGAGAAATGCTTCCATCAATTAGTCCTTTTGAGGAAGTTTAAACCATCATTAGACACCCTGTCCCGAATGTCGCCGACCCCCTTGATTGTCTTTGCCGCCGCAAGGTCCCTACGCAACCTCGAGTTGTACTCCGTTCGGATTAAGCCATCTAGAGACTTGTACTAAATAGTAAGTATTAGTAAGTTGGCGTAGGAGGTAGGTACTAGTATTTTTCAGTTTCTTGGAAGACCATCTCTTACTACTTACTAGAGACGCCTTTCTTCTTTGAGAACTACCGCTTCTTGTCCTTTCCTCAGAAGCGAGGAGATTGGCCGTTTTCCCCTGAATTTCGGTTCAGCAGATTTGAATTAACACCGTCGCAAGACCTCGGGCTTGCTGGGCGGACAGGTGAATTGTGCGTTTCGGAAAGGAAAGGTTATGTCGATTGCTCGCTTGTCTTTGACGCGTCTTTCGGTCGCGTCCTGTCTCTTACTCTTGGCTGTTTGCGCCGCCAACGCGCAGCAACCGGACCTGAGAGTCAGCAAGCTGGACAACGTTGGTGGAACGCTGACGCTTGCCGGAACGCCGGTCACGAATCCCTCTTGCACCGATGGAAAAACCTGTTGGATTTGGACGCTAACCATATCCAACGTCAGCAGCACGACTTCCGCCGTTTTCGCTTCCGGAAAGACCATCCTGACGGACAATCTGCCCATCGGCACCGTCATTTCACCGTCAACGCCTAGCATCGCTTACGGCACCAATCCTCCACCCGCTACTCCACCGGTTCCCCCGGTGCCATCTCCACTGCCTGCAGTAACTCCAACGGTAGGTAGCTTTACGGGCGGAATCGGCTCTGGCAGCCAGACGACCCTCAAAAATAGTTGCAGCATGACCGCGAACGGCGCGGACTACACTCTGAGTTGCGTCGTCCCAGGCGGTCAATCGGCTACATTGCCGCCCGGTTCCAGCTTCAGCATCAGCTTCTCTGTCTTTCCCAATACCACTGGTTCCTATCAGAATCCGCCCGACGTAGGAATTTGCGAAGTCGATCCCAACAACGCAGTCGAGACGACTCCTCCTCCAGGGCATCCTCAGGGAAAGTTCTGCAATGAAGGCGTCCCTGCCGACGTTGAGGTCGACCAGGCAGACTTGACCGTAACCAAGAAAGACGACGTCAACCACGCCTCCGCCAATGGCTCCTGGAACTGGATCCTTACGGTCACCAACGGCGGCGGACGTACCGCTAGCTTCGGCGACAGCCAGGTCATTCTAACCGACGTCCTGCCCAACGGTGCGCCCGACAGTCCCGGTCCCGTGACCTATGGCTCGCCAGTCGTAACTCTAGACACTGGCATCAACTCGATTGGCG
>Ga0335069_10016229_pt1 | contig 10404 bp, 9 predicted proteins | sample Lox_Sample_11_FD_206714 | JGI IMG/M metagenome (GOLD analysis project Ga0335069, IMG submission 206714) | Soil microbial communities from Loxahatchee National Wildlife Refuge, Florida, United States - Lox_Sample_1.1 | ecosystem: Environmental > Terrestrial > Soil > Wetlands | place: USA: Florida...
CGTTCAGCACGCCGTTCTTCCAGTGGCCCTCGAAACGGTCGCCATTGGCGCGGGTCAGCACGCCGAGACCGCCCGGCACGCCGCCGTCAATCTCGCCGGCATAGTGCGCGCCGTCGCCCCAGCGGATGTCCGCATCGCCGGCAAGGACGTGGCCGTCGCGGAAGCTGGCGGCGATCGTCTCCACCATCCGGTCGTCGCGGAAGAACACCGCGGTGCCGCGGCCCCAGGCGAGACCACGGCTGCAATCGCCTGACCAGGTGACGTCGGTCGCCGGCGTCGGCAGCACGTCGTACACCGCGCAATCGGATTCGCGATCGGTGAGAAGGTGCTGGCCGCGGTCGCCGGGCGAGGCGGATGCGTGAGAGGAGCCGGCTGTTGCGTACACGATGGCTGCGATCGCAGCTAGGTTACGGAAGCGCATGTGCGTCGATCCCTCTTCGACTGCACGCGAAGGCTCGCGCCAAAACGGCAACACTTCCATCGCGATCTCAAAACTTCGCAAATAAAGAGTTAGCGCGGTGGCGTCGCCTTTTATGAAAAGGCGCTGCGCGATGCGCGCGCCTCGTCCAAGTTCCGTTTCGTACAGCGAAATGCAACCGGGCGACGAATGCTTCGTGAATGCATTTCAACCTGACCGGCGAATGCAAGGTTCAATATTTCACGATGCCGGAAACCGTTCCTTTAGGCTGTTTCACGCCTTCGCTTTCTTGACAGCGCGCGGCGCGACGCAATGCGCCGCGAGGAGACGACCAAGCAGCTTACGCTGCGAAGGAGTCTGCCATGCGGAAAAGTGCATGCGTTCTCGCGTCTCTTCTCATCAGCCTTGCTTCCCGGGACGCATCGGCGGCAGAGCCGCATCGCGCGCCTGCGCGTCGGCCGCCGCCCGCAGCCGGCCTCCAGATCGTGTCGCGCGACGTGGCGCTGTGCGCCGGTCTCTCGCAGCTCGAGGGTCGCGACGCGATGTGGCAAGGCGCAGACAACGCCATGCGCCGCGAGCTGCTGGCCATGGTCGTCGCGCTGTGCCTGAGCGGCGGCGACAGCGGCAACACGATGGTCACAGCGATCCGGCTGCGCCAGGGACCCGCGCTGTTCGCGCCCGGAAGCTTCTGAGACCGGCCTGCGGCAACGCAGGCCGGCGGCGGGCGCGCCGGCATGCGGTGGCAGGTCACGGTCCGGCGCGATAAGGTCCCGCCTGTTCCACTGGAGCGGGCGAGGCCGTGGTCGAACTTTCCGTCAATGGCAAGGTGCGAAGGGTTGATGCCGAGCCGACGGCTCTGCTGCTCGACGTGCTGCGCAACCGCCTTGGGCTCGTCGGCGCGCGCTTCGGGTGCGGCCAGGGGCAATGCGGCGCCTGCGCGGTGCTGGTCGACGGCGAGGACAGGGCGTCCTGCGCCGTCGAGATCGGGAGCCTGAAGGGCAAGTCCATCGTCACCGTCGAAGGAATCGGCACGCCCGACAAGCCGCATCCGCTCCAGACCGCGATCCTCGAGACGCAGGCCGGACAGTGCGGCTATTGCCTGACCGGCATCGTCGTCGGCGCCAAGGCGCTGCTCGACAAGAATCCGTCGCCCACCCGCAAGGACATCGTCACCGCGCTGTCGGGGCATCTCTGCCGCTGCGGGGTGCACAACCGGATCGTCGATGCGGTTCTGCTTGCGGCGCGGCGCATGCGCGAGGCGGCGGCATGACGATACCGCCCACCCTCGCCGGCAATCCGAGTCTCGACCGCTGGGTCGGGTTCGACGCGGACGGCAAGGTGCGCATCGCTTTCGGCAAGGTCGAGTACGGCCAGGGCACGATGACGGCGCTGGCGCAGATCGGGGCCGAGGAGCTCGACGTCGACTGGAGCCGGGTGCGCATCGACGAGCCGGCGACCGGCGCGGCGCCGGACGAGGGGCTGACGGTCGGATCGATGTCGGTGGAGATGTCCGGCCCGGCGGTGCGCATGGCATGCGCGGAAGTGCGCGGCCTTTTCCTCGATGCGGCTGCGAGCGCGCTCGGCTGCGAGCGCGACGAGCTCACGATGGTCGACGGCACGGTGCATCGGGCCGGCCGCGCCACCGCGCACACCTATTGGACGCTCGCGAAGGACGTGGACCTCCGGCGTCCGCCGAGCGAAGGCGTCGTCGCCAAGACGCCGGATGCCTATCGCATCGTCGGGAAGAGCGTGCCGCGGCTCGACCTCGCGCCCAAGGTTTTCGGCGCCGCCTTCATCCACGACATGCTTCCTGCCGATGTGGTGCATGCGCGCGTGCTGCGCCAGCCGAGTTCGCATGCAAGGCTCGTGGAGCTGAACGAAGCGGCTGTCCGCAAGGCGGCGGGCGCGGCGATCGAGATCTTCCGCGAGGGCGAGTTCGTCGCCTTCCTCTCGTCCTCGGAAGCGGCGGTGGAAGCAGCGCTGGCGCGGGCGGGCGAAATCGCCCGGTGGGACAATGCCGGTGACATCGCGCCCGCAATGTCCGAAGCGCAGTCGCTGAAGTCCTTGCCTTCCGAGCAGTTCGAGCTGGGTGCGCCGAAGGGCGAACCGTCGAACCGCCGCCGCATCAGCGCGACCTATTCCAAGCCCTACATCTCGCACGGCTCGCTCGGTCCTTCCTGCGGCGTCGCGCGGTGGCAGGACGGGCGGCTGACGGTGTGGACGCACGCGCAGGGCGTCTATCCGATCCGCGCCACCATCGCCGACGGGCTCGGCCTCGCGGTCGAGCAGATCGAGGCGCATCATGTCCAGGGCCCCGGCAACTATGGCCACAACGGCTCAGACGACGCCGCGTTCGACGCGGCGCTGCTGGCGCTCCGCCATCCGGGAAGGACGATTCGCGTGCAATGGCGGCGCGAGGACGAGTTCCGCCATGCACCGGTCGGCACCGCGATGCTGATCGAGCTGACCGCCGAGCTCGACGCATCCGGCCGGATCGCCGACTACACCGCGGAGCTGTGGAGCCCGCCGCAGACCGGCCGCGGCCGTGCCATCGGCGCCCGCGCCCTGCCGCGCGCCGAGAGCAGCGCGCCGGCCGCGCCGCCGGTGATGATGCGCGGCGGCATGCGCTTCAGCGGCGCGGTGCTCAATGCGAAACCGTCCTACGACATCGCGGCGACCCGCATCATCGAGCATGCGATCAGCCGCCCGCCGGTGCGCACCTCGTCGCTGCGCGGGCTCGGCGGCCCGCCCAACGAGTTCGCCGGCGAATGCTTCATCGACGAGCTGGCGGAAGCCGCCGGCGCCGACCCGCTGGCCTACCGCCTCGCGATGCTGAGCGATGCGCGGGCGCGGCACGCGCTGACCCGCGTCGCCGAGCGCGCGCAGTGGTCGCGGCGCTGGAAGGCGGGCACCGGGCGCGGCCTCGGGCTCGCGTTCTGCATCCATCGCAACCGCGGCGCCTATGTCGGCGTTGTGGCCGAGGTCGAAGCGGCGGAAGAGGTCCGCGTGAGCAAGGTCTGGTGCGTCGCCGACGCCGGGCTGATCGTCAATCCCGACGGGGCGCGCAACCAGATCGAGGGCGGCATCGTCATGGCGACGAGCTGGGCGCTCAAGGAGCAGGTGCGGCTCGAAGGACCGGGCATCGCAGTGAAGAGCTGGGACGACTATCCGATCCTGCGGTTCGACGAGGTGCCGGAAGTCGAGATCGAGCTCGTGCATGCGCCGCAACACCCGGCGGTCGGCATCGGGGAAATCTCGTCCGGCCCGGCGATGGCGGCGATCGGCAACGCGCTGGCGCACGCCCTGGGCGCGCGCATCCGCGACCTGCCGTTCACCCGCGAGCGCATCGCCGCGGCGCTGCTCGCGGAGCGATGACGGGTTCCTGTCAGTTTCGGGCACCGGTCTTTGGTCTGATACGACAATGAGCCGCATCGCCAATCCGAATGTCGCCGCGGCGTTCGCCGCCTTTCCCGCGCCCGTGCGCGCGCGTCTCCTGGCGTTGCGCGACCTCATCTTCGACGCGGCGGCGGCTACGCAAGGAGTCGGCTCCGTCGAGGAGTCGCTCAAATGGGGCGTGCCGGCCTATCGGGCCAAGGGCGGCAGCACGGTGCGGCTGGGCTGGAAGGCGGCGACACCGGATGAGGTCGCAATGTATTTCATCTGCACGACCGGTCTCGTCGACACGTTCCGCGATCTCTATCCCCGGTCGTTCCGTTTCGGCGGCAATCGTGCGCTGCTGTTTCCGCTGACCGGCCGCATCCAGGAGAAGGCGCTGCGCCACTGCATCGCGCTGGCGCTGACCTATCACCGCAGATAAGGCGTCGGATTTCGCATCCTTCAGTCGATATTCTATGGTGGGGATGGGAGCGCCCGTGACCGAGAGCTATCGAACGAAAACCAATTGGTCAGACGAAGGAGAGACGGAGTGGAGGCTGGATCGAGATGCCGTCGTGCAGCGATCACCGTCTGGCTGGGAGTTCAAGATCTGCTTCGCCGATATCCAGAGCGTCCGGCTCTGGCAAGCCCCGCTCAAATTTGTCCCATGGCGATGGAAGTGCCGGATCAGTAGCACATCGGAATCCATGACATTCGACAACACGAATTCGACATGGTGGTCGACCGACAACCGCTCAAACGAGTTTGCCGAATTCACCAGGGTACTGCTTCTGAGGCTGCCATCGGTCGCGCCCCAGGCGAGAGCACTCGCGGGCACAACGCCGCTTTGGTGGTTCACCCAAATTGCGATCGGGTCCTTGTTAGCCCTTTTTGTGGCGTTCGAACTCCGAGCATGGTTGGCCGATGACAGTTGGAGTGGATGGTTATTGCCGTTATCGGCCGGGCTCTTCGTTTTCTGGATATTCTGGAGCGATGTTTCGAAAGAGCGCCCGCGAGTCGCCACGTTCGACGAGCTTCGCGCCATTTTGGACAAGATCGAATAGTCGTCATCGCTCGGACTCGATCTCCTCGCGCAGCATCTCGAGCTCGAGCCAGCGCTCCTCGCCCTTGGCGTGCTCGTGCTGCGTGTCGGCGAGTTTCTGCGACAGCAACGCGAATTTCTTCGGATCGTGCGCATAGAGGTCGGGCGCCGACAGTTGCGCCTCGAGGCCGGCGATCTCCTTCTCGAGAACGGCGAGGCGCCCCGGCAGCTTCTCCAGGGCGTGCCTGTCGGAGAAGTTCATCTTGCGCCTCTGCGCCGGCCGCGCCCGATCCTCCCTGGCCACGGCCGGCTTCGCCGCGGCCTTCGCCGGGGCGCCGCCCGCCTCGACGCCGGCGCCGCGCTGCGCGACCATGTCGCTGTAGCCGCCGGCATACTGGATGAAGCGGCCGTCGCCCTCCGCCATCACCACCGAGGTCGCGACGCGGTCGAGAAAGTCGCGGTCGTGGCTGACGACGAGGACGGTGCCCGGATAGTCGTCGATCATCTCCTCCAGCAGATCGAGCGTCTCGAGATCGAGGTCGTTGGTCGGCTCGTCGAGCACCAGAAGGTTCGACGGTTGTGCCAGCACCTTGGCGAGCAGGAGCCGCGCGCGTTCGCCGCCGGAGAGCACCTTCACAGGTGTGCGCGCCTGCTGCGCTGTGAACAGAAAGTCCTTCATGTAGCTCACGACATGCTTCATCTCGGTACCGACCAGGATGTGGTCGCCGCGCCCGCCGGTCAGCACGTTGGCGAGCGTGTCGTCCGGCTCGAGCACGCTGCGCGTCTGGTCGAGGCGCGCCATCTGCACGTTGATGCCGAGCTTCACGTTGCCGCTGTCGGGTGCAAGCCGGCCCGTCAGCATGTTGAGCAGCGTCGTCTTGCCGGCGCCATTGGCGCCGACGATCCCGACCCGCTCGCCGCGGTGCACCCGCAGGGAGACGTCGCGTACGACGCACCTGTCGCCCCAACTCTTGGAGATGCGCTTGGCATCGAGGACGCGCGAGGAGCGCTCCTCCGTGTCGGTGACCGTCATCTTGACGGCACCCGTCGCCTTGAGCGCGTCGCGCCGGCTCTTGCGCAGCGCGTGCAGCCGGGCGAGGCGGTTCTGGTTGCGCTTGCGCCGGGCGCTCACGCCATAGCGCAGCCAGTCTTCCTCCACGGCGATCTTGCGGTCGAGCTTGTGGCGTTCGATGTCTTCCTGCTCCAGCACGTCGTCGCGCCACGGCTCGAAATGCGCGAAGCCTTTTTCGAGCCGCCGTGTCCACCCCCTGTCGAGCCACACCGTCGCGCGCGACAGGTTCTCGAGAAAGCGGCGGTCGTGGCTGATCAGGACGAGCGCCGATTTAAGGCTGCGCAGCTCGCCCTCGAGCCACTCGATCGCGACGATGTCGAGGTGGTTGGTCGGCTCGTCAAGCAGGAGGATGTCCGGCTTCGGCGCCAGCGTGCGGGCAAGGGCGGCACGGCGCGCTTCGCCGCCGGAGAGTTCCCCGGGCTTCTCCGCGCCGCTCAGGCCAAGCTTGCCGAGAAGGTAGTAGGCCCGCGCCGGGTCGTCGCCCGGCATCAGACCGGCCTCCACATAGGCATGCGTATCGGCGTAGCCGGCCAGGCTCGGTTCCTGCGGCAGGTAGCGGATCGTGGCGCCGGGCTGTGCGAACCGCGTGCCGCCGTCTGCCTCGATCATCCCCGCGGCAATCTTGAGCAGGGTCGATTTTCCCGACCCGTTGCGGCCCACAAGACACAGTCGCTCGCCGGCCGACACCGACAACTCCGCGCCGTCCAGCAGGGCGGTGTTGCCGAATGTCACGTGAATGTCTTGCAGGAGCAAAAGCGGCGCGGGCATGCGCGCTTATTGCATATTTTATGCAAAGGTCACGGCATTTCAGGGCTTGAAAATCGGACGGGTTGGCATAGGTTCCGGGCGCTTCCAGTGGGGATTACGGAATTCGGCATGCGCGGCTTCAGGGAAAAAGGCTTCAACGATCGTCTCGCGGACCAGCAGAAAGCGCGTCAGGCGCTGCTCGACCGCGCGCGCAAGGCCGATCCGCGCAACGATCCGGAATTCGCCAAGCGCCAGGAAGAGCGCAAGCGGCTTGCTGAAGAGCGCGAGGCACGCGGGGCCGCGAAGGCGGAAGCCAGGGCCGCCGCAATCCGCGCCGAGGAAGAGCGCAGGACCGCCGAGGAAGCCGCTCGCAGCGAAGCCGAGCGCATCGCGAAGGAAGAGGCTGAGAAGGCCAAGCGCGCCGAGGCCGACAAGCTGGTGCAGCTGCTCGCCGAGCAGAAGGCTGCCCGCGACGCCCGCTACCAGGCGCGCAAGGATCGGCAGAAAAAGAAGCGGTAAGCCGGCCCGCCCGCTTCCGCGTTGCCGCCCGGTGCAAAACCGGCAAAATGCCACGTGCAAACGGGGTTGAAACGATGAGCGGTAGCCGGTTCACCAAGAAGCATATCGAAGCCTGGCGGCGCGATGGCGCGGTGCCGATCCCCAATTTTTTCACGCGGGAAGAGGTCGCCGCGGTTGCGGCCGATTTCGAGGCGGTGTTCGGCATGCCGGAGCATGACGGCGAGGAGCTCAACAAGAAGGGGGAGGGCGTGGTCGGCCGGTTCCACCCGGCGCAGTTCAAGGACATCATCCCGGTGCCGATCGATTGCTCGCCGGCGCTCAACCTGATCGGGGTACATCCGGCACTGATCGAGTTCGCCAAGCAGGCGCTCGAGACCGACGACGTGCGCGTCTATCAGTGTCAGTCCTGGGCGAAGTTCACCGGCGACGCCGACTACGACCAGCCGTTCCATACCGACTTCTCCAACCACACGCTGACCGTGCCGTCCGAGGACGCGGCGAAGAACGCGATCACGATCCTCTGCTACTTCAGCGACGTGAGCGAGACGCACGGGCCGATGCACTACGTGACCCGTCCGGATGCGGAGACGGTCGCGGGCCCGGAGCTGTCGCTCAGCCGCGATCCCGAGGTCCAGGCCAATCTCCAGAAGGCGCTCGTTCCGCTGGCGAGGTCGAGCGCGTCGCCGGCGGGCACCGCGATCCCGTACACGATAGACATCTATCACCGCGGCACGAATCTGACGGCGCCAAGGGGCCACCGCTATGCGCTGATGACCTGCTTCCGCAAGGCGCATGACGACGCGATCCAGTTCACCGCCTGGGCGTTCCATCACACCAAGCCCTGGGCCAAGATCTTCGAGAATGCGACGACGGAGCAGCTCGCCTGCTTCGGCGTGCCGCGCCCCGGCGATCCGTTCTGGACGGAGACGACCATCGCACGGACGCAGGTACGCTATCCGGGATGGGACGCCGCGCCTTACCGCGCCGCGCTCGCGCGGAAGGCGGTGAAGCGGAAGGCGGCCGCCCCCAGGCCCGCCAGAAAGGCCGCGGCCGGCAAGCGCAGGACTGCGCCGGCGAAGAGAGCCGCCTCGAAGAAGAAGGGTCCGAAGAAGAAGCGGGCTGCCGCCCGCTAGGGCGACGCGGCCGGAACGGCTTCGACGGGAAGGCCGGCGCACCGCTCGGGCCGGCGCTGCGGGTTGCAGGCAGCGATGACCCCGGCCGGCATGCGCGCCTGATAGGGCCCGAAGCGCGCATCGGGGTGCATGTAGTCGGTCGAGACGTATTGCGCGCCCGAAGCGAGCGCCTTGTCACGGCGCGAGGTGTCGTTGGCCCGCGCTTCGACCGTGTCGGCGTCGGCGCGGGTGCGGACGAGGAAGTTCTTCTGCACGTCGGCGGTGATGCGCGGAATGTCCGATGTCTCGTTCAGCGTGAGATAGGCCGCCTGCGGCGCGTCCTCGGGCGCATTGACGAACATCACCCGGCCCTCGAGCGAGCGCCGCCCGCCGATATAGGCCGCGAGCTTGTCGCCGCTCTCGTCGAGCGCGAACAGGAACTTGCCGCGCACCGCGCCGAGCTTGGGCCAGCCGTCGGTCAGGATGGCGTCGCGCAGGGTCGGAGAGCCGCCCTGTACGACGTCCGGCGTCACCAGCTCGTCGCGGGAAAAGACGGACAAAATCTCCTTGTCGAGCGCATCGAACGCCGCCGTATCGAACTTGAGCGGCGTCACCGAGGCCGGCATCGGGATCGAATCGTCCTTGGCGTTGATCGTGATGAGGATCGGAACGTGATCGGGGTGCGCCTTCGACCACGTCTTCATTTCCTGAAGGCAGGCGACGAAGGTGAGGCACACCACGTGGAAATCGATGTCCTGGATGTGCATGACCTTGAATCCCGGTTTCGACATGGTCGCGACGAAGTCGTCGGACAGCGCCTCACCGGTCATCGCGGCGCCGGCAGGGTGGGCGTAGAGCCCGCCCTCCGGATCGTAGACCACGTCGAGTTCGATCGCCCGCGCGCCGTCGTCGAGCTGTTCGGCCAGCGGTGCGTGCGCATAGTCCAGGCCGCGCGCCTCCGACGAGGCGCCCATCCGGATGAGCGACATGATCCTTGGGGGAATCGCGGCCTTGTAGCTGTTGTGCGTGCCGATGGTGACGATGTCGTTCAGCCGGAGATTCTCGTCCATCCAGGCCCGGGCGCAGCCCGGCCCGGCGGCCGCCGCGTCGGGCGCGTCGAGATTGCAGTCGGCAAAGGCCGGAACGGCGGACAGAACGAGCGCCGTCAACACACCAAACAGAAGCCGCATCAAGCTCTCCTGAGGCCGCCGCGCGAATCGCGCCGCATTCCGTTGCGATCTTATACGCCCAGAGTTCCCTGCGTCAGTCGCGGCCGGGACGAAGCGTTACCGGCTATGTCGTCGCGGGGGCGCCCGCAAATCCCGCTATCCGCCGCCGATCCGGCGCGTGACGGCCAAACCGGCGATCAGCAGCACCAGGAAGACCAGCATGAACACGAAGAACAGGACCTTCGCGATCGCAAACGATGCGCCGGCGATGCCGCCGAAGCCGAGAACACCGGCGATAAGGCCGATCACGAGAAAAATCAGGGCCCAGCGCAGCATGGGGCTCTCCGCTTGGCTACCAGGTGAGAACGGCGGGCCAAGGTGACGGTTCCGTGAACCGGCCCTAGCCTGCGGCCTGGACGGGGATCGGCGCGTCCAGCGTCCAGCCGACGATCTGCCCGACGGCGTCGCCCAAGGCCGTATTGAAGGCCTGCGCGACGGCAGGGACGCTGTTCTGGGTCGTCTTCGCTTCCGCCTGCGCCACCATGCTCTGCACGATCTGCCGCGTGCTCGGCACGAGCAGCTTCGCCGCGATGCGCACCTCGATCGTCGGCGGCGCGTCGGCCGCATCGTATTGCGCGTGGAAGTCGCGGATGTCGGTCAGGAGGATGTAGCTCGAGCGCAGACCCTCGGTGTCGCGCCCGACGGCGCCGATGCGGCCGCTGCTCTCGAAGGCCTCGACCAGCGCGCTCTGGAGAAGGTAGGGAATCCGGTCGGGCCAGCGCGCATTGGCGTAGAAATCCACGGTGTTGTCGGGCTGGACCAGAACGATGCGGTCGGTGTCGAGATTGTCCGGAGTCTCGGGCAGCGCCACCGTCAGCTGCCAGTGCACGCGGGGGCCCGGGCGTGCGGGGGGCACGCGCGGATCGAGCGCATAGAGCGGCGAGGCTTCC
>Ga0335069_10016230_pt1 | contig 10403 bp, 13 predicted proteins | sample Lox_Sample_11_FD_206714 | JGI IMG/M metagenome (GOLD analysis project Ga0335069, IMG submission 206714) | Soil microbial communities from Loxahatchee National Wildlife Refuge, Florida, United States - Lox_Sample_1.1 | ecosystem: Environmental > Terrestrial > Soil > Wetlands | place: USA...
TCGCGGCAGAACGGTCAACCAAAGTGGCGCAGAAACACCAAGAGCAAAGGGCGCTCTGCACAGAGTTCTCCGAGCGTTATTCCTGTCTGGGTCCGAAACGAATTCAGAACGGTTGGATCAATAGACTTTGACATTTCGGAGTTTTCCTTCTGCTTTCGCGAGCGGGCTCTTTCGAATGCCGCTTTTGTCCTTCATGGAGCGCTGACAACTATGGCCGCACATGGTTTTGAACTGACGCGCCTGTAGGAATGCGGGACAGTGGAATCGAAATAGATCGAATCTCCAGCATCCAGCGTGTAATCCTCCGTCCCAATGCGCAGTTCCAGCGTCCCCTGCAAGACCGACAGGAACTCGACTCCTGGGTGGTGGTGCGGGCGAGCCGTACCCGGCAACAAGGGTTGGAATTCCGCATAGTAGGCATTTAATCTTCGTTCCATGGCTCTAAAATCCAAAGATTCGAAGTAAAACGAGATGTCGCGCTGGTCGGGGCGTTCGGGGAAGCGTTGGCGCTCCGCCTTACGAACGATGGAGACAACGTGCCGCTTACGTTCGTCGGAGAAGAAGTACTCAAGGCCTACGTTGAACACAAGTCCGATGCGGAACAACGTTGGAAGAGTGGGAAACAGCTTTCCCCGTTCGACTTTGGAAATCATCGCTGCGGAAAGGCCTGTGTGTCGCCCGAGTTCAACTAGCCCCATCTTTTTCTTCAGGCGCAGGGCGTGCACTTTTTCTCCGATCGCGTAACCGCCCAAACCCTTGCTCAGCGTTTCTGAAAGCATTGGCTCACTCCTGGGTTTAACCAACAATTAAAAGCTAACTTCTTTCTTTAACTATTACTAAATCGACTTTTATTATTGCTCAAATTCTCCTTGCAGTCAAAATATTTGTCTTTATAGTTAAACAGAGCTTGGGAGAGTCCAAGCTCCGATCACACCAGAAGGAGAAAACAGTCATGAAGTTAGCAACGGCAATGACCAGGGTCGCTCTCGTAGCCGCCTTGGTTCTTGTGGGTTCTGCAGTAAACGCACAGCCGACCAAGACTCTCGAAGGAGGCGTAACCAAGGTTGCACTCAGTCAAGGGTTCGTAAACGCACTTGGGGAACTTGGGCTGCGGGCGGGCACGGTTGGACCGACGCACCTGCGCAACGGCGTCGTCAATTTCCCTGTGACGAGCGGCGCGGTGGAATTGGACAACGCAAATTTGCAGATCTTGCATTCCGGTGGCCTAACGCTTGCTCCGGCAAGTTCGCCGGAAAACGCCGAACCGACCGTTCGCCTGGAGAGCTTCATTATTGATAACACCGGGGCGGGACCTGTCATTACCGGCCTGGTCATCGAGAATGGCGCACTCAAAGGCCGCCTCCCACTCTTCAACTTGCAGCTTCCGGCAGGTATCACGCTGCCCCTCAAGACCCAGGACGGCCAACTGGTGTTGGATGGCGTTGGCGTAACACTGACGTCGAAGGCGGCCCAGGCGTTGAACAAAGCGTTCGGGGTGACCGCTCTCGAGGGCGGCTTCAATATCGGCACAGCCAAGGTTCGCGCTTTTGTTTTGGACGAAGACGGGCACGAAGGGTGGTCGTGGCAATCGCACGACAAACCAGCCCTTGCAGTAGGCGCTAGTCGTAGTCCGAATAGAAAAGGAGAGAGGTAATGAATCAGCAGCAGAAACAGATGTACAAGGTATATTTTGTTGTTGCGGCAGTTGCCGCGGCCCTGTCGCTCTCGTTAGGGGTTCTCGCCGGACCCAAACCTGAGCCAGCAAAGGACATAGTGGACACAGCCGTTGCCGCGGGCTCGTTCAAGACGCTGACTGCGGCCCTGCAGGCTGCCGGTCTAGTGGACACATTGAAGAGCAAGGGTCCGTTCACGGTCTTTGCCCCGACAGACGAGGCGTTCGCCAAGCTTCCAAAGGGAACGGTGGAAGACCTGCTCAAGCCCGAGAACAAGGCAAAGCTGGTCTCTATTCTTACCTATCACGTGGTGCCGGGAGAGGTGCTAGCTTCCCAAGTAATCAAAATGAATTCCGCAAAGACTGTCGACGGAGAGTCCCTCACGATCAAGGTCGAAAGCGGAGCGGTGATGGTGGACAACGCCAAAGTCACCAAAACCGACATCCTGTGCAGCAACGGAGTCATTCACGTCATCGATTCCGTGATGCTGCCGAAGTAAAGCGGTCTGGAAGGAATGGGGAGCTTTGCTAAAGACCTGGCAAGGCTCCTTTTGCCTTCTAAACGCTCGCGAACAGAGCTGTGCAGACAAAAGGAAAGGGTGAAATGAGGTAGCACATGAGGGCGCTTCTGAACGAAACGCGGCCGGACGAGAAGAAGACAGATTTGCTCATCGAGGAAAAGACAAGGCCGGACCGTCTGCAGTTGATTGTGGCTGATCTGATGACAGAACTGGGCATGGATCTTTCTGACCAACACTTCAAGGGGACGCCGGCGAGAGTAGCACGCCTGTACCGTGAACTGACGCGAGGTCTAGGGACGGACCCGGCAGCCATGCTGAAAACGTTCCACTCAAGACACCGTGAGCTCATTGTTGTTTCGGACATCAATTTCTATTCCCTCTGTCCCCATCATTTGCTCACATACCGAGGGAAGATGCATTTTGGCTACGTCCCAGACGGCAAAATCGTGGGCCTGTCCAAGATTCCTCGCCTGATTCAGGCGATGGCTTCGCGTCCGATCGTTCAAGAGGACCTTGTGTCGGAGATTGCGGATACGTTCATGTCGCTCGTTAAGCCTCTAGGTTGCGCGGTGCGTGCCACGGGCCGGCACGACTGCGTTGCACTCCGGGGAGTAAAATGTCATGAAGCGCAGATGACCACCGTCGCTTTGCGCGGATTGTTCCAGGAAAAGAATTCCTTGGTTGAGGAATTCAATCAGGTCCTGCCAAGAGCGGCAGGTTGAGAAGCTCACGCCGTATCTAATCAGGAAGGATGCCAAATTGTTGAACAAGCGAATCGTGCTGTTTGCCCACGGAAGTAGGGACGCACGCTGGCAGATGCCATTCAATCAATTAACGAATGAAATGAAGGGCCGTCTTGACTCCGATGCCGTTCGATTGGCTTACATGGAATTCATTCCTCCCACGATTTTGGATGTGGCGGGGGAAGCAGTAAGGGACGGTAAGCGGGAACTCCTCATTCTTCCCATGTTCCTGGCCGCAGGTGGTCATCTTGCTGAAGATGTTCCAGCTCAAATTGACGACGTGAGAAGGCGCTTTCCGCAATTGCAGATCGAGTTGTTGCCTCCGATTGGGGAGCATCCCCGTGTGAAGAAAGTGTTTCAGGAGATCGTTTGCGACTACGCCGGGGCATCGAAAAAGGCGGAGAATCAGATTCCTGCCGCCGATGAGCTTCAAACCATCGAGAGGAAGAACACCGAGGAATTGGTCCCTGGCTCAGAAAATTGACTTACGGGAGAAAGTGGACTTGAAAACTGTTTTGGCGGCTGCTGCACTATTTATCCTGGTCAATATCTCAGGATCGACAAGGAGTTTAACCGCTCCAGCCGAAGATTTGACCGGCATGGCACATTTTCCACCCGTGAAGGCTTCGAATCTCGATAAGCGCGAGTTTTCTCTGCCAACGGACTTTGAAGGCGATCGCAACCTGGTGTTAATTGCCTTCGAGCGCGAACAACAAAAAGACGTGGATAGTTGGCTGAACGAGATGAATCGTTTTGAAAACTTGGACCCAGCTTTCCGCTACTACGAATTGCCCACTATTGAAAGACCCAACGCTTTCATGCGCTGGTTTATCGATAGCGGTATGCGCCGGGGGATACCCGATCAAAAGGCGCGTGAGCGCACCATAACCTTGTATCTGGACAAGAAAACCTTTTGTGAAGCCCTTCTCATAGCAGACCAAAAGAAGATCTATGCATTTCTCGTTGACCGCTCAGGCAAGGTTATGTGGAAAGCCGAGGGCGCTTTCGATGCAGCGAAGGGGGAAAGCCTGAAAAACGCCCTCTCACCGAGTCGACCATGAACCCTCCTGTTCGACTGACGACGATCAGCTGGCTTCTCGGCGTGTTCTACGTAGGAAACACTGCGAATAGATCGATATGCGGCATGGAGAGCCATGTACCGTTGACAGATTGTTTGCTAATACGTTCATGCGTGAAGTAGAGAGGAGTTAAGGGAGACCGGTTTGACTCCGAATGTGCACCTATGCGACTTCTGATTTGCATTCTAGTTTGTCTTGGAGCTGGCTGGCTTGGCTCCTGGCTGACGCGGCCTTCCCTGGCACCGTGGTACGAAGGACTGGCTAAACCCCATTGGACGCCACCAAACTGGTTATTTGCTCCGGTCTGGACGGCTCTGTATGTGACCATGGCAGTTGCGGCTTGGCTGGTTTGGCGACGTAGGAGCGTGGCGGCGATTCCCATGCAATTGTTCCTGGTGCAATTGCTCCTGAACGTTGCGTGGTCCGCAGTCTTTTTTCGTCTGCACTTGCCCGGGTGGGCTTTCCTTGAAATTGTTGCTCTGTGGTGTGTCATTCTTCTCACCGCCATCGCTTTCGGTAAGACCGCTCGGATCGCTGGTTGGCTAATGACTCCATACCTGCTTTGGGTCAGCTATGCCGCCGCTTTGAACTTTGCCATATGGCGATTGAACTCCCAATCCCAATAGAGATGTTACTAGAACGACAAGATTAATTTGAGCCGTTGAGAAACAGAAACATGGGCGCGTATTGAAGGACGCAGAGGGTGGCGAGGAGATGGGTCGGTCTCAAGAAGATCAGCAGAGTTCAAACGACGTCATCTTGTTGACGGGAGCTACTGGTTATGTGGGAGGGCGCCTGCTCCGTGCCATCGAACAAGAGGGACGAAAAGTGCGGTGCCTCGCCCGGCATCCAGAAGCGCTCCGTAGGCGCGTCGCGCCTACCACGACTGTCGTTGCAGGCGACGTTTTGCATCCTGAATCTTTGTGCGCTGCGATGAAAGGAGTTCACACGGCTTTCTATCTGGTGCACTCGATGTCTTCCAAAGAGGGTTTTGAGGAAGAAGATCGGCGTGCTGCGGCCGCATTTGGTGCGGCGGCTTTTTGCGCCGGCGTGAAGAAGATCATTTATTTGGGTGGTCTCGGGCAAGGCGATGGCTTATCCGCTCACCTTCGGAGCAGGCAGGAAGTTGGGCGCATTCTGCGGGAGTCGGGCACGGCGACGATCGAGTTTCGCGCGTCGATCATTCTCGGCTCGGGAAGCTTTTCCTTTGAGATGATTCGTGCCCTCGTCGAACAGTTGCCGATCATGGTCACGCCTCGCTGGGTAAAGACACTAACGCAGCCAATCTCCATCGAGGACGTGATTGCCTATCTAATGCAGGCAATCGACGTCAATGTGGAGGAGAGTCGCATCTTCGAAATCGGCGGCGCTGATCGCGTCAGCTACGGGCAGCTGATGAAGGAATATGCGCGTCAGCGGGGCCTCAAACGGGTGATGATCTCCGTGCCCGTATTGTCGCCCCGACTTTCGAGTCTTTGGCTCGGCCTCGTAACACCCGTGTTTGCGCGTATCGGTCGGGAATTGGTTGAAGGGATGCGCAACGAAACAGTGGTGCAAGACGAATCTGCCTTGCAAGCATTTCCTATTCGTCCCCGCGGTGTTCGTGAGTCGCTGCAGCGTGCTCTTGTGAATGAGGATCGTGACTTTGCCGAAACACGCTGGTCCGACGCCTTTTCATCTGGGGGCTCCGAGAAAAAATGGGGTGGCATTCAGTTTGGTCGACGCTTTATCGATTCCCGAGTAATGCATTTGCTCTCCCCGCCGGAGGTGGCTTTTAGGACGGTCGAACGACTGGGCGGTATGACTGGTTGGTATTTCGGGGACTGGATTTGGAGTCTCCGTGGACTGATGGACCTCGCGGTCGGCGGGGTCGGAATGCGGCGAGGGCGGCGTGATCCCGAACATGTCCTGCCAGGTGACACGATTGACTGCTGGCGGGTAGAAGCTGTTGAACCTGGGCGGCTACTTCGCCTGGCCGCGGAAATGCGCCTTCCCGGCAGGGCCTGGCTACAATTTGAACTGCAGCGGGACGGATCGGGGAGCATGCTTCGCCAGACAGCTATCTTCGACCCTCTGGGCTTGACCGGCCAACTCTACTGGTACCTTTCCTATCCACTCCATCAATTGATATTCCCGGGTATGTTGCGCGGCATTGCGGCCGCCACCCAGGTAACCCGATGACGGAGAAAAACACCCCTCCATCCGGTAGCCCAAGTAGCCCAACTGAGGGACTGTAAATCGTTGTCTTTCCCCGGTAAGCGACACCGTACAAGACATTTAGAGTTTTGCATTCCCTGGCTGTTAACTATTCGCGGCCGTGATGAAAGCGGCCGTGTCTAAACATTTAGACTTGTAGCCCATAGAGAAGCCCGATTAAGGGAGGAAGTTGCTCAGTCTATCCGACGCCGATTCAACGCCTTAGATTATTTTTCTTCACTGGCTTTGAAGTCGTCAACCAAAAGGTCGGTGCTTCAAATTCCACTCGCCCGACCACTTCCATCTCCCTCTGCGAATTTTAGTTACATGACATCAAGCTGCGAGCACGGTTCCCTCATTTTGTAGCCCACGTAGCCCACAAATAGGATGGCCTTGCACACCCCTGCTCAGCGTTGGACTGTGTGCGCGACCAGTCGTTCGCCGCCGTGCGGTTGAGTTTGTGAGCCAGTCTCCGAGTGGCCGGCAACTCAGGACTTGGACTCAGTTGAGCCGCCCGAACTGCAGGTCATGTTCTCGTCAACACGAAAAGCGTGACTTCCGGCTGAGCGCCGAGCCGGATGGGAAACCCGGTGGTGCCGATGCCGCGATTGACATAAAGCATCGTGCCTCGGTTTTGGTACCTTCCATTGGTGTAACGGTAGATCAGGCGACTGAGGTTGAATCTCGCAATTGGGCATTCAATCCCGTGCCTACCGCCCGGGGCCCTACTCCGGGCGAGAAGCACTGCTGCATGCCTTTGACAGCATGGTTGTCGAGCGAGAGCGGCAAAGCAAAGGCCCCGTTCCTAATGCTCGAAAACCATGCCGAGGGAACTCCCGAACCCATTTTTCGATTGGAGTTAAGCCGCGGATACCGACCTCTTCCGTCAACTAGCCTCGGAGTTGAGATCACCATGGAAACTTCGGCTTAGGAAATTGGGGGGATACTGGCTACTATGTTCGGCAACGGCAGAACTTATCTGCGGGGAGATTTCATGCGCGGGTTACGAGACAAGCGCGTTCTGATTACGGGAGGCGCGAGCGGGATCGGGGCGGCAACGGCAGCGCGGTTTTTGGAGGAAGGGTCCCGGGTATGCGTGCTCGATCGTGATCCCACGGCGTGCGAGCGCATCAAGAGCGAGTTGCACGATCTCGGCGAGGCCATTATCGCCGACGTCAGCGACCTTATGCAGGTTGAGGCGGCATTCGCCAAGGCGATCCGGCTCATGGACGGCGTAGATGTGCTGGTCAATAATGCCGGCATCAGCATCCGGCGCAAGTTCTTCGACATCACTCCCGAAGAGTGGCATAAGGTAATCGCCGTGAATCTAACGGGAGTGTTTTATGTGGCGCAGGCTGCTGCGCGGCATATGTGGGAGCGCGGGAAAGGCGTGATTCTGCACACGGCGTCGACGGCCGGCTTCATGGGGTATCCGTATTACGCCGACTACAACGCCACCAAGGCGGGAGTAATTGCGCTGACGCGCTCGATGGCACTGGAACTGGCGCCGAAAGTGCGAGTCTGCGCGGTGGCTCCGGGATACGTGTTAACACCCATGCAGCGCGCGGAATACACCGACGCGATGCTCGAGGAAGTGAACCGGAAGATCCCGCTGGGACGTCATGCCAAACCTGAGGAAATTGCCGGACTGTTTGCATATTTGGCCTCGGATGACGCCGCATATGCGACCGGGCAGGTGTTCACCTTGGATGGCGGAGAGACGGCGGGAGGACTGGCCGGTCGTTGAGGACGAATGAAGGAAGCGACCCAAGCGCGATTCTTGCGTCGCAAAAAACGCCACGCATCGTACGACTTGCCCGCTCTCCACTCGGCAGTAGGCGTCCTCGCTTCGGCGTGACAATAGATAGGTTCTCGATGCGCCTCAAAGATAAAGTCGCAATCATCACCGGCTGGACCTCCGGAATCGGCGAGGCGACCGCGCTGCTGTTCGGCAAAGAAGGCGCGCAGGTCGCAGTTACCGGAAGAAACGAAAGTCGTGGCGCAGCGGTGGTGGCACGGATCAGGAAGTTGGGAAGCGAGGCCATCTTTCTGCGCGCGGACGTGAGCCTGGCAAAGGATTGCCAGCGCGCGGTGGAGGAAACTCTGCGCGCCTTTAGAAAGCTCGACATTCTCTTCAACAATGCCGGCATTTTTTATCCCCAAACAACGATCGAATGTTCCGAGAAAGAATGGGACGAGCAGATCGACATCAACCTGAAGGGAACGTTCCTCATGTCGAAGTTCGCCCTGCCTGCGATGATTGCGCGGGGGCACGGCGTCATCATCAACAATAGTTCGGGGTGGGGAATCGTGGGCGGCGACCGCGCGGTGGCCTATTGCGCCTCGAAGGGCGGCGTGGTGCTGATGACCAAGGCCATGGCCATTGATCACGGCAAGCAGGGGATACGCGTGAATTGCATCTGCCCGGGCGATGTGGAAACCCCCATGTTGCCAGCGGATGCAAGGATGCGCGGGCTGAAGTGGAAGGACTACATCGCTGGATGCGCTAGTCGTCCGCTGGGGCGCGTTGGAACCGCGGAGGAAATCGCGAAGGCGGTCCTCTTTCTGGCGTCGGATGATTCTTCTTTCATGACCGGCGCTGCACTCGTCGTGGATGGCGGTGGAACCGCTGACTAGAGCGGCTGTATTTCTAGGCGGAGGGCGCCCAGCCAGGAGTTCTATAGATTTCTTCAAACTCAAAAGATGACTGGCTTCTCTCGGGGGGGCGAGTCACCACGACGAGGGAGTCGCAACCGGGAGTTGGCTGAAGATTGTTGACGGTTGTGGTTCTTAGAGTGACAGGTCTTAGGAGAGTTTCGCGAGTCAGGCACATAATGCGCAAACCTTATTCACGACGCTGGACCGCAAATATGCTGGTCCTGGTCGTTTTTGTCCTGACAGTTGCGGCAGTCGCAATTTACTTTATCCTGCGAGACAGCGTGGCGTCCCGGGAGCCGGATCAGCCAGTCAACAGGCTCATTCCTCGATCCGCAAGTTTACTTGGGCTTTGTCAGGCGATTGGCAGTGCTTCCTCCGGGGAGCCAAATCTTTCAATTAGTTAGACCGGCCGACGGAATCTGCGTTTTCAGATTGTGCCCTATTTTGTGCAACTCCGTCTGCTGAGCTCTGAAAACCTGTTCCAGACCTGTGATTACCGGCCTGTTCTTGTCGGTGTAGCCGTGGTCATCGTTGTATTTCTGAATCCGCTCCTCATCGGCTTCTTCCTTTAGGAATGCTCTGTGTTCCTTCCAGGGAACGATCAGCTGACCCGATTCTATGTAGTCAACGAGTCCGGGATTCGGGTCAATCCACTTTGCTTTCCACTTGTTTGAACGGACATGCTCAATAATCCGCACCCGCTCAAAAGGAGTACCCGGGGCGCGCTTCTCGCAAAACGCATATTCGCTTCCTGGCTTGATTTCAGATTTGAGCATGGCTGCCCTCTCAAAACCAGTAAGTTACAACTGTAGGGCTACAGTGTTCACCAGGAAAAAAGGCCCGAACTCCTTGCTAGGAATCCGGGCGGGAGGGTTTGGTGTTGGTGGGCGCAGGATCCTGCGGGATCCAGGATATCTTTTTGGCTACCGCGTTTCCTAAATGGCCTCAGAGAAACAAGTTGTTGGACTTCACACCTTTTCCGTTAACTATTCGCGGCCGTGATGAAAGCGGCCGTGTCTAAACATTTAGACTTGTAGCCCATAGAGAAGCCCGATTAAGGGAGGAAGTTGCTCAGTCTATCCGACGCCGATTCAACGCCTTAGATTATTTTTCTTCACTGGCTTTGAAGTTCGGGACCAGGAGGTCGGTGGTTCAAATCCACTCGCCCCGACCACTTAAATCCCGTAGAACTAAGTAGCTACAGCGCCCTCGCTTTCTGAAGGTTTAAGAACAAAAAGAACAATTGGAGGAATCTCGAACCCAATTCCCACTTGTTCTGCGACCTGTTTACGGTACTTTGTGTCCGCTTGCGACCTATCGTACAGGTCAGTGACAGACGACTGCGCACTGTGTCCCAACCACGACTTGATGAGCGATTCCGGTGCCTGCTGCTTTCGCAGGTGAGTTGCGCGGAAACGTCGGAAGCCGTGGAAGCCAGTTTGGGCGACACCCATTTCATTGAGAACCGGATACAGCATTCGGTTTCTCACGTTCGAATGGCTGTGCGCTCTACCTGTGCTTGTTGGGAAAAGCA
>Ga0335069_10016231_pt1 | contig 10403 bp, 5 predicted proteins | sample Lox_Sample_11_FD_206714 | JGI IMG/M metagenome (GOLD analysis project Ga0335069, IMG submission 206714) | Soil microbial communities from Loxahatchee National Wildlife Refuge, Florida, United States - Lox_Sample_1.1 | ecosystem: Environmental > Terrestrial > Soil > Wetlands | place: USA: Florida...
TCAAGGTCGTGCAGACCGGTCTGTTCGATCGCCTCGCCGGGAACCTGAGCGCGCTCGGCTTCCTGATCGACATGCTGAGCGTGCAGCCGCAGATGGCGAAGTCGCTCTTCGCCTACGACGCCGAGGCAGGCACGCTGAGTCCGGTCATGGGCCGGGCCGCCGACAGCGAGCACATGAACATCGGCCTGCCGCTGCTCACGCCGAAGGTCGAGCCGCGCCTCATCCAGCAGGCGCAGCTGCTCGCGTTCACGGCCGTGCGCGAGGATGTGCCGCTCGAGGAGGTGACGCGCGATCTCGAGCGTCTCGCACACGAAGCGCAGGCGGCGGACCAGGCCACGCTCGCAGCCGCCATCCAGAAGGCGCAGGAGGCGTTCCACAAGGCAGACGACGAAGAAGGGCTGGCGAGTGCCCGTGGCGAATTGTCGGAGGCGCTGGTCGACTTCGTCGCGACGGCGTCCGAAGCCCCGCTGCTCGAGCCGCAGCCGTCGGTCGCCCCGCGCGAGGCTCCCACGCCCACGCGACCGATCGACGACTTCCAGAACGACGACGAGATGCGCGAGGTCTTCCTCGAGGAGGCTCGCGAGGTGGTCCGCGATGCGCGCGTCGCCTGCCGCGACCTCGCGCGCGCTCCCGACGATCTCGGTCTGCTCACGACGTTGCGCCGCGCGTTCCACACGCTCAAGGGCAGCTCGCGCATGGTCGGCCTCAAGGCCTTTGGGGAAGCGGCCTGGATCTGCGAGCAGCTCTACAACACCCACCTCGCGGACCAGCGCGCCGCCGAGCCGCCGTTCATCGACTTCACCGGCTGGTCGCTCGACTACCTCGGGGCGTGGGTCGAGGAGATCGGCGCACGCGGGGCGATCACGCGCGATGCGGCGGCGATCAAGACACGCGCCGACCAATTGATGCGCCTTCTGCCCGCGGTCGGCGGAGCTGGCGAGCCGTCCCCGGCGGCGCCCGCGGGCCTTCCGAAGGACTTGCCCAAGCCGGCGGAGCTGGAGCTGACGCCGCCGCCCTCGACACCCGCGCCGACCGATCCGCCGGCGCAAGGCGTTGCGTTCGAGCTCGACCTGTCGGCGCTCGATGCGCCCCCGACGACCACGGGCGCGCGGGCCTGGACGCCCGCACAGCCGCAGCTCGATCCGAACGTGCAGGCGCTGTTCGACCCCTTCGACACCCAGCCGTTGCCGAGCGACAGCGAACATGTCGACCTCGATGTGCCGGATTCCGGGAGCGGCCCGGTGGACCTGGAGATCGCCGACGACTCGTCGAGCGATCCGCTCGTGCGCGCGCTCGCGCCGAGCAGCGAGCAGGGGGCGTTGCACGAGACGCCCGCGCAGCCGCTCGACGATCGCCTGCCGCCCGAGATCGACCTCGGCGAACCGCACGCCCTCGAGGAGGCGGCCGAATCGATGCACGATCTGGAGGCTGTCGCGGAGCCCGAGCGGGTCTCGACGACGGCGCGCACGGGCGAGGACGAGCTGGTCAAGGTCATCGGTCCGCTGCGCATCTCCATCCCGCTCTTTAACATCTACCTGAACGAGGCCGACGAGCTGTCGCGGCGCCTCGCGACGGAAGTCGCGGAGTGGTCGCTCGAGTTGCACCGGCCGATCGGCGAGACCGCGATCGCGCTGGCGCATTCGCTTGCCGGCAGCTCCGCCACCGTCGGCTTTGCCGACCTGTCGCACCTCGCGCGTGTCCTCGAGCACGCACAGACCCGGGCTCAGGCCATCGGCGAAGGCACGCTCGACGAAGCGCGCCTCTTCATCGAGACGGCCGACGAGATCCGCCGGCTGCTTCATCAGTTCGCGGCGGGCTTTCTCAAGGAGCCATCTGCGGAGCTGTTGTCACGGCTCGCCGAGCATGAGGTGACGTCGGCCAAACGCCTCGAGGCGAAGGCGGCGGCACTCGCGCTCGCCCGGGATTCGATGCAGGGAACGCTGAGTCCCGGTGACCTTCGCGGGACGCACGATGCCGATGCCGTCGAAACGGCGCCGGCCTGGCTCGATGCGGATCCCGACGAGATTCCGACGGCGCCCGCATCGCTCGAGGCTGAAAAAGGCGTGGCACCGGAACCTTCGCCGCCGCAGGTGTCAGGCGGCGCGCCGGAAGACTCGCCGCCGACGCAGCCCGCCGGCTTCGAGCCCGACCCCGTGTGGCGTGCCCCGCCGCACGGGGCGCTGCAACCGGCCGCGGCCGCCGATACGCGCTCTCCCCTGACGGCACCGGCAGCTGCGCCGGCTGCGCCCGCCGCCCGCGCAGCGGAACGGCATCCTCCGCCGTTCGCGAGCTCGCGCGCCGGCGCTTTCGCGATGTCGAGATCCGGCGCGCTGGACGGCGACCTCGCGCTCGACGATCCGATGGCGCAAGACGCGCCCCGGTCCGCGTTCGGCACCCTCGACGCACTCGCGCAGGCGGAGCTCAAGCCGCTGCCGGCATTGCCGGCGGCGGCCGCCGTGTCCGTGCGCGAACGCTTGGACGCGGAGGACGACATCGATGCGCGCGATGCGGTCGATGCGGAGCTGTTCCCGATCTTCGACGAGGAGGCGCTGGAGCTGATCCCGCAGCTCGCCAACCAGTTGCGCGCGTGGGCGCGCGCACCCGGCGAAGCGGCGCTCGGGGCGGCGTGCATGCGCACCTTGCACACGCTCAAGGGCGGCGCCCGGCTCGCGGGCGCCATGCGCTTGGGCGAGCTGGCTCACCGCTTCGAGGCGCGCATCGAGCGTCTGCTGGCGAATGCGCCGGCGGCGGTCCAGGACGTCGAAGGCTTGGAGGCGCGCTGCGACGCGCTGGCGCATACGCTCGAGGCGCTGCGCGCGCAGCACGCTGCCGCGGCGGCCGCGAGCGGCCATGCGCCGCTCGACGCCGCGTTGCCCGTCGAGACGGCGTCTTCGAAGCCCGAAGCTGGCGGGCCGGCGGCGAACGACACCCGCGCCGCGCCGGCGATGGAGCAGCCGCCGGTGCCGGTGGTGGAAGACACGCCCTCGGCAGCGGCTTCCCTCGACGAGGCTGCGGATTCGGCGTCGATGGTCGATGCGGCGGCGTCGTCCACGGCCGACGTTGCGCCGGCGCCGCTCACGCCGATCGACTGGTCACGTTTCGCGCCCGCGGTCGAGCGGCGGCGCACGCCGCGCACCGCGGAGCGCGTCGGTGCCGGCCAGGCCGTGCGCGTCGGCGCGCCCCTGCTCGATCGGCTCGTGAACCTCGCCGGCGAGGTGAGCATCACGCGTGCGCGCGTCGAATCGGGCGTGGCGCAGATCAAGACGTCGCTCACCGACCTCACCGAGAACCTCGAGCGCCTGCGGGGCCAGTTGCGCGACATCGAGATCCAGGGCGAGACGCAGATGAGCTCGCGGCTCGAGGCGGCAAAGGCGGCGCAGCAGTCGTTCGATCCGCTCGAGTTCGACCGCTTCACGCGCTTCCAGGAACTCACGCGGATGATGGCCGAGGCCGTCAACGACGTCGCCACCGTCCAGCGCAACCTGCAGCGCTCGCTCGATTCCACCGAGGACGAGCTGGTCGCGCAGTCGCGCATGACGCGCGAGCTGCAGGACGACCTGCTGCGCACGCGCATGGTGGAGTTCGAGGGCCTGTCGGACCGTCTCTACCGCGTCGTGCGGCAGGCCGCGAAGGAGACGGGCAAGCAGGTGCGGCTCGACATCGTCGGCGGCTCGATCGAAATCGACCGCGGCGTGCTCGACCGCATGACCGGCTCGTTCGAGCACCTGCTGCGCAATTGCGTCACGCACGGCATCGAAGCGCCGGCCGCGCGCGCGGCCGCCGGCAAGGAGGCAGCCGGCAGCATCGTCGTCGCGCTCTCCCACGAAGGCAACGAAGTGGGCATCGAGTTCCGCGACGACGGAGCCGGGCTCGACCTCGCGCGCATCCGCGCGAAGGGCATCGAGATGGGACTGCTCGACCCGCAGTCGGCCCCGACCGACATGGAGCTCGCGAACCTCATCTTCACGCCGGGCTTTTCCACCGCGAGTGCCGTCACGGAGCTCGCCGGGCGCGGCGTCGGAATGGACGTCGTGCGCTCGGACGTGGTCGCGATGGGCGGCCGCATCGAGACCGCCACGGAGCCCGGCAAGGGCACCTCCTTCAAGCTGATCCTCCCGCTGACGACCGCGGTCACGCAGGTGGTGATGCTGCGCTGCGGCGACACGACGGTCGCGGTGCCGTCGACGCTGATCGAGACGGTGCGTCGCGCGGGGGCCGAAGAGGTCGATGCGGCCTACCAGACGGGCGCCTACGGTTACGGCGAGCGTCCGCTGCCATTCTTCTGGCTGGGATCGCTGCTCCAGACCAGCGCGCGCCCGGGCGAGGCGTCGACCCGCACGCGCAGCATCGTCATCGTGCGCAGTGCCCAGCAGCGCATCGCGGTGCACGTCGACGAAGTGGTCGGCAACCAGGAAGTGGTGGTCAAGAACCTGGGACCGCAGCTCTCGCGCCTGCCGGGCCTCGCGGGCATGACGCTGTTGCCGTCCGGTGCGGTTGCGCTGATCTACAACCCGGTTGCCCTGGCCGCGCTCTACGGTGAAGGCGCGCGCGCGGCGACCGTCGCGGCGCTGCGCGCTCCGCTCCACGACCTGCCGAGCGAGCCGCACGAGGGCGTGGCCGAAGCGTCGCTTGCGCCGCTGGTGCTGGTCGTGGACGATTCGCTCACGGTGCGGCGCGTCACGCAGCGCCTCCTCACGCGCGAGGGCTACCGGGTCGCACTGGCGAAGGACGGTCTCGACGCACTCGAGCGTCTCGCGGACGAGAAGCCGCGCCTCGTGCTGTCGGACATCGAGATGCCGCGCATGGACGGCTTCGACCTCGTGCGCAACATCCGCAACGACTCGCGCTGGCGCGACCTGCCCGTGGTCATGATCACATCGCGGATCGCGCAGAAGCATCGCGAGCACGCCATCGAGCTCGGCGTGGACCACTACCTCGGCAAGCCGTACTCCGAGGAAGACCTGCTCGCGCTGCTCGCGCGCTACACCGCCGCACCGGCCTGAGCGCGCCGGCGGGCGGGTGCTTCGCGCACCGCCGCGTAGCGCGCCAGCGTGCGCCGGCGCGCGACTTCGTGATCGACGATCGGCTCGGGGTAGTCGCGTCCGAGTTCGATGCCGGCGGCGGCCAGCTCGACGGGGCTCGAGCGCCACGGCGCGTGCAACAGCGCGTCGGGCAGGCCGGCGAGAGCCGGCAGGTAGCGGCGGATGAAGCGTCCCTCGGGATCGAACTTCGCGCTCTGCGTCACCGGATTGAACACGCGGAACCACGGCTGGGCGTCGCTTCCGGTCGATGCCGCCCATTGCCAGCCGCCGACGTTGGCCGCGAGATCGAAGTCGATGAGCTTCTCGGCGAACGCGCGCTCGCCGCGGCGCCAGTCGATGCCGAGGTCCTTCACGAGGAAGCTCGCGGTCACCATGCGCAGGCGGTTGTGCATCCAGCCGGTCTGGTTGATCTGCGCCATCGCCGCGTCGACCAGCGGATAGCCGGTGCGACCTTCGCTCCACGCTGCGAAGTGCGCGTCGGCCTCCTTGCCATGCTCCCAGCGCAGCTTGTCGTAGGCCGGTCGCATCGCGTGGTCGACGATGTGCGGATGGTGATGCAGCAGCTGGTGGTAGAAGTCGCGCCACACCAGCTCCGACAGCCAGGCCTCTGCACCGCGCGTGTGTCGATGCTCGCGCCGCGCCGCGTCGATGTGTTCCACCGCGGCTCGGGCGGCGGCGCGGATCGAGAGCGTGCCGAAGCGCAGGTGCACGGACAGGTAGCTCGGTCCCTTGATCCCCGGATAGTCGCGCGCAGCGTCGTAGGCGTCGATGCGCGTCAGGAAATCGAGCAGCAGAGCCCGGGCTCCGGCGCTCCCGGCCGTGACGGGCAGCTCGCCGAGGTTGGTCGGTTCGAAGCCCAGGTGCTTGAGCGTCGGAAGTGCGACGCCGATGCCTTGCGGAACGGGCGCCAGCGCTGCGGCGTATCGCTCGGTCGGGTACGCCTTCAGGAAGAACGGCTCGAGCTTCCTCAGCCACGCCGTGCGATAGGGGGTGTAGACCGTGTAAGGCGTCCCGCTGGCCGTCAGCACCTCGTCGCGCTCGAACACGACGTGGTCCTTCGACGTGTGCAGCGCGATGCCCGCGTCGGCCAGCCGACCGCGGACCTTCGCATCGCGCGCCAGGGCCGAGGGCTCGTCGTCGTGGTTCGCGTACACCGCCTGCACGTGCAGCGACTGCGCCAGCCGCACGACCTCTTCCACCGCATCGCCGTGCAACACGACGAGGCGCACACCCTCGACGCCACAGCGGCGCGCGGCATCGCCGAGGTCCGCGCTCAGCTGCGTCACGGCGCCGAGAATGAATTCGACGCGCCGGTCCGCACGCGGCAGCGGGTCGAGGATCGCCGTGTCGAAGGCGAAGGCGCACCAGACGCGCCGCGCGGCGGTGAGCGCGTGGTACAGCGCCGCCTGGTCGTCGACGCGCAAGTCGCGCCGGAACCACACCAGGGCGGCGTCGAGCGGCTTGTCGGTCATGTCGACCGCAGTGTGCACCAGCGCGCCGCATCGGGCCTCTCGCGCGGCGCAAGGCCGCCCGTGGCCCCGATGCCACCGACCCGAGGGGGTGTCCGCGCGCGACGCCCTAGCCCTAGAATCCCGCGCATGGGCGGGCCCATCAACCTCACGAACCAGTTCCTGATCGCCATGCCGGGCATGGGCGACGGCACGTTCGCGGGCACGGTCGTCTATCTCTGCGAGCACACGGAGAAGGGCGCCCTCGGGCTCGTCATCAACAAGCCCATCGACATCAAGCTGAAGAACCTGTTCGAGAAGGTCGAGCTTTCGCTGGATCGCGAGGACCTCGCGGACGAGCCCGTCTACTTCGGCGGCCCGGTGCAGACCGAGCGAGGCTTCGTGCTGCACGAGCGCCTCGGCGACGACGGCGGGCACTACAACTCGTCCCTGCAGATCCAGGGCGGCCTCGAGATGACGACGAGCAAGGACGTGCTCGAGGCCCTGTCGCACGGGGCCGGCCCGAAGAAGGTGCTCGTGACGCTCGGCTACAGCGGCTGGGGCGCCGGTCAGCTCGAGGAAGAGCTCGGCCGCAACGGCTGGATCAACGTGCAGGCAGAGCCCGACATCATCTTCGACACGCCTGTCGAGCAGCGCTACGAGAAGGCGCTGTCGCTGCTGGGCATCGACGCGCGCATGCTCAGTCCCGAGGCCGGTCACGCCTGATGCGCGCCATCGCCTTCGTCACGCGCAGCGCATGACCGCCGTGGTCCAGGCACCCGCCCGGCACCGCTCCCTCCTCGCTTTCGATTTCGGAACCCGGCGCATCGGCGTTGCGGTCGGCAACACGCTCACGGGCGCCGCGCGCGCACTGGGGCCCGTGCCGGCCGGTGATGCGGCGTACGCGGCGATCGGCCGCCTGATCGAGGAGTGGCAGCCCGACGCACTGGTGGTGGGGGTGCCGGCGCATCCCGACGGCGCGCCCCACGAGAACACGCGTCGGGCCCAGCGCTTCGCACGGCGCCTCCACGGACGCTTCCACCTGCCCGTTCACGAGGTCGACGAGCGCTGGTCGACGACCGAAGCGGAGTCGCTCGGCGCAAAGGATGTCGACGCGGCGTCGGCCGCCATCATCCTCGAGCAGTTCCTGCGCGCGCAGGGGGGCGAATGACGGGTCCGCGCGACCTCGACGCCGAAGCGCTCTACTCGGAGCTGCTCGCGCGCGTGCGCCCGCTGGTGCGTCCGGACTCGGCGCTGGTCGGGATCTGGTCGGGCGGCGCGTGGCTCGCGGAGCGGCTCCAGCGCGATCTCGGACTGACCGGCGAGCACGGCGTCATCAGCAGCACGCTGCACCGCGACGACTATGCGCAGCGCGGCCTGGCCGCGACGGCCGACCCGACGCGCCTGCCGTTCGAGGTGCAGGGCCGCCACATCCTGCTGGTCGACGACGTGCTCTACACCGGTCGGACGATCCGCGCGGTGATCAACGAGCTCTACGACTTCGGGCGCCCCGCGAGCGTGACGCTGGTCGTGCTCGTCGATCGCGGCGGCCGCGAGCTGCCGATCTGCGCGGCGTGCTCCGCCGCGCGCGTCGAGCTCCCGGCCGGGCAGCGGCTCTCGCTGGCCCGCGATGCCGAAGGTCGCTTCAGCTTCGAGATCCGCTGATGCTCGAGCGCCGCAACCCGCAGCTGAACCGGCACGACGAGCTCGTGCACCTGCTGTCGATCGAGGGCCTGCCGCGCGGCGTGCTGCAGCACATCCTCGACACGGCCGGCACGTTCCTGAGCGTCAACGAGCGCGAGGTGAAGAAGGTGCCGCTGCTGCGCGGCAAGAGCGTCTTCAACCTGTTCTTCGAGAACTCGACGCGCACGCGCACGACCTTCGAGATCGCGGCCAAGCGCCTGTCCGCCGACGTCATCAACCTCGACATCGCGCGCTCGTCGACCTCGAAGGGCGAGAGCCTGCTCGACACGATCGCGAACCTCTCGGCGATGCACGCCGACATGTTCGTCGTGCGCCATTCCGAGAGCGGCGCGCCCTACCTGATCGCGCAGCACTGCGCACCGCACGTGCACGTCGTGAACGCGGGCGACGGCCGCCATGCGCATCCGACGCAGGGCCTGCTCGACATGTACACCATCCGCCACTACAAGCGCGACTTCACGAATCTCGTGGTCGCGGTGGTGGGCGACATCGTGCACTCGCGCGTCGCGCGCTCCGATATCCACGCGCTCACCACGCTGGGCGTGCCGGAGATCCGCGCCGTGGGACCCAAGACCTTGGTGCCCGGGGACCTCGCCGAGATGGGTGTGCGCGTGTGCCACGACATGGCCGAGGGCATCCGTGACGCCGACGTCATCATCATGTTGCGCCTCCAGAACGAGCGCATGAGCGGCGCGATGCTGCCGAGCGCGAGCGAGTTCTTCAAGACGTACGGGCTGACGGCCGAGAAGCTCGCGCGCGCGAAGCCCGATGCGATCGTCATGCACCCGGGCCCGATCAACCGTGGCGTCGAGATCGACTCCTCGGTGGCCGACGGGCACCAGAGCGTCATCCTGCCGCAGGTCACGTTCGGCATCGCGGTTCGCATGGCGGTCATGTCGATCATCGCGGGGAACGCGCCGTGAGGCGTGACGCGAAGCTCCTCGTGCGCGGCGGGCGGGTCGTCGATCCGGCGAGCGGATTCGACGACCATGCCGACGTCGCCATCGCCGACGGTCGCATCGTGGGCTTGGGCGGCCGTGCGGACGGGTTCACGCCCGACCGGGTGCTCGACGCACGGGGTCTCGTCGTGTGTCCCGGTCTCGTCGACCTGGCCGCGCGCTTGCGCGAGCCGGGCCAGGAGCATGCGCACATGCTCGAATCGGAGATGGCCGCCGCGGTGGCCGGCGGCGTCACGAGCCTCGTGTGCCTGCCCGATACCGAGCCCGTCCTCGACGAGCCTGGTCTCGTGGAGGTTCTCAAGTTCCGTGCCGGTAGCCTGCATCTTGCCCGGCTCTTTCCGCTCGGAGCGCTCACGCGCGGGCTCGCGGGCGAGGCGCTGACCGAGATGACGGAGCTGACCGACGCCGGCTGCGTCGGCTTCTCGCAGGCCGACGCCGACATCCGCGACACGCTGGTGCTGCACCGGGCGCTGCAGTACGCGGCGACGTTCGGCTACCGCGTCTGGCTGCGACCGAACGATGCCTGGCTCGGCAAGGGTGTCGCCGCGAAGGGTCCGCTCGCGACGCGGATGGGACTGGCCGGCGTGCCGGTCATCGCCGAGACGATCGCGCTCGCGACCATCTTCGAGCTGCTGCGCGACACCGGCGCGCGCGTGCACCTCTGCCGACTGAGCAGCGCGGCCGGTGTGGAACTGGTGCGGCGTGCGCGCGCCGAGGGTCTGCCGGTCACGTGCGACGTGAGCGTGAACCAGCTGCACCTCACCGACATCGACATCGGCTACTTCGACGCCGCGATGCGCCTCGTGCCACCGCTGCGCCAGCAGCGCGACCGCGACGCGATCCGTGCCGCGCTGGCCGACGGAACCATCGATGCGCTGGTCAGCGACCACACGCCGGTCGACGAAGACGCGAAGACGCTGCCGTTCGCGGAAGCCGAGCCCGGCGCCACGGGCCTCGAGCTCCTCCTGAGCCTGGCGCTCCACTGGGGCGCGGCGGCGAAGGTGCCGCTGATCGACACGCTCGCGCGTGTCACCGCGCGGCCGGCCGCGATCGCCGGTGGGTCCGCAGGCGTCGACGTCGCGGCGGGCCTGGGCCGCTTGTGCGAAGGCGGGATCGCCGACCTGTGCGTGTTCGATCCGGAGGAAAGCTGGGTCGTGCGGCGCGACGCCTTGCGCAGCCAGGGCAAGCACACGCCGTTCGCCGGCTACGAGCTGCCCGGACGCGTGCGCTGGACCATCGTCGACGGCCGG
>Ga0335069_10016232_pt1 | contig 10403 bp, 9 predicted proteins | sample Lox_Sample_11_FD_206714 | JGI IMG/M metagenome (GOLD analysis project Ga0335069, IMG submission 206714) | Soil microbial communities from Loxahatchee National Wildlife Refuge, Florida, United States - Lox_Sample_1.1 | ecosystem: Environmental > Terrestrial > Soil > Wetlands | place: USA: Florida...
AACCACAGGAGAATCCTAATCAAGAACTATTAATTTTTGGCGCACTATTTGAAGAAGCGAATCAAAGAAAGCACACAACTGTGGTATGGACCTGACGGGACGGGTGAGACAACTTCGGCGGGCCAGTATTGGAACCAATTGGAACCAGAACTCGAAAGGGAAGGTCTGTAAGTATTTGAAAACATGGTGGCCAGGGACGGAATCGAACCGCCGACGCCAGCCTTTTCAGGGCTGCTTACCGACAACGCTAAGCGGTTTGAAATCAATGGAAGCCCATGGCAGCAAAGGGATTACATTTCAACACATTTAGGATGGTTTAGGATCATTTGGGCCATTTTCGCCCTGCGGATGTTCCCTTATTGTCCCCGCGCCTTCACGCTATTGTTCCCGCGCCTTCCGCCGTTTATGTCTGCGGAACACTTGGTGGCTGACGATTCGAGCAGCCATCTTCGGAAGTTTCAGCATGGCCGACCAGAACAGTGAGCTGCAAACCCCGGGAAATTCCGCGACTACCGCCAACCGCCTGGGCTGCCCAAGCGTCTTCAAGATGTTGCGGAGTCCTTCGCGAGGCAGCCCGGTGGCACCAAATGACGCCAGAGCGGCATTGCTGCCACCGCTAGTGTGGTGAGGTCCACGATCGGCCCGCGCCATGGAGGCCTCAGGGTTTGCTGAGAGAATCTTGGCGCGCTTTGACATAGCTTTGGGTGTTGGGGATATCTCTATTCCATTGCGGCGTCTCGACGCTGTTGGCCACTCGGAAAACAGCCAGCGCAACCGCCAGGTCCACCTTGGCGAGGTTGTTATAATCCAGCTTCGGCCACTTATCGCCGGGCTTATGGTAATCCGGGAAGGCGTAGCCCACCGAAAGTGTGTGCGCGGGGACCCCTAGTTCTGCCAGCGCCTGGTTATCACTGCCCCCGAAATAGCGTACGTTCATCTGCTCATTTTTCACCACTTGTACTCCGGCCGCCTCGCCTGTTTTGCGCAGCACATCAGTAAGTGTGGAGAAGTCGTAGCCTGTTACATTCAGAAGGCCGACGCTCGAGGCGCCATCCACGTCCGTGCGACCTAATTGCTCCAGGTTCACGTCAGCCACAGTTTCTTCAGGCGGGAAGATCGGGTGTGTGGCGTAATAGCGGGAACCCAACAAGCCGAGCTCTTCGCCGAAGAAAGTCATGAAGACAATGGAACGCTTGGGGCGCACGCTTTGCGCGGAAAGGGTGTTGGCGATCTCAATCACGGACGCCGTGCCGCTAGCGTCGTCGTTAGCGCCGTTGCAGATATGATCACCATCACCGATTCCGCATACGCCGAGGTGATCGTAATGAGCGGTCACCAGCACGTAGGTATTCCGCAGGGTGGGATCGGAGCCGCGCAGCACACCTACCACGTTACGCAGCTTTAGCTGCGCAACTGTGGGTGGCGGAACGTGGATCGAAATCGTCGCGTCCGCCAGATTTGCCTCTTCGGAGCTAAGAGCGACCCGTATGGCATCGTCCCAAACCAATATGACGGGCGTGGAGGACGCATAGGGGATCTCGCGCAGGCCCGCGGCCATATTGCGCGGCAAACCGCTCGCGCGCAACACCACCACTAGCACTGGTTGCACCCGGTTGGCGAGCACCGCAAGCTCGAGCATGGTGGGCATGAGCATTTTGGGATTCGCAAAGTCGAGGACAAGTACCTTGCCGCGCGCCTGATCGGGAAGGACCGCGCCAAGCGACGCCCCATTGGCCACCCTGACCTTGCGCAGCCCGACCCTGCTGAAGTCGGCGGCGAAGACCTGTTGCATGGCCATTGATTCCGGGTCTGCCTTGATTGTTACGCCGGCCATTTCGAGCGTCAATGCCATTCCCTCGACCTTGGGCGTAACGTTCTCGTAGGGTGCAGTCTGAAAATAGCCATCGTCGCCAGCCGGCTCGAGTCCGGCGCGGCGGAACTGCGCGGCTATGTACTCAGCGGCAATATCGAGACCGTGCGAAGGGGTGGCTCTACCTTGTAGCAAATCTGAGGCCAGGAAAGAAACATCGGCCTTCAGGTCGTTTGGTGTCAGGCGGGCGGAAATCTGCTCTATATGCGGCTCGGTTTGCGCGACGGCAAGGCCAGAAATCAGAGCCAAAGTGCAAGCGCCAAGAGAATTCATCATACGAGACCTCACGCGTTACAGCGCCGCCTCCTGAATCTGCGCAGCCGAAAGGCTGCGGGCCTACGAACCCTTCCTAAAGCCAGTTTTGCGTTGCGCAGACATAGCGCTCGCGTCGCTCGGGCCGCCCGTCTTCCTGTTCCTTAAGATTGACCGTTTCTTCCTTATCCGAGAACCTAGGAAGCCCTGGAGAACGCTCGTATCGTACGACAGTCCGCAGCCAGATCATTTTCTTTCGAAATCGCCGGCCCGAGGAATCATCAGGCACCAGGGTTAACAATCATCCTCGATCTGACGGCCATCTGGCGGAGTCCCGAAAATCCGTGGTTAATCTTGATGGAGTAGCAGCCCGGCGTCCTTCACGTTCGCCGCTCGGATAGCGGGAACCATGCTAGCTAGAATCCACACCGCACCGCAAAGCAGAGTCGCGCCGGCAATCATGGCTGGGTCCGATGGTGAAATCTCAAACACCAAGCCGCGCAATGTTCTGCCTAATGCGAGGGCGCTGAGGACGCCGGCTGCCCCTCCGGCCATAACCAGGTATAGCGATTCACGTAGGATCATAAGAACGATGCGGTTAGGGCCAGCCCCTAGAGCCAGCCGGACGCCAATCTCGTGTGTGCGCTGCACTGTCGAGTGCGCCGCGACGGCAAACACGCCTGCCGCAGTGAGGGTTACGGCCAGAATGGCGAATATCCCAATCAGCACCACCAAAAACCGCTCCTCGGCCAATGTTGCGGAAACCTTTCTCTCCAAGGTGATCGGCTCGACGGGCAAGCGAGAATCGACCCTGGCTATTGTCTCTTGGAGATTGTCCAACGCTCTCGCCATGTTCCCCCGAACTTGCGTCACAACACAGACGACGTGGGAGTCCAACGCGGCGCCCGCGACATAGATATGCGGCGCGGCGCGCCCGCGGCGATACCCTTCGTCATTGTGGTAGAGATTCTGAATGTCCCCGATAACAGCGACGACTATTCCTTCCCGCTGCTCACGTCCCACCTTCCACAAGAGCCGCCGACCAAGCGGATCTTCTCTGTTAAAGAGCACACGTGCCGCGGTGGCATCCACCGCAACTGCTTCCGGATTCGCCACAATGTCTTGTTCGCGGCCGCGAAGGATTGGCATTCGTAGGCTCAGAAAATAGTCACCAGCCACCGCCCAGATTGCCACGCGCCTCCCCGCCTTATTCACCTGATCACCAGAATTCCACGCCATGCCGCCGGCGTCGAATACTAACGGGGCGGCATTGGACACTGCCGGAAAGACAAAGTCAGGGTTGCGCCGCAACTCGTCTAAGAGTCTGAATCGGAACGCACGTCGAACCTGCTCTGTCGGGTAAATGCGGTCAGGCAGCAGGAATCCCGCTACCGCGACGTTCTTGACTTCGTAACCGCGGTCTATGTCGGTAAGCCGCAGAAAGCTAAATGCAAGCAATCCGATCACCGAAAGCACAATCGCCGAAAAAGCGATCTCCAAGGCAAGCAGGGAGTGCATGCGACGGTTGGTTCGGCGGCTGACGGAGACGCGGGACGTCAAAGCGTCTACAGGTGATCGATGGAACGCTGTAACGGCTGGCCACGCGCCACTGGCCACTCCGGCGATAATGGCGAGACTGAAAGAGAAGAGGACCGTTCGCGGATTAAATGTTATCGAGCTAATGTCCGGTAATATCGTCGCGCCCAAGGCGACGATTGTAGCCGATACAGGATAGGCGATTCCAGCGCCCAGCAGCCACCCGAGCAGGGAGATTGCGATGGTCTCTGAAATGTATTGCAAAACCAACCGCCAACGCGAGGCACCAAGTGCAATCCTCGTCGCCATTTCGCGCTCGCGCGCGATCGCCCTAGCCATAATGAGAATAACCGCATTGAAGAAGGATAGAAGCACTACGAGGACAACCATTCCGGAGGCAAGCAACAGTGGTGTACGGACGAACTTACTCCTTACATCCTGGATAGCGTTTACTTCAGCGACATTTCGGTTGGCGTCCGGCGTGCGAGGTCCTCCTGTGCCGCCCTGCAAATCTCTGGTGATGGCATTCAATTTTGCCTCAATGCCTGCGATGGACGCCCCAACCCGAATCCGACCAAGGATCTCCAGGGGAAACGATGGGTCGTCTGGAGTCCCCCACAACTCTTGGGCACAACGGATTGGTACCCAGACTTCCGATTGATCGGAAACGGGAACCAGCGGAACGCGAAATACGCGCGGCATAACACCGACGATCCGATAATCTTGGTCGTTCAGGGTGAGTGTCCGTCCTACCGCATTGGGATCTGATCCCAGCAACCCCCGCCAAAACCCGTAACTAATCAACACGGTGCGCGGTGCACCACGTTCGTTGTCGGCACTCACAAAACCGCGGCCGTACAGCGGTTCCACGCCAAGGAGAGCAATCATGTTGGGAGTAACACCAACGGCTTGTATCGCAAGAGTTCGCCCAAGTCCGGAAACTGCGGCACCCACACCCATTTGTCCTGCAAGCTCGATGGCATCCCCGACGTCCCTTCGCCACGCCTCGTACACAGCCACGTTCGCTACGGAAGGGCTCCGACGATAGCCAAACATGCTTAGCTTGACGCTCACCAGTCGGTCCGCAGCCGGGAAGGGCATGCTCCGAATGAGCATAGCGTCCACGACTACGAAAACGGACGTCCCGGCCGCTATGCCTAAGGCCAGCACTAGTACTAGCACTCCGTTAGCCAATCGATCCCCGCGCTGGCCTAACCGCCGGAATGCGTGCACGAATTCCTTCCAGGTTGCGACCATACGATTCAGTATCCCTTATTTGAGACCCACTGGCAAAAGAAGACTTGGACTAGGCTTGGGCAGGGCCTGTCCTTTACGCGAGTCCAACGCTGACTGGACTATTTTTCTCAGCTCTCCTGGGCCTGGATACCCAGGCAACTCAAGATCATTGATTAGCAGGGTAGGCGTACCAACTACACCAAGCTGCTTGCCCGCCGCCCGATCCCGCTCCAGGCGTGCGAGCACTGCGCGATCCCCGATGCACGCCTCGAAGGCCTTTGCGTCGGAAACGCCGGCAGCGCGGGCGTAGTCTGTCCAACTCCGGCGTCCGATGAGATCTTGCGACGAAAATAGCAGATTGTGGTACGCCTCAAAGACCCCCTGTCCGGCAGCACACTCCGCAGCGCGGGCAGCGTCCGCGGCGAATTGATGCATCGCAAGGGGGAAGTGCCTAAACACCAGTGCAACCCGATCTGGATATTGCTTGCGGATGTCTTGCAAATCCGACCAGGCCAATCGACAAACGGGGCATTGGAAATCAGAGAACTCAACAACCGTAACCAACGCAGCTGGTGGTCCGATCCGGTTCCCCACCGCCGAATAGCCGCGCCAGTCTTGGATCTTGCGCGATTTCAACTCGCCGGCGTTCGGAGCAAAAAACTGCTGATAGATCCTGACGGACACCATAGCTACGGAAGCAGCGGAGACGAGGGCCAGGGTAATGTTCAGAAGCAGATCGTTGACGCGCGGCACGACTCACCTCCCAATTTGAAATAACTTCGCCTGTTATGATAGACGAGCCCGATCACTGCCGTGGTCGGGCTCTTTGAATTTTCGAACTGCTATGGGCAGGCCCTACAGACACAGCTGCCGCTACCGTTACAGCAGCAGGTGTCGCCTTGGTCGCAGCACCCTGCAGTGTTTCCACCACCGCATCCGTAGCCGTGCGCGATGCAGTCGAAGAATTTGGGCGTTCCGAATGCAATGCGCTGACCTGGGGGAGGGTAAGCAGCAGCTAATCCCACCAACCCAATCGCCAAAATCAACAATTTTCGTTTCATATATTCTCTCCTTTGCGTTGGAAGTCACGAATCTGCTTGGACGAGCGCCCGTCCTCTCTGTGCCAGTCTACACCCTCGGCCCTAAACAAAATGTCGAATAGATCGAATAGTTATTGGCAGAAATTCCGATTTATTGGCGGGCTTTCCGCCAAAAGTAAAATAGTTCACATTTCATCCGGCCTTGCCGGGACGGCTCGATGCGCCCGACGAAAGGCCCGGGGCGACATTCCATAGAGCTTTCGGAAATCGCGAACGAAATGACTGTCATCACGGATTCCTGCGCAGTTGGCGACCTCTTTGACGCTCAAGTTTGTTGTCAGGAGCAACTCCTTGGCTTTCTCAAAGCGGTATCTGCGAATATACCGGGCCGGAACGGCACCCGTGGCTTCACGAAACAAATCATAAAACCGAGACACCGACAGCCCCACTTCAGCCGCTAGCTCGGCCGGCCGGAGCGGGCGGCGGATGTCGCGACCGATCAACTTGAGTACAGCCTCTATCCGAGGATCATCCATGGCTGTCCCCTTGATCCGAAAAGCCGGACGGTTAAGCTTGTACAGATGCCTCTATACTATTGTGAAATCGGCAGGCCAAACGTTACAAAAACGAATGCTCAGCTTGGCGCACGGCCCGCGCCCAGCATCAGCGACGGGGACTGCAACCCTGCGAACCGCGCGTCGTTGGCTGTGGAAGCGGCGCTTTTGCCGGGGCCGAGAGCCCTCGGCGCATCGAGCAACCGTCCTCATTCCGGGAGACGAGGGAACACTTCGTTTTTCCCGCGACGTTCGGGGCGGCCGGCGCCGAACTCCCGCTCGCCCTCAGTTTTCGTCACCACGGCCTAACAACTCTGCCATGGCGGCTTGGGAATCGCCCACCATGGCCATGCCAACGCTTTTGAGAAACCTGTCATAGCGGGCCTTGCCGCGAGCGACGGCTTGGTCTTGTACATCCCTGGGTGGTTCTGGAACGCAGGTCAAGAACGTCTTGGCCAGCACGTCTACGAAGGCGAACAACGCCTGCTGGCCTATCCGCAGATTGCGAATTTCTCGTGCCATCCGGTCCAGGCTCGCAGCGATCCGTTGTTCCGCCGCATCGACCCCACTTTCGCGGCCGGCTACCTCTCGTTCGATTGCCTCTCGCATGAACGCGCTGGGGCTCGAGAATCCGCCTTTCTTCGTCGCCGCCTCGATCCGCTTGTCCAGCTCTGCGTCATATCTCAGCCCGCGGCTGACTGCCTTTTGCTTTCGTATCATAAGTGCTTCTACTCTGTAGGTGCCAAAATGGCCGGCCTGTGACACGAAAGACGCCGTGCACAAATGTGCACGAAACGGCTTAAACCGTGCCCGCTGGAACCTACTGATGGTGCATCTCTTAAGATGCAATGGGTGGACAAATGTGTTGCATTTCCTTTATGTTCCACTACCGGTGTTTTTCGCGCCTGATGATGGCGGTTGCCTGTTGCGGGCGAGACAATTTGGTGAAAATCTGAGACTTTCTGTAAATTCTTCGTTGGATCGCCGCGCATGTGAAACTTTTGTGGGATTTTGTGGTGAATTGCTGAGATAAACGGTCACGCACCCGTCCCCTCAGGGAGGGTAGGATTAGAACCCGTCGCCGACAATTCTAGTAAGCAACCTACCGGGTGGCTCCCGGTCCCGCGCCCGCTTGGCATTAATTTTGCGGATGTCACAGCCGTGACACCTGGCGGCCTACAGGATGTGGACGCTCCCTGCACTCCAGAAAGCAGTTGCCATCGGTGGCACGAGAGGACGATGACACCCGTCAGAACGGCGCCCTGGATGATATGCTTTTCAACCTGAGCCGGAAATTCTTCGGAGAAAGGTAAGTAGCTTGCCAGTCCCATCCGCAATGGTGTTTAATGGTGGCGTCGGTAAGCGGCTCCTGAATGTCGAGGAGGCTGCCGGATACCTGGGTCTGAAGGTGGACACGGTCTACAAGAAGGCCCGCCTCCGGGAGCTTCCCTTCGTCAAGGTGGGGCGAGCGTTGCGGTTCGACAAACAGGCGTTAGATCGCCTGATCGAACAGCACACAATCAAAACCATCGACTGAAAGGAGTACGCAGAGTGTCTATTCACAGAGTTGAAGACGGAGTTTTCAAAGTTCGCTGGAGGGAAGGAGGCAGGAACCGAAGCCTGAGGGTTCATGGGTCGCACGAGTTGGCCAGGAAGATCCTGCGCAAGCGGCTATCGGCGCGCGATGAGAGCCGCCACCTCGATATCAAGCGGGAGGTCAATTTCCGAATGTCCGCGCTGATTGATCGGTACTGGGAGCAGTACGCCAGTAAGAAAAAATCTCAGGACCGCGAGAAAGCTGTTCTGGAGGGAATCCGCGGCCAGCTTGGGGACCTGTTTGTCCGAGAGGTTGACGGCGCCAGCATTCAACGCTGGTACCAAGGCCTATCGGAGGCGAAGGGGTTGTCGGCGGGCACGGCCGTGCGGCACTTCAGCGTCATGCACCACATGATGGAGAAGGCCGCCACGATCTGGAACAAGGAAACCGGCATAGACCGGAATTCGGCTGATGACGTGGAAGTGAACCGGCCGGATGACCAACGTGAGCGATACCTGAGTGTGGAGGAGATCGTCAGGCTCAAGGCCGTTCTCGACGAGAAGATGTACCGCAAGGCCGGCAAAGGCATCAACCAGACGTTTTTTCATCTGCGCTTGATCGTCCTGACGGCCTTGACCACGGGCATGCGGATAGCAGAGATTTTCTCGCTCAGATGGAGCGACCTGCTATTCCGGGAAGAACTGATCGCAGTCCGGGCCAAGCTGAAGCGTGGCAAGGTTCGGTACGCGCCGATGTGCCCGGAGTTGGCCGTGGAATTCAAGCGGTATCCGGTGATCCTGGGGGAGGATCGGATCTTCCCACCGGAACCGGGCGCCAAACGGGAACGCCAAAGGGTGGACAAGAGTTTCGAAACCATCCTGGAGTTGGCGAGTATCGAGGGTTTCCGGTTCCATGATCTTCGGCACACCTTTGCCAGTTGGTACATGATGAACGGGGGCGACCTCTACGAACTGGCTAAGATCCTGGGCCACGCGAACATCAAAATGACGGAGCGGTACGCCAAGCTCGCCCGGAGTCACATTGCCAAGACGGGGAGCACGGCCCGCGAGATGTGGAAGCTAATGGAAGGAGAGAGGCGGGAACAGGTTCAGGGAACCGCGGTTTGAATGTTCCCTTATTGTTCCCTTGACTGAAACCCGATGTTTCTGGCTACTTCTAAGTTATTGATTCCATGGTGGCCAGGGACGGAATCGAACCGCCGACGCCAGCCTTTTCAGGGCTGCGCTCTACCGACTGAGCTACCTGGCCGCTTCAGCGCTATTGTAACAGAACCGCGGCGTGAATACGGCTGGGCTACACCGTTTGCAGCTCTTCCAATGCAGCGCCGGTCGCCTTCTCCACGTCCGCGTGCAGGCTGTTGCCGTGCGCGTCCATCGTCACGATCGCCGCAAAGCCGCGCACCTTCAGCCGCCACATGGCTTCCGGTATCCCGAACTCCATCAGGTACACGTCCGGTACCTCTTCCACCGTCCGGGCATAGTATTGCGCCGCGCCGCCGATCGCGTTCAGATACACCGCGCCGTATTCTTTAAGCGCCGCCAGGGTCTTCGGCCCCATGCCACCCTTGCCGATCACCGCCCGCACCCCGTACCGCCCGATCACGTCCGCCTGATACGGTTCCTCGCGGCTGCTGGTGGTCGGCCCGGCCGCCTTTACCATCCACTTGCCGCCCTCCTGGAGCATCACCGGGCCACAGTGGTACAACACCGCACCGTGCAAATCCACCGGCGGCGGGTTCTTCATCAGGTAGGCGTGCACGTTGTCGCGGCCCGTGAACATTTCCCCGTTGATGATCACCACGTCGCCGACCTTCAGCGAGCGCACCGCCTCTTCGCTCAGCGGCGCGGAGAGCACCACCTCGCGTCCCGTCAACGGAAAGCCTTCCGCTTTCGCCATACGTTCCACGGGGCGGCTCGGGTCGCGATACAACCACTGGGTGATCGCGCCATTGGCCGCGTCCAGGCGCACACCGAGCCGGCGGAATGCCCAGCAATCGTAGGCCACCGACACGAAGAAACTGGCCGGCAGCCGGTTCGCGGCCGTGATCTTGCAGCCGATCAGCGAAGCCTTGCCGCCAAAGCCCATCGCCCCGACGCCTAGCCGGTTGGCCTCGTCCAAGATCTCCGCTTCGAGCTTCGCCAGCACCGGATTCGGGTTCACGTCGTCCAGCGTGCGGAACAGTTGCCCCTTCGCCAGTTCGTAGCCGTGCGCGCGATCGCTGCCGATGCACACACCCAGCGCTCCGGGCGCGCAGCCCTGGCCCTGAGCCTGCCACACGGCGTGCAGGATGCACTTGCGCACGCCTTCCAGATTGCGGTCGGCGCGCCCCAGGTGATCCAGGTTGCAGGGCACGGAAT
>Ga0335069_10016233_pt1 | contig 10403 bp, 5 predicted proteins | sample Lox_Sample_11_FD_206714 | JGI IMG/M metagenome (GOLD analysis project Ga0335069, IMG submission 206714) | Soil microbial communities from Loxahatchee National Wildlife Refuge, Florida, United States - Lox_Sample_1.1 | ecosystem: Environmental > Terrestrial > Soil > Wetlands | place: USA: Florida...
CAGCTGCGCGTCCCACCCGTCGGTGACGTAGGTCGGCGTGCACGCCCGCACACGCAGCTCGGGACCGGGGGCGGCGAAGAACCGGAACGCCGACAGCACCAGCGCCGCGGCCTCCTCCTCCGCCAGCCCCTCGAGGTAGCTCGCGCCGCGCCGGAGGAGCAGCTGGGAGAACGTCGCGAGCTGCGCCGACTCCGCGCCGCTCGCATGCCGGGCGTGCAGCGCGCGGAGTCGCTCGCCGATCGCGATCGGCCGGAGGTCGTCGGAGCGGGCGATCGCCATCAGCGCGCCGCCGCCAGGTCGGCCGTGAGCAGCTCGCCGGGATGGTAGCCGCGGCGGAGCAGCGCCGCGCGGAGCGCGCCGTCCTCGGGCGCGACCCACGCCGCGAGCCGCCGGCAGCCGCGACGCCGCGCGCGCTCCTCGGCGAACGCGATCAGCCCGTCGAGGACCGGCGCGTGCGACGCGCGCGCCCCGTCGAGCAGCGCCGCGCCGCCGCCCTGCATCAGCGAGCGGGCATACGCCACCGACACGAGCCCGACCACCGTCCCGCCCGGATCCTCGGCGACGTAGACGTCGGCGCCGAGGTCCGCCAGCAACCGTCGGAAGAGCTTCGGCGGGACGTCGTCGGTGCCGAGCAGCGTTCGCACCGCACCGAGGTCATGGCGACGGCCGCGACGCACGCGGCAGTCGCTGCCGGGGAGGACTCGGGCTGCCATGGCTGTCGGCCTCTTAGGACACATCCCGCGTCGCGCCTCAAGACACGAGCGGCGAGCGCGCGGCGCGGGTTGCAAATCCCGACCGCGCGGCTAGCGTACCGCCATGCGCGCGCTCCCGCTCACGGTCGAGCGCCTGACCTTCGGCCCCGACGCGCTCGCGCACGCGGGACGTCAGGTGGTGTTCCTGCCCTACGCCGCGCCGGGCGACCAGGTGACCGCCGAGGTCGTCGAGACGCATCCCGGCTACCTGCGCGCGCGGGTCGCGACCGTCGACGTCCCCGGCCCGGACCGCGTGCTTCCCGGCTGCGCCGCCTTCCCGGTCTGCGGCGGCTGCCAGTGGCAGCACGTCGCGCCCGCCGCGCAGCGCGCCGCCAAGTCGGCGATCGTCGCCGAGCAGCTCGCCCGCATCGGCCGCGTGCGCGACGTCGCGGTCGCGCCGACGCTCCCCTCGCCCGCCGACTGGGGCTCGCGCGCCCGCATCACGCTGGTCGCCGACGGCCGCCGGCTGGGCTTCCACCGCGCGCGCTCCCACGCCCTGGTCGAGGTCGACGACTGCCCGGTCGCCGACCCGGCGCTGCTCCGCCCGCTGTCCGCCGTCCGGCGCTGGGCGACCGCCGTCCGGATGACGCTCGAGCGCGTGACGCTCGCGGTCGCACCGGGCGGCGTCGCCCTCGCGGCCACCGCCGCCGGCGCGCCGGGCGCCGCCGACGTGGCCGCCACCGAGGAGCTGCTCGCGTCGACGGCCGCCGTGCGCGGCGCGGTGCTCCTCGGGCGCGGGACGCGCGTCGTGGTCGGCGACCCCGGGATCCGCGTGCCGCTCGAGCCCGGATTGGACCTCGAGGTCCCGGCGGACGTGTTCACCCAGGTGAACCCCGGCGCCAACGCGCTCCTGGTCGCGACGGTCGTGCGGCTGCTCGGCGACGTCGCCGGCCGGCGCGTCCTCGACCTGTACTGCGGCGCGGGGAACTTCGCGCTCCCGCTCGCGCGCCGCGGTGCGATCGTGCTGGGAATCGAGCGCTCGCCGGACGCGGTCGTCGCGGCTGCCGCCAACGCCGAGCGGCTCGGTGTCGGCGGCGCGACCTTCCGCGCCGCGACGGTCGCCCGCGCGCTCGCCGACGTCGCGCCGGGCACGGTCGACGCGGTCGTCCTCGATCCCCCGCGCGCCGGCGCCGCCGACGCGGTGGCGCAGATCGCGGCGCTCGCCGCGCCGCGCATCGTCTACGTCTCCTGCGATCCCGCCACCCTCGCGCGCGACGTGCGCAGCCTCGTCGCGCGCGGCTACCGGCTCGGCACGGTGCAGCCCGTCGACGTGTTTCCACAGACGTATCACGTCGAGACCGTTGCCGAGCTGCGATTGACTTGAAGGGGGGTCCTCCCTATCTTCGACCATCGCGCTGCGCGCGCCCGGAGGTCAGCCCCGCCGATGTCCAAGCAAACCGAGCGTCCCGCCCGGCCCAAGGTGACCATCATCCCGGGCCGCGGAGTCGCCCAGACCATCAACTACCTGCTCGAGGACCGGGACGACCTCGAGTGGCTGGTGGCCGTCGGTCGGAACAAGAAGGGGGAGATCTTCTTCTACGACACAGGCGGCGACATCATCGAAGATCTGGGCACGCTCGAGTACCTGAAGGAGCGGATCACGCGCGCGCACTTCGGCGACGAGCCGGACTGAGCGCCGTCCGCGTCGCTAGTCGCACGGCCCGAGTCCCGTCCGCTCGAACACCGTAAAGCCGCTCACCAGCAGCTTGTCGACCCACACGTTGTCGACGTCCGTGTTGGTGTCGTCGCCGCCCCCTTCGATCACGAGCGTCCGCTGCGGCGCCAGGATCGGCGGCGTCTGCGTCTGCACGCCGATGTGGATGGACCGCCCCTTGCCGGGGACGTTGAGGACGACGCCGCGGCCCGCGTCGATGTAGGCGCAGTTCCCGATCCCGAGCTTGCCGATGTTGAGGATGGCGGGCCCGCCGGAGATGTAGATGCTCGAGATCTGGTCCCCGTCACAGTACTTGGAGTTCTTCTGGAGCTTCTGTCCCTTGAGCTGGAGCGAGTCGATCTGGATCACCTCGTTCACGCCGGCGACGAGCTCGACGTCGTCGTTGGGGCCGACCGTGATGTTTCCGAACGTCTGCGTGGGCGGCAGCGCCGCGAAGGTCGCGGACGCGTTCCGCGCCTCCGCCTGCGCCTGGAGGCAGTCGGCCACCCGCGGATGCGTCCCGCTGGTGTCCGTGGTGCCGCCGTCGCCATACACCCCCGCCACGTACGGTCCCTTGACCTGACTGCCGCCCGTCACGACGTCGCCACCGTCCGTGCCATTCGTGTCCGGGTCGAAGTAGACGTAGCGCGCGGTGCGGAAGAGGATTCCCGTTCCCGAGGTCGCGGTCGCCACCAGATCGAGGGGCCCGCCGAAGGAGCCGTCCTGGCTGAGCGCGAGCTGGAGCTTCGCCTGCTGCGCGCACATGCCGGAGAAGTAGGTGCCCCACCCGAACCCGCCGTAGACCGAGACGCCGGCCTTGGCCGTCACCGTCCGCTGCGCGACCGTGCCCCAGGTCGGCAACGAGCCGAGCGTCGCGCAGATGAAGCACGCGTCGCCGACGCCGTCGTGGTCGGTGTCCGTCTGATCGGGGTTCGGGGTGTACGGACAGTTGTCGGTCGGACACGTGTTGAGCGGGAAGCCCGGGTCGCCGAAGCCGTCGCCGTCGGAATCCGTGCACGGGTCGCACGCGTCGCCGAGGAACGGCCCCGGGTACTCGGCGTTGACGTCGGCATTGGCCTGATCGGGGTTCGGAAGGTCCACGCAGTTGTCGTACAGGTCGACGATGCCGTCCCCGTCGCGATCCTCGCACGCGTCGCCGAGCGGGTTCGCGTCGGTGTTCTGCTGGCCCGGATCGTAGACCGTCGGGCAGTCGTCGCAGCCGTCGGGAACGCCGTCGTGGTCGGTGTCGACGGCGTCGTCGCTGCCCGCACAGATGTCGCAGGCGTCGCCGTGCGCGTCGCCGTCGGCGTTCGCCTGATCGGCGTTCGGCACCAACGGGCAGTTGTCGGCGACGTCGATCACGCCGTCGCCGTCGACGTCCTGGCACGCGTCGCCGATGCCGTTGCGGTCGTGGTCGTCCTGGGTCGGATTCGATACCAACGGACAGTTGTCGCACGCATCGCCGACGTTGTCGGCATCGGTATCGACCTGCGACGGGTTCGGGACCGCGACGCAGTTGTCGCTGCCGTCGGGATTGCCGTCGGCGTCGCAGTCGCCGGCGGGGCCGGGGCAGAACTCACGGGCGATCGTGATCGGCCTGTTCGTCGAGCCGCGCTGGAGGGTCGTCCACGCCGGCGGGGCGGCGAGGAGACGCGTCGTGGCCGAGCAGTACCAGTAGGAGAGCGCGCTGTCGGAGAGCCCGACGTTCACGGGATGCAAGACCTCCGAGGAGTCGAGGTGGACGACGTTCTCACAGCTGTACTCAGCGGCGGGGACACCCCAGGCCGCAGGGATCCAGTCATAGAGGGTGACGCCGTCGGCGAGCACGACCAGCCCGGGCCGGGTGCCCGCTCCCGCCCACGCCAGCGCCCGCCGGAGGAACGCCGACGCGCCTTCGCTCGACGGATGCACGCGGTCCGCACCCAAGCCGGCGATCACGACGCGCCCGAACGGCGTCCCGGTCTGGATGGCGGAATTGGTGCGCAGCCCGTTGTGCTCGTTGGAGCTGCCGCCGGACGCGACGAGCCACACCTTGCTGGTCGAGAAGTCCGAGATGCTTGCGAAGGCGCCGGGGGTATAGGGCGTGTACGTCGCGAGGAACCCGTGCACGTTGATCAGGTGGTCGAGCGCGTTCGGGGCCACCCCGCCGCCCTGGTCGTAGACGCCGATCGTGAGCACGTCGAACGTCGGATCGCATGCGTCGCCGATCCCGTCGCGGTCGCCGTCGAGCTGGTCGGGGTTGGCGATCGCCGGGCAGTTGTCACAAGCGTCGCCCCGGCCGTCGCCGTCGGCGTCGGCCTGGTCCGCGTTCGCCACGCGCGGGCAGTTGTCGGACGCACCCATGACGCCGTCGCCGTCGCAGTCGTCGAGCGCGCCGGTGCAGAACTCGCGCACGATCGTGACCGGCTGCCCGGCCGACGTCCGTTGCAAGGTCGTCCATCCCGGCACGTCCGCCGGCCACGCGTCGATCACCGAGTAGCCCCAGCCGCTGAGCGCCGCCGAGGTGAGACCTTGGTTGACGGGATGGCCCTCCTGGCCGGGCTGGACGACGATGTCGTCGCTGTACACTGAGACCGTGTCGGGCAGGCCCCAGGTGCTCGGCGCCCACCGGTACCTGGACGCTCCGTCCCAGAGGGCGAGCAGACCGGCGCCGTTCCCGGCAGCGGCCCACGTGAGGGCATTTTCGGAGAACGTCGACCCCGCCTCGTCCGCCCGATGCTGGATGTCCGGTCGGAGCGTCGTCAGCACCACGCGGCCGTACCCGTTCGGGTCCTGGAAAGCAGTGGTTCCGGGGAGGGAGCTGTTCGCGCTGTAGTAGCTCGCCGACGCCACGTACCAGACGTCGTGCCCGGCGAGACCGGCGCTCCCCAGCGCGGCGGGGTCCACCAGCTCGTACGACACGCCGAAGTGGTGGTTGAAGATGAGGTGATCCAGGTCGCCCGTGCGCTGGGTGAGCACCCCGACCGATATCGTCGCCGCGATCGTCGCCCGCGCCAGCAGCAGGCAGACGAGCGTCCCCCAGAGCGCCGGCCGTCGAGCTCCCAGGTTGCGCATGCGACTCCTCCCCGGAGAGGGGGCTTACGACGCACACTTGAAAGGTGTCAAGGAATTTCGGGCCGTTTGACGCGGTCAGACGTCGGGCAGCGCGCCCGGCGGATGTGCGACGATCTCGTCGCCGTCGATGCTGAGCGGGATGCGGACCAGGCTCTTCCCGCACGGCGGCCCGGCGATGCACTCGCCGGTGTCGGGCAGGTAGTAGGCGCCATGCGTCGCGCACTGGAGGTACTGCCCGTCCTCCGTGAAGAACTGGTTCTCGACCCAGTCGAGGCCCATCGGCACGTGCCGGCAGCGGTTCACGTAGGCGTGGTGCCGGCCCGCGACGTTGACGACGAAGGCCTCGACCTCCTGGCCGCCGACCTGGAAGAGGAACTTCCTGGTCGTCCCGGGGGTGAGCTCCCCGACGCGCGCGACTACCAGCCTGTCCGACACGGCGCGCAGTGTGGCACGCGGCGCGCGGCGAGGGAACGGCGGCGCGTCAGGGGAACTTGAGCGCGCCCTTCTTGGTGGCCTTGAAGGCCTGGCTCGAGCGCGCGCACGTGTTGGCGACGTCGCCGGCGGCCGCGTTGCGGAAGCCGAATGTCACCGCGAGGGAGCCGGCGCCGGGGTTCGTGAGCGTCACCGCGGCGCCCGACGTCTTCAGGCGGCCGACGCCCTTCTTGTTCGCGCGCAGCAGCAGCTTGTCGATGCCGTGGGCGCTCAGCACCTGGTGCTGCTTGTCGACGAAGCGGTAGGCCTTGCCCTTATTCACGAGGCGTTCCGCCGGGAGCTTCGCGCACAGCACCTCGTCCCCGCCCTCCTTGCGGAGCTGAACGAAGACGTCGACCTTGGTGAGGTCGAGGCCGCCCGCCTGCCCGAGGAGACTCTGGAGCTTGAGCTTGCTGGCGGCGCCCGACGGCGTGATGCGCCCGCGCTTCAGCATGAGGGTGAGGACGTTCGCGCCGGCGCAGCACGCCGGGTCCTCGAAGTCCGTGAGGCCGTTCCGGTCGTTGTCGACGCAGTCGCCGCAGATCTCCTTGTCGGCGGACACGCACGTGCACGCGCCGGGCTCGCCGGCCGCGCCGCAGACCAGCGGATCGGCGCAGCCGGGCTCGTCGGTGTTGGGGTCGCACTGCTCGCGGGCGTCGAGCACGCCGTTGCCGCACAGCGGGAGCGTCGTCGACGTGGTGCTGGTGGTCGGCGTTGTGGTCGTGGTGGTGGACGTGGTCTCGAGCGAGGCCGCGAGCCGTGCGGTCGCGCTCCCGGTCTGCGCCGCGTCGGTGAGCGACGTCACCTCCACCGTGACGGTCCCCTCGCCGAGCGCCGCGAGGCTCGCGTCGAGCGCCAGGTTCGCGACCGCGAGCGGGAGGAGGCGGACCGACGCAACCGTCTGCACCGGGCCGCCCGCGGCGTCGTGGAGCGCGGCAGCGAGGCCGCCGGTCGTCCCCGTGATCGTGGCGCGGTACGTGTCCTCGACGGTGCCCGCGTTCGTCACCTGCACGATGAACGTGCCGGCGCCGGGACCGGTGCGCTGCTGGTCGCCGGGCACGATCGCCACCTGGACGCGCTTCTCGGCCGTGATCGTGACGCGCGCCGACGCGGCGGCGAAGACCGCGGGCGTCGCGTGCGAGACCGCACGCCCGCCCAGCAGCACGACGCCCGCGGGCAGCGGCGGCGGCGCGCCGAGCGTGATCGGCACGTCGACGTTCGTGTTCGCCGCCACCGTGACCGACGTCGTGTCGAGCGTCGCGGTCGGCGCGAGCGGGCCGGTGAGCCCCAGGTCGAAGGTGTCGGACTGCGGCCCGGTGTTCCGCACGCGGAGCGCGAACTTGGTGTCGGGCGTCCCGTCGAACGGCAGCACGAAGACCGCCACGCCCGCGCCCGGGACGTCGACGTGGATCGTCGCCTTGAGCCCATAGTTGCCGCCGTTGTACGACGCGACCACGATCGGGATGTCGTACCCGCCCGGTGCCACGTCCACGGGCGGCGTGATCGCCATCCCGAAGATGCGGGTGTCTCCGGCCAGGACCTGCGGCGCCGCCGGCGGGTCGAAGGAGGCGGACCAGCCCTGGGGTAGCTGCGGCGACACGATGTACGTGTCGGTGCCGTTGCCCACGTTGACGAGCGTGAGCGTGAAGCGCGCCGCGTTCCCCGGCCCGGCGACCGCCGAGGCGGGCGCCGCGCCGAACAGCAGGCCGCCCGTCAGCGCGCCGGGGTTGCCGCCGAGATCCGCCGGCGGTCCGGCATTGAGGCGCGCGAACACCTCGCCGTGCAGGTCGCCCGCTGACGCCGACACGTCGAAGTCGTAGGCGCGGTAGGGCGCGGCGTCGAGCCCGGGCGTGACGACGAGCGGGACCTGCGCCGTGTCCCCGGCCGCCACCGTCACGCTCGGCTGGAGCGCCACCCACGCGTCGGGGATCCCGCCGACGGTGAGCTGGAACGTGGCAGGGGCCGTGGTCGGGTTCTTCACCGACAGCGTGTACGCGGCGGGTGTCGCGAGCTGCACGTTGTTCCGCACCGTCGGGTCGATCGCGAGGAGCTGCGTCCCCTCGACGTAGGCCGGCGGGAGCGCGAGCTGCCCCGACCCGAAGCCGGGCGCGACGAAGTCGAGCGTGCCACCCAGCACGACCGCGCGCGACTCCCCGACACCGAGCCCGTGCGCCACCTGCTTCCAGGTGAGCGTATCGCTCGCCGGCTGGTCCCACACGTAGACGTCGGCGTCCGTCTCGCTCTCGGTGGACGTGGGCGGCGGCGCGAACGAGCCGCCGACGGCCGTCACGCCCGGCGCCTTCGGCACCCGCACGCGGACCGTGAGGCTCGGCCCGTTCACGGTGCCAATCTCGTAGATCGTGAGGCCGAGGCTGCTGGTCGCGTAGAGCAGGTTCCCGAGCCGCCGCATGCTCGTGATGCCGGCGCCCATGTCGTAGGGGACGTAGCGCAGGCTGGCCGGCGCGCTCGCGTCGACGAGGAGCAGCTGGTCGCGGAGCGCCTGCCCCGACCCGAGCGTGCCGCCGCTCACCGCGAAGATACCGCTCCCGAGCGGCAGTACCGTGGTGCCGTCCTTGTCCTTCAAGCCCGTCACCAGCGTGCTCTGGATCGCCGGCGAGCCGGGTGCGGTGGCGTCGAGCGCGCTCAGCGTGAGGTTGCCGGTGAGCCCCGAGACCGCGTCGTAGTAGCCGACCGTGTCGCCGGCGACGAGCACGGTCACCCCGTCGCGGCCGATCCCCTGGAGGAGCGTCGGGCCGGAGCCGGCGCTGCCCGGCGTCGGCCAGAGCACCTCGGTGGTCTTCGCCGGCGCGTCCGGGTCCGATGTGTCGACGACCAGCACGCGCCCGGTGCCGGGGCCGGTGCCGAAGCCGTCGCCGGTCGCCGTAGTGCTGGTGAGGTAGGCCAGGTGCCCCGACATGTCCTGCGCGCCGAAGATCATGCTGTCGTTGCGGCCGGCATACTGGTCGGTGCCGTCCGTGTCGTCGTCGGGCGGCGGGAAGAGACGACCCTTCAGCATCAGGCTCGCCGGGTTCGAGAAGTCAATCGCGAAGAAGTCGCCGGCCTGCCGGAAGATGAAGTTGGAGAACGGGTTGTAGAGGTAGATCGAGCTGGGGATCCAGCCGATGTCCCCGTCGTAGTAGACCGGGCCGCCAGTGATGCCGCGCGGGAACGCCTGCGGATCGGGCGCGACCGGCGACGGGTTCACCGGGTCGGTGAGGTTGTAGACCAGGAGCTTCAGAGGCACGCCGGAGCCGCCGGCCACGAAGCCGCGGCTGAAGCCCGCGACCAGGCGGCCGCCCACCGTCGAGCACGTGACCGCCGAGAAGCTGCCGGTCGTGGTCGCGTCCCACGGGCCGAAGTGCCCGACCACCGACGGGTTTGCCGGATCGCTCACGTCGACGACCGAGCCGCCGGTCTCGCCGCAGACGTAGGCGTGCGACCCGATGACCACCACGCTGCGCGCGACGCCCTCCTCCGTCTGGACGGCGCCCCGCACGGTGGCCTTCGGGTTGGGGGCCGCGTCGCGCTGGAGCGTGAGCGTGGTCTGCACCGTCGCGTCGCCGGGCGCCGCCACCGGCGGTGTCACCGTGATGCTGGCCGCGAGCGGCGAGCCGACGAAGAACGGCCCCTCCCCGGTCGCACCCGGGATCGGCTGCTGGTCGTTCACCGTGACGACGAACCTGTACGGCCCGTTCGCGACGTTCATCGGGACCGTCACCGGGACGGCGAGGCTCGCGATGTTGGCCGAAACGTCGAGGCTGACGGTCCCGGCGAAGGTCGGGAAGATCACGTCGTGGTCGACGGCGTCGCGCATCCCGAGATAGACCTGCACGTCGCGCGCGCGGTTGACGGCGTTGTAGAGCCGGACCTGGACGCTCACGTGGGCGCCGGGATCGCCGTACGCGGGCGTCGGCGTGACGTCGAGCACCTGCACCAGCTCGCGGCGGACGGTGACGGAGCCTCGGACCTCCTGGGTGTTGAGCGGCGCCGTCCGGTCCGTCACCGCGACCGTGAAGTCGAACGGCGCCAGCGCGTCGGCGATCGGGTCGATGGTGAGCGTCACCGCCGGGTAGCCGGTCTCGCCCGGGCCGAGGGTCACACTGGTCGGCGACAGGTGGCCCGTGACGCCGTTCGGGAGCGGGCCGAGCGTCAGGTCGTAGGTGCGGCGCGTGCCGTCGCCGTTCTGCACGCTGATGGCGAACGTCGTCGGCGTGTTCGGGAGGATCTGCTGGCTGGCGGGGCTCAGCACGACGCCGATGCGGTGCGAGTCGCCGCTCGCGAGGATGGCGTCGAGCCCGCACAGCGCCGCGTTCAGGTTCACGAGGAGCTGCGGGACGTCGTTCGCGCTCGCGGGCGGGAGCTGGGCACGCACGGCGCGCAGCGCCGTGTCGGCCGACGTGAGCGCCGCGAGGCCGGTCACCTGCGCGATCGTCTTGTCGAGGAACGCGGTGAGCTGCGCCTGCCGGGCCGCG
>Ga0335069_10016234_pt1 | contig 10402 bp, 6 predicted proteins | sample Lox_Sample_11_FD_206714 | JGI IMG/M metagenome (GOLD analysis project Ga0335069, IMG submission 206714) | Soil microbial communities from Loxahatchee National Wildlife Refuge, Florida, United States - Lox_Sample_1.1 | ecosystem: Environmental > Terrestrial > Soil > Wetlands | place: USA: Florida...
ATAGAGCACGAAGGCCTCGGAGATGCTCTCGAGGGCGTCGACCAGCCGCTGCTGCGCCTCGGCCGCCATGGATTCGGCGGCGGCGCGGGCGCTGATGTCGCGCACGAGCGCGATGTACACGGCGGCCCCGCCTTCCTGCATTTCGGTGACCGCAAGGTCCATGGGGAACGCGGTACCGTCGCGCCGGCGGCCCATGATGCCGCGCGAGGACTCGGCGCGCGCCACGGCGCCGAGCAGCGAGGTCGCCGCACTGGCGCCATCGCCGAAGCCAGCCGTGCCGGTCAGCAGCGAGGCGAAGCTCTGACCGATAATCTCGTCCGGCGCATGGCCGAAAATACGCTGCGCCGCTGGATTGAAGGAGCGGATGGTGCCGACGCCATCGATCGTCAGCAGGCCGTCAAAGGTGTTGTTGACGACGCGGCGCATGAACGTGTCCTGGTGACGCAGCGCCAGGCCCTGGGCCAGCAGCCGCACGCTCTGGTCCTCGATGCGGCCGGTGAGGCCGACGAGGTAGGCCACCACGGTCGCCAAGATCCAGGGCGACGTCTCCAGCAGGACCGGGAATTCGAACTGCACGGCGATCGCGAGCGCCTCGACGCCGATGACGATGCCCAGCGCGCTCAGCAGATTCATGCGCCACGACCAGACGCGGAATCGCGCGCCGGCGACGAAGATGATGAGGAGCGCCCCGAGCAGCCCCGGCAGCCGCGTCGGCCGATGCAGGTCGCGGCCCTGCAGCAGCGAGTCGGTGGCGAGCGCGTGGACGAACGGGCCCGGCAAGGCGCTCCAGACCGGCACGGACACGCTGTCGCCGAGCTCGGCGGCGCTGGCGCCGACGAGCACATGCCGGCCGCGGACCGCCGAGGCGTCGAAATCGCCGTGCAGGACGTCGACGAAGGACAGCGTCGGGATCGACCGGTAGTCGATGCCGAAGTCGATGTAGAACGAATCGAACGGTTGCCGGTCGGCGCCGGCGATCAACGCGGAAAGCCGCGGCATGAAGCCGCTCGGCCATAGGTCGGCAATGCCCATCTGCCGGACGACGCCGTCCTCGTCGGGGTGGATGTTCAGCGAGGCAAGGCGGGAGTGGCGGCGGAACTGCGGCAGCGGCTGCGTATAGCGGAAGCCCTGCCCCGCCGCCTGCCGGATCTGCTGCTTGTAGACCGGCAGGATGACTTGCTCGCCATAGCGATCGAGCGCCGCCGCCAGGCGGGCATCCTCGGTCTCCGCAGACGGTGAACTGAAGTCGATGTCGAGCGCCACGTCGGTGGCCCCGGCCGCGAACAGCCGGTCGAGCAGGTCCGCGTACATTCCGCGCGGCCACGGCCACACGCGATTCTCGTCGAGGCTCGCGGTATCGATCTGCACGACTACCATGCTGGCGGTGGCCTGCCGCTCGACCACGCGGTAGCGCAGGTCGATCAGCTTGTCCTCGACGAAGTCGAGCCCGCCCGCCCAGTAGACGACGGCGACCGAGATGAAGGCGATCGCGCTTTTCAGATATGGCTTCATCGACGCCGTCCGCGGGCGCGCCGCATCGCGCCGGTCACGGCGATCTCCGGCTTGCATCGGCGTGCCCCGCCGCATGGCGTCATTGTCGTGATCGTCGCGGTCATCCTTGTGGCCGGTGCCTGCTTGTGTTTTCGCCGTTGTCCGATGCGGTCGCATCTGGCGCCGCGGAGACTATGACACATGGAGGGGAAACTGGCGCCGTTTCGTGGCCTGGCCGCCGTCGAATCCCGATCCAATTCAATCGTGGCCCTTGTCGTGGTCATGGTTGTGGCCGCCATGCCCGTGGTCGTGATCATGGCCGCGGCCACAGTCGCCGCCGCCGGAATCGCCGTCTCCACCATCGCCGGGGTCATCGCCACCGCCACCCGATCCGTCGCCGCTGCCGCTCGAGCCGGATCCCGCCCCGCTGCCGCCTGAGCCAGATCCCGATCCACTGCCGCCCGTCCCGGATCCCGACCCGCTGCCGGCGCCGCCGCTACCACCACTGCCGGAGCCCGGATCACCGCCACTGTCCGAGCCGGCGCCGCCGCCCGTTCCGCTGCCGCTGCCGCCGGTCCCAGACCCCGACCCACCGGTGCCGCTGCCGCCGGTCCCTGACCCTGAGCCACCGGTGTTCCCAGAACCTGAACCGCTGCCCGCGCCACCGCTGGTGCCGCCGCCATTGCCATCACCGCCGGATCCAGGAAGTGGTTCGGGTTCCGGCTCGGGTTCCGTCTTCGGCGGCGTGAAATTCGACCCGGCATCGGGCGATCCGTCGCCACGCCCGCCCTGGCCCGCAGGGCCACCGCCAGGCGGGCCACCAACCCCGGTTCCCGCGCCGAGCGTGACCGCTCCACCGCCCGCAGCGACCCGTGCAGTCTGGCCGGGGTGCAGCAGCGTGCCTGCGCCGGCATGGCCGATAGCGCGCACCTCGACCGTGCCGCGCCGCACACCGACGCTGTCGCCCGCGAACTCCGAATGGACCGTGAACTGCGTGCCTTTCACCAGGACGACTAGGTAGGGCGCCTCGACCTCGAAACGACGGTCCGGTCGCGGCCCGACGTCGAAGAACATGGTGCCCAGCTTCTGCTTGAGGCGCGTCAGCAGGCTGCCCTCGGGCGCGGTCGGCAGCACCAGATTCGAATTGGGCGACATGCGGATATGATCGACGCCATTGTCGAGGACCGCTTCGCCGTCCGGACCGGTCGCCACCTCGCTGGGAGGAGCGATCGCTGCCGCTTCCGCCAGGGGAACCCAGGTTGCCGTCGTCTGATCGGCGGTACGGATGAGAACCGTTCCGTGTACCTCGACGGCCCGCCATGGTCCGAACTGGTCCGGCAGGTCGCCGGCCCGGCTCGGCTGACCAGCGCTGACGACCCCCGCCAGACCAGCGAGCAGCAAGACCCGACCGATGATGGCCGAGCATCGATGGCGGCTGACAAAAGCCGAAATGGAGCCCAGGGCGTTGCAGGCCGGCCGCATCGACGGTCCCCGTCTTCTGAGACGACAGTCCGCTTAGGCTTCCGGCAAGGCGGGATCGATCACGCCCGCATCGCATTGGCGAAAACCCAGGCGTTTCCAGCCTAGGTCCCAATGGTAAATCATTTGTTAACCATGGCGCCGATGGGTGCCCCCCGGCGGCACGCCGACTGTCGCGACCGGACGCCATCTCAGGGCATGCGCGCATCGCTGGTGTTCCTGTCGCGCGCCATTCCGCGGATCCTAGTGGCCGAACCACGGCCCGCCGCCATGGTGGCCATGACCGTGCCAGTCGCCGTGGCCGCAGTGTCCCTTCCGGCCACAGCCGTGTCCGTAGCCGTGACCGCCATCACCGCTCCCCCCATCATCCCCCCCGCCATCGCCGTCGCCGTCACCGTCGCCGCTACTATCGCCGCCGGCGGAATCGCCTTGTCCACGGTCGCCGGCCACGCCGCCGCTGGTTTGGCCGCCACTATGTGAGCCATCGCCGCCGCTGGCGTTGCCCTGGGAGGTCCGACCGTCGCCGGCCGGACCCGCCGTAGCCGAATTGTTTGATGAAGGGTTCGCTGCAGGGTCCGCGGCTCCCGACAATTCGCCCGGCGAAACCTTGCCTGCCGCCGCCGCGGACACGCTCGCCGCCTGCCCTGCCGTCAGGTCGATGCCGTCGCCGCCGGTCGACGGGGATACCCCGACGACACCTTCGCTCACCTTGACCGAGGCACCGGCGGCGGCGACGGTCGTGGTGAATTTCGTGCCCTTGACGATGGCCACGAGATAGGGCGTATCGACCTCGAACTGCCGAGGCGGTCGCTTGCCCACATGAAAGAAGACGGAACCGACCCAGTGGATCACGCGGGTGACCGCGCCGTCCTCTGGCGCCACCGGCAGTTCCACCTGGCTGTCTGCGGACAGACGCACACGGTCGACGCCGTTGTCGAGGACAAGGCGACTGCCCTCCCCAGTCATGATCACGCTACCCGGCGGCAGCGATGCGCCAGTGCGCAAGGGCCGCCATGCCTCGTTCTCGTCGGCTGCGGAACGGATGAAGGCAGTGCCCTTGAGCTCGGCCACCGACCATGCCGGTACCGCTGTCAGGGCATCACCGGCGTCGGCGCCGAGCGGTGAGAGGACCAACAACGTCGCCAGCGCCACCAGGGCGGCAGCGCGGATCAGCACCCGCCGGATTTGCCGGAAACAGCGATCGGGCATTGGCCGTTCCGAATGCTCGGAAAGGTCAATGAATCGAGCGACATTGGCGACCATAATGCCTATCCGATTGTGACGCAGAAGCTGGGCCCGGTCATGGAATCCAAGCCTAGGTCGGTCTGGTAAATCCGCCGTGAAGGAACAGGCTTAACGAGCCGGTTGCCTCGACAAAAAGACTGGTAAATGCAGCACTTAGCGTGCTGGCGGGAGAACTTGTAGAAGGCCTGTCGAGGGCCGAAACGACGCCGTCGCTTCAGTCGGACGGAATCGCGTCAGGCGGCCGTCGGCCCGCCTGCCATTCGGCGAAGATAACGAGAATGCCGCTCGCGATGATGAGCGCTGCGCCGACGAATACCGCCTTGCGCGGTATGTCGCCCCAGACGAGGAAGGACAGCAGGAAGGCCGACAGCAGCGAGGTATATTCGAACGGCGCGATCAGCGATGCCGGCGCCAGGCGGAAGCCCTCGAGCAACAGATACTGCGCCGCGGCGCCGGCAAAGCCGATTGCCACCATCAGCGAGATCTCGACGATCGACGGCCCGGTCCAGGTCCATGGCAGGGTCGCCCCGCAGATGAGGACAAAGGCCGCGTTCGCGAACAGCATCTGCATGATCGTCGTTTCGAAGGCGCTGATGCGGCGCACGAGAATGTTCGAGTAGGCCCACAGCAAGGCCGCCAGCAAGGTCAGCAGGACTGGGGCGGGGCTCACCGCGCCGCCCGGCTGGCAGGCGACGACGACGCCGATGAAGCCGACGCTCGTGCCGGCCCAGCGCTGCCACCGCACCTGCTCCTTGAGAAGCAGGATCGAGAGCGCCGTCACCATCAGCGGCGCGGCGAAATAGATCGTCACCAGTTCGGCCAGTTGCAGCGTGCGCGCCGCCTGGTAGTAGCAGAGCCAAGCCGCCAGGATGACGGCCCCGCGCCACAGCAGCGGACCCTTGTTTCCGGAAACCACGACCTGGCGAACAATGCCGGCGCGGCCGAGTGCCAGGCACAGCATGGCGATCGTGGCGCTGCGGACGAAGAGAATTTCCCAGACCGTGCGGTCGGCCACCAGCCATTTGACCGCGGCATCCTGCAACGAGAACAGGAAGTAGCCGACCACGGCCAAGCCGATCCCCAGCATGCGGGGCGACTGATGCTTCGCAAACGCGGAAATCACAAGCGCGAACGTTCCCCTGGGACGTCATCGGCCGCTCGTCGGCATGGGCTTGCCGCCATGCCATGCGTCCCGCCGGCCAGACTGGCGGAGATTCCGATGCGCCGTCAACCCGGCGCCGTCAGCCTCGAAGTCGCCATGGCCGCACCTGCTATCAGGCAGGCGCGGCCATGGTAGTCGGTTCCTGCGCCCGATCGGCCGCGACGGTCTAGCGGCGCGCCGACGCTGCGTCTACGCCGCCGGTCGGATTGGCTGGAGTCTCCTGCTCCCGGGGACGATGCACGTCGGCCTGCTGACGGCCGGTGCTGCCGGTATCGCCGCATTTGCGCACGTCCCACTGGACGTCGTCAGCAGGGCAATAGGTGTGGGCAACGACTCCATCCGTCGACTCATGTCCCTTGTCGGCGGCGATCGCGCCGGCCGTCATCAAGAGCCCAGCGACGATCAGCGCGGCGCCGATGACCGATATCCGAGTGACTTTGACCCCACTACGCTCAACCATGTTTTCCTCCGATCTCTTTGTTCAGACGCCACCGGATGCACTCCATCGAGCACTCGCGGTGCGTGCATCCCTTGCACTTCCTGCACGCTAGCGAAGAGCGCGGTGGCGCGAAGTGACGCAGCTCACACAAGCGCCCGCGGTCGCGTGACGGCCATCACAGATCGGCATGACTCCGCCATCGATCCGCATGGACGATTGCTCGTCGATCGCGGATCGGTCCATGATCGCCCCCGTCATGAAGCATCTGGCGACCATGGGACTTCTGCTTGCGGGCCTGGCAATCGGCGTCCTGTGCGGCGGCGATCAAGCCGGCGCCGACTCCGCCGACGAGTTGCAGCTCGGCGCGCCGCTCGACGACCGGCAGCTCGGCGGCACCGGCGTTAACCACGACAACATGCAGGACATCGTCAAGGAGGAGACGCCGGAGATCGAGTCCGGGCGGCTCTCCGGTGAAGCGCTGCATCTCGCGCTGACGCGACGCTGTGCCGCCTATTCGCTGCTGCGCCAGCTCGACAGCGCGCTCGCCGACTGCAACCGCGTCCTGACCGTCGATCCCGGCAACGGCCGTGCCCTAGCGCTACGCAGCCATATCGAGCTGCAGCAGGCCCAGTTCGCACCCGCGCTCGCCGATCTCGATCACGCGATCGGCGGCGGCGCGCTGGCGCCGGACGATCTCGGCTATGCCTACCTGCTGCGCGCCATTGCGCGCCAGGCGCTCGGCGACGGCGCGCAAGCGATCGCCGATCTGAGACAGGCGGTGACGCTCGATCCGTCGTTGCAGAGGCTCTATCAGGACATCGGCCGCCAGCTGCTGCACGGCCGATCGTCCGATAGCCTCGACGAGGCGCTGGCCGCCGATCCGGTCACCGCCTTCGGCTATCTCGACCGCGGCACCCAGCGTCGGGATCGCGGCCAGTTCGACCTTGCCATCGCCGATTTCGATCGCGCGCTGCAGCTCGAGCCGCAGCTGCCCGAGGCGATCTACGGCCGCGCCGAGGCCCATTACTACAAAGGCGAGAACGACGCGGCGCTCGCGGATCTGGGCCTGGCCCTCGGCCTCAATCCGCAGCTGTCGGGTGCCGTGGCGGCGCAGGCCTACGCGCAATACAACGCTGGCGATTTCGCCGCCGCCGCCGCCGGGTTCGCCGGCCAGGCAAAGGCGCTTCCGTCCGACCCCTATCTGCCGCTCTGGGCCGACGCTGCCCGACGCCGAGCGCCCGCCGGCGCCGCGGCCGGTTTCGATCTCGCTGGCGAGCTGGATCGACGCCTCGCCAAGCTGAACGGCGACGCTTGGCCCCGCCCGCTGCTCCTGCATTTCGTCGGCAAGCTCGCCGCCACGGACCTGCTGAAGGCCGCCAAGAGCGGCGATGCTGCCGAGCAGGGCCGCCGGCTGTGCGAGGCCGATTTCTTCCTCGGCACCCGCGCGCTCATCGGCGACAAGAAGACCGCGGCGCGACAGCTCCTGCAGGACGCCGCCGCCATCTGTCCGCCGGCGACGCGCGAAAGGATCACCGCTCAGACCGAACTCGACCGTCTCGCGAAATGACGCTGTAGGGGCGCTGCGCTTACGCGCGCACGCGCGTCTTCTCCGGGTCGTAGAACGGGAAGCGCACGACGCGCGCGGGAATCCGCTTCTGCTGGCCGTCGAGCTTGCCGACCTCGACGGCGGTGTCGATGGCGGCATGGGCCACGTCCATGCGACAGAGCGCGATGCTCTTCTTCAGGATCGGGCTCTTCATGCCGCTGGTGATCACGCCCACCTGGGCGCGGCCGACATGGACGCAGTTGCCGTGCGCCGCCACCTCGCCGCCCTCGAGCTCGAGGCCGACGAGGGCGCGCTGCGGCTGTTCCTTGCGCTTCAAGAGCGCGTCGCGGCCGATGAATTCCTCGTTGCCCTTGAGCGCCACGGCGAAGCCGATGCCGGCCTCGAACGGATCGGTCTGGTCGCTGAACTCGGTGCCGGCGAAGATGAGCCCAGCCTCGATGCGCAGCATATCGAGCGCCTCGAGGCCGAGCGGCGCGAGGCCGTGCGGCCTGCCTGCCTCCCACACCGCGTCCCAGACGGCCGCGGCATCCTTCGGATGGCAGAAGATCTCGAAGCCGAGCTCGCCGGTGTAGCCGGTGCGGCTCACCACCACGGGCGCGCCGTTGAAGTCGCCGATGCGGCCGACCGCAAAGTGGAACCAGGCGAGCTCTGATATCGCCGGCTGGCTCGGCGCCGTCCAGATCACCTGCTTCAGGATCTCGCGGCTGTTCGGCCCTTGCACGGCAACGTTGTGCAGCTGCTCGGTCGAGGACTTGACCCATGCCTTGAGGCCGCGCTTCGCGGCGACTTCGCGCAGCCAACGGCCGTCATATTCATCGCCACCGATCCAGCGGAAGTTGTTCGGGCCCAGCCGGAACACCGTGCCGTCGTCGAGCATGCCGCCATGCTCGTAGCACATCGCGGTATACACCACCTGCCCCACTGCCAGCTTGCGGATGTTGCGGGTGCAGGCAACCTGCAGCAGCGTCTCCGCATCCGGCCCGAGCACCTCGAACTTGCGCAAGGGACTGAGGTCCGTCACGACCGCCGCCTCGCGGCAGGCGTGATATTCCGCGACGGCGCCCTGGTTGTTGAACTTCGTCGGCAGCCAGAAGCCGCGATACTCGGTGAAGTTGCGGGTGAGTGCCGAGGTCCGCGGATGGAACGCGGTCTCGCGCGTAAGCTGGGGTTCTGCGTCCGGGGCCATGCGGAAGGCGATCGCTCTGCTGAAGCTGTTGCGGGCGGGATAGATACGCAGGTGGATGTCCGTAGGGTTCCAACCGTTGGCGGCGTCGATATCGTCCGGGCAGGCCGACGACGCACAGACCAGGTCGGTCATGGCGCGCAGCAAGACATAGTCGCCCGGCCGCGACCACGGCTCGTCGAGGAAATACACGTTCTGTGCATTGATGCCGGTGTTGTAGAAGAAGTTGATCGCCGCCCAGCCGCCGCGCGAAGCCACGCCATAGGGCGTCAGCGCCTTGTTGAAGTTGTCCGTGCAATTGGCATGGCCGGGATAGCCGACGTCATCGTAGTAGCGCGGCGCGCAGGCGAGCCCGAAGGTATCGTGGCGGCCCACCGTATCGCGCACCACCTCGACCAGCGGCTGCAGATCGTGATCGAAGAACTTCGAGTAGAGTCCCGGACCGGGGTAGCCGAGGCCGATCATGCTGCGCGTCGCCGTGGCGTCGAGGCAGCGTTCCAGCCCCTTGTCGAGCTGACGGCGGTTGAAGGCCTGGAAGTCGCTGCACTGCCGCCCGGCCACGTCGATGATCTGGATGAACTCGCCGCCCTTGACCTCGTAGCCGACGGCGGTGCAGCGGTCGATGCGGATCTCCGCGCGGGGGTCGGCGAGCGGCGCTGGCAGCGGCGGCTCGACGATGTTGGGCATCGCCGCGCGCTTGATGATGACCGAGAGGTCGGTGGGCGGCTCTTGCGCATCGACCGCCATCGGCCCGCCCGGCGCATGGAAGATGGCGATGCAGTCGCGCCGCGACGTGAGCCGCACGGTCTCTCCTGGCTGCGAGTCGCCGTCGAACAGCGATGCGACCCTGCCGATCTGGCCGGGCAAGCCGCGCTCGCGCAACGCGGCCGCGATGGCCCGCGCACCCTCGTCGCCGGTTCCCTTGGCCCCGTCCAGCAGCCGATTGATGCCCGGCGACTCAACGCCGCCCTTGAGCCCGAGCGCGCCAAGATCCTCGCGGCCGTCGCCGGTAAATGCCGCGATCTCGCAACGCTGGCGTCCCTCGCGGTCGACGATCGTAACCAAATCGCCATCGAACAGCGGCACCACGATTCCGCCGCCGCCGGCAACGCGGTGCCGCTCGGTGCCGGGCTCGAACGGCGCCAGGCCCGGCTGACGTACGCTGCGGAACTGCGCCATATACGGCGTGTAGTTCATGCCCTGGCTCCGTCCTTCCGAGTCACTCTACAACACGAGGAAGACAGGGAGAAAGCCACACCGGCCGGAATGGTTACGACCGGTCGATCCTGTGCCGCTTCCGACTGCTCTGGCGCGGCGCGGCACCATCGCGGAGTCCCGCATTAACCCTACGGCGCAGCGTGTGATCTCCGTCACATTCCAGTGCGTCCCGCACGCATTACCAAAGATTCACATGACTCGTTATCGCCTCGCCAGTACGATGTTTTTGTTCGACTCGCAATCGAATGCTCGCAGTGCCGAGGGCTGCCGTAAGTGGGGGCGGCCGAACTCGCGCAAAAACGCTCCAGGGTGAGGCGCGAAAAAACGGCGAACCGATCAATCGCCGAACGGATGCGCGTGGGAGTTCTTGATGGCGACCTTCACGACCGGCTCGGCCGCCGGCATCGATTTCAACGCGTTCGATGTGACCGGTCTCGGAGCCGGCAACCCCACGGTCACGCAGCCCACGGCCTTCACGCTGGAGGTTACGCCGGGCCAGAACTACGTCGAATTCCATGGAACCGGCCTGACCTACAATCCGCCTGGGCACCTCGCCGGCGGAACCCTGAACGACATACGCGTCGTCAGCGGCGGCGACGAGCTTTACCACGTCACCGG
>Ga0335069_10016235_pt1 | contig 10400 bp, 15 predicted proteins | sample Lox_Sample_11_FD_206714 | JGI IMG/M metagenome (GOLD analysis project Ga0335069, IMG submission 206714) | Soil microbial communities from Loxahatchee National Wildlife Refuge, Florida, United States - Lox_Sample_1.1 | ecosystem: Environmental > Terrestrial > Soil > Wetlands | place: USA...
AGCCGGGCGGCCTGAAGCCTGAAAACCACTGTACTCGTGGTGCCGGGAGGGGGAATCGAACCCCCACAGGCCTTTTGGGCCCTGCGGATTTTAAGTCCGCTGCGTCTGCCAATTTCGCCATCCCGGCACTTCGTGTTATGAAACACTTACGAACGCCTCCGTCGTGATCAGATACGATTCGGGCCTGATTCGGTCCTGTTTCATAATTTCCGCGCAGCGTCGATGAGGTCCTGTTCCGCCGTGACGTCGTAGTCGTCGAAGACCAGCCTCGTCAGGTGTCCGGAAATTCGCATAGCGACTGTCGCGGGGATTCCCTTCCTCTGAGAGTTTCTCACGAATGACCGGCGGAGGTCATGGAAGTTCAGATCAGGAACCTTCGCCTTCTTACATGCATTCTCCCAAGCGACGCGGAAATCCTTGATGGGCTTGCCGTTTGGCCACGTGAATACGTGCGCGTCCGGAGCCTTTCCCTTACAGCAAGCTTCGACGGCTTCGCGTACGTCATCGGGCATGGCCACTCGGCGGGCCTTGCTGTTCTTAGTAGCGCCCTTGAATAGGCTTATCCATCCATCCGCGACTTGCATGACCAGCAGGTTCATTAACTCCGATTTCCGAAAGCCCAACCGATATGCGACGAGAACCATCGCCCGCAGTCCCGGCTCAGGAATCGCAGCCAGTATTTTTGGGAAGCCCGCGTCTTCTATGAAACCAGTACGCGATGACTCTGGAAGCTTGTCTGGAAAGACGGGGACTTCGGGAACGAGGCGCGGTCGAGTGTTGTAGCCAAGGCGGAATGCTCGACGAAGCATGGCCAGTTCGCGGTTTATGGTCGCGTTCTTCGCTCCTTCATCGTGTCGCTTTACGATGTACCTGTTCAAGTCCTCGGTCGTGACGAACGCGGCCTTGCGGTCGCCGAACACGTCCTTTATATGCAGGCTCCATCGGTTCTTGATTTCGGTCAGCAACCTCTCGGCGTTCGCTTCGCGCCACACGCGAGTCGGCTCTGGTAGGTTTTCAGGAATCTTTCGGATGAGAGAAGCACGGCGGGCTTCGAACAACTTGCTACCCAAGTCCGATACAAGCGTCCGACCCGCACGATGGCTGGGAAGAGTACCAGCCTCGGCCTTTCCGATTTGCTTGAGCAGTTTCTTCTCGGCTTTCGCCTTCGCTCCGGAATCATGGCATTCACAGTAACCACTCTTTTCAGTGATACGCCGCGCACCAGCGACGTAGCGAAGCCACCACTGTCCTTTCGGATGGCGCTTCGTTTTCCTAAGCGATAACGTGCCGAGACCGTAGGGTCGCGTCATGCCCGCAGTTTATCGTGGGTTGGCGGTCACCGCGAGTGCATTCTAGGTCACGCTTTCTTCGGCCTTCCGATGGCTCCCCATCGGGTGTCGGTTCCGTCCTGCATTCGCTTCCACGTACGGTGAAGTCTATTCAGTAACTGACGAACGGCGACGCACTTGACGCCCAAGGCTGAAGCAACTTCGTGGCTCGGGTATCCCACACCGTAATAGAAATAAAGGACGCCCGCGATGAGCGCGGGACCTTGTTCGGCAGTCCGGATGAAAGTGTCGATGCTTCTGATTTCAATCGCCAGTTCTCGGCGTCGCTTCGGGTCGTCCGTCGCCATCCGTTCGAAGCAGAGCTTCTCCAATATCGCACGCTGGCGCGGAACTTTTTCGTGCTGGATGATCCATTCCGCGTGCTGGAGCCGTTTCTTCAGCGAAGCCTTTGCCGGTTCCTTTATGCCCGCACGCAGTTCCCAGAACCGCGTGATTAGCTGACGCATTTCTGAACGATTCACCGCCCACGACGGCGTTTCTATTCGCCGACCGGGAGCCACTTTCTTTCGTCTGGTCTGGAAACGGGAAGAGTCCTCATATGCGATACCGGTCGACCCGACTTCGCCATCCGCATGGAACTCGGCGGACACCGGCATTCGGCGACGGTCCGCGAACGCGGGCTCGTCAGGAAGCACGCCGTGTGCGGGCATAGGTGGGCATTTCTGTAGGTGGAAGCAAGGCGCGAGGGTAGCCATCAAGATGGTCGCGGATGTGTTGCGGGGTTTCAGTAACCGGCGCGGGCTTTCACTTTTTTCAGCGTTGCCTTCGCCAGCGGATGGTTTGCTTCCTGAAGACTTTTCTCTAATGCCGCACGGAATCGCGCGTGCTGCGCTTTCAGCGCATCGACCGCTGCTTTCAGTTCGGCGTCGCCGACGATAGTGATGTCGCCGCGTTCGCCTTTCGGTCCGGGCGCTCCGTCTTTTCCATCTTTTCCATCTTTTCCATCTTTACCGTTGATGCCATCCCGGCCATCGCGACCATCTTTTCCGGATCGACCGTCGACGCCATTATGACCAGCAGGACCTACGACGCCTTGCTCACCGCGTTCGCCTTTCTCACCACGCTCGCCTTGCTTTCCCTGTGGTCCAGCAGGGCCTTGCGGTCCGCGTACCGTCGCTCCGTCTTTTCCTGTCGCGCCACGGCTTCCAGCAGGACCAACCGCGACGGGCTTCAGATGCAGAACTGAGTTCAGGTCCACCAGAACCGGCTGCCCGTCCTGACCACGCAGCGCGATGTACGTGCGGTCGGTGTCCGTCGTGTAAACGACGTCGAGAACGTGGAGCGGGCTTATCGAACTTAGTTGGTCGTGCAGAACTTCGCGAACCATATTTTTCTCCCTTGAAAAAAAGGGAGCGGCCACGAAAGGCCACTCCCGTTCCCGAAAGGACTAACTATGAAGTCTGGCGGCGACCACGGCGGGCAGGCTGCCGTCGGTCGGATCGTGATAGATGGCATCCACGCGCTGGAGCGAAAGATACCGGCACTTTCCGTTTTCAATCAGGCCGGGTACTTGTAGCAGCCTCCGAAGCATGATGCTCGAAGCGTGGACGTAATAATGAGAAAAATCTCCAAACAGGCAGAAGCTACCGGGCGCTTGCGTACCCAAGCTGCTGTTGTACGCGGGCAGCGATGGAGCCACGTAGACCGGTCGGCCAAGAACGTAGGTCACTCCGTTTACGACAGGGAAAATCGGACGGTGCTGGTCGTCGACGCATTCCGCAATCATTTTGTGGACGGCATCTGTTACCAGCCACGCGCACTTCTCACTGTCGCGGTAGATTTTGTTTATCGAGTAAAAGACGTCGGTGAAATCCTGCAGGACGACTTTCCCCGCGTTCGCGGTCGTGACACCGCTGTCGGCTGCGCCAGTCAGAAGTCCTGACGGTGCGGTCGTGCCGTTGCCATTGATGAGGTCCTTACCGATAGCGCGTCCCAGCGCGATACCGGTCGCACGCGCCATTGCAGCCATCGGGCTGCCGTAGGCTTTCTCGTCTTCATCCCATTCCAAACTGGCGTCGAATGCGGCGCGGTACGTGAAACCGTTCAGCATTTTCGAAGTGATGGACGGAACCGAGTTCTGTTCATACGTCCCGGTCTCGCTGACGATTTCCGCGAGAACACCGGAGAGATCCCAACCGGGCAAGCTGGTCGGACGCAACGAATAGTCCGGTTCCTGAATCAGCGTAACGACGTTGGGATTCAAGAGCGGGTCAATCGCTGCCATACCTTCGGCTGCTTCTTGGCGGAATGACGTCGGGACCAAGAACCCGCCGTTCTGACCGGAGGTGTAGAGAATGCTCTGCTGTCCCGCGATGAAGGTCGTGGCGCGTTCCTCGATGTGCTCTCCGCGCAGGTACGCCCGGAAGAGGTCCTCATGCACCCGCTGCTCTTCGGACAGAGGATGGATTTCGCGGCCATATTCAGCGACTAAGGCGCGGTTCGCTTCGTCGGTCGACATTCCCATGTCGCGCAGCGAAGCAACTCGGCTCATCAGGAGGTCGGCGCGTTTCCTCTGTTCTTTCGAAATGTGTGGTTGAGCTAACAGCGCGTCGATTTCCCGCTGTAGCTGGAAGACTTCTTTTAACCCTGCACTGGTCATAACGTTCCTCATTTCCTCCGCGATATGCGTCGCGGTCGCTGTTTAGAAAATCTTGATTTTCTGGTAGCGCTCGACAAGGTCGGCGTACTGTTCTTCGAGTTCGTGTTCGACCAGCGCACGTGCTTGCGCATCCGTGTTGGGATATGCAGGCGTTCCGACAATAGAAATTTCTGCAAGTCGTCCGTTTTTTACCGTGCGTATCTGACAGCGCTTTCCGTCGTCGTCAGTTCCGTTCTGCCAGTCATCGTCGTCGGCGACGAAGCCGAAGCTCATACCGCGCAGCGTTCTGTCCTTGGTCAGCGCGTGAATGTCGCGGTGCAGGCTGACGTTCGGGTTCAAGCGAATGCTGAACCGCAGCGCGTCTTTCCCATCCATCAAGCGGAGTGAACCATTCGAGGTCCGGGCCAACAGCGCGTTGCTGTCGTGGTTGTAATAGGCAAGAACGTCGCCGTCGCTTTTCAGCGACCGCGTAAAGCAGCCCGGCGCGATTTTTTCGCGGCAGCCTGCAGCGGGAACGTTCGCCTTGCTCAATGCGTTGTATCGAATGGCGACGCCTTCAATTCGCATCTCGCCGTCGTCCGCGACGCGAAGTTCGGCGTTGTCAAGGAACCGGCGGGCGGTGCTCATTCAGTCCTCCCGGCATACTTGGCAGCCAGAACCGTAGCCATCGCATCGTCACGACGCGCTTGTTTCGCTTGCTCAGCCTTCGCTTTTTCCAGCGCGGCTTGGTTCGCATCGGCTTGCGCCAGTGCGCGAGCGCTGAGTTGCCTGATGACTTCTTCGTCAGTGGGAGGTAAAGCAGGGTTGCGTGGAGTGGTGAGGCTTTTCCAAAGATTCATATTTTCCTTTTTCTCTCCCCGAGTCAGGAGGCGCGGAAGGCTGAAGGCTGGTATGCGCTCGAACCTTCCGCAGTTCTTCGACCGGGCGGTTGGTGGAAGAAATCAAAATGTCTTGGTAGTTCGCCCGGTACGCTCGTCAAAATGCCCGGACGCTGTGACGGCTCCGCCTCAGTCGTCGTTGCTGTTCGCGACGGAACTTTCGTTGCTTCGAGGTCTTGTCCCACTCGCTGCGCCACTCACGCTTTTCAGGCGTCTTCTCATGGTCGCGTCGCACTTCTAAGCAGCGCGAACACACCAGCCCTTCAGCGTCGCGTTCGCCTCCACAAATAGGGCAGCGACCGATGGACTTCTTTCGCTGGTAGCGCTCCCTCTCGCGTTCTGCACGTCGCCTACGTTTTTCCTCGGTGGTCACAGCCACTCCATGCGCGGCTCTGGCTCAGGACGTTCGGCGTCGTCGTCCCATCCACAGGGAATAACGTTCGAGGGTAGGGCGTTCGCTCCAGCAACCAACTGCCGAACGGGAAGGTCCTTTACGTCGCTGGGCGCTCGATGCGCTTCCCCGCAGGGGCAGTGGACGATGGCAGGGGCGTCGTGCCTGATTTCGTAATGCCCGCGTTCGCAATAGAAGGCAAGCCCGTGGAAGGCTCCGGACTTTCCCTGCGCTCGATACCACATCGCGCTGTAGCGGTCGTCGAAAAGTTTAAAAAACCAGCTTGCCATTCCCGGCCTCCAGTTCCAGTACTGCTTCGAACGCGGTCCGTTTGCAGCGCTTCAGTCCCCGAACCCAGTAGTCCGCGTCCTTGCCGAACGTGGGAGGACCATCAAAGCCATCAGGGTCGTCGCGCCATTCCGGAAAACGAACAAGGGCAGGGAACTCCATCTCCGCGATGCGAAAGAAAAGTTCCTGTTCGAGGTCTTCGTGCGGGACAGTCAGCGCGAGGGTATCGCGTATGCTGCGAACATACTCGTTCACGCTCATCGCTGGCTCCCAAGAAGAACTGGCGCGGCGCGTCTGGTCTCGATCTTCGTCTGCGCGTCAGCGAAGGCGCTCAGCCTAATGGCGCGGCGAACGATTTCCCCGATGGACGAACCAGTCGCTGCGCTAAGGTCCTTCAGATCTTTCGCCATCGAAGGGTCCACGTGGACGACAATGCGGGTCGTTTTCTGCATAGGTGCCTCTCTGGGCATAGGTGCCACAGTGACACCGGTCCTGTGACGCCTTCAGGCGCTCGAAAAGAACTCGTCTAAAGGCTGGCGGAATAGGGCGGGAACAGGGCCTTAATCGACTGGTAACAGGGCTGAAGGCCGGGGAAAGCCACTTTCATTTCGCGGTCATCGCACTTTGGGCTGGCGAGCGCTCGCGGGCGAGCGCTGATTTTAAAAAAGTAGGGCCCTATTAGTGTTTTATTGTCTATAGCTTACGAGGAATGCAGCGCGTCGAACCAGCGAACGCTGAGAACAAAGGACTTACTGTTACTGCCAGTAGCACATCTATTAACCAACGAGTTACGTCGAGGTCTTCAGCCAAGGAGGGGACGTCGCGATTGCGAGCGATTGCAGCGATGCTGGGACACGCTTCTGGCGGTGACGACGTTCCTCGGCGTCAGGCGAGCAAACAGCAGGGAGTGTGCGCCAGCGTCACGGCAGGTGCGTGATGGTTAGGTTAAGATTTACCGCACCACGAAAGTTCAGGTGATTACGATGGCCGAAACTCTGAATCCAACCAATTGGGCCGCGATTGCCGGACGCTGGTCCATCACCGCCAATCAGGTTGTGTATCTCGGGCCGGATGAAGGTGCCCCCTCTCCTCTGGGCATCTGTGTAACAAACATCGAGATAAAGGGCGGGAGGATTTCCTGTCGCACCATGCTCTCGGACTCCGAGGTCGAAGGCAAGATTTTACTCGGCTACCGAACACCAATTGAGAAGTACATCATGGCGGGCTTGCGCGGCTGGCGCAGTGCTTATTCGATAGGAGAGTGGGACCCTTCGCTGGGTTGGCGAGGTAGGGCTATAGCGGGGTCCGACCAGAACCTTGTCTCCGGTCAGTGGTACACGCAGACCGTCGACCTAATCGGCCAGCGGCTGAGAGTAACGGTCGACAGCGTACCAGTCTTGCGGTACGTGCTGCCTACCCCGATGGCTAAGGGTCAAGTGGGGCTTTTCGCTTTCGGCAAGAATCGTGTGGAGTTCGAAAACTTCACCGTCACGAAAGAAGAACCCACTGCGTTCGTCGTCATGAAGTTCGGCGAGCCGTATCAGCAGCTATATGAAGAAGTAATCAAACCCGTTGTACAAGAGAACGGTCTTCGTGCGTATCACGTGGGCGAAGTCTTCGGACCGGGACTTATTCTGAAGGACATCGTAAAAGGAATAGTGGAGGCAGAGGTGGTAATCGCCGAAATCACGCCGGTAAACCAGAACGTCTTCTACGAACTTGGGTACGCCCACGCCCTCGATAAGCCAACCATTCTTCTTGCCGAACGAGAAGCACCGTTGCCTTTCGACGTCAGCGGGTATCGTGTCCTGAAGTACGACAACACCATCGCTGGCAAGCGACTGGTCGAAGAGGGTTTGAGGAAACACCTTACTGCTATCCTGCAAGAGTAGTGTTCAGTTCGTTTTCCGGACGACCCGCCCGGCTCAGGGTATCGAGTTGGGCTTTTCTATATTGTGGGGCTATTCTGACGTTCCTGAAGCCCTTCTATGCGGCGCGGGTAGGTAGAAGACGGTTCAGGACGCACACAGCGTCTTCCTTGCGCGACGTGTAGCTCTTTATCTCTACCATCGTTCCGTGTTCGTGAGTTTCCTTCGCCAGCAGGGTTCCCGTCAGGACCGAACCGTAGGACGCCAATGTCGTCGTTGTACCGGCTCTGCCGTCGTTCTTCGCGGATGTAGTCAATCAGTTTCTGGATGCAGTCCGCCGGGTATTTCAGGGATTTTGCTCTCAAGCGGTCCTCTTTCGGTCTTCGGCAATAATCTTGGCGAGTTCGTCCACGCGCTGGTGCAGGTATCGGATTTCGTCCTGAACGTGTTCCTGACGTAAGGCTTCCGCCGTGGCGCGTAGGGTTTCGTCCGTGGCGCGGTCGAGGAACTCGTCGAACGGCTGGCGCGAGAGGTGCCAGCCCTTGCATTTTCCGCAGGGATAGACCCGTAGCGATACTCCATGACGTTTCAGGTCCCGCGCTGCCTGACGTTCGGCGAGTGCGCGGTTCTTGTGCCGGACTTTTCCAAGGCAGTTCATTCAGTCATCATCCCTGTCCCACCATCGCGGCTTGACCGGCTCTACCTTCGGTCCAAGGTTCACGATGCGGAATGCGCCAGCCGAAAACTGCACAGCCTCACCTTGGGTTCGGAACAGTCTGATGTGGAGGCGTCCATCGTTCATCAGGACAGCCCACGGTCCGTCGCCAAGCAACGTCGCCACGTTCGGGTATCGGCGCAGGGCTTCGCTTCGGAATGTGGATTGCTGTTCCACACTATGACCGCGTTGGTGTCTTCGGGGTTCTTATGGCTGCGGGGTTTTGTAAAACGCCTTTACCCGAACCCGCGCCGCCGGAAGCGGCCTGTATCAAGGTTCAGGTGCTCACGCACTTCAAAAGCTGAGAATCAAGTGCTTGTGTCGAATCCTTCGACACGGTGGTTGTCGAATCCTTCGACTCGGTCCGTGTCGAATCTTTCGACTCGGTCCGTGTCGAATCTTTCGACACGGTGGTCCAGTCCGCAGACGGCCACACGTTTTCGCCGGTTTCAGGGTCGTACTTCAGCGGTGGACATCCGCCGGTGAAAGTGTCATGGGTCACGACGGTATAGCGATTGTTCGCCCACCGTCCTGTGTTCTTCCAGCGAACGGAGGAGTCCGGGTCAGCGATAAGCCAGCCTGACGCGACGAGTTCCTTGATGCACTTGATTACGGTGTCCCGACCGAGGCTTGTCTTATTGGCAACACCCAGAATGGACGAAAAGCACAAGCGGTCCGGCGGACGCGTCATGTGGTACATCGCGTCGTAGACCATGAACTGCGACGGGGTCATGTGGCGTCGCGCCCAACAGTTCTTGAGCTTCATGCCGCACTCTCTTTCAGGCGTTCAGCCCAACGGCGAAGGTCGGCGCGGTCGTACACTTTTTTACCGCCACGTCCTGCTGAAAGGAAGGGAAGACCGTCAGCGGTCCACTTTCGTATCTGGCATACGCTGACGCCGACATACGCAGCCGCAGCTACGACGTCGATGTAAAGGGGTTCGGGTTGAGAAGTTACCGCCATGATTCCGTCCTAAAGACCGAGAGCCTCCGGCTGGTTGACCGGAGGCTCGACGGAATCCAAAAGGCTGGCGGCGTCTTGGAAGCTTGTGATACTGAACTTGAATGTTGCTGCTGGTCGACGCCGCCAAGAATCGCCAGTTGGTTCCGTTACCGATCACTATGGACCGGGCGGTGTGACGGCTCTGTGGTACTGCTCGGCGGCGTTACTTTCCCAACATGTCCTTACTGCGTGACGGGCTTACGCATGCGCTGCCTGAGCCTTCAACCTTTCATCATTTCGAAAACGATATACGCTTTCTTTATCGAGGCGCTTCGCTTCTTCCGCAGGCATCTTCTCGAACAGGCTTTCCCTGATTTCGGCGACGACTTGTTCCAACAGTTCCTCCGTCCGTTGCTTGTCCCCAGCGCGGGCGATTTCATACAGTTCGCGAAATGACGTGGTGACCGTATGCAGGAACACTGTTCGATGTGATTTCTTGGCTTTCTTCTTCGCTGCTGCGACCTTATCGCCCTTCGGCGATGCTAACCGCATACAGTAGGAGACGCGGGCCTGCGAAAGATTTTCTTTCGTCCACCATTTCTTGAACTCGCCGTGTGGTAGTAGGGCCTTTATTTGTAGAAGGAGCTTACCGAGTTCATGTGCGTTCGACTGGTCAGTTTTCCAAAGGACCAGCGCTTTCTGCTGAAGGTCCGAAATCTCTTTTTCGAGAATGGGGCTTTGGACGCCAAGCTGCGAGATGACCTTAGCCAACTCTTCCCGCACTTTTTCTTTATCGGCTTCCGTCACTTTTTCAGGGAACAGGTCGACCATGATGCCGTGCTTCTCGCCGAACTTTTTATCCCGGTCCAGTAGCGTCCACTCACAAAGTTTCCTGCGGCTGCGGAGGTCCTGTGCTATCCGTTCGGCCTTCGTCATCGTTCTCTTCCCGGCTCGCTTCTTCGTTTTCTTCGTCATCAATCCCTCCGCAAACTTTGAACTATTCAAACTTTCGCCCGCCGGGGACCGGGACACAACTTACGAACGGACACGACCGGGAGTGCTGATTTTGGCAAATGTCAGCGGTTCATTTTTCGGGCCTGATTAGGGCCTATTCTTCGAAGAAGTATGGGAAAGTTCCGGTAAGAACGGATGAGTAAAATCGCTGGTTCTAAAGAGGGTTACTCATTCTACGAGGGTTGCAAGAACGTCCGTTTAGTATTTTAAGTCCGCTGCGTCTGCCAAATTCGCCATCCCGGCTCGCGTTTATTCTAGCCTAGCACCGCGAGCGCGCGACGATATGGCCTTAACACTACTCGCAGATTTACGTGTGGCTGGCTTCCGTTTCAGCTCCCGCCATCGCCGGCGCACCG
>Ga0335069_10016236_pt1 | contig 10400 bp, 11 predicted proteins | sample Lox_Sample_11_FD_206714 | JGI IMG/M metagenome (GOLD analysis project Ga0335069, IMG submission 206714) | Soil microbial communities from Loxahatchee National Wildlife Refuge, Florida, United States - Lox_Sample_1.1 | ecosystem: Environmental > Terrestrial > Soil > Wetlands | place: USA...
AATCCGGCAGTGGGCGCGGCGACCGAGCCCAGCCTCTTGGCATACACCGTCTGATACTGCTCGCGATCTTCGGGCGTGTCCGAACGATCGATGTACGGTGGCAAGGGAATGTGCCCGATGCGATTCACTACGCCGAAGAAATCCTCGACCGAGTCGAAGCGCAGATGCCGCTCGCCGAAGGTGCCGCGGCCAGTGATTTCAGCCGCCAGATCGTGCGACTCCTCACTGGCATCTTTGCCGAAGTAGATCCGCTCGCCCATCCCCAGCTTTCTGCCGGGATGCACCAGCGCATCCCAATCGAGGGCCGAGCCGGAAAGCTGTTTGGTGAGCAGCACCTCGACGCGTCCGCGCAGGAACTCCCGCGATGCCGGATTTTGCGCCGATAGTCGCTGCGCGCGCGACCCGCTGCGATGGCCATACAGACGGGCGGGCAGCACCTTCGTATTGTTAAACACCAGCAGATCGTCAGCCCGCAGCCGATCGGGGAATTCGCAAAAAGAGCGGTCTTCCAACAAGTCGCCGCTGCGGTCGAGGTGCAGCATGCGCGCCGCTGCCCGATCGGCTAGCGGCTGCTTGGCAATCAGTTCTTCCGGAAGGTGATAGTCAAAATCGGAGACCAGCACACAAGCATTATCGCTGTTCATCCGCTATTCACCGGCGAAGTGTTTCATCTTTTCTTTGCCGCCGGCGAAAGCTGCGGTACGATAAAATCAATATCCAGCGAGGGGCGTTGTCCTTGGCACTTGGCATGAAAACGGAGCAACAACACAGGGAGGAGATTGTCCGATACGGCCGGCTGCTGCATCAGACCGGGCTGGTTGCGGCTACTGACGGCAATCTCTCGGTGCGGCTCGACGATGGCAACATCCTCTGCACGCCAACGGCGATGAGCAAGGGCCTGCTGGAGCCGCAGGATCTGGTCATCGTCGATCCCCATGGGCGCAAGCTGAACGGTTCGCGCGGCGTCTCCAGCGAGATCGCCATGCACATCCTCATCTATCAGAAGCGGCGTGATGTCGGTGGTATTGTGCATGCGCATCCGCCCACCGCAACCGGTTTCGCCGCTGCCGGACTGGCACTGGACCGCGCTCTCTGCGCCGAACTCATCGTGACTCTCGGCTCCGTGCCGTTGGCTAGTTACGAAACACCCGGCACGCCGGAGCTGGCCGAGGCGCTCGCTCCGCTTGTCGGTGACCACGATGCCATCCTCATGGCCAATCATGGCGTGGTGACCTACGGCGTTGACCTGTCCAACGCCTACATGAACATGGAAACAGTGGAGCACTTCGCCAAGGTCGCGCTGGTGACGCATCTGCTCGGCAAGCAGCAGACGTTGAGCGAGCAACACGTCGACAAGTTGCGCGAGATGCGGACCAAATACCTCGCCCACAATCACGCCATGGCACAGGGTAAGGACTAGGCGCTGCCTTTTTGCCCTCTGCGTCCCTTCGATCTAACTCACCACCAAAGCGCTAATCATATTCCGGAGTTCCTGGCAATTTTGTGGAGTTTCTCTCCGCCGCACGGCATATAATCCCTGCATTGTTGGAAATTCCCTCCCTGGGGTGAACCGTGCAAAAGAAGGCCAGCCTGATCTGCATCGTGTTTTTTGTCAGCTTAGGGACTTTGTATTGCGGAGCGGCGAATTCCGCGGCCAACAGCTCCCCGCCACCACCGCCGTCGCAACAGACCGATCCGAATCTCACGATTCCCTATCCGACCGACGTACTCACATACCATTACAACGTGTATCGGCAAGGCGTGACGTATCAGGAAACGACGTTGACGCCCAGCAACGTCAACTCGACCAACTTCGGCAAGATCAACTTCTTCACCGTCGATGGCAAGGTGGATGCACAGCCGCTGTATGTGAATAAGCAGTTCATCAACGGCAGCCTCAGCGATACGGTCTACGTGGCGAGCGAAGCCGATAGCATGTACGCGTTCAGCGCCAGCAGCGGCCGGCAATTTTGGCGGGTATCAGCGCTGCAGTCCGGCGAAACTACCAGCGACGATCATGGCTGCGGGCAGATCTCGCCACAGATCGGCATCACCGACACGCCGGTCATCGACAAGCGGGCCGGGCCGAACGGCTCCATTTTCTTTGTCGCCATGACCAAGGACTCCTCAGGTCACTACCATCAGCGGTTGCATGCGCTGGATCTGACGACGGGCGCCGAAATGTTTGGCGGTCCGGTGGAGATTCAGGCGACTTATCCCGGCACGGGCGACGGCAGCCAGAATGGTATGGTGATCTTCAACCCCGGGCAGTTCGCCGAGCGCGCCAGCCTTCTGGAGTACGGTACGACGCTCTATCTCGCATTCACCTCGCATTGCGATCAGCGTCCGTACACCGGATGGATCATGGCTTACAGCGCGCGCACGCTGGCGCAGCTGTCGGTAATCGACGTCACGCCTAACGGCAACGAGGGCGCCATCTGGATGGCAGGTGACGGGCTCGCCGCCGACGGTACCGGCAACATTTACTTCCTTGATGGCAACGGCACCTTCGACACAACGTTGAACTCGCAAGGTTTTCCCATCAACGGCGACTTTGGCAACGCGTTCGTGAAGCTGTCGATGTCGTCCGGCCAGCTTCAGGTGGCGGACTACTTCAACATGTACAACACGGTGCAGGAGTCGAATGCGGACGAAGACCTCGGCTCCGGCGGCGTTATGGTACTGCCTGACGTGTATGACAATGGCGGGCAGGCGCACCATCTCGCGGTGGGCGCGGGCAAGGACACCAACATCTATGTCGTCGATCGCGACAATATGGGCAAGTGGAACTCCAGCAACAACAATCAGATCTATCAGGAGATTCATGGCGCGCTGCCCGGTGGAGTCTGGTCCATGCCGGCGTACTTCAACAACGTGGTGTATTACGGCGATGTGAGCGACAACCTGAAGGCGTACACCATCTCCAACGCGTTGCTCTCGACGTCGCCGACTTCGCAGACGTCGAACACCTTCCCCTTCCCCGGCACGACGCCCAGCGTTTCCGCCAATCAAAACACCAATGGCATCGTGTGGGCCGTCGCCAACAGCAACCCGGCGGTATTGCACGCGTATGACGCCACCAATCTGGCGCACGAACTGTACAACAGCAATCAGGCTGGGTCGCGCGATCAGTTTGGCCCGGGCCATAAGTTCATCACGCCGATGGTGGCCAACGGGAGAGTCTTTGTGGGAACCCAGACCGGCGTGGCGGTGTTTGGGCTGCTGCAATAACGGGATCACATGTTTGTGTGACGCACGGCATGGTGATGCTCCGATTGCATTTCATAGAATTCCCAACCGTGGGCTCGTGGAGTAATGGGAGTACGTGAACCTGTCCAGTTACAAGGTGCGGGTTCGAATCCCGCCGAGTCCACCGGTTTTCCCGTTTTCGGACAGGAGGGACCGGGAGCGGCAATTTGGACAGGGTTGCCGTATCTTAAGCTATTGACTTTTTGCTGACCTCTGGCTATACAAGGAGTGTAACTGGACAGGTTACGTCAAGTTCTACAAACAAACCTCAAGCGTGAGCTTGGGGTTTTTCCTTGCTCTCTACATCACCAGCGCCAGCACCCTCGCCGGTGCACCCGATCCGTTCTCGAGCTTAAGCGGTGCCACAACTATCGTTGCTCCAACGGCCGGCACAAGTCCCAAGTTCGTCAGGTTCTCCAGGTGATAAACGCCCTGCTTGGCCGTGTATTGGTGCACAGGATAGGTGGTCGTCGCACCGATCTCCACACTCATGGTGTCAATCCCCAACCCCACCGCACCGCGTTTTTCGATCAAGAACTGCACGGCTTCCAGCGAAAACCCTGGATAATGCGTCAACCCGTCACCCAGCTCGTTCCGATATTTCTCTTGTGAATCCCAATGCTCGTCCCAGCCCGTGTAAGCGAGCACGACGGCGCCATCGGGAATCCTGCCGTGAGCCTCCTCCCAGGCGGCAATGTCCTGTAGACTGACTTCATAATCGGCATCGCGTTTCGCCTGCTCGCGCACATCCAGCACGACGACCGGCCGCACGAGCCGATCGGCGGGGATCTGCTCCACCGTCCACACCCCCGCGCCGAAATGTGCCGGCGCATCGAGATGGGTTCCATAGTGTTCCTGCGTGCTGAACAGGCGCGAGTAGTATCCATCGCGCTCCAGGTTCCCCAACTCAGTCGCCTGAAAGGGAGATTCCTGCGTCCCTTCCCAATTGGGCGAGCGGTCGTTGAGATTATGCGTAAGATCGATGACTGTGCGGAAAGCGCTTAGTTGGTTCATATGCCTTGCGGGCGCCACGGCGCAAGTAAAGCCTATCGCAAACAGCGCCAATCAGACACGCCATGTCCCTCGTAGCCTCTCAAACCGGAAGTGCCAAACTGGCCGCTTCCCCGCCTGAACCGGGCCAGAACGCAGCTTTCAGGGACAAGCGGTAACTTCTCTTGGCCTGGAGTATCCAATTTTGGTAGCCAGATTCAAGGTCAGCGGAAGCGGGATCCGGAGCCAGATAGAATCGGCGTGTATCACACGTGAACGCGCAAAGAGACAGTACGAGCGTTGCCCCCCAGGCACGGGTGCGAAGTGATGCGGAGCTGATCACGCGCATCGTCGCCGGCGAGCGCGAGCTGTTTCATGAGTTGATTCGGCCCTACGAGAAGAGCGTCTACCTGGCGGCCTACTCCATCCTGCAGAACGAGCAGGATGCGGAGGATGCGGCCCAGGAGGCGGCGCTGAAGGCGCTGAAAAACCTGCGTAATTTCCGCTCCGAGTCGAAGTTCAGCACCTGGCTGATCTCGATCGCTATCAACGAAGCGCGCGGCCGGCTGCGTCATGCGCGAGTGCTGAAGATCGACTCGCTCGATACCGCTCAAGAAGATGCCGACGGCACGCCGGTCCCGGCAGTAATCACCGACTGGCGTGAGGTGCCATCGCAGGCGCTGGAACGCAAGGAGCTGCGCGAGATGCTGCGTAGCGCCATCACCAGCCTGCCGGAAATCTATCGCGAGACGCTCCTCCTCCGCGATGTCGAGGAGTTCAGCATCGCGGAGACCGCCGCGGCCTTGGGCGTGAGCGAAGGTGTGGTAAAGACGCGGCTGCTGCGGGCGCGGCTGATGATGCAGAAAATTCTGGCCCCGCAACTGGCGTCGAAGCGGAGTGGCCTGTTTGGATTGTTTCGCGGCAAGGCAGGTGGATCATGGTTCTAAACTGCAGGCATGTGTGGGATCAAATCTCGGACTACATCGACGGCACCGTGCCGCTCGAGCTGCGTGATGCCATCGAGCAGCACCTCGCGCACTGCCGCCACTGCGCCGCCGTGCTGGATTCCACCCGAAACATTCTCGTCCTCATTGCCGATGACCGCACCTTCGAGATTCCGGTCGGCTACAGTGACCGGCTGCATGCGCGTTTGCAGGAGGCCATTGCGGCAGGGGAATAGGGACTCTTTTCCCTTGCCCAATATCGAGACTGAGCTAGTTGCTAGCTGCTCGTTGCTAGTTGCTGCCTTTCAATCCAGATCGAAATCCCGCAGCGGCTTGCCGGTGTCCGGCGCTTCTTTGGCGCGCTTAAGGGCTTCCTGAAATTTCTTTTCCAGCAGATCGGCCTGGTGTTTCTGCGCCTCAACGGACTGGCGGAAAATCGATTCCTTGCGGCTGTCCTGTTCCTTCATCGCGCGGGCCGCCGCCTCCATGTCTTCGAAGGTCTTGGGCACAGCCCTCGGGGTGTGCGCGATGACGGCCTTCACCTGGGGATCGATCTTCAAGCTCGCGCCGCAGCAGGGACAGGCCACCTCGAATTGTGGGGCATTCTTGGGCATGGCGAAATCTTACCGCAGCCGCCGACGGTGTGCCAGCGGACGAGGATTTGCATCAGGGCTTACGATAATTGCCCACTTCGCAATGTAGAGGATTGCCACATTGGATGCGGCGAGAGAATTCACCGTGAATTCACCTATTCGAGATGGTAATGCAATCTCTGCTTCGGAGAATGCACGCAGATTGCTAGTTGCTGTTGGTCAATTCTCCAACGAAAGGAACTGCTCCATGTCGAAGGAAGCTGCGCATCATCATGCCCAGGCCGCCGAGCACCACGAGCATGCGGCCAACCACCATCGCGAGGCCGCCAAGCACCACGAGGCCGGCGACCATCACCAGGCCGCGCATCACGCGCATACGGCTCATGGCCATCATCTTCAGGCGACGCATCACGCCGAAGAGGCAGCAAAACACCACGTCGAGGCGCACGGCTCTTAGCCGGCGTAACAATTCAGCCAGCAGCGACCAGCGAGGTCGCTGTTTTGGTTTTGCGAGATCGCTTTACTTCGCACCAACAGCTTCCGCCTGAAGCTGCGGCAGCCGCTGCAGTTGCTCCTTCTCAACGACGAAGTTGCCCAGGAAAAGCATGTCCATCTCGCTGCGCGAGAAGGTGCTGAATGCGTTGGCGGGGGTGGTGACGATGGGCTCGCCCTTCAGGTTGAATGAGGTGTTGAGCACCGCCGGAATCCCGGTCGCCTGCGAGAAGCGTTTGATCAGCCGGTGATAACGCGGGTTCGCGTCTTCAAAGACCGTCTGTAGCCGTCCCGTTCCATCCACGTGCGTGATGGCCGGCAGCACGCTGTGCTTCGACGGCCGCACCGGCACGACGTACAGCATGTACCGCGCCGGATAGTGCTCGGTGGCGTTGGGCAGCTCGAAGAACTCCTCCGTGCGTTCGGCCAGCACCGACGGCGCAAACGGCCGGTACGGCTCGCGGAACTTGATCTTGGTGTTGACGATGTCCTTCATCCGCGGATTGCGCGCGTCCGCAATGATGCTGCGGTTGCCCAGCGCGCGCGGCCCCCACTCGAAGCGTCCCTGATACCAGCCAATCACGTTTCCCTGCTGCAGCCGCTCAACCGCCAGGTCGAGCAAGCGGTCATCGTTGTCGATCTGCTGAAACGGAATGCTGTTCTCAGTGAGGAACTGGTACACCTCAGCGTCCGAGTACGATTTGCCCCAGTAGGCATGGTCCATGCGGAAGCGGCGCGGATTGCCGAGCAGCATGTTGTCGGCCCAAAGCGCCGCGCCCAGTGCGCCACCGCCATCACCAGCCGCGGGCTGGATGAAGACGTCCTCGAACGGCGTCTCGCGCAGAATGCGGTGATTGGCGACGCTGTTCAGTCCTACACCGCCGGCGATGCACAGCTTGCTAAGCCCGGTGTCTTTGTGTACCCGCCGCGCCATGCAGATCAGCACCTCCTCCGTCACCTGCTGAATGCTGGCGGCGATGTCGGCATAGTGCTGATTGACCTTGCAGAGCTCCTTGAAGTTCGACGGCGCCTCGCCGAAGTACGTGGGGAAGCCCGAATCTTCGGTGAAGAACAGCATCTTTGGCGGGCGTGGCTCGCCGAACAATTGCACGAACTTATTGTTGAAGGTGCGCGTCGTGGAGTGCTGGAAGCAGAAGTAATCCATATCCAGCGAGAACGAGCCGTCCGCTTCCTGGCGGATGATCTTCCACACTTTATCGATATAGCGCGGCTGCCCATACGGCGCCATGCCCATCACCTTGTACTCGCCCTCGTTCACCTCGAATCCGAGGAACGCCGTGAACGCGCTGTACAGCAGGCCGATGGAGTGGGGAAACATCATCTGCTTGCGAATGTCGATCTGATTGCCGCGACCTACACCCCACGTGCCCGTCACCCACTCGCCCACGCCATCGACGGTGAGGATCGCCGCCTCCTCAAACGGCGAGCAGAGAAACGCGCTCGCGGCATGCGACATGTGGTGCTCGGCGTAGAGGATCTTGTCGGTCGGAATGTTCAGCTCGGCGGAGATCTTCGAGCCGACCCATAGCTTGTCGATCATCCACGTGATCATCGACTCGCGAAAAACCTTGTACGACTGCGGATAGGTCTGCAGCACGCTCATAAGAATGCGGTCGAACTTGCGGAAGGGCTTCTCGTAGAACACCGCGTAGTCGAGGTTCTCGCCGCGGATGCCGCCGCTCTCAAGGCAAAACTGGATGGCGTTGTGAGGGAAGCCGAAGTCGTGCTTGATGCGGCTGAAGCGCTCTTCTTCGGCGGCGGCAATGAGCTGCCCGTCCTGCAGAAGTGCGGCTGCGGCGTCATGGTAGTAACACGAAATTCCCAGGATATTCATGTCAGCCTTGGCGTCGGGCCTCTTCCAGGGTGTTGGCGATAGGCGGATGGTCGAACCACGCCTCAGGCCGCTTCTTGATGTGCATGGAATCGGAGAACAGCCGCACCACCAGCCCGAACGGCAGGACGACAATGGAGTAGACCACCGTCAGCAGGATGCGAGCGTTCACGTTGCCGACGGCGTGTCCGAACCTCTTCCACCCCGCCCATAGCTTCGATCTCACCGCAGCCGGCAAGCACAGCCACACAAGCGCAGCGAGGACGACGACGGCCAGGACAGTCCGCCAGTGGTGGGCGATGAAATGGTGGGGCCACATCAGTTGTTTGCCTTTAGAAGAACGTGTAGATGAACGGCGCGATTGCCGAGCTCTGGGCCAGGATCAGCACCACTGCAAATATCGCGAGCGTGATCAGGATGGGCGTCAGCCACCAGCGCTTGTTGCTCCAGAAGAACGAAAAAAGCTGACCCGCTGTGCCTACCCGCTGACCGGTGGTGCGAAAGAAACCCATGACCCTCTCCAACAATGGCGCTTGCAGCCTGGCGCTGCAGCCGTCCGCTGATTTTACCCTAGATTGTACCCAAAGCAGAGCTCCGGAAGGCTGCAAGTTGATGAACTTTGTACCGCTCCCGGCGCAGAATGGCACCGGATCGCCGCCAATTCCGTTAGAAGGACCGATACATGAATACGTTCGCCGCGCGCGTTTGATGCGGCATCAGGGTCAGCACCAGCACGCAGGCCATGGCCCAAATCGGTGCGATCCACACCCAACGGTCGCGCAGGGCAATCGTCATCGCTTCGGATGAAGCGGGCAGCCGCTCTGCGTAGCTCTCGAGCTGGTCGACGACGATCAGCGTGACCGCGTAGCCGATCGCAACCATGGCGACGAGCAGATACAGGCTGGGGTGTAGCGCGTGACTCAGATAGTTGGTCGGCGAAACCAATGCGGCGAACATTCCACCCGCCTGTGCCAAAGAGCCGGAGCGGAAGAAGATCCAACCCAGGTTCATCAGCGCCATGGTCACGAGCCAGCAAAACGCCGTGCCCAGACGCCCTGACGGCTGCCAATCGAAGTGGCGCTCCACCTGTTGGGCCTGACGGTGCACGATGAGCAGCACGCCGTGCCAGCAGCCAAAGAGCACGAACAGCAGCGTCGCTCCGTGCCAGAGGCCAAACAGCACCATCGCGATCAGCAGGCAGAGCTTGCGCCACCAGTCGTCGCGGCGCAGCATTGCCAGTGGCAGGAAGACGTAGTCGCGAATCCAGAACGACAGCGACATGTGCCAGCGCGTCCAGAAAACCGACGGCGTGGTGGAGCTGAATGGACGCGCGAAATTTTCCGGCACGGTGAAGCCCAGCATGCGCGCGGCGCCGATGGCGAGGTGTGAGTAGCCCGCAAAATCGAAGAAGATTTGCAGGCCGTAGCCGAACGCGAGGCACCAGACGTCGGGCCCGCTCCAGTTGCGCACATGATCGAACCCTGCATTGACACCCTGCCCCGCGACCAGACCTTTCCCGAGCAACTGCGCGACTTGCATCATCAGCAGTCCGGTGGCGATGCGAGCTACTCCGCGCGCCTTGTCGTCGCGCGAAGTCGGCGCATCCGAGCGGAATTGCGGCAGCATATCGGGCATGCGACAGATCGGACCGGAGATGGTCACCGGAAAGAACGCCATATACAGCGCGAATTCGACGAATGTCGGATCCAGCTCTTCGCCGCGATACAGATCGAGCAGGTAGCTCATCGCCTGGAAGGTCCAGAACGAGATGCCCAGCGGCAGAGCGAGGTGCGAAAACTTTTCGAGCGAGGCAAACGGAATTGTTACGGTCACGCCGGGCAGGTACTTGAAGACGCCTAACAGGAGCAGATTGAAGACAAGCCCCCCCCAGAGGACGCCAGCCGACGCGTTGCTTTGCATGCGGCGGCCCAGCAGGAAATTTACGGCCGTCGAGAGCAGCAGGACGAGCAGAAACCACGGGCCCCAGGTCAGATAGAGCGCATAGCTGACGGCGAGCAGGAAAATCTGCCGCATGGTCCGCGAGCGCGCGCGCGTGAAGAGCATCACGCCGAAGAGGAGCGCGATGGCGTACAGCGAAATCCGTAAGACGATATCCATCCCGATTTTGTGCCGTCCCTAAAGGGACTCCCGTAATTTAATTCGCCGCTTTCCCAGCACTCACGTGCTGGGCTACGATTGTGTCGCCCTTCGGGCTGTCGGAACCACCGTGCTTCGTCACCGGCGTCTGCAGCGGGCTTTCGTGCTTCATCGCCGATGTCT
>Ga0335069_10016237_pt1 | contig 10399 bp, 5 predicted proteins | sample Lox_Sample_11_FD_206714 | JGI IMG/M metagenome (GOLD analysis project Ga0335069, IMG submission 206714) | Soil microbial communities from Loxahatchee National Wildlife Refuge, Florida, United States - Lox_Sample_1.1 | ecosystem: Environmental > Terrestrial > Soil > Wetlands | place: USA: Florida...
AGCAACCGACAATGGGTCCCGAAGCATATTCGCGACCCGTGCAACTTGCCGGCGCATGGATTGTTCAACATTCCGGATCGAATACCACCGTGATGGCTCTTCAGAAAGAATTGTTTCTCTGGACGGGCATCAAAACGGTGGTTGAAACCGACCCGCACATCACTCCGTCCGACTTCGATAATCTTATTCGGGATTATCGCCCCGAATATTTAGTTACCAACGTTGCGCCGACCGGATTACGCGAGTTTGAATCTCTTCTTTGTTTTTCAAGACACTATGAATTTGAAACGGCGGCACGCTTTGGCAATCTTGAGCTTCTTCGCATTCATCCGAAAGAAGAGCGTGCAGTGCAACAACCACTCGTTACAACAGCCGATACGCTGCGCGCGATGTTTCGAAAAGGATTGTCGCTTCAGGCGGAACCGACTGCGGCAACAGCCGATACCATATTCAAACTACTCACGCAACGAACGCATGGGCTTGCCTTAGTTTCATTAGAATTAGGAACGGCAAAAGAATTGCTGGGAAATTATAAAGCGGCAAATTTTGTGTTTGATGGATTTCGGTCTGTGTCTCAAGCGGGAGCATATCTACGGCAGGCATGGTATCACAAAGAAACAATTGCGCGACGACAACTTGCTGCCGCAACTTCCGATAACGAGGTACGTGCAAACATATATAACTTTCTCGCCATCAATTACAGAGAGATGGGCTACGATCGTGAATCGTCTTTTTTGATGCAGCAATCGCTCAAAGCCGATTCCATGTTTTATCCCTCGCTCATCTTCAACGCCATCTACAATTATCAAGATGGAAATATACCAAGCGCAAAATATTTTTGGACAAAAGCGGCAAAGGCAGATTCTCAAAATATTCTTACCGTGAAATTAAAAACTGTTCTCGACCTTGAAAATATGTTACAGCCGGCGACAATTCTTGCGGAGCGTTCCGCAATTCATTTGCACATAGCAAGCACGCTGATCGAAATGGGAATGCGCGAAGATGCCATCGATGTATTGTTAAAGACTCTCAACAACGACCCCGACAATATCGATGCACGATTGGTGCTTGGAGAATTATATATCGTCAAAGAGCGCTGGTCGCCGGCACGAAAAATCTTTGCTGAGGTTTTGCAGCGCGACCCGAAGAACCAGAAAGCGCTTGCGCAACTTCGATTGCTCGATGCACGCTGATAAGATGCCGCCTTGATTTTAGGGAGTGTTTTCGGTATTTTGTAATTCGTATTGGGCCCTTAGCTCAGTTGGTTAGAGCAGCAGACTCATAATCTGCGGGTCGTAGGTTCGAGCCCTACAGGGCCCACAAAACGGGTAACCAGTTGAAAAGCTGCTTACCCTTTTTTTTCTCGCTACAGTTTATTATTCACCTTGCTGTACCTAATTTGTGTTTTGGTCAAGCTCGAATCGCCCAAGAAACACATGACATCGAACGATGTTTCTTCCTTGGATCATTTGCCGGCGCATCGATGCTTCAAATCATGGCATCCTCCTTGTTTAAGAGTGGAGGTAAGCAATGTGACCAATGGTACGTACTTTATGCAACACCTCCGAAATATTTTTTTGAAGTTTATCTCTAGAGTTTATTCTGTAGTTATGTACTTATGATCGAACGAATTTTTTGTAATAACTGGACCGGTGTAAAGGGTTTATGAAGAAACTGCGTGTCTTCATCCAAGACACCGCGTTTCGCAACAATGTCGGACGTGTAACCGGAGATAAAGAGTGTTTTGAGATGGGGCATTCTTTTTTCCAACTGCTCTTTCAATTCTTTTCCGTTCATCCCTGGCAAAACAACATCTGTAATAAGCAAGTCGATCGGTGCACTTGTTGTTTCTGCCATCAAGCATGCATTTTCGGGAGAAAGCAAGGCGAGAACGGAATAGCCATGATGTTCTAACGTGCTTTTGATCAGCTCCAATAATTCTTTTTCATCTTCGACAAGCAGAATCGTTTCTGATCCGTCGAGAGAAACATTTTCATGCATTTGTTTTTCTTCCGTCGGACTTCCGGCTTCAATCGGAAAATATATACTGAACGTCGTCCCGATCCCTACTTGACTTTCCACATGAATGAAGCCGTTATTCTGTTTGACAATGCCGAAGACGGTCGCAAGCCCAAGGCCGGTACCTTTGTCTTTGGGTTTTGTGGTAAAGAATGGTTCAAATATTTGCGCCATCGTCGCTTTATCCATACCGCAACCAGAATCAGAAAAATTGAGGAGGACATAATTTCCAACACGCGCTTCTAAATACTTCGACGCTAAAGATTCATCGATGAACTCGTTCCTTGTTTCAATGGTGATAGAGCCGATGTTTTCAATGGCATCGCGCGCATTGGTAGCTAAGTTCGTGATGATTTGTGTAAATTGAGTCGGGTCGATTTTAATATTTCCAAGGCCTGGTTCTTCGATGATAGTAAGCGAAACATCTTCTCCGACAAGTCTGCCGATCATCTTCTTGAGCGATGTTAATTCCTGATTGATATTGACAACAACGGGCGCCACAATCTGCTGACGAGCAAATGCGAGAAGCTGCTTGGTGAGATTGGCAGAACGTTCCGCAGCAGAAATAATGGATTGTACTCTACGGAGAACAAGGGGATTGTCGGCAATATCTTTTTCCAGCATAACAGCATATCCCAAAATAATACCCAGCATATTATTATAATCGTGCGCCACTCCGCCTGCCAGTCTGCCGATGGCCTCCATTTTTTGCGATTGCAGCAACTGCGCCTGCATTTTTTTCTTTTCCGTAAGATCGCGTATAATAAATACCATGCCGAACGGCGTGCCGTCAAGCTGCCGCAAAACATCGCCGTTCACTTCGCACTCGATACTGGAATCTTTGGAGAGCAACAAGGAATATTCTTGAGGGCCCAAATAACGATCGAACATCTTTTGTATATTTTCTTTGACTCTGGTTCGATCTTTTTCGGCAATAAATGTCAACACATTCGAACCAAGAATCTGTTGGTCCACCGGCGTCTGGAACATAGGAAGCGCCGTTTCGTTAATAAAAATAATATTCCCTTCCAAATCCGTACGGATGATAATATCGGGGAGCGATGCTACTAACCGCTGAAGAATTTCCTCGCTGTTGCGTAATGCTTCTTCGACGAGCCTACGCTCCTGAATATGCTGCACAAGTTCACGATTATGCGTAACAATTCTTCGTGTTCGAGTTTGATGCCAAAAAATAATGATGCCAAAAATCAATAGTACAACGGACGCTTTGAACCACAGAGTTTCCCAGAACGGCGGTGTGATCGTTATGAGCAAACTTCGTCCGATGTTATTCCATGAATCTCTGTGGCTCGAACCTTTGATCAACAATCGATATCGGCCGGCAGGAATTTTTGTGTACGTTGCGTAATGTCGGTTGCCGACGTTATTCCAAATTTTATCATATCCTTCGAGGAAATATGAATATTTATTTTTTTCTGGAGCGGAATAATCGAGCGATGAAAAATCGACGGTAAAGACTTCATCCGTGTAGTTGAGATCAATCTCTTGAAGTTCCGTGATCGATTTCTTGATTAAAATTCTTCCGTCTGCCGGCTTATCAATAGGAATGGATTGATTAAATAATTGTATGTCGGTGATGACCACAGGCGGAATAAATGTATCTTCTTGAATTTTTTCCGGATTGAACACATTGAATCCCTTAATACCGCCAAAAAATATTTCTCCCGTTTTACTGTACGAGAATGAATTGACATGAAATTCATTGCTCTGCAAGCCATCTTCCACATAAAAATTGACGATCTTTTTTTGTTTTCCGTTCACCTTCGAGAGTCCGCGGTTTGTCGACACCCAAAGAATTCCTGCTGAATCTTCGACGATGCCATGAATGGTATTGGACGCCAGTCCATTTTTTTCATCGATGATCGAACACTCTCCCGTCACAAGATTGAGGCAGTTTAATCCGCCGCCTGCCGTTCCGACCCACAATTGTTTGTTTCTGTCTTCACACAGCGTAAGCACTTTATTCACGCTTAAGGAAAACTTTCCGACATTGTTTTTTTCTGCAAACGGTACAAACTTCTGCTGCCGCACATCTAACTTGCAGACACCGCCTTCATCCGAACCGACATAAATATTTCCCTGATGGTCTTCTATAAGTTTCCAAACGTTATTATATTCTGTCTCGACACCGGGAATATTGTTGGCGTAATGAATGAACGAATCATGTTCACGATCGTATCGATCGATCAAACTGCTGTTGCTTCCTATCCAGAGATTATTTTTCCGGTCGACAAAAATATTCCGGATTAAATTATTACTGATCGAATGCGAATCTTGCGGATTGTTCGAATACCGGTAAAATTTATTTTTTCTTCTGTCAAATCTATTTAATCCATAATCCGTGCCGATCCATAGATTTCCCGAAGCGTCTTTATTAATCGTTCTCACAACATTGTAACTCAGCGAATGGGAATCGTTGGCATGGTTTACGTAGGAAGTGAATTCTTGTGTCTCACGATTAAAGAGCACCAATCCTTTCCAAGTCCCAAGCCACATGGTTTTCCCATGATCGTCTGGGTCTTCGTAAAAACAATTAACGCTGTTGTCCGGCAAACTTTTCGGATTGTTTGGAATATTCGAATAATAGGTGAATTGATTCTTCTCTTTATCGTATTTATTGATTCCACCAAAATCTGTACCGATCCACATAATCCCGGATTGGTCTTCTTTAATACAATAGATAACATTGCTGCTGATACTTTGAGGAACGCTCGGATCATGTTGATAATGAACGAAGCGGTCTTTCCGTGCATCGTATTTTTCCATGCCGCCGCCGTACGTCCCGATCCACAATTCTCCGGATTTATCTTTATAGATGGCCCTGACATAATTAAATCGTAAACTCGATGGCTCGTTGGGATTATAGAAATAATGTTTAAACGTTCCCGTTTTTCGATCAAATCTATTCAATCCGCCCGATTGAGTGCCGACCCATAAATAGCCGTTCGCATCTTCACCTAAACTGAAAATCGTATTATCGCTGATGCTGGTTGGATCCGAAGCATTGTGCATATAACGGTGGAATGTTTTTGTTTCTCGATCGAATAAATTCAATCCGTTTTCCGTTCCGACCCACATATCGTGATGACTGTCTTCGAAAACGACTCTTACAAGATTGCTGCTGATGCTTGAACTATTTTTCGGATCGTTTTTCAATGCGGTGAAAGAATTATTTTCCCGATGAAAAATATTCACTCCATTTTCTGTTCCAATCCATAAGACACCGTCCGAGTTTTCACAGAGAGACCGGATCCTGTTATTGGAAATACTCAACGGATCGCGAGAATCCGTATTAAAACGAGTGAAGTTTTCTTTTTCGCTGTTGTATCGATCCAGTCCTCCGTCCGTTGCCACCCAAAGAATTCCTGTATGATCTTCGCAAATATCCCAAATTAAATTTTTATTCAAGCTGAGAGAATCGTCGGAACTCGTTTTGAATACTTTAAATCGATATCCATCGAATCGATTCAGTCCGTCATACGTGCCAAACCACAAGAATCCTTTACGGTCTTGGCAGATTGTTATAACGGAATTCTGCGAGAGTCCTTGATCGCTCGAAATATTTTCAAATCGAATATTATCTCGCTGGGCATGCAGCAGCTCAAAGAAAAACAACAAGGCGGCAAGGAAGAGTAATGTCTTCTTCTTCATAGATCAACAAGGCCTTCTGCAAAATGCTCGTTCATGACATACCGAGTTTTAACCTATTCGTTTGAATAATACATAATAAAATATATGTTAGCAACTTATTGCATGAAGCGCGCAACGGCGTTCGTCTCGTAGAGAAGAATGGAATATTCATAGGTGTAGCAGATCATGCTTATCTTGTTTTTCATGGTTAAAACACCAAAGCCCTCGTGTGAGGGCTTTGGTGTTTCAGAAAAGCAATGTTTTTTTACTTCGCTGCCGTTTGCACCGCCCGAATAAATGCCTGAATATTTTCACTGCTCACCGCGGGAGGCATGCCTCCGCCGCACGAATAAATTATTCTCGATGTATCCGATACCGAATGCACAAGGTCGTTGGCCGCTTTGGTTACATCGGCTGCCGTACCGCTCGCAAGAACATCGCGCGGCGGAATATTGCCGACGAGCGCCACCTTGTTTTGCGTCGCAAGTTTTATTTCGCTCAGCGTCACATCGAATCCCATATTGAAAAGATTGACGCCAATATCCGGCAGGAACGGCGCAGAAACTTTGCATGGCGCATCGTTGTGCAAAAACTTGACAGCGACATTTGCATCGTACAATTCTTTAAAATACGGCAAGCCGAACGTTTTGAATTCCTCCGCTCCGATAAATCCGATAATATCGTCTAACATAAAAATCCCGTCGATGGACGGAAATGTTTCCATTTGCAGATGCAGCCAATCTTTGAGAAAGGCGGTAATTTTTTTCATCAACAATTCGGCTTTTTCCGGCTGCATCATCATCATCATGAGAAATTCTGTCGAACCCATAAGGTAGCTGGCGACATTCAGCGGACCGCGTGCAACCGCAAAACGAATTTTATGCCCCGCCGCTTCGATCTTCGACTGCGCTAATTTTAATCGATTGAGCATAAACGGAAGCAGCCCGTCGGTTTTGGGATTCGGAACTTGCAATGCATCAATATCATCCGCGGTGTTGATCATTTTATGCGCATACGGAAATTCATTGGCAGTAAAGGTGCAGCGCACGCCGAATGCCGACGGTTCGGTGCACATGCCGAACTCCGACCAGAATCCCGGAAGAAACATCACATCGGGAAATTCTTTGACAGCTTTTAAATTTGCATTCAACCATAATTCGTCGTTGGAAAAATAATCAAGAATATTGATGCCGTACCAGTTCGGCAGCCATGGGCAGTCAATAATAAATCCGATGGGCAACGGGCTCACCGGTTTTCCGTGAATTACGTTGTTGAGTATTTCCCAGTGTTGGTCAGTCATAAAACATATTCGCTTTCATTATATTTATACAGCGGTTGATAGAGATGAATTCATGTTTGTACGCCGATGTGTACGATACGTGCACCCGGGCAAAGTACAATGGTCGCAGGCATAATCCATGCGTTTAACGTGAGCACCGATCCCAATAATTCCGCTGACGGATTTCCTTGGCACCATAAGAGAAGATTCTGTCAATGTAATGCCGCAAAAACTTTTCGGGAAGAAAGAAAACAATACCTGTTGCTCCGCTGTTGCCCATCCGCAATAGCCCGGACTGTACCGGTTGGTAACATGCTGTCCGCGTTCGTTCATTCGTTGTTCAAGATTGTTGTGAAACGCTTCGGCCGTTTGTTCTGCAATGGCCGAGGCGGCGGCATCGATAAAATAGCTCATGACCATGTCTCCGCTATGAGAACATTCTTTTGCCCATGTCTCCATGCCGGGGCCAATGGTGCAAACAAAGAGCGCTGCCGATTCGGCTTTTCGAAATTGTGCAGCAATAATTTTATCGACATGAAATACGATGTCGTCGACGGCAATGTCATTTCTTCGATGTTCAACAGAATGCACAGAAAGAATTTTATAACCTGCCCGGATCGTACAGCGCTTGGGCGCTTCGGCAAGAATGGTTTTCACATGTTCATGAAAATATTCCGGAACTTGCTGTTCCGAGTAGCCCAAGACACGAACAATATCTTCGGATGTTATCGCAAGCTGGTCGAACGGTACTGTTGCTTCAAACAATCCCGGAGCACGCTCGATGTGTGAAAGAACGCCTGCCATTAAAAATTTCGTATCGCTCCAACCAATGCTTTGATGTGCGCCGGCGTTGTGCCGCAGCATCCGCCGATAATATTGGCGCCGCTGGCAAGAAGTTCCGGAATTTGCGCCGCCATCATCTCCGCTGTTTCCGGAAAACAAGTTTTTCCATCCTGCACAAACGGTTTGCCGGCATTGGCATGAACAAGAATCGGTATGGAAGAATCGACAGAGCGAAGTTCTTTTACAATCGAAATCATTTGCGCAAACCCGTTGCCGCAATTGGAACCGATGATCGATGCGCCGGCATCTTTCAATGCTTGAACAATCTCCGACGGCGTTACACCCATCATCGTTCGAAATTCTCCCTGCACTGTTTTTTCAAATGTGAACGTGCACACAATTTCCAATCCCGTTGCTTCCCGTGCCGCACGCACCGCAATGTATGCTTCGTCCAACGCCGACATCGTTTCAACACAGAGCGCATCGACGCCGCCGTCTTTCAATGCTTGGGCTTGAATGCTGAATCCGTCGTACAACTCTTGCTCGGCAACTTCGCCCATCATCAGCATAACACCGGTCGGGCCCATGGAGCCAAGCACAAAATGATTTTCTCCCGCAGCTTCTCTGGAAATTGCTGCCGCCGCTTTGTTGAGTTCCGATGTGCGGCCGCGCAAACCGAAGTGTTCTAACTTTATCGGACTGCCGCCGAAGCTGTTGGTCAGAATCATATCCGCGCCGGCATCGATATAACTTTTTGCTATCGCGAAAACATCGTTGCGATGTGTCGCATTCCAGAGTTCCGGACATTCGCCCGGCTGTAACCCGCGTGCTTGCAAAAATGTTCCCCACGCGCCGTCAGAGACAAGTATTTTTTTTGTTTTCAAAGCATCAAGAAGGGATTTCACGTTCGTCTCCTCGTTATCGGTTTCATCCGCAATTTTTAAATTCGATTATGCAGCTTTATTTCGGCTGTTCAGAAAACTGACGGCTTCTTGCGGATTTGGAGCATAACCATCTGCCCCCATTTTCATCGCGGCATCCATCGTCAGCGGCGCGCCGCCGACCAGAACCGTGATATTGGGAAATTGCGCTTTTATTTCCTGCACCGTTTTTTCCATATTCACCATCGTCGTGGTCAATAACGCGCTGAGCCCAACCATGCAGTCGGGATGAGCTTTGATCGCTTCGATAAATTTTGTCGTCTTTACATCGACACCAAGATCGACGACCTGCCAGCCGTTGCCTTCCACAACCATCGCCACCAAATTTTTTCCGATGTCGTGCAAATCGCCGGCGACTGTTCCGAGGACAAATTTTCCTTTCATCTTCACGGTACCGGATTGGAAAAACGGTTTCAAATGTGCCATCACGGCATTCATCGCTTTTGCTGCCATCAACAGTTCGGGAACGAATACTTCGTTCCTGCCGAATTTATCTCCCACACGTTTCATGCCTTCGTTGCACGCGCTCAAGATACTATCGGGAGCAATGTTGTTGCTCAACGCCTGTTTGGTCAATTCATCGCTGCCTTCTTGTCCACGCAAGTCGGGTGGATACGGAGCAGTTTGATTTACTTTTCCACGTTCAATACAATATGTTATTTTTTCTATAAGATCGTTCATAATTTTTCCTAGAGTACACCCTTAAGATATGATTTATTCATGTAAAGTTCATGATGGATCGGTAATTTTTGTGTTACATTCGTTTTTGGAACCACCAGTTTTCCATTACTTCTTCCGCATCGACTTTTTCTCCGGGCTGCTGCCATTTATCGAAGAAGCGAACATCTGCGCTTTGCGGCGTAGGATTGGGAAAATCAATTTGCACGCGCTGAGGAATGGGAATTGAATCTCCCACCATCAAACTTTCGCCTTGCCGCAACAGCGGTATCACTGCTTCCAATCCGGTAAAAGAATCCGGCACCAAGCGGCTGATGTACGCAACATCGGAAGGATTGATGAGACGCAAAATGACAAAACTGTTGCACTGGGAAAGAATCGTTTCAGAAATTTCCGACGGCCGCTGGCTGACGATCATACACGTCACGCCGTACTTCCGTCCTTCTTTTGCAATGCGTTCCACTGTGCGCCGCGCCGCTTTCGATCCTTCTGCGGAAGTCGAAAGATAATTATGCGCTTCTTCAAACACCAGCAAGATGGGAAGTTCGGTGTGTTTTGCATTCCAGAAATTAAAATCGAACGTAATGCGCGCAATCAGCGCAGCAATAGTTTTGACAATATCGAACGGCACGCCGCTTAAATCCATCACGGTAATGTGAATATTCGTCCCCAATCCGAAAATGGTTTGCATTAACGGCACAACGTTTTCAGTAGAATTGTACACGCTGGGCTGAAACATAAAGGCATAACGAGGATCGTGCAGTTTGCTTTCCAACCGCACAAGCATTCGCGTGAACTTTCCGTAGTACGGGCCTTCTTTCGATCCGGCTGTGGAAGAAATTTTTTCGGTATCGAGAAAATGCAGCTTGGCAATAATTTCGCGCAGGTCGTAATACACCGGCGAGTCGATGGTGATGGCATCCGAGAGCCGCGGATTTTTTTCTTTCTTTGCATTGTACACAAAATCCTGCAAGATCGATCCCTGCACCGACGCATTCTCATCGTTCTCTTCGATAAATAATTCGATCATTTCTTCGGCATTCAACAA
>Ga0335069_10016238_pt1 | contig 10399 bp, 7 predicted proteins | sample Lox_Sample_11_FD_206714 | JGI IMG/M metagenome (GOLD analysis project Ga0335069, IMG submission 206714) | Soil microbial communities from Loxahatchee National Wildlife Refuge, Florida, United States - Lox_Sample_1.1 | ecosystem: Environmental > Terrestrial > Soil > Wetlands | place: USA: Florida...
TGAGCGCCGCTACGGTGCCATTCTGGCTGTGTCGCTGCTGATGACTTTGCTGTCGGCGGGCTCGTTGGCGGCGCTGCGCTTCGATTTCGACGTCCTGAGCATGTTGCCTACCGGTGCGCCGGCGTTCGACAACTTCAAGACCTTCGTGGCCGACTTCGGCGAGCTCGACGAGCTGATCATTCTGGTGGAGGGAGCGGAGCCCGGAACACTGCATGCCTTCGCCGAGGCGCTGGCGACGCGTCTGCGGGCGCTCGACACGGTCGTGAGTGTACAAGCCAAGGTCGAGGTCGAGCAAGTGGAAGCCGGAATCCTCGGGCCATTCGTGTACAACTATGTGCCCGCCGAAGGCTACGCGCAGTTGCGTGAGCGGCTGACACCGGCTGGTCTCGACGCCGTAGCGACGGCGAACCGCGCGCTGCTGCAAGCACCGTTCGATCTCAGCTCGGCACGCTGGCTGCGACGCGATCCCCTCGGCTTCACGCCGCTGGCGGCGCGCGCATTGGCTGCCGCGTTCGATGACGCGACGCTGAATGTCACCGGCGGCTACATGAGCACGAAGGACGAGACGGCGCTCCTGATCCTGGTGCGGCCAACGCACAGCGCCTTCGACATCGCCTTCACTACCCGCTTCATGCAACAAGTGCGCGACACGGAGACCGCGGCGCGTAGCGCGACGCCCGGTACCGAAGCCCTCCGCGTCGGGCACACCGGCAGCTACGCCTTCGCGCTCGAAGATGCCGCGACGCTCAAATGGGATGTCGGTCGCTACACGCTACTGGCGCTCGCCGGCGTGTTGGCGATCTTCTACATAGGCTACCGAAATCTGCGCATCCTGCCGTTTGTGACGTATCCGCTGGTGATGAGCACCTTGATCACCTTTGCGGCCTCATTGGTGTGCTATTCCCAACTCAACGCCGTATCCATCAGTTTCGCGGCCATTCTCTACGGCCTATCGATCGACTCCGGCATCCAGTACTACACGCGTCTGCTGCAGGAGCTCGAACATGCGGACCTGCGCGGCGCCGTGGCACGGACGGTGAGCGGGCTCGGCCGGGCCAACGTGGTGGCGTCTGCCACCACCGCCGCGGCGTTCTTCGTCATCGGCTTTTCGCAACTCGCCGGGGTCAGCCAGCTCGGCTTGCTGACGGCGATCGGGATGCTGATTACCATCGTAGAGTTTCTCGTCATCTACCCAGCCCTCAGTTTCCTGGTGCCACGCACGTCGCTGACCCATGGGCAGCTGGACGTGCCGCGTCTGGGCCGCCTGGCGGAGTGGACCTCACGCCACTGCCGCGGCGTGAGCCTGGCGGTCGCTTTAGGTGGTGTGGCGTTCGTACCAGCGGCGCTCCGTGTCGGCTTCGATACGGACCTGACGCGCCTGCGCCCGGCGCATACGGAGGCGGCGCGCGTGCAGGACGAGATCGCGTCGCGCTTTGAGACCACCGGGACCACCGGCGCTATTCTCGTGCGCGCCGCGACTCTGGAGGATGCGCTGCAACAGAGTGAGCGCGTCGCCGCCCGCCTCGGGGCGTATCGTAGTGAAGGCCTCGTTCGCGGCGCCCGCAGTGTTACCGCGCTGCTGCCCTCCGAGCGCACACAGCGTGAGCGCTTGGCGCTGTTCAACAGCCTGCCGCGTGCAGCCGTGGTGCAGGATCTGCGGCTTGCGCTCGATAAGCATGGCTTCGTCGCTAGTCAGTTCGAGCCATTCTTCACGGACTTTACGCGCTCACACGCGGCGCTCGTGCACTTTGGCGATGCCGCGTTGAGTCCTTTCGCCGGTGTGCTCGGACGTTTCATCCGCCAGGGGACGAATGGAACTACCGTTGCGACCTACGTCGAGCCGGCGGCCAACGTGCGCTTGGCGGATATTGCGGATCGGTTGCACCACGATCTCACAGAAGCAACGTTCATCGTTGCGAGTCGTTCGTTGTTACAAGAAGAGCTGGGGCACCTGCTGCGGCGCGAGCTCGTCGGCTTCTGCGTGGCGGCGTTCATCCTGAACCTCATTTTGGTGCTCGGGAACTTCCCGCGTCTCGGTTTGGCGTGCGCCATTCTGATCCCGGAGGTGCTCGTCATCATCGGCTTCCTCGCGCTGCTGGAGCTGACAGGAGTTGGTATCGATCCCGTCACACTCATCGTCGTACCACTGATCCTGGGCATCGGCGTCGACAATTGTGTCTACGTGGCAGAGCGCTACCAGCAGGGCGAGACCCCAGGTGAGGCCGTCCGGCACGGTGGCCGAGCGTTGGTCATCAGCGCGCTCACCACCATGGCGGGCTTCGGTTTCCTCGGCCTGTCGCACTACCCGGCGTTGGCCCGCATGGGACTGTTCACGGCGGTGAGTCTGTTCCTCTGTCTCGCCGCATCAGTGAGTGTCCTTCCGGCTTTGTTGTGTACCCTGGCGGGCAGGACGCATCGAACCCCCGGAGACGGACACTGATGCGAATGAGAACGGGAAGACATCCTTGATCTGCCTTGGTGATGTTGGTGCCTTGGTGGTTTGATTGTGTCTCCGACGCAAGTCCTAGCCATCGGTGTCCATCTGTGTTCATCTGTGGCTGCAGGTTTTGAGCAATGGGAGCGATGAGCGGGCAGCAGACTGCAGAGGCGATCGGCTCTGGGTCGGAGCGAGACGAATTGGTGCGCGAGGCCGTGGCGCGGGCGCGGCGGAGTCCGTTCTACACGCGTCACCTGGCCGGCCATGAAGTGCGCGGACGTGCCGATCTTGCTCAGGTGCCGCTGACGTTCAAGGACCATCTGCGTGACGCCACGCCGTACGGTATGCTGATCGTCCCCCCACACGAGGCGTGGCACTACCACGAGACCAGCGGCACGACGGGCGAGCCGATTTCGACGTGGTGCGGCCTGTCCGAGGTGCAGCGCATGGGGGCGTTGGTTCATGAGATGGTGCCGGAGTTGTCGACGCCAACGGTACTCCTCAACCGCTTTCCGTTGTTTGCGCCGGTGTCCTTCGTCTTCGAGGAAGCCCTGCGCAGCGCCGGCGCCTGTCACATCGCGGCCGGCAATCTGAGCTGGGACGTGCCGTTCTCGCGGGTCCTCGACTTCATCAAGCGCCTCAAAGTCACCGCGTTGAGCAGCTTACCGCTCGAGCCGATCCTGCTGCGCGAGCTGGCGCGCGTCGACGGGTTTGACATGCGCCGCGACCTGGGCTCGCTGCAGGTGATCTTCGCCGGCGGCGCGCTGCTTCCGCCGGCGTTGCGACGGGTCATCGAAGCGGATTGGGGCGCGCGGGTGGTCGAGATCTACGGTTCGAACGAAACGCTGTTGATGGGAGTCGGGTGCACCGCGGGCCGTTTGCATCTGGCGCAGGAGCTGTTGGAGTTTGAAATTCTCGACCCGCGCACCCATCAAGCGGTCGCGCCCGGTGAGGCGGGCATCCTGACCGTAACCAGCCTCGTGCACGACGTCTTCCCGCTCGTTCGCTACTTCACCGGCGACCTGGTGCGTGTGTCGACGGAGCCGTGTGTGTGCCGAAGATCGGGCTGGACAGCCGAGTGCTTGGGGCGGATCGATGACGTCATTGAGCAGGGCGGTGCGTCCATCAGTGGGTATGACCTGCTCGACGCTGCCTACGACTTCGCCGCCCAGCTCGACACGCGCGTCTTCTTCATCGTCGTGCAGCAGCGTGCCTTGCGTCTGTTGATCGAGGTTGCGAACCCAGATCGCGCGCGCGCCAGTGTGGCGGAGCGCCAGCTCCGCGCCCGGGTGCCGATGCCGATCGAGATCGAGTATCTCGGCGAGAACGACGTGCTCGACCGCAGCGCGCTCTTCCGCGGACCGAAAATCTACAAGCCGAGTCAGATCAGCGACTGGCGCCGGCAGGAGCGTAAGACGATCACCATCATGGAGGCGCTACTCGAATGGCCGCGTTTCGACGCGCGTACCGTCTTCCACCTCCTCAGGCGCCAGGTCCGCAACGGCCTGCGGCGCCGCCGTTTCCTGCGCGAGGAGAGGTGAGTCGTCAGGGCCGGACATCTTCCCGGCGCTGAATGGTGGGCGGGCCACGCTCAGTCGCGGCAGTCCCGGTGATTTAGATCGCCTACGTGGCGACGAAGTTCTCGATGACGCCGCCTGGTGGCACGTGCTCACGCAGAACGTCCTCGAAGGGGCGTTGGTCGATGACCTCGAACTGACTGTGGTCGAGCGGAAAGCGTGCGCCGGTCTCGGTGTACGGTGCGACCGCGGCGGAGCCGGCCGAGATGACGGTGACAATCGGTGCCAGCTTGTGCTGAATGGCGGGGTTCTCGCGCGTGGTGATGACGATCTTGGAAGTCGGCAAGCCGAGCGACAACAGCGACACCAAGCGGATGAAGTCGTCATCGCTGACACCGCCTTGACTGCAGCCACCAGCGATCTGGCGCAAGCGCGGCACGGAAAGGTACACCTCCATCCCGAGCGCGCCCAGATGGCGCGCATGTAAGGCGAGCGCGGTCATCTCGTAAGCGAGATCCGGGTTAAGGCCGACCAGGATGCCGGGGTTCGCCACCCGCATGCCGGCGCGGAACGCCCGGTCGAAGTTCGTCACGCGCCGCTCGAAGTCGGCGCGCGGGTTATCCGCGTCGGTTCCCATGAACTTGCGATAGACGTGCGGCGCGTAGGTTTCCTGGAACGTGCACATGGTCAGCTTGGGTCGCACGCTTCCATCAGGCCGGCGCGCGATGCCGGCCAGAAGGGTATCGAACTCGTCCCGGTCGATCGAACCGACATTGATGAGTACGTGACCGAATCCCAGCGCCTGGGTTGCCCGCAACGCACGGTTCACGTACTGCAACGCCCAGGGGCGATTGGCGGCGCGGTACTCGCCCGTCAGCAGCGCAACCGCATGCATGCCCCGCCGGCTGAGAATGCGGAGCTGCTGCTCGACGTCCGTGGGGTCTGCTGTCTCGCGTTTCAACGCCCTATTGTTGCGGCGCATGCCACACATGCGGCATTCGGCGTCACACGTATTGGTCATGTACAGCGGCGAAAACGTTTCGAGGCGTGGTGCCGCAGAGCCGTGGCGTGCCAGCGCCGCGGCGTAGATCGCCTCCGTATCGAGGGTCGAAAACCACACGGTCGCGAGATCGTACGGGTCGAGACTTATGCCGTCACGGTGACCGGCGAGGAGACGCTGCCCAGCCGTTTCGGTGGCCCCGGCGCGCGCGTTGTGGAGCCGCTCCTCGTGTGTGCTGGCGTCAATCTGAAAATCAGGCATCGGGTTGTTCTTCAGTGCCCCCAAATTCGGGACGTTTATAGGTATCGCCAAAGGCGTGGTCAATCACAAGTGCAATCGTCGGCTGCGAGATCACGTCTCGTCAGTTGCACACCATCGAGGGATGGGGCAGAGAACGTTTCGTGAACAAATGGGGCAACGTATTGGTGGGCTTGAGGCTCAGAAGTCGATGCTGCAGGGTCAAGCTAGGTCATCTCAATGCAGCGCTGGTGCTGGTGTTGCTGGCCGGCCGGCCGCTATGTGCCGCGGCAACATGGGAGCAGACGCGTCAAGCAGTCATCGAGCCGATGAACACCGCCTTCCATCGGACTCTCCCACGCAGCATCCGACAACGTGATATCGCGGCGATCCTTGCCTTGTATGCAACGGAGGAAGGATCAGGCCTGTCATGGGAGTGGTCCAAGGCCGACGTGCTGCCCTGTAACAGCGACGAGGAGGTGTTGCGATGGCATGGTCCGGGAAGCGACGAGTCGATCCGCAGCCGCTACGAGCACCTCCTCGACCTTTTCCAGAACGTCGAAAGCGCCGAGGGCCGCATCGATTCACTCGACTGGGAGCATCCCACAACCGACGGCTACCGCGCCGACTTCCACCTCATCGTGCGCGGCGAGTCCGGCAACACCCGACGCCAACTTGACCAGCGCGCCATTGCGTACTTCGCGCTCCGTGACGGAACTTGGAAGATTACCCGCGAGGAGATTGTCGCACGCGAGCTGGCAAGCGGTGTCACCCCCCGCTACGCCGTCGTCACGCAGGCCGCGGGGATCGACAACGTCCACGATACGGACGGCTCGCCGCCCTTTCGCATCGTCGGAGGATACTACACCGCCTCCGGCGTTGCGGTTGGTGACGTCGACGGTGACGGCGACGATGACGTCGTTCTCGCTAGCGCCTCACACATTATCTTGTACCGCAACAACGGTGACGGAACGTTCACCGATGTGACTGCCACGTCGGGTCTACCAAATCCGTACTCCGCGGTCGCGACCGGTGTCGCCCTGTTCGATTACGACAACGATGGCTTCGCTGACCTGTACGTTGCGGCCATCCGTGGTGGGGATCACCTCTACCACAACCGCGGCGACGGGACGTTTGCGGACGTCAGCGTCGCCGCCGGTATCAAACCGGGGGAGTGGGCGAGTATGCCGGTGGTCGCAGACTACGATCGGGACGGCTACCTCGACATCTACATCGTGCGCATGGGGGATCACGAGCACACGCCGCCGATTCCCAACTACGATGCGCGCAACGCCTTTGCGGGTACCCTCTATCACAACAACGGCAACGGCACCTTCACAGATGTGAGCCAGCGGGCAGGGGTTGCGGCCACCGGATGGGGCCTGGCAGGGGCGTGGGGTGACTACGACGATGACGGCTGGCCCGACCTCTACATCGGCAACGAATTCGGTCTCGGAACGTTGTATCACAACGATCACGACGGGACCTTCAGCAACGTGACGCGCAGCAGTGGCGCCGGTAACCGCGCTGCCGCCATGGGGGTGGCGTGGGGGGATTACGACAACGACGGCCATCTCGATCTCTTCGTCTCGGCGATGCACGCCAACTCGCGTTGGCTGCTCTTCCATCCCGATTTCCCCAAATCCCTGCCGTGGTATTATAAGCTGCTGGGATGGTTCACGCCGCAGGTGGATCAGCGCCTGCACCAGTACACACACGAATTGACACGCGGCAGCTCGCTGCTGCACAACAACGGCGACGGGACCTTTACGGACGTCAGCGACCGCGCCGGCGTGCGCGACACGCAGTGGGGCTGGGCAGCGGAATTTCTCGACTACAACAACGACGGCTTCCTCGATATCTACGCCACCAACGGCTTCATCTCGGGCCCGCTGCTCGACGATGTCTGAATTGACATGTTCGAAGGCGTCGGTCGACGCCGAGATCAAAGCGAGGGCCACATGCTGGACATCGGCGAGCACAGCTTGAACGGCCGCGAGCACAAGTGCCTCTTCCGCAACAACGGCGACGGGACATTCACCGATGTCGCTCATGTGAATACGGTGGACCGCATCGAAGACGGTCGCGGCCTCAGCCTCTTCGATTTCGATGGTGACGGACAGGTGGACATCTTGACGCGCAACTACCGCCAGCCGGCGCAGTTGCTACGCAATACCGGTGGAGCGCAACACTGGGTGGCCTTCAAGCTCACGGGCACAAAGAGCAACCGCGACGCTGTCGGAGCGCGCGTGATGCTGAGCAGCGGCGGCAAACGACAAATGCGTGAGGTGACCTGTGGCTCGGGCTACCTTTCGAATCAGACTCTGGTGCAGCATTTCGGTCTGGGGAGTGCCACTGAAGTCGATGAGGTCGAGGTGCGCTGGCCGTCGGGGGCATCGACATTGATGTTTCACGTGCCGGCAGATGGCCTGGTGCACATCGTTGAGGGCCAGGGTGCATCCAGTGGTAGCGCCGGCTTCTAGCCGGAGCTCACAGGCGGGATGCCTGTGCCACCAGATTCGAAGGAACACCGTCGGGAAGATTTCACTGTGACACACGCTCTCAGCATCGACGTCGAAGACTGGTACCACGACTCTGCCACGGAGGCGGTCGAGCCGGCGGGGCAGCGCGTCGAACTGAACACTCTGCGTCTGGTCGACATCCTTGCGCGGCGGGGCGTGCAGGCGACCTTCTTCTTCCTGGGCGACGTCGCAGAGCGTTTTCCCGGCTTGGCGCGCCGTGTAGCCGAAGCCGGCCACGAGGTGGGTAGTCACGGTCAGCGGCATCAGCGCGTCATGCAGATGACGCGCGGCGAGTTTCGCGCCGACGTGCTGCGCTCGTTGCGCAGCATCGAGGACGTCACCGGCCGGCGGGTGTGGGGTTACCGGGCTCCCTATTTCTCCATCAAAGCGGACGTACGCTGGCCGATCGAGATTCTCGGTGAGGCGGGTGTGCGCTACGACTCGAGTATTCTGGCAATCGATCGTCCGCCAGGGCTCGAGGTCGTCTCGCCACGCGCTCCGTATCGGCACCAAAACGGATTGTGGGAAGTGCCGGTGGCGGTCCTGCGGCTGGGTCGGTTCTGGCACCTGCCGCTCGCCAGCGGTGCCGGGCTGCGGATACTGCCGCGCGGTCTATTGGACCGATGTGTGCGGCGCTTCGAGCGCGAAGTGGGCGCGGCGGTGTTCTATCTGCACCCGTGGGAGCTCGATCCCGACTCGCCATCGGCGGCGGGCGTGAGCCGTTGGGTGCTTCGCGTTGGTCGTAGGCGCCTGGCGGAAAACCTCGACGCTCTGCTGCGTGACTACGCCTTCGCCCCGATAGCCGAGGTGTTCGCCGACCAGCTGGCGCTGCGCAGCGGCGATACGGAGCGGGACCATGCGCCACAGTTTTGAACTGGCGACACTGGCGGGCCTGGCAGCGGTAGCGCTGTTGTGCTGGCGGTTCGGGGTCGCCGACCTCGCCGCCGCATTTCACCAACTATCGCTGCGGTGCGTGGTGATCTACCTCACTCTTGGCAGCGCGGCGTGCGTAGGGTACGCGCTGCGATGGCGCCTCGTTGCACGGGCTCTTGGTGCTGTACCGGCACTGCCGCGGTTCGTTGCCGCACGTTTGGCTGGCGATGCGACGGGGGCGTTGTTGCCGACCGGACGGATCGGAGGTGACCCTTTGCGCGTCGGGCTTGTCTACGGCGACGGCGTCAGCGGCGCGCAGGCCAGCGCCGGTGTGGCCATCGACCGTATCGTTGAATTGATCAGTAACGTATTTTGTGGAGCGGCGTACGTCAGCATCTTCTCCTTGTCGCGCTCCGCCGGCGGCGACCGCGCCGCGCATGTGCTGGTGGCAACGATGGGGATCCTGCTCGTTTTGATCGTGCTACCGCTGGTCTTCATGCGATACGGTATCCGTCCCCTGGCGCCGCTCTACTGGCTTCCCGGTAAGGGCAGGGCGGCGCGCTGGCTGGATGCCGTGCAACGCACGGAGGCGCATGTGATGCGCCTGTTCCAAGAACACCCCGCCATCTTTGTGCAGGGCGTGGCGGCGTCGCTGCTGATCGAGGTGCTGATTATCGGCGAGTATCACTTTCTGCTCGAGGCGTTTGGTGTGGTGCTCGGTCTGCCGACGTTGCTACTGACGATGGTGGCCAGCGGCCTGTCGCGCATCGTTCCAACACCTGCCGGATTGGGTGCGCTGGAGGCGGGACAGGTGACCGCGCTGGGCGTGGCAACCGGCCAACCCGATTTGGGTTTCGTCGTCGGCTTCGTACTGCGACTGCACGAGACATTGTGGACAGGTGTTGGGCTGATTGCGCTGTCGCTGAGTGGTGTCAACCTGGCACGCCTCCGGGGCGCGCTATCGGCTGACCGGCCGACGGCATGACTGCCGGCGTGGTACTGGGTGCGCTGTTTGCCCTCGGCTGGCTCCCTCTCTTCCTCTTTCGGGCCGAGGGGCTGACGGAAGCCCTGCCGAGTTACCGCGGCGCCGAACGTTTCTGGGTCACGCTGACACCGATCTTGCTGGCGCTGCATGTCAGCGGGTTGTGCGTAGCGGTCACGTTGCTGCCTGCCATTGAGTGGTACGGCGCGGTGATCGGGCTGACGCTCTTCGCTGCAGCCATCGCATTTTGGTTCTGGGGCCGCGTGATGATCGGCCCGCTACGCGTCCGGCGCCTACCCGACGAGCCACCGCTGCGCCTGCAACAACACGGCGCTTTCGGAGTTGTGCGGCACCCATTGTACTTGGGCTACTTGCTGGCTGCGGCCGCGCCCCTCGCCGTGGCTCCGCGCCTGCCATTCTTCGCCACCTTCGCGCTGTGCTGCGTAGCGATCGCCGTGCGAGCCACTCAGGAGGAGCGTCGTCTGCGTCTGCAGATCGGTCCCTCCTACGATGCCTACTGCCACCGGGTGAGTCGCTTGGTCCCTTTCGTATGGTGAACAGGTGGCGACACTCGCTGCTCGCGCTTCGACGACTTCGCCGCGGCGTGGTGCTATGAGAAGCGTTGACGTACAAGAAGCCCATTGCAACGTTGGCGAAGAGGTATCGACCATGCGTCGGAAACCTACTCGGAGAAAGCACAATCGTCGCGACATCGTCTACGAGGACTGGATGAGGGACGGCGACGCGCTGATGTGGCACATCGAGCGGGATCCTCTGCTGCGCTCCACGGTGTTGAGCGTCTGGCTGCTTGATCGAGCTCCGGAGCCTCAC
>Ga0335069_10016239_pt1 | contig 10397 bp, 7 predicted proteins | sample Lox_Sample_11_FD_206714 | JGI IMG/M metagenome (GOLD analysis project Ga0335069, IMG submission 206714) | Soil microbial communities from Loxahatchee National Wildlife Refuge, Florida, United States - Lox_Sample_1.1 | ecosystem: Environmental > Terrestrial > Soil > Wetlands | place: USA: Florida...
CGCAATGGAGCGGAGGTCCTCGCGCCGGCTGCGACGGCGCTCCAGGGTCAGCACAGGTTGAGCCGTCATGCCGAGTTCATCCGACACCGCAATGCCAATCCGCTTGGTTCCGACATCAATGGCAAGGTATCGGGGTGGTTTCAACGTCTCCAAGAGGGCACTCCTGACTCCCACACTTCCCTTGGACTTCAGCTTACCTCTTCGCTGGCCTGCGAAGGCTCCCGCCGGCTGGCCCACTCCCGTTACAATCGATTAAGGAAGAGAGTCCATGGCGCTTTGACCGCGTCTCATCCGGGAGAAGGGTGTTCAGCAGGAAATGGGAGCAAGCCGCAATCGTAGGACAAGAAAGAGGCGCGGCTTGGGAGCGGCAGCATTCCTTATGCTTCTTTTCTTGCTGGCTCTTCTGGTTGTGGCCGGATTCGGCGCCTGGCTGATCTTTGTTCCGTTCGGCCCGCCCACGGAGACCTTTGTTGAGTTGGTTCCGGGTTCCACGTCTACTCGCATTGCACAACAACTGGAATCCGCAGGGATTGTCCGTAGCCAATATGCGTTTGATCTGCTGCGCTGGGTCAGGCGGGGCAAGCTCAAGGCTGGCGAGTATCGGTTTGATCACCCCGCGCCGCTGATCGAGGTGTACGACCGCATTGCTCACGGTGATGTATTTACCGTTGCCGTCACAGTGCCGGAGGGCGCAAACGTCTTTGACATCGCCTCGCGGCTGGAACAGGCGGGTATCGGCACCCGTCAGCAGTTTCTCGACGCGCAACCTGGGTTGACTGATCTTGTTGCCGATTTGGATCCTGCAGCGAAGAGTCTGGAAGGCTACCTATTTCCAGACACCTACAGATTTCAGCGAAAGGCCACGTCGCTGCAGGTGGCCACTGCGATGGTGAAGCGATTCAGAGTTGTCGCCGCGGAGTTAGGCTTGAGGGAGAATGTGCACTACGTAGTGACATTGGCTTCGCTGATCGAGCGCGAAACGGCAATTGCATCTGAAAGGCCGTTGGTTGCCAGTGTCTTTCAGAACCGACTCGCCCGGCACATGCCCCTGATGACCGATCCCTCTGTCATCTACGGTCTCGAGGTCCGCAATCTCTGGCGGGGCGAGATCTACGCGAGCGATCTGAAGCGCGATACCCCATACAATACGTATCTACATCCCGGCTTGCCGCCTGGCCCTGTGGCAAACCCGGGCATGCTCTCGCTTCGCGCCGCAATGAACCCCGCTCATACCAGCTACCTCTACTTTGTTGCCGCCGGCGCAAATCCGCAGGGTAAGTCTCTCTTCGCCTCGACCGTTGAGGAACACAATCAGAATGTGGTCGGGTATCGTCACGCCCTGAAGAAAGCAGGTGGACGGTGACCCGAGTCAGTCCCCTGGCCTTGGCGTGTCTCACGTTCTCCTTGCTCCTGTCGGGATGCAATATCCTTCCGACGACGCGCAAGCTGCCTGTCCCCAAGGCGCCAGCCAATGTTCAGGAAGTAACGCCGGAAGAACTCGTCGATCAGGTCAACAAACGTTGGGCTGAACTCAACACGCTCACGGCTACGGTTGAGATCTACGCCACGCTGCTCAGGACGCAGGAAGGCCTTGCCAAGGACTACCCGAGTTGCCGCGGATACATTGTGATGCGCAAACCCAACGAGTTGAGAGTTGTCGGGCAATACTTCGGGGTGCGGGTCTTTGACATGGCGAGTGATGGCAAGACTTTCACACTGCTTGTTCCGCCGAAAAACAAGGCGATCAAGGGATCAAACTCGGTGGTCCGAAAGTCCGAAAATCAGCTCGAGAATCTGCGTCCCGGGTTCTTCTTTGATGCAATGATCGTGCGCGGTCTCGACGAGGACAACTACTATTCAGTCACCGCCGACACCGAGACGATTGAAGATGCCGCCAAGAAGCATCTCTACCTGATGCCGGAGTATGTTCTCGCAATCACCCGTCACAATCCTTCAAGCCGAAGAGATACCCCGGTCCGCGTCGTGACATTCCATCGCGACGACCTGCTGCCTTACAACCAGGATCTCTATGACAGCCACGGCAACCTCGAGAGTCAGGTGACCTACTCGTCTTATCGCCAGTTCGATGGCAGCATCTACCCGACGAAGGTAATCATCAAGCGCCCGCTCGAGGGAATTCAGATTCTGTTGACCGTCGAAAAGGTCGAGAAGAATGTGCCGCTGAAAGAAGAGCAATTCCAGGTCAAGATCCCCGAGGGAACAGAGATTCAAAATCTCGACCTGCCCAAGCAGGCCAACGCGTCGAAGGGGTCAAACTGAAGCGTTCATCACAGCTTCTTGCTGCCTTCTGATGCGCGCCCCGTCTTGTTCAGTTCGCTATAGAAACCAAGATCCCTGCCCTGCAAGGCTTTTGTAATGTACAGAACCTGGCCGTAGTGCATACCGAAGTGCTCAACTACCTGGAAGACGGCATGCAACCCATTTACGGCATATCCCTGAATGGGATACGTTGCAAGCAGGTCGTCCACAGTCAACCGCGCAAGCACGCTTGCAGCCTCGTCGATGGTCTGGGCGAGCCGTTCGAGCAACGCCGCGCCTGAGATGCTTCCTTCCGCGGCAAACTCCGAGGGACGGTCCCGCGCATCCTCGGTGCGGTTAAACGAAGCAATGATCCACTGCCGCACATTGCCGTTCAAGTGGAGCAGCAGATTCCCCACGCTGTTGCTGGCGGGATTCGGACGCCACCACACCTGCTCGTCGGTGAGCCCCTCAACTGCGCCGCGCAGACGCGGCCAATACTGCTCAACAAGTTTCTTGCGCGAGAATTGCAAAAAGAGCTCTGCGACCGTGGCGTTCTGCTGGGACAGATCACTCGTCGTCATAGTGAGGATCATTCTATAGCGATTCCAGAGTTGCTGGATCCCGAAGCAGACATGGCAAGGTGGCATTTTCCTCAAGAAAATGCCACCTCACAAGATCTTCACGAGGACTCGGAAACTCTGGAATTGCTCTGACGGCTCTCCTCACGAACCTCCGCCGAAGTGAACGGCGGTCCCTTCCGACCGTGATCGCTTCGGCGGATTCGTGCTCTCCTTTTGAGTTGCGATTATTGCATTGACATTTCTTGCATTGCCCTGAGGAAGTTTGCCTGGATGCGGAGCCAGGTATGACATCAACCCCGCATCCGGACCGCTTTGCGTGTGGTAAGTTTCTGTCCTATCTAAATCCAGTTCACTGTATGTTTACGATGCAATCGCCTGAATCGTGTCGACATGAATCATCTTCGCGCTCGCATCGAGTCGGCCGGTGATTTTCACCGTCTTGCCTTCAAAACTCTGCGCGCGCGAGGAATCATCGAGCTTGTAAACGCTGCCGGATGAATCCCGGAGCACGTACTCTTCCCCGTTCTTCATCACGATGCCTGTAAAGGTCGTAGACTTCGCCGAATCCTGATTCGGAACGGCCTGGTCAGGTTGTGCCTGCGCCGGCGGAGCCTGAGGCTCCTGAATCGCTGGCATAGGACTCGCAAGATTCGTCCCTGCGCCTGATCCCCAGGCACTTGCGGTTGCCATCGTCAGCGCGCAGGCGCCGACGCCAAAGATAAGCTTCAATCTGATTGTGTTCATTTCTTTAGGACCTCCGGGGGCTGGGCGGCCCAACTGCTCTCCCCGGGGCTTAGTCAATAACGCCGGGAACAGATGAAGACCGTCCCATTCTTTTGTATCTTTCACGCTCTCTTGCGACCGTTATGCAATGCAAACAGCGGACCAAACCGCCGGTGCTTTGTAAACAGCGAGATGCAACAGCGCGCGCGGAGGCGACACCGGGTAAAAAGTACCCGATATGCAAGAAGTGCCAGGAAATTCCCCGTCAGTTGTCGCAGAACAAATGTTCAATCTCTTGCACGATTGGCTTCAGTCTGAAGAATTGCCTGCAACTCATCGGATTGCAGGAAGCATCTCTTTAGGACTTGAAAGTCTTCCAGCGAAGTGGCGAGTCGTTCCACGGTCTCACGCGCCAGAGCCCGGTGGTGCTCTGTCTCGCCCTTCATGACTTGAGCCGCCGTTCTGTGAACGCGCCAATGAGCCAAAGGCACATCGAAGCCCGCCATGACATCGATCGCGTTGCTGACACATTCACGGGCGCGCGCCAGATCGCTCTCCGCCAATGCAACACGCGCGCATGCATCGAACGCCAGTGCCTGCCATGTGTGTTCTTCGGTTGCCAGGGCGGCCGATCGAAATTCCTCTGCCCAATGTCGCGCCGCAGCAAGATCGCCTGATCGCAAGGCGAGTTCCGTCTGGGTTCGATGCAACGGAAGCTTCCAGTACCAGTGAAGCCACGAATCGCCAGGCCCGAGAAAAGCGCGCACTTCATCCAGGCACACGCCGGCTTCCTTCAACTTCCCGAGATGAACCTCCGCCGCCGCGCACAGAGAGACACCATGGGACCGAAGCCAGGTGGCCTCTGGTCTGCTCAGGATCGGAATAGATTCCTGGCAAATTCTGTGAGTCTCCGCGTAGTCCCCCACCTCCAGGTGAACCCAGGCCAATTCAACCTTCCAAAGATGCTCTTTGACGATGTCTCCATCTTTTCTGTGAGAATCAACAATGCGGTGAAGACGCCTCAGCGCTTCGCCAAACTCTCCCGAAAAAAGCAAAAGCCAGATTTCGAATCGCTCCGCGATGCGGTAGATTGGGTCTCCAGCATTCGCAAGGATGGGCTTTGCATTCCGAAGCGTGGACAGTCCCTCCGCGTACCTGGATGACAGAAATCGAAGAACAGCATTACGAGTCTCACTCTGAGCTTGGATCACCGGGTCAGGACATTGTGCCGATTCTGAAACAACCGCGATGCAATCCCTTACATTGTCGCTATCCCAGGAACCGCAAAGCACCTCCCAGCCGAGCAGAGTCCCCTGTGCCTGGGCGCGAACGCAGGGATCATCGATCGTCTTGCTGAGCTCGAAGGCCTGCTTCGCGGCGGCAATGCACTTTGAACTGCTTAACCGCGCGAACAGAAACGCCATCCGCATGAAGATCTGTACTCTCGTGCGATTGTCATTGGCGATCGCAGGCGAGCGCAAGGCCCGTTCCAGCGCGTCGATGGCACGAGGAGCCTTTTCCGTCATCGAATACACTTCTGCGATTCGATACAAGGCCTTTACACGCTCCGCCTCGACCGCCGGGCCCGAATAGCGCTCCATGAGTTCGAGAGCGTGCTCAAGAGCCTGGATTGCGTCGTCCAGCGCGAATCGTCTTGAAGCAAGCTCGGCGACGACAAACAGGTATCGCGGCACACGTCCCCACTCAAGCCCCATCTCAAAGTGGTATGCCGCCTGTGAAGCAATCACCTCGACCTGGCCGGCGTAGACTGATTCGAGCTTCAGTCCGCATAGCTTGTGCAGCCTGGCCCTGCGCACACGAGCGATTCGTTCGTAGAAGGCATCGCGATACAAGGAATGAACAAACTCGTATTGCGAAGTGACAGGTCCGTCCGGCATGTCCAGCGCTCCTGCTGCGCGAATGAAATGGCCCCTGCGCGATAGCCGCTCACAAATCTCCTCCACCTGTTCCTGGCTGGCTTCTGCAACCGAGGCAACGAGTGACACCGTGAACGACACTCCGCACACGCTGGCTGCCTCGAGCATGACTTGTTCTGGCTCTGCGAGCTGGGATTCAATATGGGCGCCGAGCAACAGGCTCAGGGTTTCAGGAACAACCGAGCGGATGTCCGCCAAAGGCGTTCGAACCGTCCATCCGTCGTTTTCGATCGCGAGAAACCGGTTCGCGATCAGTTGTTCCAACGCTGCTTCGAAAAACAGGGGGTTCCCCTCAGAGTGCCCATAGAGAAACTCCGGCAAGCCAATCGGTACGCGCCCGTTCGGCGCCTTCTTCTCGAGAAGATATTGCACATTGCGCAGCGTCAGGCCCTCCACCTTCAGTTCCAGGCAAAGACGCCGTGCAAGAAGGTTCTCCATCAGCGATTTCAAAGGACGATTGGCAAGAGCCAGTTCGACAGTCCTGCATGTGGCGACAACCATCAGCTTGGCAGACCAGCGTCCTCGCGCAAGCGCGGCAAAGAGATCCACGGTGTGCGGGTCTGCCCAATGAACATCCTCCAGGATGATGACAATCGGCGCTTCCTTTGCAATCACCTCGATCGTCACGCAAAACTCTCGCAGCATGCGCTCGGTGGTTGCGCCGGCTAGTTCATCCAATAGCTTTTTGCGCTGTTCCTTCTTCAGGCTCGCCGGGAACTGTGCCAGCCAGGTTGGCGCGTTCTCGGCGAAGACATTGATGTACGCTTCCCGGCCAGAAGCCCGAAACAGGCTGGATACGGCATCTAGCGCGGGATAGAATGGCTCAGGACCTCCGAATCCCTCCACACACTGTCCGCGCAGCACTTTCGCCTCGACCGGCCCGCTCAGTATTTCGCGTTCCAGCGAGTCCACCAGGCTTGTCTTACCGATGCCCACTTCGCCCGTCACAAAAACCAGCTGCGGGTTTCCGCCGCAGGCCTCGCGAAAGGCATTCAGCAGAGAGCCGATATTTGCCTCCTGGCCAACCAGGTGCGGCGAAGGCGCGCTCGACCGCCTTGATGAAGAGTCACGGTCTCGAACCTGGGCGATGAACCGGTACCCCCGGCGATGCTGGGTTTCGATGTACCGGGGATTCCGCGCGTCGTCACCGAGCACCGATCGAAGATCGCGAATATGGGTCTTCAGAACCTCAGGCTGGACGAAAGTATCGGGCCAGAGCTTTTCGATCAGCTCTGCCTGAGACACCAGCTTCCCAGTCCGCTCCACAAGAAAGGCAAGCAGTGAAAATGCCTTGGGCGTGAGCGAGATTCGCTCATCGTCGCGCCACAGACACTCATTCGCGATATCCAGACGAAAAGGTTCGAACTCTTTCATGCGGTTCCGGGTTCAGAAACTCTCTGCATGGCAGAGCGCCGAGGTTTGATCGATCGGTGATTTTCAAGGAGTTTGAGGCGCCTGACCACCGTGGGTACTGTCTCCGCCACCTTCATTCTCCACGTTTCCCTTACTTCAATTTCACAACTCCAGGAATCTGGGCCCCTATCATCCGAAATCGAGAACCCATGAAGAAGGTCTATGTTTTGGAATTAAGCAGCGAGTTCGATAACGGCCTCATAAATATCCGGTTAGAAGACGTGAACACGGGCCAGGAATTCGGTTTCAGTACATTATCAGAGTTTCAGCAATGGCTCCACATCGTTGTGAGCCAGGATTCTCGGAGGAAACGGACAAAGCGAACTGGTTCTCTTAAGGCTTGAATGGAACTTTCTGTCTGTTGTGAAGATCGAAGCCCCGAGTCGACCCTCGATTCGTTCTGACTCGGTAGGTGCCCAGGCACGATCAGGGCGCCTGTGCTCCGCTGGGGTGTCTGGGGGAGGCGCCCCACGGATCACGGAAGGTCAATCCGGCTTTCGCACCACCCGTCTCGCAATGGCCCACTTTAATTCATCGATTCCCGCTCCAGTAACCGCGGAAATCGGATGAAATTCCATTTTGCGGCGCTTCGCATACGTCGCGAGCTTCTTCAACTTGTCGGGATTCGCCACGTCGATCTTTGTCGCGACAACGATCATCGGCTTCTCCAGCAATCCGTTGCCAAAACTCTCCAGTTCCTTATTGATGACCTTGAAGTCTTCCACGGGATCGGGCCGCCCCGAAGCATCCGACACATCCACCAGATGAACTAACAGCCTGGTCCGCTCGATGTGCCGCAGAAACTGCACGCCGAGCCCCGAGCCCAGATGCGCTCCTTCAATCAGACCAGGAACATCGGCGACGACAAACGATTGGGCGTGAGGCTCCTCTCCCACCGTCACAACGCCGAGGTTCGGTTCGAGAGTGGTGAAGGGATAATCGGCGATCTTCGGCCTTGCGGCGGAAATGCGTGAAATCAGCGTCGACTTTCCGGCGTTTGGATAGCCAACAAGTCCAGCATCCGCAAGCAACTTCAGCTCCAGACGGTAGCTGCGCTCCTCTCCCGGCCGTCCCATCTCGTGTTCGCGAGGCGCTTGATGTGTGCTCGTGGCGAAGTGCTGGTTCCCGCGTCCACCTCGTCCTCCCTTGGCAATGACGAGGTGGTCATCGGGCTCGGAGAAGTCGTGCACAAGTTCGCCTGTCTCCTGATCGAAGAGCGACGTTCCCACCGGCACCTGAAGAGTGACGGACTTTCCGTCAAGTCCGGTGCAGTTCGATCCCATGCCGTGCTCGCCCCGCTGGGCCTTGTGTTCCGGGTTGTAGCGAAAGTGAATCAGCGTATTGTGCTGCTGTGACGACACCATGACGACGTCGCCTCCGCGCCCACCGTCTCCGCCGGACGGTCCTCCGCGCGGCACAAACTTCTCGCGCCGGAAGGCCATGCAGCCGTTGCCGCCGTCCCCGGCCTTCACACGGATTTTTGCCTCGTCAATGAACATGGATTGTTGAAACGAAGGAGATTAGCTCACATTGCAGGGAGAATGACCTTGCACAGACCAACCCCGACCCGCTCCTTCCAGTTTACCGAATCCTTTCCGTTTTCCCGCCCCTCGGCGACGCCTCATGGGTTCAACCATGCAAACGTGCTGAGCATCACCTGAATTCTCCGTAGAGTTCAATAAAATCGCTCGCAACTTACTGCCAGGGAAAAAGAAAGTGCCGCGCCGGCGCAGATCCGGCGCTGTGCTCTCTCCGGACTTCGCTGGTCTGGGCCAGCCACAGGATGGGCCGCGCGGTGAGCGCATCTTGAATCTCCTGCCGGCTGGTATTCGATGGGCAAACAAAACGGTGCGAAGCTGCTGACCTTTGCCGTACTGCCAATCCTGGCGTGCACTGCCTGGGCTGAGTCTTCTCAAGAGAGAAATGGCTCTGAGTCCGCGAGCCGAACTTCTGAAACCAGGCCCCCGGCGCCGGAATCGGCGGCGCAACCCTCGAACGTGCATCCCCGGGAACTGGGGTCGGTCCTGGTGCGAGTCGGATCCGCAACATTGCTTTTGGGCGTACCGGCTCAGGATGGAGTTGCTGCGGCCACGAAGGCCCCACCCGAGCCCTTAACCGAAGGCCAGATACAGTCCTTGCCGCTGCCCCGAAGGAACTGGGAGAGCTTTGTCTTGGACGCATCGGGTCCGGCTGTCACAGCCCCGGATACGGAATCCCGGACAATGCAGTCCGGGACTCGCCAGGCAGCGGTCACGGTCGATGGTACTGACATGCGTCTGGCATTCGGCGACACAGCAACGGGACGAACTCGGGTAAACGGCTCGTCGCAAATCGGCCCATCGAACGAAACGGCAGTTCATGAGGTTCAGGCGCAGCGTTCAGGCGATTCCTTTCTCAGTTCCCGGACCGGGAACAATGCGGTAAATGTCGTTACTCGGAGTGGCGCGAATCACCTCCACGGACAGGGTTTCTTCTTAAGCCGTCAGGGAATCTTGGGAGCGCAGAATCCCTTCTCCCAATGGGTGCGCGAGACAGTTCCGGCAACAATTCTCACCACTCCCGTTTTCTCTTCGCAGCCTTACACGCCCTCCGACACCGAATGGATCTGGGGAGTTGGAATCGGAGGCGTTCTCCGCCACGATCGCTTTTTCTGGTTCGCGTCGGTTGATGGCATCCATCGTGACTATCCTGGGGTATCCACGGTCAGGCATCCCGACAACTTCTTTGCGCAGCCTTCGAACGACCAGATGCAGGTGCTCAGCGCGCGCCTGGGCCTCATAAGCGCGAATCCGGTAGCGACGGGCCTCGCAGCTTATTCGCCGATGCTTGAGACGTTGGCCGGACTTCTCGGTCCGGCAGATCGCGGCTCCTCGCAATTCAGTGGCTTCGGTCGCCTCGACGGCAAAGCAGGCGAGCGCAATCACTTTTCGCTTGAGCCTACCGGAGCAACCTTCGATGCGACGGGGGGCGGCCGCGCGCGCGTCTCTGAGGCATACGGAACGCACAGCTTTGGCTCTACCACGGCCGACACCATCTGGCTCCTCGGAAAATGGGAGAGCTTCATCACTCCAAACCTGCTCGCAGTCACGCAGGGCTCGTGGGGAAGGCAGGTTCAACGGGCGCCGGCGCAGGCTCCGTCGCCCTACGAGCAGACGCTCAACATCAGCGCCTGGGGTCGGCTTCCTCAGATCATCGTGGATTCACGATACGGCTTCAGCATTGGTAACCCCGCTCGATTCGGGCCGGGAAGCTATCCGGATGAGCGTTTTCTTCGCGTGCAGGAGCAATTGAACTGGGTGCGGGGATCCCTGCTTCTGCGGGTGGGTGTAGTAGTGGACCACAATAGAGATGCAACCAGCAGGTTGCACAATCAAACTGGCACCTACCACTACTCCAGCGTCGAAAACTTCGTCTCGGATGCGCTCGCTTTTGCCTCTTTCGGTCTGAACGGCCAACTGGATCCGATGGATCAGCACAACTG
>Ga0335069_10016240_pt1 | contig 10397 bp, 10 predicted proteins | sample Lox_Sample_11_FD_206714 | JGI IMG/M metagenome (GOLD analysis project Ga0335069, IMG submission 206714) | Soil microbial communities from Loxahatchee National Wildlife Refuge, Florida, United States - Lox_Sample_1.1 | ecosystem: Environmental > Terrestrial > Soil > Wetlands | place: USA...
GCTCCAGGTGGCGGTCTACGCCGGCGTGCCGGTCGCCAACCGGGCCTTCCCGGTCGCGCAGCGCGCGCTGTCCGAGGCCCGGGCGGCCGATGACGCTGCCGGGCAGACCTAGCCGGAACAGCTCCGGCCGCTTACGCTCTTGTCGGGGGGCCCAGTGCCGCGAACTGGGAAGTTGTCCGCTCGCCACACGCCCACGTCCGACATGCGAACGCCTGTACTTATGGCGATCGCTGACGCGTTATCTTTAGCGTAGGCAACCTACCGTGGAGGGACATGGCGGAGATCGTCTCACTCGCCGAAGCCGTAGAGCGGGCGATCCACGATGGCGACGCCGTCGCGATGGAGGGGTTCACCCACCTGATCCCGTTCGCCGCCGGGCGCGAGGTGATCAGGCAGCGGCGCCGTGACCTGACGCTCATCAGGATGACTCCGGACCTGATCTACGACCAGCTCATCGGCGCGGGCTGCGCGCGCAAGCTGATCTTCTCCTGGGGCGGCAACCCGGGCGTCGGCTCGCTGCACCGGTTCCGTGACGCGGTCGAGAACGCCTGGCCGGTCCCGCTGGAGATAGAGGAACACAGCCACGCCGGGATGGCCAACCGCTACGTGGCCGGCGCCTCCGGCATCCCGTTCGCCGTGCTCCGCGGCTACAACGGCACCGGCCTGGAGACGCTCAACGGCGGCCCGACCATCAAGCCGATCACCTGCCCGTTCACCGGCGAGACGCTGACCGCGGTCTCCGCCCTGCGGCCCGACGTGGCGGTCATCCACGCCCAGCGGGCCGACCGGGCCGGGAACGTCCAGTTGTGGGGGATCACCGGCGTGCAGAAGGAGGTCGTGCTCGCCTCCGCCCGTTCGGTGGTCACGGTGGAGGAGATCGTCGACGAACTCGACCCCCGCCCGGGCGCCGTGGTGCTGCCCGGCTGGACGGTGACCTTCGTCGCCCGGTCGCCGGGCGGCGCGCACCCCTCCTACGCGCTCGGCTACACGGTCCGTGACAACGACTACTACGTGGCCTGGGACGCCATCGCCAGGGACCGCGATAGCTTCACCCGGTGGCTGGAGGATCAGGTTTACGCCGTACCCGCGGGGCAGCTATGACGAGCGTGGAGCAGGCCGGGATAAGCGAGGCCGCCTACACGGCCGACGAGATGATGACGGTGTCCGCCGCCCGGGCGCTGCGGGACGGCATGACCTGCTTCGTCGGGATCGGGCTGCCCAGTTCGGCCGCGAACCTGGCCCGGGCCACGCACGCGCCCTCGCTGGTGCTGATCTACGAGTCGGGCACGATCGGCGCCAAGCCCGGGCGGCTGCCGCTCTCGATCGGCGACGGCATGCTGGCCGAGACGGCGGACGCGGTGGTCAGCGTCCCGGAGATCTTCAACTACTGGCTGCAGCCCGGCCGCATCGACGTCGGCTTCCTGGGCGCGGCCCAGATCGACAAGTTCGGCAACATCAACACCACCGTCATCGGCGGAGATTACGGTCACCCCAAGGTGCGGCTGCCCGGTGCGGGCGGCGCGCCGGAGATCGCCGCCTCGTGCCGCGAGGTGATCGTGGTGGTCAGGCAGAACCACCGCTCCTTCGTCGAACGCGTCGACTTCGTTACCTCGGTCGGATACGGATCAGGCCCGACCGACCGCGAGCGGCTCGGGCTCACCGGCGCCGGGCCTAAGAAGATCATCACCGACCTGGGGGTCCTGGAGCCAGATCCGGAGACGCTCGAGTTCACCATGACCGGCCTGTACCCCGGCGTGTCCGCCTCGGCCGCGAAGGAGCGGACCGGCTGGGACCTGGCCATCGCGGCGAATCCGGAGACCATTGCCGCGCCCACCCCGGCCGAGCTGAACGCGCTGCGGCGCTTCCAAGGCACGCGAGCAAGGAGCCACCAATGACGACAGCTGACGTATCTGCGTCCCTGGGCGGGGCGGAGGCCGGACGGCTGGTCCTGCCGTCGTACGAGCGTCCGGCGGGGCTGCACCCGCCGCTGGACTTCGAGGGGTACCGCTCGACCGCGCTGCGCCACCCGAAGCAGCCGCTGGCCCTGCTGCCGCACCGGCTGACCGAGGTGACCGGGCCGCTGCTCGGCGAGGAGCTGATCGTCCCCACCGACTCCGACCTGACCACGCAGTATGACGGCGAGCCGCAGGGGCAGCGGATCATCGTGACCGGGCGGGTGCTCGACTCCGGCGGCCGGCCGGTGCCGGACACGCTGATCGAGATCTGGCAGACGAACGCGGGCGGCCGCTACCGTCACTGGCGAGAGCACCATCCCGCCCCGCTCGACCCGAACTTCGGCGGCCTCGGGCGGTGCCTGACCGACGCGGGCGGCCGGTACCGGTTCATCACCATCCAGCCGGGCTCCTACCCGTGGGGCAACCACTACAACGCCTGGCGCCCGGCGCACATCCACTTCTCGTTGTTCGGCCGGGCCTTCACCCAGCGGCTGGTCACGCAGATGTATTTCCCGGGCGACCCGCTGCTGCCGCTCGACCCGATCTTCAACTCGGTGCCCGACGAGAAGGCCAGGCAGCGGCTGATCGCCAGGTTCGACATCGAGCTGACCCAGCCCGAGTGGGCCCTCGGCTACGAGTGGGACATCGTGCTGCGCGGCCGCGACGGTACCGTCTTCGAGTAAAGGACAATACGACAGTGCCAGGGTTGACGCCTTCCCAGACCGTGGGCCCGTACTTCGCGATGCGGCTGCCTTGGGATGACGGCCCGTTCGTGGTGCCCAAGGGCACCCCGGGCGCGGTCACGATCATCGGCCGGCTCTACGACGGCGCCGGGAACATCATCCCGGACGGGCTGATCGAGACCTGGCAGGCCGGCCCGGATGGCAGGTTCGCCCACCCCGACGACCCGCGCGGCCCCTCGCCGGACGGCTACCATGACTTCCGCGGCTTCGGCCGGTGCCCGACCTCGCCGGACGGCTCCTACCGCATCGTCACGGTCAAGCCCGGCCCGCTGCCCACTCCCGACGGCAGCATCGAGGCACCGCACCTGGACGTGTCGGTGTTCGCGCGCGGCCTGCTCGACCGCGTGGTCACCCGCCTGTACTTCCCCGACGAGCCGGCCGCCAACGCCGCGGATCCGGTGCTGTGCTCCATCGGCAGCCAGCGACGGCGGGCCACGCTCATCGCCGTGCCCGAGCCGGAGGGCCAGCTCAGGTTTGACATCTACCTGCAAGGTGAGCGCGAGACAGTCTTCTTCGATGTCTAGTGCTGGCCCGGGGGGACGACCCCCCCAGACCCCCCCGCAGGAGATCCGCCTGGTCTCCTCGATGGAGGGGCCGGACGGCGCCCCCGTGCTGGTCCTGGCCAACCCGATCGGCACCACCCGGGCCATCTGGGACGCCCAGGCCCGGATCTTGCGTGAGGACTACCGGCTGCTCAGGTTCGAGCTGCGCGGCCACGGGGTCCCGGGTGCGCAGTCCGACGCCCCGCCCGGGCCGTATTCCATCGCCGAACTCGGCACCGACGTGCTCGGCCTCATGCGTGAGCACGGCGTCACCACGGCCGGCTACTGCGGCATCTCCATCGGCGGGATGACCGGGCTCTGGCTCGCCGCCAACGCGCCGGAGCGGATCTCCTGCCTCGTGGTGTGCTGCGCGGCGATCACCCCGATGCCGTCGCGGCAGTCGTGGCTCGACCGGGCCGCGCTGGTGCGCTCCGGCGGGATGGCCGTGATCAGCGAGATGGTCCCGCCGCGCTGGTTCACCCCTGAATTCATCGCCCGGCAGCCCGCGGCGGTCGCCTTCGTCATGGCCATGCTGCACGGCACCGACCCGGTGGGCTACGCGGGCTGCGGCGAGGCCATCGCCGGGATGGACCTTCGGCCCGCGCTCGGCGCGATCAAGGCGCCCACACTGGTCATCTCGGGAGCCGAGGACCAGGCCGCGCCGCCGTGGCAGGGCGCGATGACCGCGGCCGGTATCGCGGACTCCAGGCTGCGGGTGATCCGCGGCACCTCGCACCTGGCTCCCTACCAGACACCCGGTCCCGTCACCGCCGCCATCCAGGCTCACCTCGCGACGTCATAGGCTAGGGCTCCCCTAAGAGAAGGAGCGCCGCCGTGCTGCCCTGGTCCGCGGATCTGGCTGGCCGTATCGATGAGCAGATGATCAGGAGTGAACTGCTGCGCGGTAACCCGCTCGGCGACCCGCACGAACGGCCGCTGCTCGTCTACCTGCCGCCGGGGTATGACGACGAGCCGGACCGCAGGTACCCGTCGGTGTACGTCATCCAGGGCTACACCGGGCACGTGGCCATGTGGCGGAACCGGTCCGCCTACCGGCAGCCGTTCCCCGAGACCGCCGACGCGGTGTTTGCCCGCGGCGAGGCGCCGCCGGCCATCGTGGTGTACGTCGACGCGTGGACCGGCTATGGCGGCAGCCAGTTCGTTGACTCGCCGGGTACCGGGCGGTACCACTCCTACCTGTGCGACGAGGTCGTGCCCTGGGTGGACGCGCGGTACCGCACCCTGCCCGGCGCCGCGCACCGGGCCATCATGGGCAAGTCGAGCGGCGGGTTCGGCGCCATGATCACGCCGATGCTCCGGCCGGACCTGTTCGGCGCGCTGGCCACGCACGCGGGCGACACGCTGTACGAGTACTGCTACATCCCCGGGTTCGCCACCGCCGTCCGGCACCTGCGCCGCTACGACGGCGACATCTGGCACTGGTGGCGGGACTTCGGCTCCCGGGTGTCCTTCACCAAGGAAGAGGACAGGTCGCTGCTGTCGCTGCTCGCCATGGCGGCGTGCTTCTCCGCGAACGCGGACGGTAGCGTGGACCTGCCGTTCGAGCCGGCGACCGGGGCGCTCCGGCCGGCCGTGTGGCAGCGGTGGCTGGACTGGGACCCGGTACGGATGGTGCCGTCCCACGCGGACGCGCTGCGCGGGCTGCGGGCCATCTGGATCGACGCGGGCACCAGGGACGAATACCACCTCGACCTCGGCGCCGAGGCGTTCCGCGCCGCGCTCGGGGACGTCGGAGTGGCTGATGACCTGGTGCATTTCGAGCTTTTCGAGGCTGGGCACATGGGCATCGACTATCGTTACCCGTTGTCTCTCGCCTGGCTCTGCGGCCGGATGAATCCCGTATGACTCCAGATGACTAAGTAGCGGCTAAGAAGCCGCCGGCCGGCCCGGCAGTCTGGTACGTTTCCGGCGTATTGGGAACGGGGTTGCATCTGAAGCAACCGGTGAACCCCGGCGCACCCCAGGGGACACTGAACCTCGAATGGAGAGTCGTTATGCGCAAGAGCGGGTTTGCAGCGGCCGCTGGGCTCGGTTCGCTGGCCCTGCTGCTAACCGCGTGCGGGGGATCCTCGGGATCATCGAACCCGGCCACGACTTCGACCGCCCAGCCCGGCGGTCAGGCGACCAGCGGCGTGATAAGCATGCCGCCTCCCGGTTCGACCGTGCTGCACGTGCAGAATTCCAGCCTTGGTTATGTGCTCGCCCTGACCAACGGGCAGGTTGTCTACATGTACGACAAGGACAGCAAGGGCGGCGCGCCAGCCTGCACCGGCTCCTGCGCCTCGATCTGGCTGCCGGTGAAGGGCGGCCACCCGGTGGTGAGCCCGGCTGACACCGGTCTTGGCACGCTCGGCACGGTCGCCGCCGCGGGCGGCGCCAAGCAGGTCACCTACAACGGCATGCCGCTGTACACCTACAAGGGCGCGGTGGCGATGGCCACCACGGGCAACGGCGTGGGCGGTATGTGGCACGTGGTCAAGCTGTCCAAGAGCAACATCGCCAATCCTTGATCATCACGCCAGAGGTTCCAACGTTCCCGGGCCGGGCGGCCCGGGTGCGCCCAGTTTCCGGCTCTCTCCGGGAAGCGCCCTGACGGGTTCCCTGAAGACGAGCAATCCCTGTGAATTGGAGAGACGTTATGCGTAAGAGCGGGTTGGCCGCGGCTACCGGGCTCGGGTCACTGGTGCTGCTACTGGCCGCGTGCGGGGGGTCGGGTTCGAACACCGCGGCGGGCTCGCCGACGAGTGCACCCGTGGCGAGCAGCGCCGCGTCGGGTCCGGCCGCGCCGACCACGGCGGCGTCGTCGGCGACCGCCGAGGCCACGGCCACCAAGAGCGGCGGGGGCTCGTCCGCCAAAGCCAAGCCCCACAAGTCGGTGGCCCCGTTGCCCAGCGGCGGCGATCAGTCGATCCCGCCGATCGGTACCACCATCATGATCGTGCAGAAGTCCACCATCGGCTACGTGCTCGCCCAGGCCAACCACCAGGTGGTCTACACCTACTCGAAGGACAAGAAGGGCGGCAAGCCCACCTGCACCGGCGCCTGCGCCGAGACCTGGCTGCCGGCCAAGGGCATGCCCCAGGCCAGTCCGGCCGCCAACTTCCCGGGCCAGTTCGGCTTGGTCACGGGCGCCGGCGGCGTCAAGCAGATCACCTACAACGGCTACCCGCTCTACCTGCTCAAGGGAGCGAATTCGTTTGCCACGACCGGCAACGGTCAGGGCGGCGTCTGGCACGTGGTCCCGCTGTCCGCGAGTGACATCCGCACCTGACCTGCTTCATCCCGTTTCATCCCGGCCGCCCGCGCCCAGCGTGGGCGGCCGGCTTTTACGTCCTCCGCCGCCTCATCCGGCCCAGCGGGTCAGGGGCGGGAGATGCCGTAGGTGGCGCGCAGGCGGGAGGCCGCAGCGGCGGGGGCGTGCACATGGTCCAGGCCGAGCAGGGCCGCGCCGGCCACCGGCGGGACGTCGATCACGCGGACCTCGGCGGCCGGGGCGGCCTGGGCGAGCTGCCGGGTGATGCCGGATATCAGCAGCGGGTTCCGCGCGGTGATGACGCCGCCGCCCAGCACCACGGGAGTGGCGAGCCCGGTCAGGTCTAGGCGGCGCATCGCGGTGATGGCCATCACCGCGATCTCGCCGGCCAGGCGCTCCACCACCTGCCGGGCCACCGCGTCGCCCTCGTCGGACGCGCGCAGCAGCATGGGCGCCAGGCCGATCAGGTCGTCGTCGGGGATCTTGCCCTTGTGGATGCCGATCGTCACCTCCTCGACCCGCTCCACGCCGAAGTGGCTGGTCAGGTAGCCCGCCAGCGCCGTGGCCGGGCCGCGGCCGTCTTCCGCGCGCATCGCGTGCCACAGCACCTCGAGGCCCAGGCCGTAGCCACCGCCCCAGTCGCCCGAGATCGTGCCGAGAGCCAGGTACCTGGTGACCTGGCCATCCGGCGCCACGCCGACGGCGTTGATGCCAGCGCCGCAGACCACGGCGACGCCCCAGTGCGAGCCGGCCCCTTCGACCGCGTCCGGCAGGCCCGAACGCAGGATGGCGAAGGTGTCGTTGACCACGGTGGCGCTCTCGCTCCACCCCTGGGCCTGGACCGCCGTGGCGTGCTCCGCCTCCTCTTCCGGCAGGTCGGCGTTGGCCAGGCAGGCCACCGTGTGCCGGGCCAGCGGGCCGGAGGGACCTGATGGGGTCAAAGCGTGCCGGTCCAGCTGCGCCGCGGCCTGCTTGACCACCGCGTCCAGGATCAGCACCGTCTGGTCCACGCCGACCTCGTGCGCGTTGATGCCGGGGCCGCGGGCGGAAGCGAGCAGCGTGCCGTCCCCGGCCACCAGGGCCACGTCGGTCTTGCTGTTGCCCCCGTCGATAGCCAGGACCGCGGGCCTGGACGCCCCGGCCTCGGCAAACGCTGCGTCAGCCAAGGCCGGCCGCGCCCAGGGCGAACGCCATCAGGGAGTTGGCGGTGTAGTCGTCGGCGGGCTCGACCGAAGGCCAGGAGAGCACGTTGTCCTCGTAGGCGGCGGTCTTGGTGTTGAACGGCGCGAAGTGACCCGCGCTGCAGGCGCGCATCCCGTCGACCGTGCTCAGGCCCACGAAGTTGTCCGGGCTGCTCGGCCCGTCGGTGGTCGCGCCCAGCTGGATGTTCCCGGTGCCGGTGAGCGAGCCGGCCAGGTTGGCGATCTCGCTCTGCATGCAGTGCGGGAACACCGTCCCGGCGCCGACCACGAACGAGGTGCCCCAGCCGTTCGCGCCGAGCGCGAAGTTCAGCTGCTGCTGCGCGAACGAGGCAAACTGGCCGGACCCGCCGTACTTCTGGTACAGCGCATCGGTAATGTACAGGCCGAACGCGTGCGGTGAGGCATCCGAATCGCCCAGCTGGGTGCCGAGCGCGAACGGGTCGCCCTTGGCCTGAGCCTGACCTGCCCGCAGCTGCGCCGCCATGTCGGCGAGCAGCGTCCGCGTCGAGACCGGGAAGTCGCCGGCCTGCCGCATCGCCTGGATCAGTTCGGCCTCGGCCACGGCGCCGGTGTCGTAGAGGTTGAACGTATCGTCGTGTCCCTGGGCCATGTAGGCCCGGGCCCACCGCGCCGCCACCGACAGGTCCGCACGCAACCGGCCGGCCGCGGCCCCGGTCGCCTCGTCGGCCAGGGCGATCTCGGCCGCACCCCACAGCATGTCGCTCTTCCACTGGGTGGCCGGGTAGAAGTCGTGCGGGAACACGGTAACCAGCTGCCCGACGTGGCTGGTCTTGGCCATCGCATAGACACCCCGGGCCAGGCTCAGCAGGTGTGCAGCCTCGGCGGGATCACCGGCCACCTGCGCGCCGAGGGCGAAGTCGGCGGCGAACCGGCCCGCCAGGTTCGGGGGAACCTTCTGGCCGGGCGGAGCGGCCGGGAACACCGGCCGGTACTTGACGTAGTAGGCGCTGGGCCCGGGGTTCCCGCCGGGCTTGATGTTCATCCGGTCCTCATGCTGGGGCAGGAACCAGAAGTTGTAGTCGCCCTGGATCGTGTTGCTGGCGTTCCCGGTACCGATTCCGACCTGCGCGTACAGCACCTTGCGGGCGGGATCCCACAGCTTGGTGATCCACTGCAGGCCGAACGCCGCCTCCTGCTGGAGCATGTCGTACGAGTTCGGGAAGTCACGCGCTGCCAGCAGCATGAGCGCGTCGGCGTAGCCGGCGGTGTAGGCGAACTTCTCGTAGCCGCCACCCGCGTCGAACCAGCCGCCGGACACATCGACCGGCCCGCCGGTCTTCTTCAGCGTGCCGAGCAGGTTGTCGTTGCTGTCGTAGCGCGGGTCGGCGTAGACATAGGCCTTCTCGTCGGTCAGGTTGGCTGGCTGCCGGCTGAGTACGGAAGAGACGACATCCGGCCCGTCCCGCTCAGACGTGAAGTACCGAACGGAGTTGTCCACCAGCTGCTGGTACAGCTGGAAGCCGTCCCCGATGATGAACCCGGGAGAGGCTGCGGCCGCAGGGGACAGGAGCCTGACCCGGTACTGCCCCGGCAGGCGCAATCCGGAGAAGCTGAGCCGGTACACGGCCTGGTAGTTCGCGTTCCAGGCGCCGACATCGTCGGCGGAGACGCCCCGGTAGACCACGCCGTGCGGCGTGACGACCTCGAACCGTACCCTCGGCACCGTGCGGGGAAGCATCGCGAACGCCACCTTCGGGCCGCCGGCCGGATACCCCACCTGGTTGACCCGGACCTGCGGGGGAGCCAGCGCCGCCGCCGACGCCGGAGCGACCGCGGGGACGACCGTGGCCAGCGTGACGCCAGCCGCCGCCAGCAGCATCAGCCATGCTCGTCTCATCGGATCTCCTCAGGCCCAGGGCAGGTAGGACGCGTTTTCCGCGATCAGCCGGTCGGTCAGGCACTGCGCCGTGTCCGCCTGGCCCACCAGCGGGTGCGCGAGCAACGCGTCGTACACCCGGTCCCGGCCACCGCGCAGGGCGGCTTCGAGCGCGAGCTCCTCATACGCGTAGACGTGCGCGATCAGCCCGCGCAGCATTGGCTCCACCGGGTCGGCCGGCAGCGGGTCGGCGCCACCGGACCCGATCACGGCCGGGCCCTCGATCACCGCGTCGTCCGGCAGGAACGGCAGCATCCCGCGGTTGAACGTGTTCACCACCTGCACGTCGCGCCGGTCGCGGCTGAGCGAGACGAGCAGGTCCACCGCCGCCTCGGAGTAGAAGGCCCCGCCGCGCTGGGTCAGCTGCGGTGGCTTAGTGTCCAGCGCCGGGTCGGCGTACAGCTCCAGGAGCTCGGCCTCCAGCCGGGCTACTTCCTCGGCCCGGGTGGTGGCGCCGCGCAGCGACTCGACCACCGCGTCGTGCGCGTAGTAGTAGCGCAGGTAAGACGACGGCACCATGCCCAGGTGCCGGATGAAGTCGGCGGGCATCCCGGTGTGCGGCGCGATCTCGTCCGCGTACTTGCCGAGCAGTTCGGGCAGCACGTCCGCGCCGTCGAGCAGGACCGAGCGCTCCCAGGACAGGTGGTTCAGGCCGACGTGGCCCAGCGATACCCGCGCGGGCCCGACATCGAGCAGCGCGGCGAACTCGCGCTGGAACCCGATGGCCACGTTGCACAGGCCGACCGCGCGGTGCCCCGCGGTCAGCAGGGCGCGGGTGACGATG
>Ga0335069_10016241_pt1 | contig 10396 bp, 8 predicted proteins | sample Lox_Sample_11_FD_206714 | JGI IMG/M metagenome (GOLD analysis project Ga0335069, IMG submission 206714) | Soil microbial communities from Loxahatchee National Wildlife Refuge, Florida, United States - Lox_Sample_1.1 | ecosystem: Environmental > Terrestrial > Soil > Wetlands | place: USA: Florida...
AACAGCAGAGCCAGCGCTATGTAAAGTTCAAGCAGGACAAGCTCGCCTTCGTGATGCCGGAATCGTGGCAGCGGGCAGGGATGGCCGACGAATTCGAGCAGTATCTGGATCGCACATCCGATCTCTATGCGCGCGCGCTCAAGGCGGGTATCCCCGCCGAGGATGCGCGGTTCGTGCTGCCCAACGCTGCGCCGACCAACTTCCACGTGATGGTGAATTTCGCGGAGATGCTCCACATCTGCGACTTGCGCTTGTGCGTGCGCGCGCAGTGGGAGATTCGCCGGATGGTCGCGCTGATGCGTGCGGAGATTAAGCGCGTACTGCCTGAGATCGCGGTTTTTCTCCAACCCAAGTGCGGTGAGAACCGGATGGGATATTGCGACGAATCGATCGAGGACTGGCAGAAATGTCCGCTCGGCAAGGTGCGTCCGCATAAGTCGTCGCTCTTCGAGCTCTACGATCGTTACGGATCGCGCAAGGCGAAGGCGCTTGGCGAAAATGAGTTTCGAGAGGTCGAGGAGAAGGAACTGCTCTGAGCCCCTGAATGAGTTCCGATTTCGAAAAAGCGATCGAAGCGTTCAATTGCGGCGAGTACTTTGATGCCGCCGAGGCGTTCGAGGGTCTTTCCTCTGCCGAGGGCGAATTGAAGGAACTTGTCGGGGCGCTGAATCGAGTCGCGGCCGGCCTGCACATGCGATTCGAGCGGGGCGGACGTCGCGCCACGATCAATCTGCTCTCGCAGGCGTTGCTTATACTTGATGAGCTTAAGCCCGAGCGCGGCGGAATCGACGTGGAACTGTTTTTCGATCAGATTTCTGCGTACACAGAACAGATTCGCGCGACGCCCAAAGACGAGCACGACGGCATCAAGCATCGCGCCCGTCTTTTCCTCGAGCGCCGCCGCGCGCCGAAAATCCCTCGCAAGCGTTGAGCACGCCGATCGAATCTCCTGCTGACCATGCGGGCCCCGTGCCCGAAATTCGGGAACTCACGGCACGGGCGATCGCAATCGGATTGGTGCTTGCGATCATTCTGGGCGCCGCGAACGCCTATCTTGGTCTATACGCGGGCCTGACGGTTTCGGCGAGCATCCCGGCTGCCGTCATCTCGATGGCGATACTGCGCGCGATGGGCGGTTCGACGATTCTCGAAAACAATGTCGCGCAAACGGTGGCGTCGGCCGGCGAGGCCGTTGCTGCCGGCGCGATATTCACGTTTCCCGCGTTGGTGATTCTCGGAGGCGCGACCCGGCTGCCGTATCCGGAGGTCACGGCGTTATGCATCGCGGGCGGCACGATGGGGAGTCTGCTCGTGGTGTTTCTTCGTCGCGCATATATCGTCGAAGAGAAGCTCCCGTTTCCCGAAGGCGTTGCGTGCGCGGAAGTTCTGCGAGCCGGAGCGAAATCCGCCAACCCTGCTCCGCTGTTCCGCGGCGCGATAATCGCGGCCATCCTCAAAACGGCGCAGGATATCTTCGGAATCGTTCCCGCGAGTTTCTCAACCGCGCGATGGATTGGCGGAGCGGCGTTTGCCGGGTCGATCGATCTCTCCGCGGCTCTGTGCGGAATTGGATTTATCGTAGGGGTAAGAATCGCGGCGTTGGTTTTTGCCGGCGGAGCATTCGCCTGGATGATCGCCGTGCCGATTATCTCGATTCGTCATCCCGAGTTGCGATCGATGGGCGCGAGCGCAGCCGCTTCAACGCTGTGGAGTCAGCAGGCGCGATATCTTGGCGTCGGCGCGATGCTTACGGGCGGAATCGTCACGCTGCTGCGGTTGCGTTCGCGCGTGCGCACGGCGCTGAGGGACAGTATCAGCGCTCTTCGCTCGGGCGCCGCGCATACAGCGGCGCGCGAGGATACCGATCTCCACCCGACGACAATCGTCGGCGCGTCTGCGCTCGGTCTGCCGATTATCTTTGCGCTGTGCATGGTTCTCACCGGCAACGCGACACTCAGCGCCGGAATCACCATTGTGCTTGCGGTGGTGGGTTTTTTCGCGACCGCAGTCGCCGGATACATCACCGGACTCGTTGGCGCATCGAATAATCCGGTTTCCGGGATCACGGTGATCGTTCTGCTCGCGCTGGCTCTCGTTCTTAAGGCGCTCGGAGTGTCGCCGGATGTCGGGCCGCGGCTCGCGATAATGGCGGGAGCGCTGGTATGCACGGCGGCCGCGATGGCGGGCGATTCGATGCACGATCTGGCGACGGGCTTTTACGTTGGCGCCACACCGCGCGCGCTGGAAATCGGCGTTGCGATCGGAGCGGTCGCATCGGCGTTTGTCGTCGCGCCGGTTCTGAATCTGCTCCTGGGCGCATACGGGATCGCGGGAACGGCGACAGCCAAGGCGGGAGCGCTCGCCGCGCCGCAGGCGTTCCTGATGGCGAAGGTTACGGACGGCGTATTTCGCGGCGGGCTGCCGTGGGATGCGATCGCGATCGGCGCAGTTCTGGCAGCGTCACTCGCGATTGTCGATGGTGCGCTCGAGCGACGAGGGAGTTCATGGCGCACGCCGATCATGCCGGTCGCGATAGGGCTTTACCTGCCTTTTGGTCTGAGCGTCGCGATCTTCATCGGTTCGCTGTTCAGTATCGGTCGCTCGCGCGAGGAAAGCGGCAGCGGAGTTCTGTTCGCCGCGGGACTGGTGACAGGAGAGGCGCTCACCGGGGTTCTGAGCGGCGCACTGGTAACAGCCGGCGCGCGGTTGCCGATATTCTAGCTCCTGAGTTGTAAATGCGTTGAATAAGATGATTGAGGCTTTTTCTGTCACCCCCGCGTGGCTGCCGCGCGAGGGGTCCCGGAATCCGGGAGTCCTCGCGCGCCAGACAAAACCGATCAGACGCGCGGGAATGAAAGACAACAAAGCTCGAAGTTTCTTGATCCCCCGTCCGATCACCAGCGGCGCGCCCATCGCTTTGCGGCGATCCCTCGCTGCACTCGGGATGACAGAGAAGAGACCCCAATTTTATCTGTCATTTCGAGCGCAAGCTGCTGAAGCGAGAAATCTACGCGGAGCGATTTGTAGTTTTTCAACATCCTGTTAGTGTTGTGTCCCGCAAATTCTTTGCAGCGGTTGTCGGTGGTCTGAGATTCTTCGCTTCGCTCAGAATGACAGAAAGTGCTCGCTTTTGTTTGTCATTCTGAGCGGAGTCTGCGCAGCGAAGAATCTCATACCACCTGCGATCGCTATAAAGAATTTGCGGGACACCACACTAGGGCCGAACGCCAGCGGCGCCGGGCTCCCTTTCGGTCGCGGACATCTCTTCCGGCGGCCGCAGATGCCGGAATGATCGATACAGCAGAAGGTCGTAAACGATCTTCATCCCCGGTCCGATCACCAGCGGCGCGCCCATCGCGGTCTGCATAATGAGACCCGCGAACCCGGGCGCAACCGCCCATCCTGCCAGACGCACCAACCCTGTCGCTCCTGACGCGAACGTGCGTTCCTCGGGCTTAACGACCGCCATCACGTATGACTGCCGCGCGGGAACGTCCATCTGCACGAGACATTCGCGACCGAGGACAAGAATCGCCGCGACCAGGAAGTTCGGCGCGAGCGGCACGAACATCATGAGCGCGTTCGCGGGCATATGCGTGAACACCATCGTGTTCACCAGCCCGATTCGCTTCGCCAGCGGTGGAGCAAGAAGCTGGGAGATGGCGTTCGCTAAGGCGGCCGCGAAAAAAAGCGCCCCGACAGTCGATGGCTGCGCGCCGAAGTGCTCGACGAAATACAGCGAAACGAGCGCCTGCGTGATGAATCCACCGCCGATACTGTCGATCGAGAACAACGCGGAAAGTTTGATCAGAACGCTGCGACTCTCCGGCGAGACGTTGATACCGCGCGAAGGCGAATAGACTTCGACTTCGCCGCCGAGACCCGCGTAAAGAATCCCCGTCGCGGCCATCAAAACGGAATAGCCGACCATCGTCGCGCGCATCGCGCGGATCTCCGGAATCGATGCGACCCGCACCAGAATCGACGGTATCGCGGCCATCAGCGCGCCCGAGGCCGCGCCCGCCGATTGCAGAACGTTGTAGATCGAGAAAACGAATGTGCGCCGCTCGTCGGGAACCGTCGATGGCAAAATTGCCTGCTCGACGGCGAGCGCCGACCCCCGGTCCTTCCCTACACCATTGAGCATCCCGATGAACGACGCGATCGCGAGAACAATCGCGTTTGAATAGGTGGCGACCGCGAGTCCGCCGATCGCGCTAAGCACCGCGAATCCGATCAGAAAACGCCGCCGCCCGAGATTGTCCGCCGCGATCGTCGCCAGCAGCGCCGCGACCGCTCCGCCCGCGAGTCCTGCCGCGATGATGAAACCGGTCAGCGCGGTCCCCGATCCCAGCCGCGCGAGATAAACGCCGAAAAGAACTCCGGTCAAACCCGCGCATGAGGAGCGGATGAAAGTGGCCGCATAGATGATTCGCCGGTCGCGATCGCTCCCCTTTTGGGTCATCTCACTTGCCCGTATGCACGATGGAACCTAACCTGAGATCGGAACCTCTCGATGTTTTCGAATTACATCTTCGCAGGATGGCTTCGGCGGATGAAGCTCTTGTTCGAGCGGAGAAGAACATTTTCCCCGCGCGCCGCGGCAACCGTCAAAGCCTTTCGCCTCTGAGGTCTGTTGGTTTTGGCAGCGACTGCAGAAGCATTCGATCAAGTCGAGCACGCCGCATCGCATAAATGGCTGATCGCGCTCGCGGTTATGCTCGGCACCGCGCTTGAAGTGCTCGACACCTCGATCGTTAACGTCGCGCTGCCGCATATGCAGGGCAGCTTCTCCGCCAGCGTCGACGAGATCGCGTGGGTGCTGACCAGCTATCTCGTCGCAAACGGGATCATGATCCCGATGACGGGATGGATCTCGTCGCGATTCGGACGCAAGCGCTACTTCCTCTTCTCGGTCGCGGTGTTCGTGGTTGCCTCGGGACTTTGCGGCGCGGCAGGTTCGCTCGATCAGATGGTCGTGTTCCGCCTGATTCAGGGCGCGGCAGGCGCGGCAATGATCCCGTCATCGCAGGCGATCCTGATGGAAACTTTTCCGCCCAACGAGCAGCAACTCGCCATGGCGACCTGGGGAATGGGTTTGATGGTCGCGCCGATCATGGGTCCGACGCTCGGAGGCTGGATCACCGACAACTGGAACTGGCGCTGGAATTTCTACATCAACCTGCCCGTCGGCGCGGCCGCGTTTCTTATGGTTTCTGCGTTCGTGCACGATCCCGCCTACCTGATGCAGCGTCGCAAGACCGGAGGACGCGTCGACTATCTCGGCATCATCTATCTGGTCCTGGCGTTCGGTCTGACACAGGTGGTTCTCGATCGCGGCCAGCGCGCGGACTGGTTTGCGTCGCCGTGGGTGGTCTGGGGAACAATCGGCGCAGTTGTGTTCGCGATCCTGATGGCGGTTCACGAGCTGCGCTTTCCGGAACCGATACTCGATCTCACCATCCTCAAGATTCCGGCGTTCACTCTGTCGGCCAGCCTGATCGTAGCGATGAGCTTCGCGCTTTATGGAACCGGTCTGCTGAATCCGATCTTTCTGCAGGAGCTGATGGGCTACAACGCGTGGAAGGCCGGTCTCGTGCTCGCGCCTCGCGGACTGGGAACGATGGCGTCGATGCTGCTGGTTGGGCAGCTCGCGCGATTTCGCTTTGACACGCGTCCTCTTGTCGGCGTCGGGTTTGTATGTATGTCGGTGGCGCTGATGACGATGGCGCATTGGGACCTGTACGTCGGAATGTGGCAGGTCATCTGGCCGAGCGTTGTGATGGGCGTCGGGATGGGCATGATCTTTCCGACCTTGTCCGCAAGCACGCTCTCATGCGTCGAGCGCGAGCGGATGGGTTACGCGGCGAGTCTCTACAACATGGTGCGCAACACCGGCGCCGCCGTCGGAATCTCATACATGACGACCGCGCTGGTGAACCACCAGCAGATTCATCAGGCGTATCTCGTGCAGCATTTTTCGGTTTTCGACGCGTGGCGGATGAGCAATACGACTGCGGGAGGCCAGGGCTTCAGATACCTGCCGGAAATGGTTTCCGGTCAGAAACAGGGGCTCGGCGAGATTTACGGGATGATTCAGGCGCAGGCGTCCATGCTGTCGTTCAACGACATCTATCGAGTGCTCGGCTTCGTGATGATCGTCCTCATTCCCTCGTTCCTGCTTTTGCGCCGCGTCGGAACCGGAGGCGGAGCGGCGGCGCACTGACTCAGTGGGGCAGCGCAGCGAGTGCTCGCTCGAACACGTCAAGTGACTGACTGTCGAAGAGCACAAATTCGACGCGCTCGATCGAGGTGCTCGTGAGCAGGTGGTCGCGCGTTTCTTCGAGCATCACCTCAGCGCATCGCTTCATCGGAAAACCCGCGATTCCGGTTCCGATCGCGGGGAAAGCGATGGATTTGAGGTGCTTTTCCGCGGCCCGAAGAAATGAATTTCTGGTTGAGGCGCGCAGATTAGCCTCGGTGGTGCGGCCTCCCAGACTCATGCTCGCGGCGTGAATCACGAACCGCGCCATCAGGTTGCCGCCCGTGGTGATAGCGGCCTCGCCCAGCGCAATTGCCCCGATACGATCGCATTGCTTCTGAATCTCCGGGCCGCCCTTTTTGCGGATAGCGCCCGCTACCCCCGCTCCCAGAACGAGATCGTTGTTTGCGGCATTAACTATCGCGTCCGTGGCGGACTCGGTTAAATCGCCCTGACGAAGCGTGACTTTCGAGCGCCACGAAGGCGGCATCACCATTTCCTCCCGCAGCGATTCCTGAGCGCCGCGATTTGCTATTATCGCGCCGATCCGCGCATGAGCCCACGAATTCCAAGCACGATTGCGCAGGGATTGTTGCGACGATTTGTCGCGGGCGCGACGATTCTGTTAACTGCCGCGCTGAGCGCGTCGGGTTGCATCCAAAATCGGCACGAGACGCCCGCCGGATACATCCAGGTCGACATCGAAACATCGCCGACCTCGCTCGATCCTCGCTTCGCTACCGATGCCATCTCGTCGCGCCTGAATGAGTTGACGTTCGACGCGCTCGCGCGCGTCGACGCTCATGGCGTTTACGCGCCGTCTCTTGCCGAGAGTATCGAGCGAGCATCCGCCACGCAGATCGTTTTCCATCTCAGACGCGACGCTCACTTCAGCGATGGGCGACGCGTTACTTCGCGTGACGTCAAATTTACTTACGATTGCGTAACCGATCCCGCGAGCGGATCGTCCAAGCGCGCCGGATTCGCCTCGTTAAGGAATACGGTTGCGATCGACGACTACACGTTCGCGATGGAGACGCGCCAGCCCTACGCTGCGGCGCTCGAAATGGCGTCGCTCGGCGTCGTTCCGAACGGAACTCCTCTCCATCGAAGCGGCGCGTCACCACGCGGGAGCGGCGCCTTCAGGATCGTGAAAAACGCCCGCGACGATCGCATCGTGATGGAGCGCAATGAATACGTTGCGAATGCGCCCGACGCGATTCGCGGCATTGTCTTTAAGGTTGTTCCCGATCCGACGGTTCGCGCCCTGGAATTGGCGCAAGGCGTCGCGGATCTGGCCGAGAACAATATCCAGCCGGACTTGCTTGGATATCTCGGCGCGCGTCCCGGGCTCGCGATAATCAAATCTGCGGGCGCCGCCTATCAATACATCATTTTCAATTTTCACGATCCGCAGCTTCGCGACATCCGCGTGCGTCGCGCGATCGCTCATGCGATCGATCGCGATGCGATCGTCAAGTCGTTTCTGCGCGGGACTGCGCGAGTCGCATCGGGGATGCTCGCGCCGGAAAACTGGGCATACATCGCGGATGTAACGTCGTATGCGTATAGTCCCGACGCCGCGCGCAGCCTTCTTGACGAAGCAGGTTTCCCTGCGGATGCGACAGGGAAACGGGCGCTCAAATTCGTTTACAAGACCACGCCGGAAGGGGTGCGACTGGCGGAGTTGATTCAGGCCACGCTTCGCCGAGTTGGCATCGAAGTGACTATTCGCACCAATGAGTGGGCTACCTTTTACGACGATATCCAGCGCGGGAACTTCGACATCGCATCGATGCAGTGGGTAGGCATCAACGATCCGCATCATTACTGCCTGGTATTCGATTCGCGAATGACGCCGCCCGCCGGACTGAATCGCGGATACTATTCGAATCCTGAAATGGATCGCCTTGTCGAAATGGGTGAGGTTACGCTTGACCCGGAGAAGCGGACGCAAATCTACGCCGGCGTTCAAAAGCTCGCAGCGAGCGATCTGCCGTATATCTCACTTTGGTGGCAGGACAACATCGCGGTGATGACGCACTACATCCATGGGTTCGAGGCGTATCCGAACGGCAGTTTCGCATCATTCGCCGATCTGACGCTCACCAACGGATCGGGGGCCATCTCGCAGTGATGCGCGTTCTGTTTCGCCGCGTGCTCGCTGCGATTCCGGTCGCGTTCGGAGTCGCGACGCTGACCTTCGCGCTGATTCACCTGGTGCCGGGCGACCCCGTTGTTGCGATGCTCGGCGATACGGCGGCGCCCGCAGATGTCGCCGGGATGCGCCATCAGCTTGGGCTCGATCATTCGCTTGTCTCGCAATACGCGTCGTTCCTCGCAGGTATCGCCACGGGCGATTTGGGTGAATCGATTTCGATGCATGCTCGCGTGTCGAGCCTTGTAGCGGAGCGATTCCCTGCGACGCTCGAACTCGCGGCGGCGAGCATCGTGCTGGCGATCCTGATTGCGTTTGTGCTCGGAATGATCGCGGGCGCAGATCCGGGCGGCGCGGCGGATACGGGAGCGATGGGCTTCGCGATCCTCGGAATTTCCTTTCCGCATCTATATCTCGGCCCGCTGCTGATGATCGTGTTCTCGCTTCACGCACGATGGTTTCCGCTAACGGGGCGCGGCGGTATCAGTCATCTCATCCTGCCCGCTGCAACGCTCGGGACTGCCCTTGCCGCAATCCTTGCGCGAATGCTTCGTCAGAGTCTCATCAACGTGAGAGAAGCCGACTATATGCGCACGGCCCGCGGCAAAGGCCTCAGCGCGATGCGTGCACTCGTACGTCACGGACTTCGCAACGCTCTGACCCCCGTAATCACAATCCTCGGACTCCAACTGGGCGCCCTGCTGACGGGTGCGATCATCGTTGAGATGATTTTTTCGTGGCCCGGGCTCGGCAGGCTGCTTATGACCGCGATAAGCGCGCGCGACTATCCACTGGTCGAGGGATGCGTGCTGACGTTTTCGATCACGTACGTAATCGTCAACATGGCCACCGACATAATTTACGGGATCGTCGATCCGCGCATCAGGCTCGAATGACCCGGCCGCGCCCCAATTCCTCGCTTATCCTCGGCGGCGCTTTGGTGACGATGCTCATCGCTTTCGGCGCGTTCGGGCCGATCCTGATTCATCGCGATCCGATGGCGATCGATCTTGGTCGAGTGCTTGCGGGTCCGAGCGTCGCGCATCCTTTCGGGTGTGACGCGCTGGGACGCGACGTGCTCGCGCGATTGGTGGAAGGCGCGCGGCTTTCACTCGCGATCTCAATCGCCGTAGTAGGGCTGTCGCTCGTTTTCGGAGTCGCAGTCGGCGGACTCGCAGGATTGGCGGGGGGAACGGTGGATTCAATCGTGATGCGGTTTGTCGATATCGTGCTGGCGTTTCCCGGTTTTCTCCTCGCGATCGCGCTGGCCGCGATTCTCGGTCCCGGGCTTGCCGATTTGGTGATCGCGCTCGCTGCGATGGGATGGACCGGTTATGCGCGGCTCGTTCGCGGCGAAGTGCTCTCGATGCGCGAGCGGGAATACGTCGCGGCTGCGGTCGCGCTCGGTGCGCCGCGCAGGCGAATCCTGTTTCGACATATGATCCCCGGCCTCGCGGGTCCGCTCGCTGTGCAGGCGACGTTCGGAGTCGGCGGAATAATCGTCGCGGAGGCGTCGTTGTCGTTCCTGGGCCTCGGCGCGCTGCCTCCCACGCCAAGCTGGGGAAACATGCTCGAGGCGGGACGCGCATTCATTCTGGTCGCGCCTCATCTTACGACCGCTCCCGGACTCGCGATCGGGCTCTCGGTGCTGGGCTTCAACCTCCTCGGCGACGGTCTCGCGCAATGGGCCGGGACGCGCTCCTGAACGGATTTGCACAAGATGCGATAGAGTTCGCTTCGTGCTAGTGCTTGTCGAACGCGGTCGAGATAGGCGCCCGTGCGGGACTGATGGCAAAGCTGACACCTGACGAAATTCGCGACAGGCTCGTGGCGTTTATCCGCGAGCAGGGCAGGTACGATTCCGTAAAGATCGACAATTTGCGCAAGATGCCCGGCGGCGCATCGCGCGAGATTTGGTCCTTCGATTGCGAAACAGCCGATTCGAGCGGAACGAAGAAACGCGCGATGGTGCTGCG
>Ga0335069_10016242_pt1 | contig 10396 bp, 11 predicted proteins | sample Lox_Sample_11_FD_206714 | JGI IMG/M metagenome (GOLD analysis project Ga0335069, IMG submission 206714) | Soil microbial communities from Loxahatchee National Wildlife Refuge, Florida, United States - Lox_Sample_1.1 | ecosystem: Environmental > Terrestrial > Soil > Wetlands | place: USA...
AGCGCCAGCACGCCGCCGGTCTCCGCGCGGGCAAGCATCTGGAGCCTGCCGCTTCGGTCCAGCGGCAGCTCGGCGGAATGCTGGGTGATGTCCGTGGGCTCCACCCCGGCCGCACCGGGCGCCGCGCGTGCCGGGGGCGCCGGGGCCACGAGCCCCTGTTCGCGAAGCAGGTCCACCACCTTCCGAAACCGCTCGGGCCGCATGGTGGCTGCCGCCTCACCGCCTGCGGAGGCCAGGTCCCTCGCGGCCTCTTCCCGCGCCGCCTCGGACTCTTGCGCAAGGGAGAAGTCCAGGATCCGCTGCTCGTAGTCGGAGGTGGAGCCGAGCACCTGGCCGCCCGGGATGGTCTTGAAGGCGCTGGAAATGCGCCGCAGGATCCGCATCCGGTCGGTGCGGATGGGAAGAGAATCGGTCATTCGGTGCAGCGTGGAGCGGTACGCCCGAAGCAGGAACGAGGCCTCGATGGGGTCACCGGATGCCTGCTTGAGCGCAAGGGCCGCGTGGAAGGGCGAGTACAACGCCCCCTCGCTCATCACGCGGTCCACCAGGGGTCCCAGCTGGTCCTGGATCTGCTGCACCGACAACGGCATGCTCGGGCCGCGGAGGCGTTGCCATCGATTGAGCCTGCGCGAGTTCTCTATTGCGGTGGCGCCGCCCTGGACGGAGACGTAGCCCATCAGGCCGCCTCCATGGAGGTGGTCCGGGGGATCCCGGAGAGCCTCCCGCGGGAGTCGAGCAGGAACAGGTCGATTCCCTCGGGGTAGCAGCGATTGGCCTCTGCCCGCGCGGCCGCGTAGCCCGGGTGAAAGCCGGCCGCCTGCAGCACGGCGCGTCCTTCGATGCCGGGACCTGCCAGCCCAATGCGGAAGGACGGCTGCTCGGTGTCGGCCCGTCCTTCCGCCAGCCAGTCCACGCACACCAGGGCGGTGGCGGAGGTCTCCGGGAGCTCCGGCGTGCCGCGCTTCAACCGGCGGAAATCGTCGTCATAAATCCTGCCGTCGAACAGCGCGTAGTCGGCCTCTCCCGGGTTCTCGTGGCGGGTGGCCAGGTTGATCTCCAGGTAACGGACCACCTCCGCGCTGCGCATGCCGCTGCCCACGGCGAACGTTACGCGGTGATCGCAGAGCGTCTTGAGCACGGAGAGCGCCGGGCGGCAGAAGCCCGGTGGCGCGCCGGGGTACGGTCGCTCGGGCAACTGCAACACGGTACCCGGGCGGCTCAACGCGTCCAGCAGGGCGCGAAAGACGGCCTGGCTGTCGAAGACCTCGTCGAACGCCGTCTCGCGTGTCATGGCCGGCATCCTACCGGACGTCAAAGGAGACGCGCGTGGAGGCGATTTCGAGGCTCTCCGCCTCCCGGCGCTCCTGGATACGGCCCCGCTCGGCGTCCAGCAGCGGCACGATCTCGGGTGCCGACGGATGCCCCGTGCCCACCACCGCATCCACCAGCGCCGCGCAGAGGGCTCGCTCGTCTTCCGACCCGATGGCGGCCCCGTACCCCAGTCGTCCGTCCACGTCGACCTCGCACTCCGTCACGTAGGTTTCGCCGAGCAGGAACAGGGTGTTCTCCAGGGGGTCGGAGTGCCGCACCATGACCATGCCCGGAGACGGCGGCTTGAGGATCTTGACTTCCGCGAGGGCGAGAATGGCCTCGGCGATCTGGCGTACGCTCTGCGCGCTTGCTTCCGCGATGATTTCCGAATGGTCCATCTCCGAATGGTCCATCTCCGAGTGATCCATCTCCGAGCGGTCCGTGTGCGAATGGTCCATGTGCGCGGGGTCCATCACCACCGAAGAGACGGGGCGACCATTAGTTCTGCATTAGTCGATCGTTAAGAATCGGTTGTTTTTCATTTCGCCTGCGGGGACCCGACCTGGGACCCTGCGGGAGTATGTGCAGGCACGCCAGCCGTCGAACCCCTGAAGCGCAGCATCATGAACGTGAGGTCGTCACCCTGCGGTTGGCCCTCCCGGTAGCGCTCGCAGTCCGCGGACAGCGCGTCCCGTATCTCCTGCACCGGCAGCTCGGCGCTCGTCCGCAGCATCTTCCAGAGCCGATTCTCCGAATACTCCGCGCCGTTCACGTTCCTCTGGTCCACCAGGCCGTCGGTGAAGAGCACGATGAGGTCTCCCGCGCCCAGCCGGGCACTGCTCAGTACCGGGGTCGTGTCCGGGGCGACGCCCAGCGGTGGATTGAGCGCCCGCGCGCCGGCACGAAGCAGCGACTTGCCCCGCATCACCAGCAGGTAGGAATGACCCATGTCGCAGATCGTGGCCTCCCCGCGTTCCAGGTCGAACTCCATGAAGACCCCCGTGACGAAATAGTCCAGGCGGAACGTCTCGTACAGGTAGCGGCTGAGGCGCTTGAGGAAGACCTTCAGCGAGGTATGGGAAGAGTAGGTGTCGAAGACCCCGCCGAGCACCGCCGTGACCAGGGAAGCGGCGATCCCCTTCCCGGAGACGTCGCAGAGCGCCAGGAGGAGGCGCTTTTCGTCCAGCTCCTTCACGAGGTAGAAATCTCCGCCGACTTCCTTGGCCATCTTTGAGTAGCATGCCAGCGTGAATCCCGGGCGGTCCAGCTCGAGTCCCTCGTGGACGATCGCGGATTGAAGCCTCCGGGCCAGCGCGAGGTCGCGGGCAGTGGTCTCCGAGAGGTAGATCAGCAGGTTCTTGGAGGAGAACACGCCGCTGTAGCGGCCCCGCGCGTCCACCAGCACGTACCACGTGTCGTCCATGCGCTGCAGGTCATCGCGAAGCTGCTCGGAGGCGACGAACACGTTGAGGTCGTCGCGGAACGCGCGCGCGGGCTGCAGCAACTCGGAGACCTGCTTGCGCTTGTACAGGTCTCGCCCGTAGAGCTTGCCGAGATGGTCGAAGAGGTGCTTGCGGGAAATCAGCCCCAGGGGAGCGCCATGGTCGTCCACCACGCCGACGGCCTGGATATCGGCCGACTTGTCCATGGCCGCGGCGAGCGCGTAGACCTCGGCATTCGCGGCCACGGACCAGCGGTTGCTCGCGATTTTCCCGATCAGGTCACCCTGCTGGGGAACCGAGGGCGTCTGGTGAAGGATGGCGATCGCCATGGTGTCTGCCGCCGCGTTCTGCATCTCGATGGTCCTCCGGGACCCGCGCACGTTGTAGCGGCCCGGATGTTTAGAAGGAAAGAAGAATCCGCGAATTCAGCGTTAAGCGGAGTCACCCGGGCACGCCCCGGGGTTGACCTGGGGTCGGGCCGGGGAGCCACTGGGGTGCCGCGTGCTGGGCGACGGGCCGCGCCGGGGGAGTTAACGACTTTTTAAGCCGGCCAATAGCGAAGCCTAACAATCGGCGTCCACGGTGATGTCACCAGGAGCGTGTTCAATGAAGAGCAAGGGACTTTGGGAATCGGTCTATTATTCGGTGGTCTCCGGGCAGCCGCTGACGGTGACTACCTGCCGGTACCGCCCCGCCGAACGGGCGCATATCGACAAGATCTTTGGCGCATACCTGAACGTGGTCGGGATGGGTCACCTGCATACCAACCTGACCTACTGCGTGCACGAGCTGGCCGCCAACGCCAAGAAGGCCAACACCAAGCGGCTGTACTTCAAGGAGCGAGGACTGGACATCTCGGACCCGGTCCAATACGAGCAGGGAATGCGCGGCTTCAAGACCGACACGCTGGCGGACATCGACTCGTTCCTGGCGCGGCAGAAAAAAGCGGGGCTGAACGTGAAGATCGAGTTCTGCCGGCTCCCCAACGGGGTATCGGTGACGGTGCGCAACAACGCGCAGCTCACCGGGCCCGAGATGGCGAGGATCCAGGAGAAGCTCGCGATCGCCGGCCGCCACGCGTGCCTCGCGGATGCCTTCCCGCGCTCGGAGGACGGGCTGGAAGGCGCGGGCCTGGGGATCGTCATGCTGATCTTCATGCTCAAGAACCTCGGGTTCGGCCCCGACGCGTTCCAGGTCAGCTCGGGAAGCGGCGAAACCAGGGCATCCCTGGTGCTGGTCAAGCCGGCGGACCGCGAGGGGACGGACGGGCAGAGCGCCAGCGCATAGGCCGACCCGGGCTTCTGCGCGGAAACCGATTCGAAGAAACACGGGGAGAGAGGTCATCATGGAAATCGCGGTTCGGGTATTCCACGGCAAGCACATCCTCGACGTGAGCGGGGAGCTGGACCTCTACAACGCCCACCAGCTCCGGGAGGCCTTCAAGGCCCTGGTGGCCCGGGGCGGACGGGGTTTCGTCCTGAACCTGAAGGGGGTGCGGTTCATCGACTCGAGCGGGGTCGCCGCCCTGCTGTCGGTCAACGCCATGCTCGCGGTGGGCGGAGGTCCGCTGCGCATCTGCAACGTATCCGCGCCGGTTCGGCGGGTCCTCGAGCTGACTGGCCTGAACGGGTTCCTCCCAATGGCCGCCTCCGAGCTGGATGCGCTGGAATCCATTGGCAGCCCGGGTGAGCGAGCGCAGGCCCCGAGGTCCTCGGGTGCCGGCGCTGCATCCGCATGACCCGGCCCGCCGCCAACAACGACATCATTCCCGGGTTCGACCAGGAGACCTGTGACTACCTGGTCATCCGCCTGCAGAGGGTAGACACGTCCCCCACCACTCTCCTGGTGGACCTGACCGGCAGCATCGACGCGTACAACTGCGCCTACGTGAAGCGCGCCGTCACCCAGGTCATGGAATCCGGTTTCCGTCGCGTCATCCTCGGGCTCCGCGGGGTGGACTATGTATCCTCGGCGGGGGTGGGGACCCTGCTCACGCTGCTTCGGCTGATGATGGAGAACGGCGGCGACCTCACGATCCTCGAGCCCCAGCCCAAGGTCATCACGATACTGCAGCTGATGCACCTGGAGACGTTCTTCGCCAGCGCGGACTCGTTGGACCGCGCACTGAAGCTGCCGTCGCTGGCGGACACCCCGGCGTTCTCGGGGAAAACCACCTGTCCCGTCTGCAGCGCCACGCTGCGTGCGCCGCGGCCGGGGCACTTTCGGTGCTCGCGGTGCAAGGCGGTCATCCGGGTGACGCCGGGCGGGCAGACGGTCCTGGGCTGACGGACGCCGCTCGACGCTTCGGCTGAATGCGGGTAGTGTGTGGGCCCGGCCGTCACCACCGTGGCAGTGGCGGGCCCAGGCCGCCCGCCCCGGTCTGCACCTTCGTCACGCGGCTCGAGCGCACGGTCCAGGTACGAACGCATGAAGCGATACGACACCGTCATCATCGGCACGGGCCCGGCAGGGCTCGCAACCGCCTTCACGCTGTTGGAGGCCCGCCCGGCCTCCCACGTCCTGCTGATCGACCGCTCGCGCATCAGCTCCGGCGGGCTCACGAATGACTGCAAGATGAACTTCACCTACCCCATCGGCTTCCCGGCCGACTACTGGGATGCCGCGGTCGCGGGCCGCTGCCTCCAGGAGGTCGAGCGAAAGCTCGGCCCGACCATCCTCGCACGGGAGAACCTGGCAATCTACTCCAACCGCGCGCAGAAGCTGGGCGTTTCCCTGCTCGAGGTGCGGCAGAGCCACCTCGGCACCGACGGGGGCGTGCGCCTGGCCCGGCAGCTCGCGCAGGAGCTTGCGCGCCACGGTGCCGAGCTCGGCCTCGGAGAGACCGCGGTAGACGTTCTCCCCGACGACCGTGTCCTTGTCACCGACACTCGCGAAATCGGCTACCACAGCCTCGTCGTCGCCCCGGGGCGCAACGGGTTCGCATTCCTGCAGCGGCTGATGGAGAAGCTGCAGGTGCCCTACGTGGACAACGTGGTGGATATCGGGGTCCGCCTGGAAGCGCGGGAGAGCAACTATCCCATCGTGCGGGACTACTACGACCCCAAGTTCCTGTTCCCGCAGAAGGTGCGCACGTTCTGCACCAACAGCGGGCGGGCCCACGTGGTGAAGGAACGCTGCCAGGCGCGGGATGGCCGCCCGTACTTCAGCGTCAACGGTCACGCCTTTTCCGAGCGAGGGAAAGCGAGCGGCCTCGTCAATTTTGCGCTCCTCAAGACCGTCCGGTTCACCGAGCCCCTGGCCAGCGGCCTGGCGTTCGCCGAGATGCTCGGCCTGCAGGCCATGCTCATGGGCGGCGGCCAGCCGCTGATGCAGCGCGTCGGAGACTTCCGCCTCGGGAAGCGCTCCAAGGCGGAGAGCTTCAACGCGGACCTGTACGACTTTGCCCCTACGCTGGGAGGCTGCACACCGGGAGACATTGCCCTGGCCGTCCCCTCCAAGATCCTGCGGGCCATATGGCGGTCCATGAAGCTGCTGGACACCATCATCCCGGGCGTGCTCCACCCCTCCACCATCATGTACTACCCGGAAATCAAGCTGTACGGGAACCGGCCCCGGTTCATGGACCAGACCTTCCAGGCCCGGCCGGGGATCTGGATGATCGGGGACGGGGCGGGGACCAGCCGCGGGATCACGGCGGCGTGGGCCAGCGGGATACGGGCCGCTCACGGAATTCTTGGAGAGGGCGCGCTGCCCTCTGGTCAGACCGTCTCCCGGTCGGTTCCCGAACAACTTCCCGAATAGCTCAGAAGGAGACTCCCCAGGAAATCCGCCGGCCGGCTCACGGCCATGGGATCGCGCGGTCCCTGGTCCCCGTCATGGCCGGCGAGGTGGCGGCCACGGTTGAGCGCGTGAACGCGGTCAGGTTGCTTCCCGCTCGAATGTGCGGCCGAAGCGCTCTATGAACAGCGCCGCGGCAGCCAGCTTGGTCGTGATCTCGGCGGTCGGGAGCCTGCGTTGCTCGAGGACCATCCGCCAGGTTTCGAGGCCATCTGCGAGAAACAGTCCCCGGAGCCTGCAGAACCGGATGTATTCCTTGGTGTTCATCCGGTAGACCGGGTCACGGGAAGGCACGCTGGACATGTCTGCGCTCCCTTGGGGCGAGGTAGACGGGTGCGCAAAAGATAGCGAGCGGGCAGGCGCGCGGCAACCAGGCCGGCTTTCCGGCGCCTCCCTTACGAGGCGGCCGTTTCGAAGACGGCCCGCCGCACGAGCTCCACCTCGTCGGTCACCACCATGTCCGCCAGCGGGATGGCGAAGGCAGCCTCCGCCGGGGTGTTGACCGTCCAGAAAAGGATGGACAAGCCGATGGCGCGCAGCACGCGGACGAGTTGGCGCGCCCTGGTGCGCCCCAGCGCCGGCAGGATGTCGACGGGGAGGTTCACGTAGCGCGGACGCAGCCGCAGGAGGGTGCCGGCAAAGGCCAGCATCCCGCGCTGGGCCACCTCTTCTCCGACCAGCAACCCGACCGTGAATCCGCGCGCCCGCATGGGATAGAGCAGGCGTGGATCGAACGATGAGATCATCAACCGGTCGCGCGGGATCATGGCGTCCAGGACCGCCGCGATACGCCCGCAGTCCCCGGAGGTCAGGGTTTCCTCCTTCAATTCCAGGTCGAGCCAGGCCCCGCGAGGGATCGCCCGCAGGAGGTCCTCCAGGGTGGGAATCTTCTCGCCGCCTCCGAAGTCCAGGGCACGCAGCTCCCCCAGGCCGGACCCGCCCACTTCCCGGTCCCCGTCCGCCACGCGCCCGGTCGCCGGGTCGTGGATGACCACGAATGATCCATCCCGGGTCTTCTGAAGGTCACACTCCACGCCGTCCGCCCCGGCGGCCAGCGCTTCGCGGAACGCCAGGAGGGTATTTTCGGGAAACTTCGCGCGGTAACCCCGGTGGCCGAGCACCAGGGGACGGCCGGTCTTCCTGCCCACGCCTGATACGTACGGCCGCGTCGTGCGTCCTGTCAACGGTCCCGCGGGCCCCCCGGCCCCCGGGGACCAGTTCACGCCGAATTCATGGATTGTTAACGACTCGTTAACACGACTCCTTGAGTCTTGGGCGACACCTCAACTGGTGAAAGGAGATGACATGAAGAGCTTCCGTGTCCTGCTTCTAGCCGCCTCGATCGCGACCGTGGCCGCGGCCATCGGCGCAGCGCAGTCGGCGGCGCCGGCGGCCCCGGCCCTCGGCCAGCCCGGATCACTGATCGAAACTTACGGCGTGATCGATGTCGGAGTGAGGGCTTCTTCCCACGAGAGCGCCCCGTCGGGCGAGACCTACATTGGCGCCTCCCAGGGCCTGTTCAACGGCAGCCGCGTGGGCTTCCGCGGCACTGATCAGCTGATGGACGGTGTCAAGGGCGTGTACACGCTGGAGCTCGGAGTGATCGAGCCTTACGGCGTCCTGGACCAGCAGGCCCAGATCTTCGGCCGCCAGGCGTGGGTTGGATTGAACACCGACTACGGCCAGCTTGCCATCGGGCGCCAGTACGGCTCGCTCATCGACGCGGTGGCCATCGGAGACGTGTTCGGCAACGGGAACATGGGATACGTGAGCGGCGGCAGCCCCGGCTCGCCGGACTCGGTCAACACGTTCTGGCAGGCCCTCACCGGTTACCGCTGGGACAACAGCGTCAAGTATTCCGCCAACTTCAGCGGGATCACCGTGGGCGCCATGGCGATGTTCGGCAACGTGGTGGGCAACGTCCTGAGCAACTCGATGGTGTCCGCGAGCGTTGGCTACAAGGGAAAGGACCTCCCGGTCTCCGGCGCCGTAGCGTTCCAGTACGAGAATGACCCAAACCAGAACTACCATGCGGCGGTCGGAACGGGAGTGAAGTTTGCGATCGACGCCACGGACGGCGTGTACGCCTTCTACATCCACTCGGTCTACGAGACCGGGTTCGCCCGCGGGACCGCGACCAACAGCGAGTATGGCACTCCGCTCCTCAATCGCATCGACGACGCGGCCAGCCTCTCTGCCAACTACTACGTGATGCCCTCACTGAACGTGATCGCCGCGTACTACTTCGACTACGCACAGAACGTCGTCGCCGTTGGAGACACGGGGATGCGCAACAGCGGCCTGCTGGCAGCGGACTACTACTTCTCCAAGAGCTTCGACATGTATCTCGCCGGCTGGTACAGCCTGTTCAGCGGCGGATTCCTCAACAGCAAGAACGGCGGCCTCACGTCGATCCTGGACAGCGGCGCCACCGGCGCCTACCCCCTGGCCAGCGCCAACATCGTCGCTGCTGGAAACAACTTCGCCGATTCCCTCAGCGTCATGGTCGGCGCCCGCTTCCGTTTCTAGTCCGAAAACAGCTATCCCCTCTGCGCCCCCATCTCGGGGGCGCTCTTTTTTTTGGCCCGGTTCCAGTGTTCACACGATCTTGCAGGGGATCAGCGCGTCCTCGTCTTTCGCGTACACGGCGCACATGCGGTGGTAGCCGTCCGCGATGATGAGCCGGCCCTCGCCACGGACCAGCAGGATCGGGGACAGCTTCTTTCCGGTGGCAATCTTCTGCCGGTCCTTCTCGACGTGCGAGTTGCTGACACCCAGCAGCGAGAGGCCCGAGGCGCGGAAGATGTCCTTTGCCTTGAACTGGGAGACCCGGGCTGCCCTCAATTGCTGCACCAGGGCGGTCGCCCGGTCCGGCGGGAAGTGCAGCTCCAGGTACGACTGCGCCGCGGGATAGTTGTGTTCCTCAGGCTCCGTCAGCCACGCGATCTGGCCCGGCATCCGACCTCCTTGCGGCCCTCTCGGGCGGCCCAGGATCCGGAGTATATCACCCGACAAGGCGGGGGGCCCTGAGCTGGGCCCGGCCGGGTCCCCGGCCGGGCCCAGCTCAGGGCCCGGCGCGGAGCCTCCGTGCCCCCCGCGGCCGCGGCTTTCCGTCAGGACAGGGCGTCCCTCGAGTCGCGCACCGCTCCCATCAACGCACGGATGGTGGAGGGATGGATGTCCCCGATGGTGCCAATACGGAACGTCGCGGCACGGGAGACCTTGCCGGGGTAGATCACGAACCCGCGCTTCTTCAGCTCCGAATAGAAGCCCGGGAACGAGTACCAGTGGTCGGCCGGCTCCAGGAAAGACGTGATGATCGGGCTCTGCACGCCTTCATCCAGGAGGCAGCGGAATCCAAGCCCCGTCATCCCGTCCACCAGCTCGCGGTGGTTGGCGCGGTAACGCTTGTGGCGCGCCGTCACACCGCCCTCTGCGTCCAACTCGTCCAGCGCAGTGGCAAAGGCGCGCACCACGTGGGTGGGAGAGGTGAACCGCCACTTGCCGTTCTCCCGCTCCATGGTCTTCCACTGGTCGAACAGGTCCAGGGAAAGGGACCTGGCGTTTCCCTCGCAGGCGGACAGCACGTGCGTGCGGGCGATCACGAAACCGAATCCGGGAACGCCCTGGATGCACTTGTTGGCGCTGCTGATGAGAACGTCCACGCCCAGCTCTCCGGCGTCCAGCGGGATCCCCGCGAAGCTGCTCATGGCGTCCACGATGAGACGCTTCCCCGAGGTCTTCACGACGGTGGCGATTTCGGCAAGCGGGTTGAGCATGCCCGTGGTGGTTTCACAGTGGACCAGTGCCACGTGGGTGACGCGGCCGTCCGCCTGCAGCGCCTC
>Ga0335069_10016245_pt1 | contig 10393 bp, 9 predicted proteins | sample Lox_Sample_11_FD_206714 | JGI IMG/M metagenome (GOLD analysis project Ga0335069, IMG submission 206714) | Soil microbial communities from Loxahatchee National Wildlife Refuge, Florida, United States - Lox_Sample_1.1 | ecosystem: Environmental > Terrestrial > Soil > Wetlands | place: USA: Florida...
TCGGTGAGGCGGCGCGCGACGACGCTCGAGAGCTCGACGTCGACGACGAGCAGCGCCTCCTCGAACCCGGCGGCGCGCGCGATCACCTCTCCCTCGTCGTCGATGACGCACGAGTGGCCGTCGAAGATGAGCTCGTCCTGGCCGCCGACCGTGTTGCAGAACGCGACGTAGGCGTTGTTGTCGCGCGCGCGCGTGCGGAACATCTCCTCGCGCTCGCGGTCCTTGCCGACGTGGAACGGCGACGCCGAGACGTTCACGAGCAGCTGCGCACCGGCGAGCGCGAGGTCGGTCGCGGGCGGGCCGGGCTGCCACATGTCCTCGCACACCGTCACGCCGACGAGCGCGTCGCCGAGCTCGAACAGGAACAGCTCGTGCCCGGGCGCGAAGTAGCGCATCTCGTCGAAGACGCCGTAGTTCGGGAGGAAGCGCTTCTTCACGAGCGCCTTCACCTCGCCGCCCGAGCAGACCGCACACGCGTTGTAGAGGTCGCGGTCGAGGTGCGGCGTGCCGATCAGGAGGGGGAGGCCGCGCGACGCGCGTGCGATCTCCTCGAGCGAGCGCTCCGCGGCGCGGACGAAGCCGGGCCGGAGCAGCAGGTCCTCCGGCGGGTAGCCGGTGACCGCGAGCTCGGGGAAGATCGCGAGGTCCGCGCCCGCCTCACGCGCGCGTTCGAGCCGGTCGAGGACGAGCGCCCGGTTCCCGTCGAGGTCGCCGACGGTCGGGTCGATCTGGGCGAGGGCGATGCGCATGGTTTTCGCCTCTGAGTCTAGAACATCAGCGGCGGAGCCGGATGGCGTTCAGGTCGTCGGCCTCGATGGCGGCGATCCGCTCTCGGAGCTTCTCGGGCGGGTCGTGCTCGGCGTGGAGGTACCGCCCGGCGAGCGCGTCGAACTCTCCGGCCGCGAGCGCGTGCACGAGCCGCGGCGCGCACTCGGGCGGCGTCCACGGCGCGTCGTCGGGGAAGCCCTTCGTCATCTCGGTCCGTACGAGCCCGGGCGAGATCGAGAACACGAAGACGTTCTTCGGCGAGAGAGACGCGGCGAGCATCTCCGAGAAGCGATGCACCGCCGCCTTGCTCGCCGGATACGCCGTGCTCGCGCCCTCGCCGTGGGGCGGGAGGTAGGCGGACCCGCTCGCGACGTTCACGATGCGGCCGGCGCCGCGCTCGACCATCGCCGGCGCGAACGCGCGGCAGCAGAGGTAGACGCCGAGGACGTTCACCTCGAACGTGTGCCACCACTCGTCCACCTCCGGCAGCGGGCCGCGCGGTCCCCCGATGCCGGCGTTGTTGACGAGCAGGTCGACCGCGCCGAGCTCGCCGGCCCAGCCGGCGACATCCCTGCGCTTCGACACGTCGCCGACGAGCGCGCGCCCGCCGATCTCGTCCGCGACCGCGCGCACCTGCTCCTCCGTGCGCCCGGTGACGGTGACCTCCATGCCGGCGCGGGCGAGCTCGCGCGCGACGTTCGCGCCGATGCCGCGCCCGCCGCCGGTGACGAGCGCCGTACCTCTCAGCTCAGCGAACGGCATCTGCGATCTCCTCCAGCGACTCGGGGTTCTCGAGCGACGACAGGTCTCCGGGATCCTCGCGGAGCGCGCAGGCCCGCACGGCGCGGCGGACGATCTTCGCCGACCGCGTCTTCGGAAGCGCGCTCACCCACAAGATCCGGTCGGGCTTGAACGCCTTCCCGAGCGCGTCGGACACCGACGCCGCGACGCGCGCCCCGTCGCGCTCGTCGCCGCGGGGGACGCAGAAGATCCACGCCACCTCGCCCTTCACCTCGTGCGGGACGCCGACGGCGGCAGCCTCGGCGACGAGCCCGCTCGCGATCGCGGCCGACTCGAGCTCGGCGGGGCCGATCCGCTTTCCGGCGATGTTCAGCGTGTCGTCGCTGCGTCCGTGCAGGAACCAGTAACCGTCCTCGTCGACCGACGCCCAGTCGCCGTGCGTCCAGATGCCGGGGAAGCGGCGCCAGTACGCGTCGAGGTAGCGCTCGTCGTCGCCCCAGATCCCGCGCGTCATCCCCGGCCACGGCCGCCGGCAGACGAGCTCGCCCACCGCGCCGCGCACCGGCTGCCCGTCCACGTCGACGACGTCGATGTCCATCCCGAGCGCGGGGAAGCCGAGCGCCACCGGCTTCACCGGCTCGGTGACGACGGTGGTGAGGAAGCACGCGCCGACCTCGGTGCCGCCCGAAATGTTCACGATCGGCACGCGCGAGCGGCCCACATGCTGGAACAGCCACATGTACGGATCGAGGTTCCACGGCTCGCCCGTGGTGCAGAACGCGCGCAGCGAGGAGAGGTCCGCCTGCGGGTCGCCGTGCGGGAGCAGCGCGCGGACGAGCGTGGGCGAGAGGCCGAGCATCGTCACGCGCTCCGACTCGACGAGCCGCCACAGCCGGTCGGACGGGAAGTCCGGCGCACCCTCCGCGAACACGATCGTCGCGCCGCAGGCGCCGCCGCCGACGACGGTCCACGGCCCCATGATCCACCCCATGTCGGTGGCGAAGTGGATGCGGTCGCCGCGCACGACGTCCGTCTGGTACGCCGCCTCGCGCGCGATCGAGACGAGGAACCCGCCCTGGACGTGGAGCGCGCCCTTCGGCCGCCCGGTCGTGCCCGACGTGTACGCGAGCAGGTACGGCGCCTCGCTGTCGACCTCGACCGGCGGCAGCGTGCCCGGCTGCTTCGAGACGAGCTCGGGCCACGAGCGCGTCTCCCGGTTCCACTCGATCACGGTGTGCTCGCCCGTCTCGTCGAGGATCGAGCGCATCTCGACGCGCTTGCCGCGCCGGAGCGACCAGTCGGCGCAGATCACGACCTTCGCGTGCGAGTCCTCGAGCCGCGACGCGATCGCCGGCGCCGCGAACCCGGAGAAGATCGGCACCTGCACCGCGCCGACGTGCGCGCACGCGTGCGAGGCGACCGCCACCGCGGGGCACATCGGCATGAAGAGCGCCACCCGGTCGCCCGGCCCGACCCCGAGCTCGATGAGCGCCTCCGCGAGCTGCGTCGCCTGCCGGGAGGCGTCGCGCCAGCTGAGCGACTCCCGCTCGCCGTCCTCGTAGAGCCCGACGAGCGCCTCCTCGTCCGAGGCCCAGCGGTGGAGGCAGACGCGGGCGACGTTGACCCGCCCCCCGTTGAACCAGGTCGCCCACTCGGGGCCGCGGGAGGTGTCGACCGCCGAGTCCCACGGGCGGGAGAACTCGAGCCCGAGATCCTCGACCACGGCCGGCCAGAAGCGGGATGGATCCTCGACCGACAGTCGTTGGAGCTCGTGGTAGCCGGAGGCGCCGAGCCGGCGGGCGAGCCGCGTCACGTTCGCCCGCTCGACGAGGTCCTCCGACGGGGCCCAGACATGGGCGCTTTTGCTAGTCTGCACTAACTTAGTGGTTGCTAACCGGGGAAGAAGGTGAAGGCTTGAAGGCTCGTATCTTCGCGGAGGAGAACAGGAAGTGGTGGACGCTGGCCGCCGTCTCGTTCGGCCTGTTCATGATCATGCTCGACAACACGATCGTGAACGTCGCCCTGCCGACGATTCAGCGCTCGCTCCATCTCAAGATTTCCGAGCTCGAGTGGGTCGTGACCGGGTATGCGCTCACCTTCGGGGCGCTCATGCTCACGGGCGGGAAGCTCTCGGACCTGCTCGGGCGCCGGCGCATGTTCGTCGCCGGGCTCGTCATCTTCACGCTGTCGTCGCTCGGCTGCGGGCTCGCGGGCAGCGCGAGCGTGCTCATCGGGGCGCGCGTCGTGCAGGGCGTCGGCGCGGCGCTCATGAACCCGTCCACGCTCTCGATCATCACCGTCACGTTCCCGCCGCGGCAGCGCGGCACCGCGATCGGGATCTGGGCGGGCGTGTCCGCGCTCGCGCTCGCGATCGGGCCGCTCGTCGGCGGGCTCATCACCGAGCACGTGAACTGGAACTGGATCTTCTTCATCAACGTGCCGATCGGCGCGATCGCGGTGCTGGCGGCGTTCGCCTTCATCGACGAGTCGCGTGACACCTCGGCGGACCAGCGGCCGGACCTGCCGGGCCAGACGACGTCGGCGCTCGGGCTGTTCGCGCTGAGCTACGCGCTCATCGAGGCGAACAACTACGGGTGGACGTCGACGCGGATCGTCGCCGCGTTCGCGCTCGCGGTGGTCTCGCTCGCCGCGTTCGTGCTGCTCGAGCTCCATCAGCGTGCGCCGATGCTCGACCTGAGCCTGTTCCGCAACCGCGGCTTCGCCGGCGCGAACGGCGTGATGCTGCTCGTCGGCCTCGCGATGTTCGGGATCTTCTTCTACGTCTCGCTGTACCTGCAGCAGGTGCTGCGGTACTCGCCGGTGCAGGCCGGCGCCGCGTTCCTGCCGTGGACGGTGCTGATCATCCTGCTCGCCCCGCAGGCCGGCCGGTTCTCCGACCGCCTCGGTCCGCGGCCGTTCGTGAGCGCGGGGATGGTGATCGTCGCCGCGTCGATGTTCGTCTTCTCGCGCTTCGGCGTGAGCGCGAGCTACTGGGACCTCCTGCCGGGGATGCTGCTCGGCGGCCTCGGCATGGGGATCGCGATGGCGCCGACGACGGCGGCCGCGATGCAGTCGGTGCGGCCCGACAAGGCCGGCGTCGGCTCCGCGGTGCTGAACAGCATGCGCCAGGTCGGCGGCTCGCTCGGGATCGCGATCATGGGCGCGATCGTCGCGTCCGGCATCTCGAGCTCGCTCGCGGCCGGGCACTCGCGGCCGGACGCGTTCGTCACCGGCTACCACCACGCGATCGAGGTGTCGGCGCTCATCGCCCTCGCCGGCGCGGTGATCGCGGCGACGACGCTGAAGCACGCACGGCATCGCGCGACCGCTCCCGATCCGGAGCCGGTGCTCTCGGAGGCCCTGTGACCGTCGCCCCTTCGACCCGGATGGCGGCGGCCGACCGCCGCCGCCATCTGATCGAGACCGCGATCCGCGTGTTCTCCGAAGGCAGCTACCGGGGCACGACGACGGCGGAGATCGCGCGCGCCGCGGGCGTCTCCGAGCCGATCCTGTACCGGCACTTCGCCTCGAAGCGCGACCTCTACCTCGCCGCGCTCGATCACCTCTGGAGCCAGGCGAAGGTGCTGTGGGAGAAGTCGCTGTTCGGCGAGTCGACCGTCGTCGACGGGATCGCGGAGATCGGCCGCGGGCATTTCTCCGTCCACGACTGCAAGTTCCAGCTCGCGGAGATGTGGGTCCAGGCGCTCGGCGAGGCGCCCGACGACCCGGAGCTCCGGGATCACATCCGCAAGCACATGCGCGAGGTGCACGAGTTCCTCGCCGACGCGATCCGGCGCGGGCAGGCCGAGGGCTCGCTCCACGCCGACCGCGACCCGGAGGCCGAGGCCTGGGTCTTCATGGCCGGCGGCCTGTTCGGGATGGTCGGCCGGAGGGTCGGCCTGCTAGGGGACGACGAGGTGGCGCGGATCCGCTCCGCCCGCCTCGAGTGGATGCGCTCCTAGCCGCGGACGAGCGCGGTCGCGGGCGCGCTTCGGTTCCCCGCGCGGTCGACGGCGACGAGCGAGAGCGTGTGGTCCCCCCGGGCGAGGGCGGGAAGCATCGCGCGCACGGTCGTCTGCGCGGCCGGCGCGCCGCTCGGCGGTAGAGGTGGGCCGGGTACCAGCTCCGGCGCGAAGCCGTCGATCGTCAGCAGGTAGTGGCCGACGCCCGAGCCGGTATCGCTCCCGGAGGTGAAGGTGACGACGTGGCCGCTGACGCCGCTGAACCGCGGCGTGGTCGGCTTCGTCGTGTCGAGCCAGCGGAAGCGGACGGTCACGACGCCGTCGGCGCGGCCGACGTCGCCGAGCGCGAACACGCCGGGCACGGAGAACGTCTCTCCCGGCGGGACGACGTACTGGTTGTGCCGGCCCACCGGGACGAGGTAGTCGATCGCGAACGGGTCCGCGCCCGTGGCGAACGGGTCGCCGCCGATGCGGTGGACCTCGAACCCCGCGGTGACGAGCGGATCGCCCGCGAGGTACGCGTCCGCGCCGAGCGCCTCCCGGTGGTCGATCCAGTACTCGGTCGCGGCCGTGCGAACGACGAGCGCCTGTGAGAGTGCGCTCGGCTCCTCGACTGGGGCGAGCTCGTACAGGCCCGGCGTCGCGACGTACGTCGGCGGGAGCCAGCCGGCGCGCGCCTTCTGGAATGCGCCGAAGTCGTGGAGCGCCGCGCCGCCCATCACGTCCCACGCGTCGCCGTACGGGTCCTCCCTGCAGGTGATCGCCGAGATGCACCACACCGCCCCCGCGTGCCCCATGCCGAAGGTGTGGCCGAGCTCGTGCGCGAGGACGCCGGCGTCGTCGCCGTTGACGACGCTCACGTGCGGCGCCTCGAGGAACCCGACGTTCACACACGACCCGGACGCGGCGAGGAGGACGACCACGCGGTCGTAGGACGAGCTCGCGAACCCGGCGGCGTCGGCGGCGGCGGTGGCGGCCGCGACGACGCCGGGCGCGTCGGGGCCGGTCCCGCAGGAGACCGGCTGTGCCGCAGGGAGCGCTGCGAGCCACGGCGTCTGCGTGAACGAGAGCGCGACCTGGCCGAACGACGCCGCCGCATAGAAGTCGGCGACCGACTGCAGCGACGAGGCGACCTCGGCGTCCGGATACGGCTCGGGGCCCCACGTCGCCTTGACGACGAGGACGCGCACGGTCGCCGGCGCGGCGGAGGCGCCGCCGGCGGCGAGCGCCGCGACGAGGACGGCGGCGAAGACAGCGAGTCGTCGCATCCCCAGAGCGTCGCCTCCCGGCAACCCTCTGCCATCCGTGGTTCCGGGAAAGAAAAAGGCCCCCGCTGCGGCTCGGGGGCCTCTTCCTAGTAGAGGCGCGTACTCCCTGCGCTTCTTGGGGCCCCGGCTCTGCGGCCCAGCCGGGCTGTCCCTGAATCGCTGGGTTGCGGCGACGCGCCCCCTGCAAACCCGCCTGGCGTCCGGCTTGGTTGCAAGGTGACCGCACTATAGGTCGCCCTTTCGGCCAAGTCAAGTAGCCCGGTCAAGTGATTTCCGGATTCGGCCAGTTCACCGGGGATTTGGCTTGAATATGCCCTTTTAGGGGGATGGCTCGTGCGGACACCTTGCGTTTTGGTGAAGTGTGAGGTTCACTTCACCTCGCACCGATGGCTCGAGAGACCGCGCTCCGCACTAGCCGCAGTCCCGCGTCCGCCGCTCTCCGTCTTGGCGAGCGGCTTCGACAGCTTCGCGTTGCCGCGGGCCTGACGCAGAGCGAGCTCGCGGGCGAGCGCTTCTCGAAGGAGTACGTCTCGCAGATCGAGCGCGGCAAGACGCGCCCGACGACCGAGACGGTCGAGTGGCTGGCGGCGCGGCTCGGCTGCGACGCCGGCTTCCTCGCGAACGGCGTCGCCACCGACGAGCGCGGCCGGCTCGAGGCTGCCCTCGCGCGCGCCGAGACGATGATCGAGGCGCACCGCAACGAGGACGCCGTTGCCGAGTACGAGACGCTCGTTCCGGCATCGCGCGCCACGGGGATCCCCGAGCTCGAGGTCCGCGCTCTCGTCGGCGCCGGCCGGACGCAGATGCGCGTCGGCGCGCTCCGGAACGCCCTCGACCACCTGAACGAGGCGCGCGGGATCGTCGAGTCCGCGAACTTCTCCGACCTCGAGCGCGCAGAGGTCTACTTCGCGCTCGGCATCTGCCGCTACCAGCTGAACAGCGTGCAGACGGCGCTCGGGTTGCTGAACGAGGCGCTCGGTCTCGCCGAGCGCTCCGGGATGCCGTCCGACTCGCTGCGCTCGAACATCCTCTCGTGGCGGTCGCGGTGCTGGCGCCGCCAGCGCGACTACGAGGCCGCGCGCGAAGACATCGAGCGTGCGCTGCAGCTCGCCGAGGACGCGGCCGACCCGCAGACGATCGGGGACGCGTACTTCCAGGCGTCGATGGTCGCCGACCGCGAGGGCCACTGGATCCTCGCGCGGACGTACGCCGAGAAGGCGCGCTCCGCGTACGAGGAGCTGTCCGACCTCGTCCACGTCGGGCAGCTGAAGAACAACCTCGGCGGCTTCAACTTCATGCTCGGCAAGACCGACGAGGCCATCGGTCTGCTGAAGGAGGCTTTCGGCATCGCCCTCGAGACGGGCCGTGAGGTCGACGCCGGCCGGGCCGTGTCGTCGATCGCGCAGATCCACCTGCGCACCGGCGACGTCGCCCAGGCCGAGGAGCAGGCACGGCATGCGCTGCGTCTGCTCGAAGGGCGCGAGGACTATCTCGACGAGATCGGCAGCGCGCAGCTCGTGCTGGGGCGGGCGCTGCTCGAGCAGGACCGGCTCGACGAGGCGGAGGCGGCATTCGCCGACGCCGAAGCGAGCTTCGGCCAGCTCGGCTCGGCGAGCCACCGCGCATCCGCCTGGGTCGCCCGCGGCGACCTCGCGGCGCGGCGCGGTGACGACAGGCTCGCGGCGCACCTCTACCGCACGGCGGCCGAGGCGCTGCAGGACGTTCGCTTCTAGCGGGGGAGGGAGGTGAAACCGGTGAACAAAGCTCGGCTTCTCACGCTTCTGATGATCGCGATGCTCGTGGCGATGATCGTCGCCCGCGTGCACCCGATCGGTCTGAGCGACGGGGGATACTGGTAGGCGCAGTCTTGACGGGGCCGAGCCGTAGCTGAGGCCGGTCCCCGGGAGCTCTGCGGCTTCTCAGCGACCTCTCTTCGTTAGGCCTTACGGCGGCTGGACGAACACGTCTTCGCCCGCGCCGGCGCGGTGAAGACCCGTGCGTGGGCGCACGCCACGAGCGGGCTCGCCGGGCGGTCCAACGTCATGCGCGTCGCCCGTCGCAGCGGTGGACGGCGTGTGCTGGCCGAGCTCGGTGTCGTCGGTCGCCGCGAGGCGACGCGAGACGGCGCGCGCCGGTTCCGAGCTGCGCTCGAGGAGCCTGGGACGACGTACATCAAGCTCGGCGAGCTCCTGGCGTCCCGCCCCGACCTGGACGTCTACATCGAGGAGCTCGGCCGGCTCGTCGACGAGGTGCCGCCGGCGCCGTTCGTCGACATCGAGCGGGTGATCGAGGAGGAGATCGGCACCGACGCGTTCGTCGAGATCGACCCCCTCCCGCTCGCCACCGCCTCGATCGCGCAGACGCACCGCGCACTGCTCCGGACCGGGGCGCGACGTGGTGGTCTCGCGCATCGCTCGCACCCCCGGCGAGCTGTAAGCTAGGACCGGCGTTACTTCAAAAGGGAAAGTGACAGGAGGAGTCGCAATGGCGCTAGCGCTGGGTGAGACCGCGCCCGATTTCGAGGCGGAGACGACAGAAGGCACGATCCGCTTCCACGACTGGATCGGCGATTCGTGGGCCGTCCTGTTCTCGCATCCGAAGGACTTCACGCCGGTGTGCACGACCGAGCTCGGCTACATGGCGAGCATCAAGCCGGAGTTCGACGAGCGCGGGGTCAAGATCATCGGCCTGTCGGTCGACCCGCTCGACCGCCATGCGGACTGGGCGAAGGACATCGCCGAGACGCAGGGACATGCTCCGAACTACCCGATCATCAGCGACGCCGACTACAACGTCTCGAAGCTGTACGGGATGCTGCCGGCGAGCGTGTCGGGCGACCCGACCGAGCGGACGCCGGCCGACAACCAGACCGTGCGCAACGTGTTCGTCATCGGCCCGGACAAGAAGGTGAAGCTCGTCCTCGTCTATCCGATGACGACGGGCCGGAACTTCGACGAGGTGCTGCGCGTGATCGACTCGCTGCAGCTGACGGCGAAGCACAAGGTGTCGACGCCGGCGCAGTGGCGGAACGGCGACGACGTGATCATCGCCGGCTCGGTGTCGAACGACGAGGCGAAGGAGATCTTCGGCGAGTGGAAGGAGCCGAAGCCCTACATCCGGATCGTCCCGCAGCCGCAGGAGGCCTGATCTAGCGCGTCGTGTCGAAGGGGACGATCGCCGCGGAGCTCGCGCACGTCGTGTCGAGCCGCTGGAGATCGTCCCCCTCGATGAACCGCGTCGCGATGAACTGCGCGCACTGCCAGCTCAGCTGGCCGTGACCCGAGAACGGGAAGATGACCACTCGGCTGTTCGGAAGGTCGTGCTTCGCGCCGGCGACCGCCGACGGGGGGTCGGCCGGGTCCTCGTCGCCCTGGAGGAACATGATCGGCACCGAGGAGTGGAGCGGCTCGCCGACCGCCGCCGGCACGTAGCCGTGGAGCATCCCCTTGCACATCGCCGCCGTGTCGGCGATCTGCATGGTCGCGAGCGCGTTCATGAACGTTCCCGCTGCGAGCCGCCCGGACACGGCGGTGCGGCGCTCGGCCCACGGCTCGCTGCACTGTATGACGAGCATGTAGGCGAGCTGCGCCGTGTTCGACGCCGGGAGGTACGGCTTGACGATCGCCGCCGCCTGCACCGCCTTGCCGGTTGCGA
>Ga0335069_10016246_pt1 | contig 10393 bp, 10 predicted proteins | sample Lox_Sample_11_FD_206714 | JGI IMG/M metagenome (GOLD analysis project Ga0335069, IMG submission 206714) | Soil microbial communities from Loxahatchee National Wildlife Refuge, Florida, United States - Lox_Sample_1.1 | ecosystem: Environmental > Terrestrial > Soil > Wetlands | place: USA...
GAAGTCGGCCTACCAGGCGAAGTTCGGAAGGCCGTTCGGCGTCCCGACGACCTGGGACGACTACAGCCAGGTCGCGCAATTCATTACCGACCAACTGGCGCCGAACATTTATGGCGCCGGCCATTTCCGCAAGTTCGGGAGCCCCGGCAACCAGTTTAGCTTCCTGCAGCAGTTCCGGGCGAACGGCGGCAAGTTCTTCGACGCGGACATGAAGGCGCAGCTCGCCGGCGCCGCAGGTGAGACGACGCTCGCCCAGATGATCGCCCAGAACAAGGCGTCAATCCCGGGCAACAACGACCTCGACGCCGTCGCATTGTGGGCTGCCTGGCTGCAGGGAAAGGTTGCAATGATCTTTTCTTGGCCTCCCACGGGTCGCATGTCGGCCAACTACGCGCAGCGCGACAAGGCGATCAATTTCATTCCCGCTTCGACAATCGCAGACAAGGTCGGCTACGCTGTCGTGCCCGGAAGCAACGGCGAGATGGCGTCCGGTTACGTGCGCGCGCTCGCCGCGGGCTCCAACAACGAGGAGGCGGCGTACTTCTTCATGCAGTGGGTGACGGCGCCGCCACTGTCGCTCGTGCGCACTATGCTTCCCTATACGCTGCGCGATCCCTATCGTCTTTCGACCTACAAGTCGGAGGAATATCGGGCGCTGTGGCCGTCCGCCAAGGACTACCTCATCAACTTGTCTGACTGCGCAAATTCGGGCGTCGTCGACATGATCATGCCGGGTTGGCAGGACTACGCCTTGACCATCGACCGCATGTGCACCGCGGTTTGGGGCGGGCAGGACACGAAGTCCGCGCTGGCGAAAGCGGCCGCCGAATGGGATCAAACCACGCAGCGGCTCGGCGTTCCGGCGCAGAAGGCGGCCTACCAGGAGTTCCTCAAGGTTCCGGGCAGCTACGCCGACCATACGATCGAGAAGCTCGGGCAGGCGGTGCACATCACCTGAAAGAAACGAAGGAGGAACCTCGCTCGCCAGAGCATGAGCGCGAGCGAGGACCTCCTCTCTTATCCGCCCAACTCGCTTGCAGGCGCCGGCGCGCCGGAACTTTCATGGGTCAAGCCGCAACTGTCAGCCGGTCGCGCTCCGCCTCCGCCATCCGCGGAAGCGGTGCTTCGACCTGGGCCGACCGCCATTTCAAATGGCTAATGGTCGCCCCGGCGGCGCTTCTGATCCTCGCCTTCTCGATCTACCCCATGCTGTTTTCGCTGTGGGTCGTCTTCGTCAATTACGACTTCCAGATTCCCGGCCATGACTTCGTCGGGCTCCAGAACTTCGCGCAAGTCGTCAACGACCCGCTCGCCTGGTCGTCGCTCGGCCTCACCATCGCCCTTTCGGTCACCGTGGTCGCAATCGAATTCGCGCTTGGCCTTGCGCTTGCGCTCGCGATGGTGAGGACCTTTCGGGGCCGGGGGGTCGTCATGTCGATCCTCATCATCCCACTCTTCATCAGCCCAGTGATCGTCGGCCAGTCCTGGGCGCTGTTCCTGCAAAGGCCGTTCGGCCCTGCCGACTACCTCCTGTCACAATTGCTGAGCCGGCCGGTCGCGATCAGCTGGGTCGGCGAAACGCCCTGGGTCTTTATCGCCATCGTCCTCGCCGACGTCTGGCAGTGGACCCCGTTCATGTTCGTTATCCCGCTCGCCGGCCTCGCGGCCATACCGCCGCATCTCTATGAGGCGGCGGAGCTCGACGGGGTCGGCGCTCTTCAGACGTTTCGCTACGTGACTGCGCCACAGTTGGCGCCGGTGATGCTGCTCGCCGTCACGCTCCGCCTCTTAGACGCCGTCAAACTGTTCGACGTCATCTTCATGCTGACCGGCGGCGGCCCCGGCACAGCGACCTACACGACCTCCTTCTATCTCTACCAGATCGGATTCCAGCAGTTCCATCTTTCGATGGCGACCGCGGGGAGCTGGCTCTTTCTCATTCTGCTCTCGGTCGTAATCATGGCGCTCGTGCGCCGCCTCTTGAAGGCGGAGTCGGCGTGATGGTCCGCAACCGCGGAGCGACTTTGGCGCGCTGGCTGACCATCGGCTTCTTCATCGTGTTCATCCTCGTGCCGCTCTACTGGGTCGTCATCACCTCGATCAAGCCAACCAGCGACTATCTGACGACGCCGCCGGTATGGTTCCCGGCGAAGCCGACCATCGTGCATTACACCGCGGCGCTTTTCTCTTATCGGGGGCTCCAAGGGCTCATCAACAGCATCGTCATCGCCTCGTCCGCGACCGTTCTCTCCACCGTCCTGGGCACGATGATGGCCTATAGCCTCGCGCGGTTCCGCACCGGAGGCAACCATCTCGCCTTATGGGTCATCTCGCAGCGCTTCCTGCCTCCGGTCGCGGTGATCCTGCCGATCTTCCTCTTATTCCGGAGCTGGGGCCTCTACGATACGCGCATCGGAATGATCCTCGCCTATGCATTCATGACGCTGCCGTTGTCGGTCTGGATGATGTACGCCTATTTCCGCCAGCTGCCGAAGTCGCTCGAAGAGGCGGCGCTGGTCGACGGCCTCAGCCGCTGGCAGGCGTTCTGGATGGTCGCGACGCCCATCGCGGCGCCGGGCGTCGCCGCGGCGGCGGTCTTCGTGTTCATTGCGGTGTGGACCGAGTTCTTCTTCGCGCTCATCCTGACCAGCCGCTACGCTTTCACCCTGCCGACGATCTTCCGCGCCTTCCTCGGATTTCAGGGCGCACAATATGGCGAAGCGTGCGCGCTTGCGACCGTGTCGCTTGCGCCGTCGATCGTATTGGGAATGCTCGTGCAGCGGCATCTGGTGCGCGGGCTGACGCTCGGCGCGTTGCGGGGATAGGAGAATGGCGAGCGTCCGCATCGGCGGCTTGCATAAGAGCTACGGTCCTGTCCATGCGGTCCGCGGCGTCGATCTCGACATCCCGGACGGCGAGTTCACCGTCCTCGTCGGTCCCTCCGGCTGCGGCAAGAGCACGCTTCTGCGCACCATCGCGGGTCTCGAGGACGCCGATTCCGGTGAGATCGCGATTGGCGGCGATGTCGTCAACGACATGCGCCCGCGCGACCGCGACGTCGCGATGGTGTTTCAGGACTACGCGCTCTATCCGCACATGACCGTCTATGGGAACATTTCGCTGAGCCTCAGAGCCCGCAAGATGCCCAAGGCGGAAATCGACGAGCGGGTCAAGCGAGCGACGGCGATGCTCGGCGTCGATTCGCTGCTCGACCGGTATCCGCGTCAACTCTCCGGCGGTCAGCGCCAGCGGGTCGCCATCGGACGCGCCATCGTGCGCAACCCGCGCGTGTTTCTATTCGACGAGCCCCTGTCCAACCTCGACGCCCAGCTGCGCGACGAGATGCGCGGAGAGATCAAGCGTCTCCACCAGGAGATCTCGACCACCATGATCTATGTCACGCACGACCAGGTCGAGGCGATGACGCTCGCCGACCGGATCGTGCTTTTGCGCGACGGCGTAATCGAGCAGGAAGGCGCGCCGCTCGACCTTTTCGAGCAGCCCGCCTCGCTCTTCGTCGCCGGGTTCCTTGGATCGCCGCGCATGAACTTCATTCGCGGCAGATTCGAGCGGACGGGGGAGGCAGCGCTCATCGCGCTCGATGACGGGGGACCGAAGCTCATGCTGCCGCCCGACCGGACGCCGGACGCAACGAGCGGCGCCGAGGTCATTCTTGGTTTCCGGCCTGAGCATGCGCACCGGGCCGTCAATGGAACGGCCGCGGAGGGCCACGCGCGCGTCGCATCGACCATCGAGCTCGTCCAGCCGACGGGCTCTCGCAGTTACGCGACCTTCCGGCTCGGCGGGCAGCCGATTGTGGCCGAGCTTCGCGCGCATGATGCGAGCCGGACGGGCGAGCCGATCGAGCTCGACATCAACCTCAGAAGCGCGGTCCTGTTCGACCCCGCGACGGGCAAGGCGCTCAGAGGAGCGCGCCGATGACCTCAGGCCCATCGCGCCCGGTCAAGTTGTGCGGCACGGAAGCAATGGATGCTCCGAGCCGGCGGCTCTCAGCCGGGAAGCTGAGCGTGGAATTGGAAAACGGCCAGCTGCGCTACGTTTCCCTCGCGGGGATCGAGGCGCTGCGGGCGATCGCCTTTCTTGTTCGCGATGAGAACTGGGGCACCTACGCGCCAAGCATCGAAGGTCTCGACATCAGGGAAACTGGCGACAGCTTCACCGTGAGCTATCGCGCCGTCTGCGCCGACGCCCGCCAGCGGCTTTCCTATGAGGCGCGCATCACCGGATCGAGCGAGGGCTCGCTCGCGTTCGACGCTGTCATGACGCCCGAGAGCGATTTCGTGACCAACCGCGCAGGCTTCATCGTCCTGCATCCCGCCGGCCTCGCCGGGCGGAAACTCAAGGTGACGCACACCGACGGAAGCGAGGACGAAACGCGGTTCCCGGAGCTAATCAGCCCCTCTCAGCCGGTCTTCAATATTCGCGCGCTCACGCACGAGGCGACGCCAGGGTTGTGGGCGACATGCCGCATGGAGGGCGACGCGTTCGAAATGGAGGACCAGCGAAACTGGACCGACGCGTCGTACAAAACCTATGTCAGGCCTCTTAGTCTGCCGTGGGGATACACGCTCGCAAACGGCAGCCTGCATGAGCAGTCAGTTCGTCTGTCGTTCACGGGCGCGGTCGAGCAAAGCCACCGAGAGTCTCCGGGGCAGGCGATGATCCGCCTCGGCGCGGAGCTCGGCAAGACCATGCCCGAGATTTGCGTCGCGCTGCCCGCGAGTGGGGCGAAGGCCACCCTGTCGGCGATCGATTCGCTGCGAGCGCTCAGGCCCGCCTTTCTCGTGTGCGAGGTGGACACCCGCGACGGCCGTGGACTTGATGAGTTTGACGTATACGCAAAGGCCGCCGAAGCGGCTTCGGCGAACGTCGTCCTGGAGGTCGTCGTCCCGGACGAGAGAGACGCGGCGGCGTCGCTTGCGCCGGTCGCCGAAGCTGCGGCCCGCGCTGGCCTTAAGCCCGAAGCTGTCATCGTCTCGAGCGCCGCCGATTTGAAATCCTGGCAGCCGGGCGCGGCGCGACCCGAAAAGCCGGCGGTCGAGGAGATTGCCAAGGCGGCGCGCGGTGCGTTTCCGGCCGCCAGGGTCGGCGGCGGCATGCTCTCCACCTTCACCGAACTCAACCGCAAACGGCCCAAGCCCGAGCTCAGCGATTTCATCACTCACACAACGTGCTCGATCGTTCACGCCGCCGACGACCGTTCCGTGATGGAGACGCTCGAGACGCTGCCCGCCATCATCGCCTCGACGAAGGCGATGATCGGCGACAAGTCGTACCGCATCGGGCCGAGCGCCATCGCGGCGCGCAGCAACCCTTACGGCAAGGGCCTTGCCGACAACCCCGGCGCCGAACGCGTCTGCCTGACCGACAAGGACCCGCGCCAGCGCGGGCTGTTCAACGCCGCCTGGACGCTCGGCTATGCCGCCGCCTGCGCCTATGGGGGCGTGGAGGCCGTGGCGCTCGGCGCAACCACCGGCCCGCTGGGCTTCATCCATCGCCGAGGCGACGGCGCCGCGCCGTACTTCGACGCGATCGACGCCCCGGCCCTTTACCCCGCGTTCCACGTCATGGCCGGGCTCTCCCGGGGGCGGCGGCGGCGCCTGATCGAGGCGAGCGTATCCGAACCGCGTCGATTCACGGCCCTCGCGTGGCTCCAAGACGAGCGTGTCGTCCTATGGCTCGCCAATCTCACCGCCGAATCGCTTAATCTCCGGATTGATGGCCTCGGCGGCGAGGGGCGTCAGCTGACGGTCATCGACGCAGCGTCGTTTGAGACGGCTACGACAATGCTCCACGCGCTCGACTCGCTGAGAAGGCCGTTGGACAGGCCGGAGCTGACGCTCGGCGCCTACGCGGTCGCTCGCGTCGACTAGCCGCAGCAAAACACGGGTCCGGTCAAGGACCCAAAGGAGGAAGCATGGCGGCGCAAGGGCTCAAGGAGCTGGCTCGAACGAAAACCCCCAAGTTCGGGCATTTTATCGTCGAATTCGCAACGCCAGGGATCGGCCACATTCTCAAATCAGCCGGATGCGACTTCGTGCTCTTCGATCTCGAACATTCGGGTTTCGGCTTCGAGACGGTGAAAAGCGCGATCCGCTATTTCGAGGCGGCCGACCTGCCGGTCATCGTCCGCACGCCCTCGAAGGAATATCACCACATCGCCCGCGCCATGGACATGGGCGCCGAGGGCCTCATGCTGCCCATGGTCGGCAACGCCGCCGAAGCGCGCCACATCATCAATTCCATGAAATATACTCCCGAAGGCGGGCGCGGCGTCGCGCTCCAAGTGTCGCATGACCGCTATCGGCCGGGCCCCGTCGTCGACAAGTTCGTCGCCGCCAACCGGCGCAGCACGTTCTTCTGCCAGATCGAGACGGCGGAAGGAGTCGAGAACGCCGACGCCATCGCCGCCCTGCCCGGCGTCGATTGTTTGTGGGTCGGGCACTTCGATCTCTCGGTGTCCCTCGGCGTGCCGGGCGAGTTCAACTCGAAGACCTTCACCGAGGCGATCGCGCGCGTCTGCGCTGCGGCGGCCAAGAGCGGCAAGTCGCTCGGGCGCCTCGTCCCGACCGTGCAGACGGGCGTGGACCTCTACGCTCAGGGCTTCGACTTTATCTGCTACTCGGGCGACGTCTGGGTTCTACACGACGCGCTGGCCGACGCGATCGGCAAATTGCGGGAGGGTTGCGCGGCGGCCGGCAAGCACAAGAAGGCTGGAGTCCGCCCATGACCGCGCCGTTTCGCGTCGCCCTCTCGGGAGACTTCCGCAAGCCCGACGGCTCGCCGACTTATCCGGACTTCGACCTCGAGCCGCTGCGCTCTGCGCCGAACGTCGAGTTCGCGTATCTCGAGTCGCGCAATCCGGTCGAAGCCGAGCAGCTTGCGGGATTCGACGCGCTGATCCTTCTTGCCCATCGATTCACGAAAGACAGCATCCCTGCCAACGGCCGCCTCACCGTCGTTGCACGTTTCGGCGTCGGCTACGACACCGTCGACGTCGAGGCCTGCACGAAGGCGGGCGTCGCGCTCGTCATTACGCCGGACGGCGTGCGCCGGCCGGTCGCCGTCTCGATCATCACATTCATGCTGGCGCTCACCGGCAAGCTCATGATCAAGGACCGGCTCACGCGCGAGGGCGCGGCCGGCTTCGCCCGCCGCGGCGACCATATGGGCGTCGGCCTCGTGGGGCGCACCCTTGGCTCGGTTGGAATCGGCAACATCGGAGCCGAGCTTTTCCGCCTGATCAAGCCGTTCGAGATGAACCTGATCGCGCACGACCCGTACGCGGACCCGAAGCTGGCGGACGAACTCGGGGTGAAGCTCGTCAGCCTCGAACAGGTCTTTCGGCTCTCCGACATCGTGAGCGTGAGTTGCCCGCTCACCCCCGAAACGCGCCATCTCGTGAACGCCGAACGCCTCGCCCTCATGAAGCCGACGGCCTATCTCATCAACACCGCACGCGGTCCCATCGTCGACCAGAACGCGCTGACGACGGTCTTGCAGGAGCGTGGGATCGCCGGCGCCGGGCTCGACGTGCTCGAGAAGGAACCGCCGGACGCCGACGATCCGATCCTGAAGCTCGACAACGTCATTTTCGCCCCGCACGCGCTGTGCTGGACGGACCAGTGCTTCGCCGGCAACGGCGCCGCCGACGTCCGCGCCGTCCTTGACGTCCAGCACGGCCGCGAGCCGCGAGTCGTCGTCAATCGGGCCGTGCTGGAGCAGCCGTCGTGGAGGCGGCGCTTGGCCGAATTCCGGATGCGCTTCGGGGAATATGCCGGATGACTCGCCAAGCGGCGGCTTAAGCGCCGAGTGCTTCCTCCGCTTGCCGCTCGAACACCGTGCGCCCATCCGGATCGACCAGCCGAAGCCGTGTCGCTCCTTCCGGAAGCGCAACGTCCGCCGCCATTCCGACCGCCGTCGACGCATCGATGGCCCAAACGCTCCTCTCGTCCCGGACGGAGGCATAACTGCCCCCGTCAGTCGATAGGAACTGCAGCCGGAACTGGCGCGGCTTTTCGGCGAGAAGGCAGACGATCTCGGCGATCTCTTTCCTCTCCTCGGCGGTCAGGCGAACCGCGGCCCGCCCCGTTCCAGCCACAGCGGCGCCCGAACGGCCGACCCCTTCTCTCTTCAGAACCCGGATCGGCGCATCCTGCGAGGCTGCCCGCTTCGAAAGATCACACATACGACGTCCCCATTCATTTCGTTCGCACCGAAAGCGGCCTTCGCCGCTCGCCCCCGCAGCCCTCTAAACCTTAACCGAGATCGGTAAAGTTGATGTAAAGGCCTCGACGCTGAACGTCCGCTGAACGCTTTTGTCCAACAAACATCACATAGCAGGCTCCCGGGCGTTGTGTCGTGACCCGCATCACAGACGGCGCAATCGACTCGGCGAGCAACGCCGCGCAAGAAAAGGCGGCGGCTGGGTCGCCGCTCGCTCGCCATAACAATTCTGGCCGTGGCTAGTCTAAAATTAGAACCGCAGGCGGCCCATCATCGCGTGCACGAGCCAGAACCAGCCGAGCGCGAACGGGACAATGGCGCTGAGCGCCCAGACTTCGACCAGGCTCCGTTCGGCGGCGAGATCGACGATGAAGGGCGGCCCCAGCCTGAACGCCATCGGATCCGCGAACGGCGCTGAGTCGCCCGGATGGCCGCCCGGATCGCGCACCCATTCCTCGCTTCCGGCGCGAGCGCCCAGATTCGCGCGCGGCGCCTTGGCCGGAAGGGAGATCGTTATCGACTTTTTGCTCACGCGGCTTTCCTTGTCCTCACGCTGAGAATCTCCTTGGCCAGCGCTTCGATCTCGCGCGCGGCCTCGCCCGCCGGCGCGGCTTCGAGCACCGAGAGGCCCCGCGTCGCGCTCTCGGCGTAGACGACGCGCTGATTAAGCGCCGCGGCGAGCACGGGCACGTCTTCAAATTGCGCGAGCGCTTCCGCCGCGTCTCGGCCGATCGCGGTGCGGGCGATGCGGCGGTTGACGACGAAGGCGGCGTTGAGGCTTTCCTTCATCACCTGCGCCTCGCGGATAAGCGCGACCGTGTCCGCCGCCGCCCAAACGTCGTAAGGAGAGGGTTGAACCGGTATCAGCACCATGTCGCTGGCGAGGATCGCCGAGCGGCCGAGGTCGTTGACGCGCGGCGCGCCGTCGATGACGACGAAATCATAGTCCTTGGCGAGCCGCGGGAGGTCGCGATGCAGCGTCGGCTTCGCCATGCCGACGATCGCGAAGGGCGGCTCGCTCTGGCGGGTGCTCGACCAGGCCATCGCGCTGCCCTGCGGATCGGCGTCGACCAAAAGGACTCGCTCGCCGGCCATGGCAAAGCTTGCCGCGAGGTTGATCGTGACCGTCGTCTTGCCGACCCCGCCTTTCTGATTGAGAACCCCGACGATCATCGGGAACCTTCCCTTCTCCGGTGCAAGAACGTCGAATCGCGGCGGCGCCGACTCTCACCGCGGTGTCTCACACAAAGAGAAGCGGCGGACAAGCGCAGGCGTCTTCTTGAGTCACCCCCAAAGCTTGCCGGTATCGAGCCAGCGCACGCGGCCGCCGCTCTTCCGCACCTCCTCCATCATGTGCTTGGTCCCGCCGGGTCCGTCGCCGCCTTGACCGTTCCACAGGCAGACGAAGTCGACCTTGTGCGGACCGAACCGCAAGGCGGCCTTCAGCATCCAGAGGTTGTTGCGCTCGTAAGGGTCCTCGCCCGGGAGGACCGGCCCCAGTTCAGCCGGCGCGACATGCAGCGGGGCGCGCGCCTTGGCCGCGAAGAACCGCGCGCGCCAATCCTTGTCGGCGAAATCGACCGACTCAGCCAAGAACTTCGGCTCCTCGAAGGGGATGTAGATCTCGAGGCGCGCCGCGCGCGCAAGCGCCGCCTCGGCGAACAGGAGGTCGCCCCCGCAGGCGCCGCCGCAGATGCAAAGATCGCCATCGCCGAGATCGATGTCGGCGAGCGCGGAAGCGATCGCCTCAGCCGCGATCCCTTCCTTGTCGGGCGGAAAGCGCGGGCTCTCGCGCCCCGGCGCGTCGATCATATGGCCGCTGAACAGCGCGACTTTGCTGGGGGCGGCTACGTTCGGATCGGCCATCGGCGAGACCCCCGTTGTGGTTACGTCACGAGGTCGCGAGGTCGAACGCCGCCGGCAAGTGCTCGGGCTTCACCTGCCTCGCCGCGGCCTTCCGGCCGAGCTCCGCGAGATCCTGCATGTGGGACGGATCGTCCATCTTGCGGATTTGCGCGAGCTGGTCGGCGGAAAGATCGACCCCAAGCTCCTGCTTCAGCCAATTTGGCTCCAAGAGGACGTTGTAGCGCGCGTAGGTCGCAAGCTGGGGTCCGCTCTGGCGGTCGAGCTTCATGTCGCCGACGGC
>Ga0335069_10016247_pt1 | contig 10393 bp, 12 predicted proteins | sample Lox_Sample_11_FD_206714 | JGI IMG/M metagenome (GOLD analysis project Ga0335069, IMG submission 206714) | Soil microbial communities from Loxahatchee National Wildlife Refuge, Florida, United States - Lox_Sample_1.1 | ecosystem: Environmental > Terrestrial > Soil > Wetlands | place: USA...
GGGGGTTGAGCCCTTTCTCATCGCATCGTCACTGGTGGCAGTTGTCGCCCAGAGGCTCGTGAGGACCATATGTCCCCTTTGTAAGGAGTCCTATACGGCCACTGAAGAGGAAAGGCGCTATTTTTCGGTCCCCGTCTCCCGCACCTCTTCTTTCACCCTCTACCGGGGCAGGGGGTGTGACCGATGCAGGGGAAGCGGGTACCTGGGGAGGACTGGGATATTTGAGGTATTGCCCATGACCAATGAGATGAGGCAGATGATAGCCGCAAAGAAGGATTCACAGGTGATAAAAGACCAGGCTGTCTCGGCAGGCATGAGAACCCTCTATGCGGACGGACTGAACAAGGCGGTGAAAGGGGACACGACGCTCCAGGAGGTGTTGAGGGTCACACAGAAAGACTATATTGAAGGATGAGAAATGCCGATTTTTAAATACAGGGGCTACAGGACAGACGGCACTGATGTAGATGGCACCATTGAGGCTTCAGGGCTTAATGATGCCATGGTCAGGGTCAGGGAAGAGGGTATCTTCCCGAGCGAAGTGGTAGAGTCCGGTGGTACAAAGAAGGGAATATTTCACAGGCCGGATCAATCGTTTCTTCCCCATATGACGCGTCAGCTTTCCCTCCTCCTTTCCTCAGGGGTCCCTCTCATGGAGGCACTCCAGTCCCTTTCCGCTGAACACAAGGGCGTGAACAGGGAGATGCTCATCGCCATTAAGGAAAAGGTTTCCGGCGGTGTAACCCTTTACAAGGCACTGGAGGACTTTCCCCATATTTTTCCGGATTTTTTCACCAGCATGGTTCATTCCGGCGAGCAGAGTGGAACCCTTGATAAGGTCCTCCTGAGACTTGCGGACTTTCTCGAGAGCCAGAATACCATAAAGGCAAAGGTGCGGGCTTCCCTGATCTACCCTATCCTTATGATGGCGGTAAGCATTGTGGTACTTTCCTTTCTGTTTACCTTTGTGATACCCAAGATAGTAAAAATCTTCAAAGACACAAAGGCCGCATTGCCCTTCATTACCGTCGTCCTCATATTTGTGAGCAATATCTTTATCAAATATTGGTGGATTATGGTCGCTGGAGCAGTCGCCGGCACGCTCTACGTGAAGCGTTTTATCGCAGGGCATGGACTGCTTGTAGACAGGCTGATCCTCAGATTGCCCGGGAATATTCTGCAGAGTCTCTGTTATTCCCGGTTCGCAAGGACCCTGGGGTTTCTCCTTGAAGGCGGACTCCCCATGCTGAGAGCACTGAGCCTCGCAGCCAAATCCATGGGAAACAGGGAGCTGGAAGCATCGGTGCGGGATGCGGAGAGGAGGGTGGCTGAAGGGCAGAGCCTTTCTTCAACCCTTGAAGGGTTTCCCCCGGTGTTTGTGCAGCTCATCGCCACAGGGGAGAAGAGCGGAAGACTTCCCGAAACACTGAAGAGGGCGGCTGACTCCTATGAGGAGGAGTTCAACAGGAAGGTGAACAAGGCGGTGTCCCTTTTTGAACCTGCCATGATTCTGGTGATGGGACTCGTGGTGCTCTTCATCGTGCTCGCAGTTCTGCTGCCCATGTTTCAGCTTAATCAGCTCATTAAATAAACGCGGAGGCGGATTCAATGCAAAAGGTAAGATATAACTCTCAAGACGCAAAACTAAGGGATTTGGGAATTTCAGATCCCTGCAGGGAGGAAGGGTTCACTCTCCTTGAGATCATAGTCGTGGTCTTTATCCTCAGTCTTCTCGCTGCCATTGTTGCGCCCAGGATTATCGGGAGGACCGATGACGCGCGCATTGAGGCAACAAAGGTTCAGATAAAGAACTTCGAGACCGCCCTCAAGCTCTTTAAGATGGACAATGGCTTCTATCCTGATACCCAACAGGGCCTGGAAGCCCTTGTAGAAAAGCCGGCATCCGGCACGATACCAAAAAACTATAAAGAGGGGGGCTATCTTGAACAGAAGAAGATACCGCTTGACCCATGGGGCAATCCTTACGTGTACGTATCTCCCGGGCTCAACGGGGACTATGATATCCTGAGCTATGGTGCTGATGGCAAGGAAGGGGGAGAGGGCAAGAATGCGGATATTAAGAGCTGGGATATGAAATGAAACCAGAATCAAGAAAACCACATGCCAGATGCGGGCCTAAGAGATTTCAGCCTTTTATCTCGTGATCGGTTGAGAGGACATTTCGGTAAGAGGGGTGGGTTTACCCTCCTGGAACTCATGATGGTCGTTTTCATCATTTCCATTGTGCTTGCACTCTCCCTTCCCACCTTCACCGGTATGGGTGACAATAAACTATTGTCGGATGCGAAAAGGATTGCCTCCATCCTGAGATACCTCAATGACAGCGCGGTCTCCACAAAAGAAAGTCTCACGCTCAGGGTGGACTTTAAGGACAAAGTCATAGGGTACAACGGCCCTGAAGGAGAAAAATCCGAGCGAATCGATTCCCTGTCAGGGGTGGAATTGCAATCCAGGGGGATGGTCACAGAAGGTGAGCTTCTTGTCTTTTTCAGCCCCCTGGGCGCACGGGAAAACATTACCATGCATCTTGGGGACGAAGGTTCTACTATAGCCATTGCGCTGAACAGTATGAACGGAAGGGTGAAGATAATTCAAAATGAAAAATGAGAACGTCATTCTCAATCCAGGGATAAGAGGTTGTTTCGGGTGAGGGTGGAAGAACCAGGAAATGCTAAAATTCGTACCGCGCATTGTGCACACACACACGCCGGGGCAGGTTTCACCCTCCTTGAGGTGATGATAAGCCTGGCCATTGTGGGGGGGCTTCTCATTACTCTCCTGTACACGCTTAACTATAACCTGGGTATTGCGGAAAGGCATAGGGTCATCACCATCTCCACCCATCTCGCCAAGGAGAAAATGTACGAAATGGAGAGGAAACCGGTAGGGGGGAAGGGGCAGTTTCCCGAACCATACGCCAGTTTTTCCTATGAAACAAATGTCAAGGATTCCCTTTTCCCCGGCATGTCAGAGATTACAGTGGTAGTGAAGAATGCACAGGAAGAGTTCAACCTCAGTGAACTCGTGAAAAAGGCAAAATGAAGAGTCCGCAATTGGGGGGTGCGGGCGCCTTTCGCATGGGGCTCTCAACTGCACGTTGCGGTGATCAAGGGTTCACCCTCCTGGAGGTCCTCGTTGCTCTTGGAATATCCGCTATTATTATGACCGCCCTCTACAGTGCATTTTTTTTGTCGCGCAAGGCCGTGGATGCGGTGGACGATTCCCTTCTGAGGCTTCAGGAATCCCGTGCCCTGCTGGACATCATTAAACGGGAAATGGAGTCCGCATTGTATGAGAGTGTGAAACCCTATACATTGTTCAAACTGGAGGACCGGGATTACTATGGAAAGCAAGCATCCCGGGTATCCTTCACCTCTTTCTCACCCTTGATTCCGGGACTCGCAAAGATAGGCTACTCAGTGGAAGAGGGTGATGGAAAACTGGTACTCAAGAAGAGCATCGGCTCAGCATTCGCTAAAACGGGCGAGCCGAAGAGTATCGAGCTCATGGAAGATGTGGAGTCGTTCACCGTGGAAGCGCGATACGGTGACAAGTGGGTGAAGACCTGGGACAGTGCTGAATCCAACAGCATGCCCGAAGAGATAAGGGTCTCTGTAAAGGTATACACGAAGAAGGGAGAGACTCCCTTTATGGTATATGATGTCGCGAGACCAAGATACGGAAAACCGTTGTGAGCCCGGACTCTGGAATGAAACGTTCTGAATATTCCGGAATTCTCAATCTTAAGTGTTGTTTTTTCAATTCCGAAGGCATGGTGCTGGTTCTCACACTCATGATACTCACCCTCATCACCGCCATGGTGGTGGAATTTGCCTACGGGGTATATACCTCCACTTCAGCACTCTATAATTGGAGGGACTCACAAAGGCTTTCCTTTGTTGCGAAATCTGGTGTCGTAATGGCGGTAAACACCATTTCCGGTGCGCCACAGTCTGAACTCTACAAGTATCTTGGCAGGGAAATCCCGGTGCCCAATATACCAGAGGGATTCAACGGGAGTTTTATCATCAAGGCTGAAGACGAAAATGGGAGGTTGAATTTAAATTCAATAAATAGAACGTGGGGAGATAGATCTGTGAGGGTATACGATTCCTTTAAGAGACTACTCAGAAATCTTGATCTCGAAGAAACCATTGCAGACAGGGTTGCTGACTGGATAGACGCTGACAGTGAACCCAGGCTTAGAGACTCGGAAGAAGGAGCCAAGAATGCATTTATGGATAGCGTGGACGAATTACTGTTGATAAAAGGGATCGATCAGACGACTTATGAAAAACTATTGCCCTATGTGACAGTTTACGGTTTTGATGCAACGGATTCTCCTCTCGTAAATATCAATACCGCCTCGATACCTGTTATAATGTCCCTTGATGAAAGAATAACAAAAGCGATGGCGGAAGCTCTTGTGAATCAAAGGGTCCTTGAACCTTTCACTATGCCTGGCGAACTTCAAAAGGTCGGATTTAGCAGTACCCTGATATCATCAATCAGTGATAGGATTACCGCAACGCTTCCCCAAAATGTTCGCATAACATCCGTGGCGGAAGAAAATAAAATAAAAAGGATAATTGAGAGCACAGTGAGTATCAACAGGGGAAATCAGGGGACAATACGGTACTGGCGGGAGATGTGATTTGTTGAATTCGGAATTGGGCAGGGTGAAAAAGAGCGCACAATGAAGACCCTAGGGTTCATCGACCTTACCTCAAGGCAGTCCGGGGAAATATATGTGTTCAGAGGGCGTACCGGGGGATACGATCTCGAAAAAACAGTGCACTATACCGGAGAGGGTTCATCGCAGTCCCCTGATCTCACCGGTGTAGGTGAATTTTATCTCAGCATTCCCCTGGAGATGCTGAACTTCAGGATGATGAAGCTTCCCTTTTCCGAAAAGGAAAAGCTTATAAAGGTAATCCCCTTTGAGCTCGAGAGCCTGCTGATGGACAGCGCGGACCATGTGGTCTTCGATGCCATGGTAATGGGTGGCGGGGAGAATGGCTTTGATGTGCTCGTCGCATATGTCGAGAAGGGAATGCTTCGAGAGATTCTGACACAGCTATCCTTACTCAGCATAGACCCTCAGGTGGTCACTTCCCTCGAGCTCCAGGCCATTGCAAAGAACGGGACCGGGGATGTTGCCCTGCGGCTCGTGGATCCTTCCCCATTGGACCGCGATGCCCGGATCTCGGCAGCCAGGAGCGAGCTGTCACGTCATACCATTAATCTCAGGACCGGACCCTTTGCGTACACGAGGGACAGGGAAAGGGTGGAAAAAAAGCTGAAGGTGACATTCGTCCTTCTCCTGGTGCTGGCGCTGGCGATCAATGCGTATCTCATTTTCGGAATCGTCTCAGCGAAGACCGAGACATCTTCCCTGAAGAAAGATATGAGGAACATGTACACCACCCTTTTCCCGAATGAGAAAAGGGTGGCGGATGAGCTTTACCAGATGAAGTCACATATGCGGGAGATTAAGGAAAAGGGTGATGCCCTTCTCGGCGTGTATCCCCTCCAGTTCCTGCTCGATCTTTCCCAGAAAACTGTCCCGGGCGTGGCATTCAGCGAGATAGGGCTTGACAGGGACCTGAGCACCATGAAAGGAGAGGCCTCTTCTATGGATGACATTGATAAAATGAAGACGAGGCTCTCTGCCTCCCGGGCGAATGTCTCTGTCTCGGATATAAAACCATTACCCACAGGTAAAATCCTTTTTACCGTGGTTGCAAAGGCACAGAGATGACGAGGATGTTCTCCCGCAGCTCAATCGCTATCGCCATTGTCCTTCTCCTCTCTATCCTCATAATTCCTGTTTTCATGATGCAGAGGGCCTCAAAAAAAGAAGTTGATACGTTGAAGTCGAAGCGCAATGAGTTGGCCATTCTCACCTCAGAGTTCACCGCCCTCAAGGGGCAGGTGGACGTGGTGGAGCAAAAGACTACTTCCGCACAGGTACAGGGAGTTGCAAATGTCCTGGACGGCATAGTGTCGTCCATCGGGATAAAGGGAAAGTTAAAGTCAGTCAAAGGCCTCGGAAGCAGAGAGATAAAAGGTCCCATGACCGAGGAGAGTGCGGAAGTGCAGCTGGAGAGGGTGAGCATGAATGAGCTGGTGAATATGTTCTACAGGATAAGGGAAGCTCCTGTGATCCTTTCGGTAAAAAGAGCAACGATGAAGAAAGCGTTCGAGAACCCTGATTTTCTGGATGTCACCATGACCATTGCACTTTTCACCAAGAAGTGAAAAAGGCTGCAACCATCTGCGTTGTCCTTGTCCTGGTTATTTTCGGCCTATGGTTCGTCGCACTCCCCGAGAGCCTGATAATTTCCCTTATAGATGGTTCATTAGGTAAAGAGAACCTCGATTTCCAGACCGAAGGTTTCGGGAAGGGACTGTTTTATAATTTCAACGCAGAGAAGATCGTTTTGAGGGAAAAGGGGGTCAAGGGAGATTCTTACGTGCCTCTCCTGGTATTCCGTAACGTGCACGGATGGCTTGATTTCATGTCTCTTTTCAGGATACATCCGGAACTGGATTTTGAGGGAGAAATGAACGGGGGTGAGGTTGCGGGAAAGGTCGGATTGACGGGAAAGGAAAACCTGGCGATCAGGGGGAACACTATTCGCATAAAGGGGATTCCTTTCCTCGATTTCCTTGGCATACAGGGTGATGGTCTTCTGTCAGGAGATTTTCATATGAGCAATGACACAGGGGAAGTGAAGTTCTCAGTAGCAGATGCGAGCCTCAAAAGCACATCATGGGGCGGCGGCGTGGTGCCCCTGGAGGTGTTTCATGAGATAAAAGGCGCAGCGACGATCAAGAATGAGACGGTGGAAGTGCGATCCCTCGCCCTTTCCGGCAAGGGAGTGTATGGAAGGGTCAGGGGAAGCATAAAGGGAATGGATGCTGACATGTCTTTTGAATTGATGACCGATTCCTCTTTTACTCTTGGATCTCTTACCCACGCGGTGCTAGGGCAGTATAAAGTGTCGCCAGGGTACTACGTGGTCCCTTTAAAGGGCAAGATGGTAAAGGTAGTAGAGGATCATAAATGATACACATAGACGACATTCGGTATGCGTACGAACATATCAGGCCTTTTGTGCATAAGACGCCCCTTATCTTTTCCAACTCTTTCAGCAAGATGGCGGGTGCGGATGTGTACCTTAAGGCGGAAAACCTCCAGAAGACCGGCTCATTCAAGGTGAGGGGAGCATTTAACAGAATGTTTTCCCTCAAGGACGGTAAGGTGATCGCGGCATCCATGGGAAACCATGCACAGGGGGTTGCCTACGCCGCGCAACGACTCGGTGTGCGTGCGAAGATCGTGATGCCCGTGACCGCACCTATCGTAAAAGAGGAGGCAACACGGAGCTACGGGGCTGAGGTGGTACTCTATGGAGAGAGCTTTGCAGAGGCCCTTGAGTATGCGCATAATCAGAAAGAGTATCTCTTCATCCATGCCTTTGACGATGACGCGGTGATTGCGGGGCAGGGGACTGTGGGTATCGAAATCGCGGAGGACATGAAAGAGGTGGATTTTATTCTGGTGCCTGTGGGAGGCGGCGGTCTGATTGCGGGAATCTCCACGGCGCTGAAGGCCATTTCACCTAAAACAAAGGTCATCGGTGTGCAGACTGAGTCCGCGTCTTCGGCCAGTATCTCCTTCAGAAAAAAGGGCATATCAGAAAAATATCCCTCCCCAACCCTTGCTGACGGGATTGCGGTGGGAAGGGTCGGAAAAAGGACCTGGGAGATTATGAATCACTACGTGGATGATATGATCATGGTACGGGAAGAATCCATCGCAAAGGCAATTCTCCTTTTCCTCGAGAGGAAAAAGCTTGTGGTGGAGGGGGCCGGAGCGGTCCCCCTTGCTGCCCTGATGGAATCCGGGGAGAGGTTTGCAGGGAAGCTCGTCGTGCTCGTGGTGAGTGGCGGCAATATAGATTTCACCGTCATAGACAAAATAATCCACAAGGGTCTCGTCTCCAGTGGCAGGATAGGTGTCTTTGATGTCACGGTGGAAGATATCCCGGGAAGTCTCCACACCTTGACCGGCATCATTGCGTCTGACAGGGGGAATATCCTGAACGTGGTTCATGACAGGCTTGCAGGGGACTTGCCTGTGGGAAAGACCAGGGTGATCTTCACCATTGAGACAAGGGGAGAAGGACATTTGGGACTTATTCTTTCGCACCTTGCGGCAAAGGGCTTTGAGGTGAGGGAGAGGACGAAAGGGTAGACTACCGCGGGTGGGCTCTCTTGTAGTCTTGAGGCGTTTCCCTCAGTCCATCCTTTCCCCAGATAGCGAGGCCTTTTTCTCTGGCAAGGCGCTGGCCTTCTCTCAGGAGATTCACATGTTTCACATTTGGGGGAAAAGTGAACAGGACGGCATACCCATCCTGTATCATTTCCAGGTTGAGCAGCGTGTTGTCTTTGGTCCATAGATACGCAAGGAGTCTGCCGTACTTGTCCCTTTTTTCTATATCAAACTCCATTGACACCATCCATCCACTGCGGCTCAACAGCCCTTCGAGGTGACTCTTTGCCTTTGCGCCCCACGGCCTCTGGCCCATTTCGGGTGCGTCTATGCCGATTAATCTCACCTTCTCTGTCTTTCTTCCCATCATGACGCTTACCGTATCGCCGTCGTGGACCCTTACGACCCTTACGGACAGGGTATCGGGCCTCAATGCAGCAAAAATCGGTCTGTTGTGGAGGGAGTAAACTGCCACAACCATGAAAAAAACGACTGCCTAAAATATCTTCATATATCGTCTGCTCATGCGTAATTATATCCCATACCGAGTTCAGAAAATATTTTCCGTTTAAACCTTCAGGCGATACATCATTTCTGATAGCTTGTGTGTGTATCCCGTGATTCTTGGCAAGCTGAAGGAAAATGGATTCTTGATTGCGGGACAGGAGTCATCACAGAGTTTTATTTTAGTTTGGATGAAAGAGACGGTGTAAACATGTCACTCCAGAAGGTGATCCCCCGGCAGCATGTGCGCCTGCGGTTCATAACTTCCGTCCGGTCAGGGAAGGATGAAGTTTCCAAAAGCCGTAGGAGCATTCTCTACGGAAACCGTTTCCAGCAAAGTACCGGTAGCGGCATTAATGATCGAAACACTGCTGCTCCCCCAATTGGCAACGTAGATAAGAGTGCCTTGAGGGTTGACTGAGACCCCAAATGGTCGTAAGCCCGCATCCACTGTATTGACGACCTCTCGGGTGGCGGTATTGATGACCGAGACGGTATTGCTGCCCAAGTTTGTCACATAAAGAAAATTCCCTGAGGGGTCTAATGCCAGCCCCGTAGGGTTAATGCCGACCAGTGTTGTTCCTATTACCTTCCGTGTTGAAGTATCAACAAAGGAAACCGTGTCACTCCCATAGTCTGCCGTATACGCGACCGCACCCGATGGATGGACCGCTATCCCATAAGGTCCGGAACCCACGCTGACCGATGCTGTGGTCATTCCAATCAGGGTGTCGATCGTCGAAACCGTGCCGCTCCAGTAGTTCGTTATATAAAGGATCCGCCCGTCAGGACTTACCGCCACACCTGAAGGCCCGTAATCAACAGGAATCGTAGAGATTACCTGCCGGGAAGATGTGTCTATGACCGAGACAGAATTGCTACTGAAGTTGGCAACATAGGCGACATCCCCTTTCGGACTTACTGCCACACCCACAGGATTCGCTCCAACTGCCACTGTGGAAACTACCGTATTGGTGGCAGTGTTAATCACCGAAAGGGTATTGCTGTCGTAGTTCGTCACATAGACAGCGTCCCCTGAGGGGCTTACTGCTATACCAAGGGGCTCAAGACCCACGTCCACCTGCTCAGAGGTTGTACCATCTTCAATACAAGAAACCGTGTTCGCACCGGAATTCGTGACATACACTATGTCTGACACTGCGGTTCCGTACCCGGCCAAATATACAATGCGTGTCCCCGTATCAGGGTCGTTGGAGTTGACCGCAAGAACCGCCTTTTTTTGCCCGGCAGAATTCGGGCTGAAGGTGACCTCTATCTCACAGGAAGATTGTGGAGGCACTGTCGCGCAGTCATTGGTCTGGCTGAAATCAACGGTTTTTTTGACCGCTAGAGAACTTATGATCAGGTCTCCATCCCCTATGTTGGATACGGTTAATTTTATTACCCCAGATTTGCCCAGCGCCACATGCTTAAAGTTCACTGGTGAAGCGGGTGAGATCGAAATCTTCGGGGTCCCTGCGACTGTCCAGGTATAAGCGCCTGCGCCTGTGCAGCCATTGGCATCAGTCGCTTTTACCGTGAAGTTGAAAGTCCCTGATGTTGTGGGTGTGCCTGAGAGCACCCCTC
>Ga0335069_10016248_pt1 | contig 10393 bp, 8 predicted proteins | sample Lox_Sample_11_FD_206714 | JGI IMG/M metagenome (GOLD analysis project Ga0335069, IMG submission 206714) | Soil microbial communities from Loxahatchee National Wildlife Refuge, Florida, United States - Lox_Sample_1.1 | ecosystem: Environmental > Terrestrial > Soil > Wetlands | place: USA: Florida...
GAGGGCACGCTGGCGAAAGTGCGCGATCAGCGTGCCGGCCGTGCGCTCGGCCGCGTAATACGCCGCGCGCGGCAGCCCGTAATCGATCCACAGCACGAGGCCGCGCGCGAGCGGCCGCGTCACCGCCGCGCTCCAGGCGCCGAGGCGCGGGCAATGCTCGGACTCATAGCCGTCCGGCCATTCTCCGGCGCCCGCTTGCAGCTGCCCGCAGGCGCTCACGAGCGCCGGGTCGGCCTCGCGGGTGCACCACTCAAGCCGGCGCTCGCCGAGCGTGACCGCGCACTCGCGCACGCGCCCCGAGTGCCAGCGAAAGCGTTGCACCGGCAACGCATCGAGCACCTCGTTGGCGATCACGATGCCCTCGAGGGGCGCCGCCGGCGGCGCATCCAGCCAGCCCACCCGCTCGAGCAGCTGCGGTAGTTCGCTGGCGAGCAGCCGGCGCTGCCGCTCGCGCAGGTCGGCGCTCGTCTCGAGCAGCCAATAACGCCGCGGCAGCCGCTTGAGGTGCTCGAGCTCGCGCAGCAGGTCGACGGCGAGGCGTCCGCTGCCCGGTCCGAGCTCGAGGATCATCCCCTCGCCGAGCCGCTCGAGGACCTCGGCGCACTGACGTGCCAGGCAGCCGCCGAACAGCGCCGACATTTCCGGCGCGGTCACGAAATCGCCGCCCGCGCCGAGCTTGTGCGCGCCCGCGCTGTAATAGCCGAGCCCGGGCTCGTACAGCGCGATCTCCATGAAGCGCTCGAAGCCGATCGCGCCGCCGGCGCGCGCGATCTCGGCGGCAATCCGCTCCATCACGCGGTCGGCGTGCGCGCGTTCGTGCGCATCGAGCTCGAGATCAACCGCCACGGGTACCCCGTGCGGTCGCATTCGGGTATCGTCGCGCGACATGACGTCCGTGGGCAGCGGCGGCCTCGACGGCCGCGTCGCATTGATCACCGGTGGCGCGCGCCGCGTGGGCGCGGAGATCGCCCGCACGCTGCACGCCGCGGGCGCGCAGGTGCTGATCCATCATCGAGCCTCGCGCGCCGCCGCCGGCGCGCTCGTCGAAGAGCTCAATGCGCGGCGTCCGGGCTCGGCGCTGGCGCTCGAAGCGGACCTGCTCGAGGTGCAAGCCGCCCCGCGTCTGGTGCGCGGCACGCTCGAGCGCTTCGGCCATCTCGACATCCTCGTCAACAACGCCTCGACGTTCTACGCGACGCCGGTCGGCCGCATCGATCTCGCGCAATGGGAGGACCTGATGGGCACCAACCTGCGCGCGCCGCTGTTTCTGTCGCAGGCGGCGGCCGAGGCGCTCACTGCGCGCCGCGGGCTGATTCTGAACATGATCGACATCCACGGACTGCGGCCGCTGAAGCGCTTCCCGCTCTACAGTGCGGCCAAGGCGGGGCTCGCGATGCTCACCCGCGCCCTGGCCCGCGAGCTCGCCCCGGCGGTGCGCGTCAACGGCATCGCACCGGGTCCGGTGCTCTGGCCCGAGTCGCCGATGGACGAAGCGCTGAAACGCGAGATCATCGACAAGACCGCGCTCAAGCGCGCCGGCAGCCCGGGCGATGTGGCCCGCGCGGCCCTGTTCTTCGCGCAGGACGCACCCTACGTCACCGGCCAGATCCTCGCCGTCGACGGCGGACGCAGCATCTGAGCGGTGCGTCGCGGCGTCGCCGGACACGCTCAGGACGTCCGGCCTGCCCGCGCCGCCCGCCACGACTCGAGCGCCGACCGGTCGCGCTCGATCTGCACGCCGACCTCGCGCGAGCTGCGTACCGCCCCCGGCTTGCTCAGGTTGACGCTCACCCAGGCGACGCCGAACTCCTCGAGGATCAGCATCGCGAGGTGCTCGGCCAGGGTCTCGACCAGCTGGAAGCGCGAGGCCTCGATGAAACCGAGCACGCGCTTCGCCACGCGCTTGTAGCTCAGAGTGTCCTCGATCGAGTCGCTGAGCGCGGCCTTGCGGATGTCGCCGGAGAAGGCGAGATCCACGATCACCGTCTGGCGCACCTGGCGTTCCCAGTCGAAGATGCCGATGATCGTCTCGGTCTTGAGCGCGTGTATGAAGATCTTGTCCATCGTCGCGTCGTCACCCTCGAGAATGAGCTCAGCGCAGCTCGCCCAGATCCCAGCGCGCGCGCGCCCCGAAAGCGAGCCCCTGCCGTTCGCCGCGGCGCAGGCGCAGGCAACCGGCGAGCGCGATCATCGCCGCGTTGTCGGTGCAGAACTCCGCCCGCGGGAAGTACAGGCGGACACCGCAGTCCTGCGCCACCGCGGCGAGACGCGCGCGCAACCGCCGATTGGCGCCCACTCCACCGGCCACCACCAGGCGCGTGAGCCCACTCGCGCGCAACGCCCGGCGCGTCTTCTCGGCCAGGGTCTCGACGATCGCCTCCTCGAAGCCGCGCGCGACATCGGCGCGCATGCGCTCGTCCGGCGATCGGCCGCGCAAGGCTACTAGGGCGGCGGTCTTGAGGCCACTGAAACTGAACTCGAGCCCCGGGCGGTCCAGCATCGGCCGCGGAAAGAGGTATGCGCCGGCGTGGCCCTGCTCGGCCAGGCGTGCAATCGCGGGACCTCCGGGGTAGGGCAGGCCGAGCAGCTTCGCCGTCTTGTCGAACGCCTCGCCCGCCGCATCATCGAGCGTCTCGCCGAGCAGGCGATAATCGCCGAGCGCGCGCACGTCGATGAGCTGCGTGTGCCCGCCGGACACCAGCAGGGCGAGAAACGGGAAGGCGGGCGGATCGGCCTCGAGGAGCGGGGCCAGAAGGTGCCCCTCCAGGTGGTGCACCGCGACCGCCGGCCGGTCCCAGGCGTAGGCCAGAGTGCGGGCGAAGCAGGCTCCGACGAGCAATGCGCCGATCAGGCCGGGACCGGCGGTGTAGGCGATGCCGTCGATGCTGCCGCGGCCCGCTCCGGCGGCTTCGAGCGCCTCCCCGACCAGGGGCAGGAGCCGACGCACGTGATCGCGCGAGGCGAGCTCGGGGACCACGCCGCCATAGGCCTGGTGCAACGCCACCTGGCTGTGGAGCCGATGCGACAGCAGGCCCGCGGAGTCGTCGTAAACGGCGACCGCGGTCTCATCGCAGGAGGTTTCGATGCCGATGATGCGCATGCATATCCTGGGCGGGGAGGCGGCCGGGCGGTGCGTGCCAGCGCCCGCCGCCGGGCGTTTTTGCCTTTTACCAGGGCCCCAATTAAACTGCGCGCCCCACCGCCGCATGGCGGCGGTCCGCGTTGTTGCCCATTGAGGTCCGAATGCCCAGCGTCCGCGTCCGTGAGAATGAGTATTTCGATGCCGCTCTGCGCCGTTTCAAGCGTGCCTGCGAGAAAGCGGGCGTGCTCACCGAGCTGCGGCGTCGCGAATTCTACGAGAAGCCGACGCAGGAGCGTAAGCGCAAGAAGGCCGCCGCGGTCAAGCGCCACCTGAAGCGGCTGTCGCGCGAGAGCATGCGCGGCACGGGCGGCGGCGGCGCCTCGGCCGGCTCCTCCGCCGGATCCCCGTCGCGTTCCTACTGACGTCCCTGCCGTCGCTCCGGTGTCATTGAAAGAGCGAATCACCGAGGACATGAAGGCCGCGATGCGCGCCGGCGAGAAGGAGCGCCTCGGGGTCATTCGCATGATCACCTCGGCCATCAAGCAGCGCGAGGTCGATGAGCGCATCACGCTCGATGACGCCCAGGTCACCAGCGTCCTCGAGAAGATGATCAAGCAGCGCCGCGAGGCCGTCGCGCAGTTCGAGGCGGGACAGCGCGCGGATCTGGTGGCGAAGGAAAACGCCGAGATCGCCCTGCTGCAGACCTATCTGCCGCAGCCGCTGAGCGCGGCCGAGCTCGACGCGCTGATCGGCGAGGCCATCGCCGCGACCGGTGCCAGCAGCATCAAGGACATGGGCAAGGTGATGGGCATCATCAAGGCCCGCGCGCAGGGCCGCGCCGACATGGCGGCCGTGGGCGCGAAGATCAAAGCGAAGCTCGGCGGCTGACCGACTTCAAGACCGGTCGATGCCGGGCCGCGTCCCCCAGAGCTTCATCGACGACGTCATTGCCCGCACTGACATCGTCGAGGTGATCGGCACCCGGGTGCCCTTGAAGAAGGCCGGGCGCGAATACAAGGCCTGCTGCCCGTTCCACGGCGAGAAGACCCCCTCCTTCACGGTGAGTCCGACCAAGCAGTTCTATCACTGCTTCGGCTGCGGCGCGCACGGCACCGTGCTCGGCTTCCTGATGGACTACGAGAAGCTGGGCTTCGTCGAGGCGCTCACCGAGCTTGCCGAGCGCGCCGGGCTCGAGCTGCCGCGCGAGGCGCAGAGCGGGCCGCAGGAGGCCGGGGCGGCGGACCTCTACGAGCTCATGGAGCGTGCGACGCGCTTCTTCGAGCAGACCCTCAAGGACCAGCCGCGGCCGCGCGAGTATCTCGCGCGGCGCGGCGTCGAGGAGCCCACCGCCGTGCGCTTCGCCCTGGGCTATGCGCCCGATGCCTGGAACGCACTGCTGATGCGCTTCGGGTCGAGCGAGCCCGAGCGCCGCCGGCTGCTGCAGGCCGGCCTCATCGTCGAGCGCGAGCCGCGCGCCGGCGCGCCGGCGGGCTATTACGATCGTTTTCGCGACCGCCTCATGTTCCCGATTCGCGATGCGCGCGGCCGCGTCCTCGGCTTCGGCGGGCGCGTGCTCGGCGAGGGCGAGCCCAAGTACCTCAACTCACCGGAGACCGCGCTCTTTCACAAGGGCCGCGAGCTCTACGGGCTCTACGAGGCCCGCAAGGCGCATGCCGATTTCAAGCGCCTGCTCATCGTCGAGGGCTACATGGACGTCGTGCGCCTGCATCAGCACGGCATCACCTATGCGGTCGCCACCCTCGGCACCGCCACCACGCAGGAGCATCTCAACAAGCTCTTCCGCCTGACGAACGAGATCGTGTTCTGCTTCGATGGCGACCCGGCGGGACGCAAGGCCGCCTGGCGCGCACTCGAGAACGCGCTGCCGCTCGCGCAGGACGGCCGCGAGTTTCGCTTTCTCTTTCTGCCCGAAGGGCACGATCCTGACAGCCTGGTCGGTGAGGAAGGGCGCCAGCGCTTCGAGCAGCGCCTGAGCGGGTCGGTGCCCTTGTCCGAGTACCTCGTAGGACAGCTCACCTCGCAGGTCGACCTCGAGCACGTCGATGGCCGGGCACGGCTGGCGGCGCTCGCCGCCCCGCTGTTCGCACGCATGCCGGACGGGGTCTACCGCGAGCTGCTCGCCGATCGTCTGGCGGCCGAGATCCGCATGCCCGCCGCCAAGCTCAAGGAGCACCTGGCGCCCGGTAAGCCGGCGCGCCCCGCGCGCTCGCCGGAACCAATGAGCCCGCGGCGCGGTCGATTCAGCGCGGGCCGGGGCAACCTGCTGACCCAGGCCATCACTCTCGTTCTGCATCATCCGGCGGCCGCCCGCGCGATCGGCGATTCAGGTTCTCTCGGATCCGTCGATAAACCGGGAGCGGGCGTGCTGCGCGAGCTGATCGAGATCGCGGCGAGCCTGCCGCAGCCGAGCACTGCGCTGCTGCTCGAGCGCTTTCGGGACCGGCCCGAGCTTGCGCGCCTGACCGAGCTCGCCCTGAGCGAGCCCATGGTCGATGAGGCGGCGGCCGGGCGGGAGCTGCCCATGGCCGTGGCGAAGCTCCTCGAGGTGCACGGGCCGCAGCGGAGGGTCAACGACTTGCTGCAAAAAGCAGCGAATATGGGGTTGAATTCCGCCGAAAAGGCGGAACTTCAGCAGTTGCTGGACGCCAAATCGCGGCCGCCCCCGACGGGCGGCGCCTAGCGTTCCCCCGAATCCTGGCCGGCCGCCGGCCATGGCCAGGATCCCGTGAAATTCGTATACTTATCGGCTGTTTTTTCCAAAAACCGTCCGACCTCGAAGAGGCCTCGACTTTGATCAAAAAAGCGCCAGCAGGCACCGCGAATCAGATTGCGGACGAGCGTCAGTCGCAGCTCAAGCTGTTGATCGCGCGCGGCAAGGAGCAGGGTTATCTCACCTATGTCGAGGTGAACGATCACCTGCCGAGCGAGATCGTCGATCCGGAGCAGATCGAAGACATCGTGAACATGATCAACGATATGGGCATTCCGGTGTACGAGAAGGCACCGGACGCCGAGTCGTTGCTGCTCACCGACGCCACTGCGACGCCGGATGAGGAGGCGGTCGAGGAAGCCACCGCGGCGCTCGCCAATCTCGATGCCGAGTTCGGCCGCACCACCGACCCGGTGCGCATGTACATGCGCGAGATGGGCACCGTGGAGCTGCTCACGCGCGAAGGCGAGATCCGCATCGCGAAGCGCATCGAGGAAGGACTCGAGGCCGTCAAGATCGCGCTCGGCAGCTACCCCGGCACCTACGATCTGCTGCTCAGGAGCTACGAGGCGGTGAAGGCCGGGCAGATGCGCCTGGTCGACGTCATCGTCGGCTTCGTCGATCCGAACGCGCCCGATGAGATCGCGCAGCCGCAGAATCCGAAGATGATGGCGATGGAGCGCGAGGAGGCGGGCAACGACGACGACGAGGAGAGCGAGGAGGACGAGGAGGCGATCGATACCGGCCCCGATCCCGAGGAGGCCGCGCGGCGCTTCAGCTCGATCGCCAAGGCCCACCATCAGTTCCTGAACGCGCTCGACAAGCTCGGCTCGAAGGACCCGAAGACGCAGAAGATCCGCAAGAAGATCTGCGGCGAGCTCATGGAGCTGAAGCTCGCTCCGAAGATGTTCGATCAGCTGATCGACAATCTGCGCCAGCACGTCACCGAGGTGCGGCTGCTCGAGAAGGAGATCATGTTCCTCTGCATCAAGCAGGCGGGCATGCCGCGCAAGGACTTCATCTCGACGTTCCCGAAGAACGAGACCAGCACCCGCTGGCTCGACAAGCACATCAAGGCGAAGAAGCGCTACTCGGCGCCGCTCGCCAAGTTCAAGGACGAGGTCGAGCGCCGCCAGAACAAGTTGAAGGAGCTCGAGGGTCTGTTCCACGTCTCCATCAACGAGATCAAGGAAATCAACCGTGAGGTGTCGATCGGCGAGGCCAAGGCGCGGCGCGCCAAGAAGGAGATGGTCGAGGCCAACCTGCGTCTCGTGATCTCCATCGCCAAGAAGTACACCAACCGCGGACTGCAGTTCCTCGACCTCATCCAGGAAGGCAACATCGGCCTCATGAAGGCGGTCGACAAGTTCGAGTATCGCCGCGGCTACAAATTCTCGACCTATGCGACCTGGTGGATCCGCCAGGCGATCACCCGCTCGATCGCCGATCAGGCGCGCACCATCCGCATCCCGGTGCACATGATCGAGACGATCAACAAGCTGAACCGGATCTCGCGGCAGATGCTGCAGGAGATGGGCCGCGAGCCGACGCCCGAGGAGCTCGCGGTGCGCATGGAAATGCCCGAGGACAAGGTGCGCAAAGTGCTGAAGATCGCCAAGGAGCCGATCTCGATGGAGACGCCCATCGGCGATGACGAGGACTCGCATCTCGGCGATTTCATCGAGGACACCTCCGTGTCCTCGCCGATCGACTCCGCCACCACCGAGTCGCTGCGCGAGACCACGCATTCGGTGCTCGCGCAGCTCACGCCGCGCGAGGCCAAGGTGCTGCGCATGCGCTTCGGCATCGACATGAACACCGATCACACCCTCGAGGAGGTCGGCAAGCAGTTCGACGTCACGCGCGAGCGCATCCGCCAGATCGAGGCGAAGGCGCTGCGCAAGCTGCGCCATCCGAGCCGCAGCGAGCAGCTGCGCAGCTTCCTGATGGACGACTGAGGTCCGCCGGGCCTTGGGGCGGCGGCGCCACGGCCCAACGCCCTCGGCCCGGCGGCAGCGCCGCTCAGGCGGTCGCGACCTCGGCGACGAGGTGCCGCTCCGCCGCCAGCGAGTTCGCGATCAGGCAGCTCGCTTCCGCCTTCTCGAGCAGGCGCCGCGCGCGTTCCGCATCGGTCCCGGGCGGCACGCTGAGCCGTGCGCGTGTCTCGAAGCGCGTGAAGCGCATCTTGCCCTCGATACGCTCGAGCGTGCCGTGAGTGCTCGCCTCGAGCGCCGTCCATGAGAACTTAGACGCCGCGGCGATCGCGCGAAAGCTCAACACGAAACAGTCGGCCACCGCGGCCGTGAGCAGCGTCTCGGGCGACCAGGCCGTGCCCGGCCCGTCGAATTCCCGCGGCGGTTGCGACTCGAGCGTCGGCAAGCCGGGCACGGTGAGCTCGACGGCACCGGCGGCGCGCGCCGCGACCCGGACCTCGTAGTGATGTGGAAAGGGATGCATGCGGCTCTCCAGAGTGAGGCCGGAGCCCGCTTCGACTCCTGTAAAGCCCGGCTCCCGCGCGCCCATCATATATGGCTTGACCCCGGTGCGCGCCCTCAGGTGTACTCTCGCGCTACCCGATCACACGAGCCCGAAGGCGCCTCAAAGCATCGTGTTGCAGCGAATCCGCTCACTGAGACGGGCAGTCACGCTCGGCTGCCTGTGCTGCACCGTTGCGCTGCCCGTCGAAGCCGGCCCGCTGAGCGCCTACCTGCCGCTCGAGCTCGAGCCCGAGATGGAGCGTCAGGTCGAGCGGGTGCTGATCCTCGCCGACGAGCCGATCCTGAAGCGCCCGTTCGCGGTCGAGCTGGTGCGCGCCGCGCTGCCCGCGGCCGCGAAGCGCGATCCCGCGCTGGCGGCGCGCGTGCAGCGCTATCTCGAGCGCTACGAGCACGACTATGCGCTCACGCACGCGAGCGTCGAGGGCGCCATCAGCCACGGCGCGCAGAAGGCGCGCGACGGTTACGTCGGATCGCAGCCCGGGGCGCCCGGCTCGAGCGACATCGTGCCGAACGCCTACGGCCTGCCGATGAGCAGCCACTACGATGTCTCGGCGCAGGGTTACGTGCAGCCGAGCGGCGGCGTGCTCGCCTACCAGGGACGGCAGAACCCGACGGGGTCGATGCTGAGCGTCGGCTTCAGCGGTGCGCAGCTCGATATCGGCTATCGGCCGCACTGGTTCTCGCCGCTCACCGACAGCAGCATGACCATGAGCACCGAGGCGCCGACCATGCTCTCGGCGACGCTCTCGAACTGGGAGCCGCTCACGCGCCTGGGATTCCAGTACGAGTTCTTCATCGCCAAGATGGATCAGACCGCGAGCAAGAGCGGCGGTCTCACCGGCGCCAACATCGACTACAACGGCGTGCTCAGCCGCGGCAATCCGCGCCTGTTCGGCACGCAGCTGTCGATCGAGCCGTTCCCGGGCTGGTCGTTCGGCGTCAATCGCCTGCTTCAGTACGGCGGCGGCAGCGGGCTGCCGAGCTCGGCGCATTTCCTGCTGCGCGATTTCTTCAAGACGAGCGGCCTGTCGCAGACCCAGGGCAAGCAGGAGGCTTCCTACGACACGCGCTTCATCTTCCCGGGCAAGACGCCGTTCGCGGTCTATGCGCAGTACGCAGGCACCGAGAACATCGATGGCGGCAGCTATCTGATGGGCGATGCCGCGCTGTCCTTCGGCATCGATTTTCCGCGCCTGTGGCAGCACTTCGATGCCACGCTCGAGGTCTCCGAGTGGCAGAACATCTGGTACACCTCGTACATCTTCCTCGACGGCACCACCAACGACGGCCTGGTGCTCGGCAACTGGGGCGCCGACCAGCGCAACTTCAACGACGGGGTCGGTGCCCGCAGCCTGATGGCGCGCATCGGCTGGGAGCCGCCCTTCGGCGGCTACCTCGAGGAGCGCGTACGCACGCTGGTCAACGAGAACTACTATGCGCAGGGCGTGGTACGGGTCTATGAGCCCGGCTCACCCGGCGCGTTCCCGTACCATCACTACCACGAGTACTCGATCACCTATTCGCACCCCTGGCACGGCGCAACGCTCGGCGGCGAAGTCATGTTCGGGCGCGACGTCGACGGCAAGAGCTTCACCCGTCTCGACGGCTTTCTGCGCTACGGCGGCGAGCGGCACAGCCGCGACGAGGCGCCGGCGCCCGAGGACGAGGAGTCGGCCGACGCCTCCGGCCTGCCGGCCTCCGAGGTGTTCGTCGATCTCGGCGTCTCCTCGGGTCGCGTGAGCATCAGTCTGCAGCCGACGCTGCCGCAGACCAGCACCAGCCGCGGCGCCGATCCGCACGTCGCCGTCGGCGCCCGCCGCGCGGTATCGGCGAACAACGATCTCGGCCTGCGGCTCGAGTTCGACGAGATCGCGAGCCATGGCCTCACGAGCGTGCGCCTGCTCGACTGGCGCTACCGCTTCGGCCAATCGTTCGCGGCGGGCCTGTTCTTCGGCGCCGATCGCTACAGCCTCGCGACGCCGGCCTACGGCATGTACGGCGGCGTCGGCATCGCCTGGCGCAATGTCATGCCCCACTGGCTGCCGAAAGTCGACCTCGATCTCGACTACTGGCATGCGCAGA
>Ga0335069_10016249_pt1 | contig 10392 bp, 6 predicted proteins | sample Lox_Sample_11_FD_206714 | JGI IMG/M metagenome (GOLD analysis project Ga0335069, IMG submission 206714) | Soil microbial communities from Loxahatchee National Wildlife Refuge, Florida, United States - Lox_Sample_1.1 | ecosystem: Environmental > Terrestrial > Soil > Wetlands | place: USA: Florida...
GGCCCCGAGTCCGGCGGTTGCTGTCCCTGTCGGTCGCGATTACGTCGGCGGGGGAAAGATACGCCCTCCGCTCGAAGAGGCGAAATTGTCGCCCGCCGAGATGCTGGAAAAAATCAGGACATCCGCACGCAATGAATTGGGCCCCATTCTCCGCGCCGCGGGCGTTGACGACTTCGATCTCGTTTCTGTGGCCGGACAACAGAATGGCGAACTGGTCATTCAGTTGCGCGGAGTTTACCACGACGAGGTGGCCGCCCCCGACGCATGGAGAGTCATCTGCGCCGCCGTCGCGCAGAAGCTTAAACTTCCGGTTCGCCTGGCTGCCACCATGTTCCTCCCGCAGTCCAAAATCCAGTGGATCCAGTATCGCGCCACAAACGTTCACCCGGCATCGTCAGAGTTTCGCAAGGCACAACGTGCGCTTGCAGCCTGGAAAAAGCAAGGACTGGAGCACGAATTCATTGCTCGATCGGATGCTGATGCGAAGCTATTCTCGCGTCGAGTTGAGTATCTGGAGTCCCGCCTCGGACCGGGGCTAAACTTGCCTGACGGCGAGGCTATCGCCGCCGTACCGGACAGTGCACCCGCGAATTCGGTTGGCGTAGCTGCCGCCCAATCGATCGAAATCACTTCCGCACCCGCTACAGTTGGCGCCCCGGTGACCACCAGTACCCCCGTCAGCAAATAGCGCGGTCGGAGCCTTTGCTCCCCGATACATGGGTGTCAATTCGTCGCGAGTCGCCCGCTGCGATTAGGTTGACGATATTCCCTCTCGTGCGAGATTTCTCTGAGGCGCCCTAACGCTTTTCCGAGCAGGATTACCCGCCACCGCGTTCTCTCCGTGTTACTTAGCGGGATCAGGTTCGCATCCCACCGGGTGAGTTAATGTTTACGGACCGTGAGGACGGGGACCCAACTGCACCGCACAACATACTCTGCCACGCTGCCCATCAATAAATGTGCCAGGCCCGATCGCCCGTGCGTACCCATGACAATGAGTTGGCATCGCAGTCTCAGCGCGGATTCCACGATGATTGGCCGTGGCGAACCTCGACGGATGACCACCTCCGCGTCCGGCGCCAGCTTGCGCCAGCGCTGCATGTCGCGCTTCCCCTCTGTCAGCAAGGGGGGCACGGGGCTCGGGCCAACCAGCGTAAACCCGCTGGTGCTTAAAACCGTGACGTCTAGAACATGCAACAGAACAAGCTTCGCACCAAAGCCGTCCGCCAGATGCAGCGCCCATTGGAGTGCCACTTCTGCCTGTGCCGAAAAGTCTGTGGCCACCAGGATCCGAGAGACCGCCGGTCGCAGGCTTTGCTTCTTCATGCCACCAGTAGGCATATCCTTCACCCTCTTTTTTCTTCCTCTGGCTGATCGCAAGTCGATGGAAGTGCGTGAAGCGGCATCCGAGGCTCATGGCTGATCCCAAACGACCAAACGGTGCCCGCATCGCGCATTAGATGTGGAACGTTCACGATCCAACCAGCGAATTGATTGTCATCCGACCGCGCAACCGATGCAACAATTCATCTGTCGCTGCGGACTTTCGATGGCGTAGCACTTAGTAGTGATGTTCTAGATCCAGATGTCCGGGCGCCCGGAAAAGCCCTCCCAGAAATCACGAGCCTGGCTTGTCATCGGCCGCCCCACTGCAATAGCAAATACCCGACGCCGTCGCATGTGCCGGGCCGGAGTCACTGGCATGACCAGCCAAAATCCCCTTACGCTGCACTGCCCGCCTCATAGGGAGCATTGCGATGGGCCGCATTGTCGGTCCCAGTGCCTCGAAGAAGCACGGCGCTGTCAGCACGATCTTGGGTCCATGGCGGCTTGAGAGATTCGCCTGCAAGCGACGCCACGCTCCCTGAGTTTGAGGCTTTCGGTGAATTCGAACATCCATACAAGGCTGCTTGCATAATCTGTCGGCAATCTTTCTTCCGTCACGGTCGCGCGTGGTCTGCATCACCTCGAGGCCGAGAACGAGTGATAGAATTCTCTGCGTGGAACGAACTGCGGTGTCTCGACGCTCGCCGTAGCCGCAGCAGCCAGACCTTGGGGCGAAGTAGGACTGTTGCTTGACTTTCAACGGTGAGGAAGTGTCCAAATGACACCGCCTACGATGCCTACCAAGGAGGCGTATATGGCGAAACCCACACCCCCCGCCACTGCAATCAATCGGCAAACAACTGAACCTACGCAAGACACGCAAGAGCAAATTCGTCACCGTGCCTACGAACTCTACGAGCAACGCGGCGGAGAGCACGGCCACGATGTCGACGACTGGCTGCAGGCGGAGATGGAACTGACCCACCAGAAGCCTGAGAAGGTCGCCGCCTAGGAACCGCCATTTCACTCGGCTCGCTCTCGTTTGAACGCTCTTCGGTAGGCGGGAGCGAGCCGGCCCGTGCGGCCGATGTGCTCGTTGCCGTGCGCGTGGTCCGACAACTCAGATGATAGGGCGCCTTGACGCCCACAACCCGGTTTTCTTGGGAGCGTCGAATAGCCCAGCCGATAAGTAATCAAGCTATGAAGTCGGTTTCCAAAGCGGCCTCCGCAGCCGCTGCCGAGAAACCGTTATCCTCCCTCGAATCCGAATTGGGCTTTTCCCCGGCTGGCCTGACTGCCTCCGAGGCGGAGGCTCGGCTCGCGAAGTATGGCTACAACGAGCTGCCCGAGGAGAAGACCAATGCTCTGCTGAAGTTTCTTAGCTACTTCTGGGGGCCGATTCCCTGGATGATTGAAATCGCCGCCATCCTCTCTGCGGTCGTGCACCACTGGGAAGACTTCTATATCATTCTGGCGCTGCTTTTGATGAATGCCGGCGTCGGCTTCTGGGAGGAGTATCAGGCGGGAAACGCCGTCGCCGCTCTCAAGGCCAAGCTGGCCTTGCATGCCCTTGTCAAGCGTGACGGTGCCTGGATCACGATCCCTGCGAGAGAATTGGTCCCGGGCGATTTGATGCGAGTTTCGCTGGGAGAGATCGTCCCGGCCGACGCGCGCACGCTGCAAGGCGACCCGATCGAGGTGGATCAATCCGCCCTCACGGGTGAATCGCTGCCGGTGGAGCGCAAGTCGGGCGACCAGGTGTATTCGGGTTCAATCGTTAAGCAAGGGGAGGCCGACGCTCTCGTCTACGGCACGGGGTCGAACACATATTTCGGTAAGACAGCCCGTCTGGTCGAAACCGCTCACACCGTGAGCCACTTTCAGCGTGCCGTCCTCAAGATCGGCGACTTTCTCATCGTGATCGCGATCGCTCTGGTGGTATTGATTCTCGCCGTCGCGTTGTTCCGCGGCGACAAAATGCTCACGACCCTCCAGTTTGCCCTCGTCTTGACGGTGGCCGCGGTTCCGGTTGCCATGCCTGCGGTGCTCTCCGTCACCATGGCGGTCGGTGCTCGAAAGCTGGCCGAGAAGCAGGCCATTGTCACGCATCTGGCTGCCATGGAGGAACTGGCCGGGATCGACGTTCTTTGCTCGGACAAGACAGGTACGCTTACGCAGAACAAACTAAGCCTGGGTGAGCCGTTCCGCGTGCCCGGTGTGCGCCCCGAGGACGCCATCCTGGCGGGCGCGCTGGCGTCGCGTGCTGAAAGTCAGGATGCCATCGATCTCGCCGTAATAGGAGGCGTCAAAGATCGCCACACGCTCGACCAGTACGAGTTAGTGCACTTTCAACCTTTCGATCCGGTTCACAAACGAACGGAGGCCGTGGTCAAAGGACCCCACAGTAGCGAATTCCGGGTCAGCAAGGGCGCCGTGCAAGTGATTATGGCTCTGGCCGCTAACGCACAACAGGTTGAAGCCTCCGTCGACGCCGCGGTGGAAGAATTTGCCCGTCGCGGCTTCCGCTCCCTGGGTGTGGCGCACACTGACGATGACGGACGATGGAAGTTCCTCGCTGTACTCCCACTGTTCGATCCGCCGCGAGAAGACTCGAAAGCCACGATCGCGACAGCCGCGCAGATGGGCGTGAAGGTGAAGATGGTTACCGGCGACCAGATCGCCATCGCCAAGGAAATGGCCCGTCAACTTGGATTGGGCCAGAACATCCTGGACGCCAGTGTCCTGTCGGAGTCGAAGAGCTATGAAGCCGGCCAGTTGGCCAAGGCGATCGAAGATGCAGACGGCTTTGCGCAAGTATTTCCGGAACACAAGTTTCACATCGTTCAAGTCTTACAAGGCCTGAAACACATAGCAGGCATGACTGGTGACGGCGTTAACGACGCACCGGCGCTGAAGCAGGCGGACGCCGGAATCGCCGTCTCCGGAGCAACCGACGCTGCCCGAGCTGCGGCCGACATTGCTCTGCTCAACCCTGGACTTTCCATCATCATCGATTCGATTAAAGAGAGCCGGAAGATGTTCCAGCGCATGAATAGCTATGCCATTTATCGCATCGCCGAGACCATCCGCGTGCTGCTGCTCATGACGTTGGCGATCCTGGTGTTCAACTTCTATCCCGTGACGGCGGTCATGATCGTGTTGCTTGCCATCCTGAATGACGGTGCGATTCTGTCCATTGCCTATGACCGCGTGCGCTATTCGAACGTTCCCGAGTCATGGAACATGCCCATGGTGCTTGGGGTGGCAAGTACTCTCGGCGTGGCGGGAGTCATTGCATCCTTCGGACTCTTTTACCTCGGGGAGCGTGTCTTTCACCTCGGCCGCGAGATGATTCAGACGTTGATTTACTTGAAGCTTTCCGTTGCCGGACACGTCACTATCTTTGTTACCCGAACGCGAGGGCCATTCTGGACCATCCGTCCCGCCGCAATCCTATTCTGGGCGGTTGCTGTCACGCAGGCCGTGGCAACCTTCATCGCGGTGTACGGCATTTTCATGGCGCCCATCGGATGGCGCTGGGCGATGTTCGTGTGGGTCTATGCGCTGGCGTGGTTCCTCTTTAATGATCGCGTCAAACTCGGGGCCTATAGGATCTTGGATCCTCAGGAAGGAGGTTGGATAACTCGTTCTTGGCTAAGAAACAAGCGACACCTGGTCGTGAACTAGACCTTGAAAGGAGGCGTTATGCGACTTTCCGTGAAAGCTTTGACAATCGTCTGCGCATTGCTTTGGGGAGGAGCAATCCTGTGTGTGGGTCTCATTCACGTGGCAATCCCGTCTTATGGCGCGAGTTTCCTCGACGCCATCAGCTCCATCTACCCCGGTTTCCACGGGGCCCGGAGCTTTGCTGACGCCCTGGTCGGAACAGGATATGCACTGCTCGACGGTGCCGCGGGCGGCTTCATTTTCGCTTGGCTGTACAATTTGCTCGCTGCTAGATCACAGTAATCCGGCTCCGCCTTGCAGACGGCTTCCAGAACCGCGCGACCATACGTCCCGGATACGAAGTTCCCCGCACCATACTCGACCAGGCGTGAGGCTTCCTGATATCGTGCATCTGCGCCAATGACGTCCAACATCGCGCACGCAGTCAACTTGTTTGCGCGTGTGGAGGAACCGACCTTGCGAACCTTCGTGCTCGCCGTTCTTATTGCATCCATCATCGTCCCCATCACGGCACAGAACCAGCAACCGTCCCAAGGCTCAGAGCCTGCCCCGAAGCAGGCACAAGCACAAAAATCAGCGACCGTCCCAAGCACGCCTGGTGCCGACAGCCAGGCAGACGAAAGCGAATCCAGGGACCCGTGGAAGGGTCTGCAATATCGCCTGGTTGGCCCGTATCGCGGTGGACGCGTGGTAACTGTTTCTGGCGTCGTCGGCCAGAATGACGTGTATTACTTCGGCGCCGTCGCTGGCGGAGTGTGGAAGACCACCGACGGCGGCCTGAACTGGAAGCCTCTCTTCGACAAGATGAAGGAAGCCTCCCCCTCGATTGGCGCGCTGGCCGTCGCCGAGTCCGACCCGAATGTAATCTACGTCGGCACCGGCGAGGCCTGCATCCGCGGCAACATTGTGGGCGGTAACGGCGTGTACAAGTCCATTGATGCCGGCGCCACCTGGAAGTTCGTCGGCCTGGCCGACACTCACGCCATCGGACGGCTGATAGTGAACCCGAAAAACCCCGACATCGCCTTCGTGGCTGCTCTGGGGCATCCTTTTGGCGAAAACGAAGAGCGCGGCATCTTCCGCACGCGCGATGGCGGCAAGACCTGGGAGAAGGTCCTCTACAAGGACGCCAAGACCGGAGGCATCGACATCACCTTCGACCCGACCAATGCCAACATCCTGTACGCGGCATTGTGGCAGGCCAAGCGTACACCCTGGAGCATGGACAGCGGCGGCCCGGGCAGCGGACTCTACAAATCCATCGACGGCGGCACCACGTGGAAGGAAATCCAAGGTCACGGCCTGCCCGAGGGCGTAATCGGGCGCATCGGGGTTACGGTCTCCGGCGCCAATCCCAATCGAGTTTACGCGGTGGTCGAGGCCGAGAAGGGCGGCATCTATCGCTCCGACGACGGCGGCGAGACCTGGCGCCTGATGACCGACGACCATCGCTTCCGCCAGCGCGCCTGGTACTACTCGCACATCTTCGCCGACCCGAAGGCCACCGATACGGTCTACATCCTGAACACGGGAATTTACCGCTCGACGGACGGCGGCAAGAGCTTCAACCGCATCCGCGCACCCCACGGTGACAATCATGCGCTCTGGATCGATCCCACCAATCCCAAGCGACTGATCAACGGCAATGACGGAGGCGCGACGGTTTCCACCAACGGCGGCGATAGCTGGACCACCCTCTACAATCAGCCGACAGCGCAGTTCTACCACGTCACCGCCGACAACCGCTTCCCCTTCTACATCTACGGCGCCCAGCAGGACAATTCCACCGTCGCCATTGCCAGTGCGGGACTCGACGGCTCCATCGATCGCTCCGACTGGTATCCCGTCGGCGGCGGCGAGAGCGGCTACATCGCCCCTGATCCCACCGATGCGAACATTGTGTATGCCGGTTCCTACGGCGGCGAGGTCACCCGCTATGACCATCGCACTCATCAGGAACAGGCGGTAAATCCGTGGCCGGTGAACCCCATCGGCTGGGGCGCAGCCGATTTGACACACCGCTTCCAGTGGACCGAACCCATTGTTTTTTCGCCGCACGATCCCAAGACGCTTTACTACGCCGGCGAAGTCCTGTTCAAAACCGCCGATGCCGGCATGAGCTGGACGATCATCAGCCCTGACCTCACGCGCAACGATAAATCCAAACAGGCGGCCTCGGGCGGGCCCATCACCAAGGACAACACCGGCGTCGAGGTATACGACACCATCTTCTCCGTCGTTGAATCTCCCGTACAGAAAGACCTGATCTGGGCCGGCACCGATGACGGCCTGGTCCATCTCACCCGCGATGGCGGTCAGCACTGGGAGAATGTCACGCCCAAAGCCATGCCGGAATGGGGCACCGTCAGCATGATTGAGGCCTCTCCTCGCGACGCCGGAACCGTCTACATCGCGGTCGAGCGCCATAAGATGGACGACTTCGCGCCCTACATCTTCAAAACCACCGACTTCGGCAAGACCTGGACGAAGCTCATTTCAGGCATTCCCGCGAACGACTACGTTCACGCTGTCCGCACCGATCCGCAGCGCACCGGCCTGCTCTTCGCCGGGACCGAACAGGGGGTATATGTGTCCTTCGACGATGGCGAACATTGGCAGTCACTGCAACTCAATCTGCCAATGTCGCCGGTGAACGACCTCATCGTGAAAAACAACGACCTCGTGGTGGCGACCCACGGGCGCAGCTTCTGGATCCTCGACGACATCACGCCCTTGCGGCAGTACAACGATTCGATTCCGCAGCAGGAGGCGCACCTGTTCACGCCAGAGGCAGCAAATCATACATTGTTCGAAGGTTCTCCCTTTGGCAGAGGCGCCAACGTTGGCGCGAACCCGCCGGCCGGAGCAATCATTTACTACTGGCTGAAGACCTCGCTGAAGAAGCCCGAAAAGAAAGAAGGAACGGCTGCCGGCGGCACAAACCCACAGGCCGAGGGCGATGACGACAAGTCTGAGCCCCCAAAGATCACGCTGGAGATCCTCGATGCTTCCGGAAAAACCATCCGCAAGTTCCCCAAGAAAGAAGAAAAAAGCGGAGATGAGGAGGAGGATTTCTTCGGCCGTGGTGGTGGCGGAGGTCCGCTGCCGGCCGATGCCGGCCTGAACCGCTTCGTCTGGGACTTGCGTTACGAAGGCGCAACCAAAGTCCCGAAGGCGCCGCTCTGGGGCGGCAACACCAATGGTCCGGTGGCGTTGCCGGGCAAGTATGAAGTGCGGTTGACCGTGCTCGGCCAGGGCTACACCGCCCCGCTGGAGATCACTGCCGATCCACGCCTGACGGTCACGCAGGCCGATCTGACCAAACAGTTCGATCTTTTGCTCAAGATTCGCGACGCCGTAACGCAGACCGACGACACCATCTTGCAGATTCGCGATCTGCGCGACCAGATCGCCAGCGTAAACAAGCATGTGGGCAGCGATGCGCAGAACAAGGCCATCGTCGAAGCGGGCAAATCACTCGACAAGAAAATGACCGACATCGAGGAAGTGCTCATTCAGACCAAGGCCAAGAGCGGTCAGGATGTGCTCAACTACCCGGTACGGCTCAACAATCACCTGGTCGCATTGGGCGGAGTCGTCGGCAGCGCCTCGACGGCCCCGACCCAGCAGTCCTATGAAGTATTCGACATGCTCAGCAAACAGTTGAATGAGCAGTTGGCCAGGTGGCACGAGATCGTAGCCACCGACGTTCCTGCCTACAACAATCTGGTCAGGCAGCAGGAAGTCCCCGCCCTCAAGCTCATGCCTCCGGAGGCGGCGAAATAGCGGTAACGGTCTTCAAGTCATGCCGCGCTCGCCGCTGGAGCGAGCGCGGTGCCATTCTTCACGCCGACGACCGCCCTGCCAGAAACGGATCTGCACCAGGCTGCCGGTGAAGCACGCAACTGCGACCACAACCACCCAAAGCGGATTGCATCGAATGGCCAAATCGGCTCCCGAGAAAACCACCAACGGCACGTACGGCACAAGGTAATTGAGCGCTCGCGGGGGGTCATTCAGCCGCTGTAGTAGGTAAAGCGTTGCAACAAATGCCAGGGAGCCGGCGAACATCGACACCGGCTGAATGCGCCATGTTTGCAGGAATGATTCCGGTGAACCGGTCGCGAAGAAACGCAAGTCCTCCGCCACCGCAGCGGCGAGTACGCCGACAACAACCGCGATGCCGAACGTCAGTGCCAAGACGCTCTCTTGCGTGTGCGAATTCCGTTTTCTGCGCATGATCTCAATGCCTGGTCCGGTGCCGCTTCGCCCGACCCACCTCTTACGGCGCCGCAATCTGGAAGCGCAGCACAGCCTGCGCGATGCGGTACTGATACTTCGCGGCCGCGTTCTGAATTTGCGCCTCCGTCTGTTGCAGTTGCGCCTGCGAAAGCTCGACGATCGAGCTGAGCCCAAGGTTGTAGCGCGTCTCCGACAAGCTCACCGCCAGGTTGGTCTGGTCAACGAACTGCTGCGTCACGCCGATCCGGTTGTAGGCTGTAATCGCGTTCAGCCAACTGGTGCGGACGTCGTTGGCGATGTGGTCCCTCAAATCCCGCAACTGCTCGCTGCTGGCCTGCGCCCGCAGCGACGCTTCCTTCGAACGGGCCGGGTATAAGAACCCGTTGAAGATCGGCACGTTCACATTGACACCGATCGCTCCGTACCAGCTTTGGAACGGGGATATTCCGGCGATGCTGTTGCTGACGGGCGTGCGCCCCACCACGCCCAGTGCGTGGATGCTGGGCAGCAGCAGGTCGCGCTCGGCCTTCTGATAGCGCTGCGCCGCCTGATATTCGTAGTTCTGCGAGGCGATCTCCGGACGATTGCTATACGCCGCATCGACCAACTGGCTCACCGAATCCGGCGGCGGCGCTGCTTTCTCCGTCGTGTCGATCAACTCATACTGTTGTTGTGTGGAGAAGCCTAGCACCAGCGACAACGTCGAGAGCGCGGCCTGATAATTGTTCTGCGCGTCCAGCAGCAGCAGCTTGGCCTGCGCCAAATTGGCATCGGCGAAGCTCACGTCCAGTTGCGAGCGCAGTTTGTTCTGGTACAGCGCGGTGATCTGATCGGAAACCACCTGCCGGGCACTTACCGTCTGCTCAGCGACCTTTTGCAGCGCCAGGGTCTGCAGCGCGTTGTAGAAGGCTTGATCGACCGCCAACTTGATCTGGTCAGCGGTGGCCGCCGCGTTCATGTCAGCCGCTTTAGCGCGGAACGTGGCGGCCGCGACCAAATTGTTGGTGCGCCCGAAGTCGGTGATGAGTTGCGACAGCGCTACTCCGCCGGCCGCACGCTCATAGACGATCGGGTTGTTCAGGTATCCGGCCGCTATTCGGCTGCCATTGTCCTTCGGCTCCACCGCCGTCAAGCTGC
>Ga0335069_10016250_pt1 | contig 10392 bp, 5 predicted proteins | sample Lox_Sample_11_FD_206714 | JGI IMG/M metagenome (GOLD analysis project Ga0335069, IMG submission 206714) | Soil microbial communities from Loxahatchee National Wildlife Refuge, Florida, United States - Lox_Sample_1.1 | ecosystem: Environmental > Terrestrial > Soil > Wetlands | place: USA: Florida...
CGTCGGAAGCTCTGACCCGTGCTTTACATGGAGAGCAATTGCATCATCGCTGAGCTCGTTCACGAAGTCAGCCTTCCAGTACCACTGCAGTCCCGGCGGATACAGGCCATCGAACATGCTCTGCAGCATCGGGAATGGCATGGGCGCAAAGAACTCGAAAACCGGGGGATGGAGTTTGCGCAAGGGATCGAGAATCTTGTTCGCCTGCTCCAGCGATCCGGTATAGCACCAGACGATGCCGCACATCTTTTTGAAGTGCAGCTCCTCGGGGAAAGGCGGCCCGGGCGGGACGGTAAGGAATGCAAAGAATCCATACAATTCTTCGGGTGCCTGGACGATGAACTCGCGATACCACTTCATGATCTCCGTCGCCTGATCCAGCGGCCACAGCATCGGTCCGGCGCAGACCATCTGGACCGGGTGCGCCTGGAACAGGAACGATGTCACCACCCCGAAGTTGCCGCCACCGCCCCGGATCGCCCAGAAGAGATCGGGGTTTTGCTGAGAACTCGCGACGACAAAGCTTCCGTCGGCCAGCACCACGTCTGCAGCCAGAAGATTGTCAATCGTCAGGCCGTATTTCCGGGTCAGATATCCCATTCCGCCGCCAAGCGTGAGGCCTCCCACTCCAGTCGTTGAGATGATTCCGGAGGGCACTGCCAGACCGAACGCATGCATTGCGTGATCGACATCGCCCCACGTGCACCCGCCGCCGACGCGAACCGTCCGTGCTGTTGGGTCGACGTGAACGAACTTGATCGGCGACAAGTCAACGACCAGGCCATCGTCGCAAATGCCCAGGCCGCCGGCGTTGTGACCTCCGGATCGAATTGAGACCCGCACGTCGTGCTCTCTGGCAAATCGGATGGAAGTCATCACGTCTGCCACGTCAGCGCACTTCGCGATCATGCGCGGCTTGCGGTCGATCATAGCGTTGTAGACCTTCCGTTCCTTGTCGAAACTCGCGTCGGTGGGCTCAATCAATTGACCGCGCAGTTGACCTCTGAACTCGTTGATCAATTCCCGTTGCATGACTCCTCCTGATCGGTATCTGCTATGGGCCCTTGTGGTTTCCGCTCCAGTTCCCGGGGATTCGAAAGAAATGGGTTTCCCGTGCACCGAGAATGCCGCAGATTCCTTTGCGGGTTCTCCTCCGCGGCCGGAGGTATCGGTGCGCGACGCGTTGGTTGCCGCATCGCGCACGGGTCGAACCTCGGGTTGGGGGTTACGGCCGAGCTTCGTACACGATGTTGAACGGTGTTTCTGCCGCCCTGCGAAAGCGGTTGAATCCGGCCACGGTGACAACCTCTCGAATGCGTGACTCGCCGGCCTGCGCACCAAGACACAAGCCAACCTCCTGCGACCGGGAGCATGGCGTGCACAGCAGTGTCGAGAAGGAGTAGTACACGCGGCCCACGGGATTCAGATTGTCTTTCAACTGGTCATGGGCGAAGGGCTCCACAATCATCCACGTCCCTGCCTTGGCCAGCGACTGCCGGACGTGCGCCGCTGCGCCGATCGGGTCACCCATGTCATGCAGGCAGTCGAAGAACGTCACGAGATCATAGTCCCGCCCCGGGTAGGATTTTGCGCTCGACACTTCGAACGTAACACGGTCGGCGACGCCGTTCCTTTTCGCGGATTCGCGTGCCGCCTCGATCGACTTGTCGTGATAGTCGAATCCGATGAAACGGGAGTTGGGGAATGCTTGCGCCATAATAATTGTAGAGGCTCCCTTTCCGCAGCCCACATCGGCAACCCGCGCACCTGCTTCCAGCTTCTGTTGAACCTCCTGAAGGGAGGGGATCCACGAACTCATCAGATTTGCGGCGTAGCCCGGCCGGAAGAACTTCTCGCATCCGTGAAAGACGCCTTCGTCGTGTTCATGCCAACCCATGCCGGCGCCGGTGCGGAAGGCATCGGCGATTCTGGGAACCGCGGCGAGCGACCCGAGAGCCAGTTCAAACGCCCCGGGCAGATACGCAGGGCTATCTTCCATCGCCAGGGTAAAAGCCTGTTCCTCGGTCAGGCTGAACTTGCGAGTTTTTTCGTCGTACGTAATGTATCCGCCGGCGGCCTGCGACGCAAGCCATTCTCGGACGTATCGCTCATCCGTGTTCGTTCTGTCGGCAAGCTGGGCGGAGCTCAGCGGTCCCTGGGCAAGAGCCTTATAAAGCCCAAGCTTTTCGCCGATGACCACCATTCCCGCGTGACCTGTCGCGCCCAAATCAGCCACGAACTGGCCGATAAAGGCGTTGAGTTTGTTCATGTCGATCGCTGGTACCTGTGCTGTGCTCATTTTCGAAATCTCCTTCTGCGTGGTTGATTCTGGGTTTTTCGGTTCATGAACCTGCGAGACTTTCTGGCAATGCACTGCCTAAGACCGCGCTGTCAGGGCAGGCTGATCCGCAACACGGCGTCCCGGATTGCGCGGACCAGCAGACGCGATCGTGTTTCCCGAACCCGGGAGGGAGTTGAACCAGGTGCTCCTCAGGTGTCCCTGGGTCATGCCTGGGGTGTTTCGAGCCTGTGTGCGCGCGAGCAGGCAGCCGATGCTCAGCAGAATCAGCATAAGAATCAGAACCTTGAGTTGTGTCGCAAGCAGGCCAAAGCTTGCTGCGGCGACTGGTTGCGGTGCTGTTCTCATTGAACTTGCCTCCTTTTGTTCGCCGGGGATTCCGTCGCTTAGCGTGGCTCCGGCCAGAACCGCTTGCTAGAATCCGCTTTGCGGAGGTTGCGCGCCCGTCTTGCTTGGGGGTCACCGGGCGTTGGGGGGGAAGTCGAACCTCGCCGAGCAAGGTCAAGGTAGCAAGCCTCTCAAGGGCAAGTAACGAAGCAACGCCAAAAAAACGCCGAAATCCAAACCACAGGCACTGCTTTCGCGCGAGGACAGGAGAGCCATTGGATACGCATCCCGTGCAGTATCAATTCGGTGAGTTCGTACTGGATGTTGCGCGAGGCTGCGTCTTCAAGGAAGACCTGGAAGTCCGGCTTCGTCCCAAGGTTTACGAGGCTCTGAAGTACCTGGTTGAAAACCCCGGACGGCTAGTCGCGAAGCAGGAACTGATGCAGGCGGTGTGGCCCGATGCCTTCGTCACGGACGATTCGCTCGTGCAGTGCACGCTGGAATTGCGGCGCGCGCTCGATGATCGCAGCCAGCAACTCCTGAAGGTCGTGCCTCGGCGTGGCTACATCTTCACCGCTGCGGTGATGAAGCGCTCAGCCAGCGCCGGCCGCGTCGCCCAGGCACGCGCTTTTGAGATTTCGGACGGCGACGCCCCTGGTGCGGGAAGGCCTGCCCGCCGGCGCAACGGCCTGCCCATTCCGCGCACTTCGCTTGTCGGAAGAACACAGAACCTGCAGGAAGCTACCGACCTGCTGCTCCGGCCGGACGCGCGACTTCTAACGCTTACCGGGCCGGGAGGAGCAGGCAAGACACGGCTGGCGATTGCGGTGGCGGCCGGGAGCGCTGACCGGTTTCCGGCAGGAGTTCAATTTGTCAGCCTGGCTCCGATCACTAATCCGAAACTGGTTGCCACCGAACTGGCAAACGCGCTCGAGATCCAGCAGACTTCGAATCGCACGATACCGCAGCTGATTGGCGAACAGATGCGGGACTCGGGCGCTTTTCTTCTCCTGCTTGACAACTTTGAGCAGGTTCTTCCGGCGGCAAGCGTCGTGGCGGAGACGTTGGAGGCATGTCCGTCTCTGAAGATCATCGTAACCAGCAGAGAGTGCCTGCGCATTTACGGCGAGCAGGAGTATCCCGTTTCAGCTTTGCCGCAAGACTCAGCCATTGAGCTGTTTGCGCATCGCGCAGCCGCCATTCGGCCTGGTTTTGCAATTACTGCGGAAAACGAAGAGGCGATTCAGGGGATCTGCACGCGATTGGATGGCCTGCCGCTGGCCATCGAACTGGCGGCAGCTCGCATCAAGGTCCTGTCTCCCAGGGCCATTCTTGAGCGACTGCAAAACCCGTTGCAGCTGCTGACAGGTGGGGCGCACGACCTGCCGGAGCGCCAGCAGACACTGCGCAATGCCATTGAGTGGAGTCATAGTCTGCTGAATGAATCTGAGCAGAAGCTGTTGCGCCGGTTGTCGGTATTTGCCGGGGGCTGCTCGCTCGAAGCTGCCGAAGCAGTCTGCAACACCGGCCGCGATCTTGGTGTCGATGTCTTCGATGGGCTGTCATCGCTGGTTGACAAGAACCTGGTGCAGCGACTGGATCGGGACCTGGCTGAGCCACGTTTCGCCATGCTCGAGACGATCCGTGAATATGCAATCGAGCGCCTGATCGAAAGGAATGAGCAGCAGGCCACGCGCCGAGCTCATGCGGCATATTGCCTTGTTCTCGCCGAGGAAGGAAATCCGGATCTTGACGCTCCCGCCCGCACGACCTGGCTGAGGCAATGCGACATCGAGATGGACAATCTTCGCGTTGCGATGGATTGGTTGCTTCAGGAAGAAGATCTAGACTGGGGCTTCCGCCTGAGTGTTGCGCTGTTTCGATTCTGGGATATGCGTGAGCATCACATCGAGGGTCGTGCGCGCCTCGAGGCCATTCTTCGCCTTGCTGGGAGCGAACGCCCAAGAGAGCGGGGGCGCGTGCTGCATTTTCTCGGCGCGCTGGCGACCACTCAGGGTGACTTCGCTGTAGCGGAGAGTTTTTTGCAGCAGGGGCTTTCAGTCTATGAGGAGCTGGGAGACGAGACGGGCATTGCTGCGTCACTGAACGCGCTTGCGATCTCGGCCCGCGACCGGGGAGACTACGCCACGGCACAAAGTAGATTCGAACGCAGCCTCGCGTGTTGGCGCCAGCTGCCAGACCGTTCGGCGATCGCGCGGTGCCTGCATAACCTCTCCAGTGTGGTGAGGGTGCGAGCGGACTATTCCCGGGCTCGCTGGGCGGCGCGGGAGGCGGCAGAGATTTTCGAGGAGCTGGGCGACCGCAGCGGAGCAGCCTGGTCCATCAGCCAACAGGGAGATATCGAGAAGGCGACGGGCGATTTGACCGCAGCGCGGGGACTCTATCAACGGGCACTCGCGGCATTTCGAGAAGCAGGCGACCCCTGGGGCGCCGGCCGTTCCCTGACCGATCTCGGCATCATCGATTGCGAACGGGGAGACCATGCAGCCGGCAGAACTGCATTCCGCGCAGGCCTCGAGATATTCTCGGGCCTTGGGCACAGGCGGGGGATGGCGCGCATTCTGGAGTGCTTTGCCTGCCTTGCTCTGGCGGAGGGACATGCCGCGCGCGCGCTGACCCTGGCCGCGGCTGCGGAAAGCGTGCGCCAGCAGATCAGCGCACCCCTGTTGCAAGCGGAACAATCAAAGCTCGATGACACTCTGCTGAAGGCGTGGGAAGCGCTCAGCGAGACTGAGGGGAAAGCTGCCTGGGCTACAGGACAGGCGATGAGTCTAGAACGAGCGGTGCAATACTCGCTCGAAAAAGCGTAGCTATTGGTAGACGAGCGGGTCGATCAGCCGGCGCACGGCAGACACGCGATCAGCAGGGATTCCGGCACGCCGCGCATGCTCCCTGATGATGTCTTCGTCCGGCGCGAGATAGACGCAATAGACCTTGTCCTCGGTGACATAGCTGTGCAGCCACTGAATCTGCGGCCCAAGCTCGCGTATGACGTTAAGCGAGCGGAGAGAGATCTCACGAAGCTCGGTCTCCGAAAGGCTTCCTGCGCCCGGAACCTGGCGTTCTATGACATATTGCGGCACGAAGGGCAGTGTACACCAAGACTGAATGATTCCGAAAAAAGAAGGATCGCCGGCGTATGAAGCCGAGGATCGGGACAATAAAGCCGCTCAAGTTTGCGGCCTACCCGTTCTCTACACGCCCATCCGTGGTTTGTTGTTTCGTACGAAATCAGTGTCCTGCCTTGGTTCCGACTCGCACTCGATGGCAATCGTCGTAATGGGCGTGTCCGGCGCCTTCGCTGGAAGATCGGTGAAGCGGACCCGGAACTCATCCTGCTTGAAAGGAACCGGTTGGCCTGTCTTAATGAGCGTGGCTGACTTTACCTTTGTCACCAGGCCCGCGATTGCAACGTATTCACCAGGCCAGAAATGCACATGCATGAAAAGCGTGTTGCCCGTGCGGGTAAAGCTGGCATAGTTGGAGCGGCGCACCTGGCACGGGTCTGATTCGTAGATGGTGTGCCCATTGGCCTCCACCCATCCACCCACTTCCTGCAACACGCGGATGGATGGTTCGGGAATGGAGCCGTCAGGCCGGGGTCCGATGTTCAAAAGGTAATTGCCGGAATCGCGAACGCAGCTGATCAGGTTCCGGATGACCGTTCTTGATGTTTTCCAATTGTCGTCCGCAGCCTGGTATCCCCAGCTATCGTTCAGAGTCATGCAGGCCTCCCATGCGCGGTCGCCGGTTTCGGCAACGATTCGCTGCTCAGGCGTGGAGAAATCTCCGGGAAGCTTGTTGCGGTTGTTGACGATGATGCTGGGCTGCAGTTGAAAGACCATTTCATTCATGCGCTGCGACTCCCAACCGGCCGCGTCAAGTGGCCAGGCGACGTCGTACCAGAGTACGTCGACCTTTCCGTAGTTGGTCATCAGCTCACGGATCAAACCGTGCGTGTATTCGACGAAGCGCCTGCGGGAGTCGTCGTTGCCTGCGCAAAGTGCACCGTCGGGATGATGCCAATCCATGAGCGAGTAGTAGAAGCCAACGCGCAATCCTTCAGCGCGGGCGGCGTCGACAAATTCGCTGACCAGGTCGCGTTTCGGTCCCTGATGAGTTGCACAGTAGGTCGTGAGTTTTGTGTCGAAGTTGCAGAACCCTTCATGATGTTTGGTCGTCATGACCATGTATCTCATTCCTGCCTGCTTCGCCAGTCGAGCCCAGGAGCGGGCCGATCCGGGACTCGGATTGAACGCTGCTGCGCGCGGCGCGTATTCCGCAACCGGAATGCCCTCATCCTCCATGACCCATTCATGCCGCCCGATCGTTGAGTAGACGCCAAAGTGGATGAACATGCCGAACCGCGCGGCTTTCCACCATTTCATGCGCACGGCCCGGTTCGCATCGCCGGGGAGTGGGTTTGCGCCGGCTTGTGGGACCTGGTCAGGGAACAGCGGGTTCGCTCCACGCGATGCAGTTGCCATTGTCAGCAACGAGGCGCCGGCGCTCTTCATTAAACTGCGACGAGACAACATTTTTGGATTCATTGAACCTCTCTCCGCCACTATTGTTCGTCTTTCCGGAGCAGCCTGCTCATCACATATTCCGTATCCCGTCCCTGTCAGCGGAACACCCCCCTAATCTCTTCGTTGACACTCGAAACTCATCCTGCGGAGAATTCAGCCTGTGCGTTTTTCCCGGCTGTTCTTGTCGGGAGATGGGCCAATGTGGCCCAGGCACGGGCTTTTCCTGCGTATGGCCTGAAGTTCAGGCGCGGGAAGGGGTAGATTTGTGCGCATGAGAAGAGGCGCCACCGGTAATTAGTTTGAAGTACGAGCAAAATCGATTTGGTGGCGAAGAAACGAATTGGACAGAAGGAGTCGAGACAATGAGCAGCAACCATTTTTGGAGGTCAGAAAACCAACAGTGCGAGCACGGCCGTTTTGACTGTGTTCAGGGTTTGGCAGTTGTACTGTTTATCCTGGTTTGCGGTCTGCTGCCTGGCATGGCACAGCAGATCACAGGTTCGATTAACGGAACGGTGAAGGATGAGCAGGGCGCGGTGGTGGCGGGAGCCAACGTCAAGGCGACCAATGCAGAGACCGGCCTTGAACGGGCCGCAATAACAGACCCCAACGGGCTCTATAACATCCAGCATCTTCCGGTGGGTAAGTACGAGATCACCGCCGATGCTGCGGGATTCAAGAGGTATATCCAGCAAAACATTCAGGTGACGGTCGACCAGGCTCTGACGGTCGCTATCACCCTGGCCATTGGCGCGGAAAGCCAGACCATCACGGTGACCGAAGCGCCGGTTCTGGTGAATACGACGACAGCGGAGCTGGGCCGAACGGTGCTGCCCAGCGAAATCATCGAACTGCCGCTGGTGAACCGCAACGCATACACTGAGTTGTCTCTTACGCCGGGCGTTCAGTCCAACAGCGCGAGTTCACAATCCAATTCAAATGGCGCGCCGAACTTCGTAATTGGTGTGCCTTCGACCGTGGTGATCGTCAACGGCAGCATGGATGGCGGCGTTCCCTCAGTCAGCTACTACCTGGATGGCGGCATCAACATGACGGGCCTGCGTAACTACGGCAACCCGGTGCCCAACCCCGATGCGCTCCAGGAGTTCCGAGTCGAGACGAACAACTTTGCGGCACAGTATGGCCGCATGTCGGGCGCGGTGGTCACGACCATTACGCGGTCTGGAACCAACAAGTGGCACGGCTCGCTGTTTGAATTCGTTCGCAACACCAGTCTGAACTCGTACAACTGGAATTCCCCAATGAAAGCGGGCACCACGACTCCTCTCAAGAACCCTTACCACCGCAACCAGTTTGGCGGCACGGTGGGTGGCCCGATCAAGCACGACAAGGCCTTTTTCTTCTTCAGCTACGGCGGGCTGCGTCAAGTGGTTGGCCAGCAACTCACAGGCGCCATTGTCCCCACGGCCGCAGAACGCCTCGGCGATTTTACAGCCGACACGTTCAAGGTCAACATGCCGGGCACCAAGACTCAGGTGAATGGGACTAACAGCGCACCCAACTGCGCGACCGCCAAGCCGAATTGCGTTCCACAAGCCCTGCTGGACAAGACGGCAGCTAACCTGATGAGCAAATACGTTCCGCTGCCCAACGCCGCGGGCAACAAGTACAACGGCTTCTTTACCGCGCCGGTTAATCAGGACGAGTACCTGGGCAAATACGATCAGGCTATTGGGGATAAGGATCACGTCGCCGCCAGTTATTTCTACCTGAACACCACGCAGGACGCCTACGGTGGCGGGAATATCCCGTTCACGACCACGCGGTCTGAGAGTAAACAGCACGTGGTCAACGTCAGCGATATTCACACGATAAGCCCGACAACCGTAAACCAGGGATGGATCACCTTCACGCGGGTTGCCGGAGGTCGCACCAATCTTCCTACTGTAGGTCTGGAAGATCTGGGATCGTCGTTCACGACCCAAGGACCGAAGACTCTGCCCCAGCTTGCCGTGTCTGGGTTTTTCAGTGCCGGTGGCTCTCTGGCGGGACCGGTCAGCACGACCAACTTCTATTCGCTGCGCGACATGGTCAGCATGAACAAGGGCAAGCACACGCTGGCGCTCGGCGGCGAAATCTCGCTGGAGAAGGACTTCCTCTTTGGCAACCTGTACAACTTCGGCGTCTTCAATTTCAACACTTCCGCTCCTACGACGACCGGAAACGCATTGTCGGATTTCGTGACTGGCCAGGTCACCAACATGGAGCAGGACACACCCTACGAGTCGCGCATCAGCAACTGGTATTACGCACTCTACGCGCAGGATTCCTACCGGCTCACGCCCAAGCTGACCCTGAACATCGGATTGCGTTGGGACGTGCAAACTTCGCCGACTGAGACAAACGACCATGCTTCGACCTTCATTCCCAATGTGCAGTCGACGAAGGTTCCTTCGGCTCCCCTCGGCATGCTCTACCCTGGAGACAGCGGCGTGCCGCGCGGTCTGGTTCCCAATCGTTACCATCACGTGTCGCCTCGTGTGGGCCTCGTGTGGGATCCATTCGGCGATGGTAAGACTGCTCTTCGCGCGGGTGCAGGCGTCTTCTATGGCAGCGTAAGCGGCAATGAGTGGAACCAGCCGGCAAACGCGCAGCCCTTCGCTATTCGCCAGACGTTCAACTCGATCACGTCGTTCACCGACATTTACTCGAATAAGGGCTCGTTCCCGAATGGAAATCCCTTCCCGTACACCTACACCCCATCGAATCCACGCTGGCTCCCAGCGGCCGCCACAGAAACCATCGGGCCAAATTACCAGTGGCCATTGGCTTACCAGTTGAATGCTGCCGTTCAACGCCAGCTGCCCGGCAATGTCAGCCTCACCACGGCATACGTCGGCAATCTGTCGCATCACTTGCCGGAAATGATCGACATCAACAATCCGGTGTACGCGCCGGGAGCCACCACGTCGCAGGCCAGCATTACTGCCCGTCGTCCCTACAACAACAACGGCCGCCTTGGACAGGTCATTTACGCCGAGTCGAACGAGACCGCATCCTACCACTCGCTTCAGATCTCGGCCACGAAGCCTCTCTCAAAGAGCTTCCAGGTCAGCGGCTTCTATGTTTGGAGTCACACCTTCCAGAGCGCCAACGTGTCTGCAATCGGACTGGCGCCGACCGTTCAGAACTACTCCGCCTTGTGGGAGGAGAGAGGGCCAGCGGACAATGATCGCCGGCACGTCGCAAACATCT
>Ga0335069_10016251_pt1 | contig 10391 bp, 11 predicted proteins | sample Lox_Sample_11_FD_206714 | JGI IMG/M metagenome (GOLD analysis project Ga0335069, IMG submission 206714) | Soil microbial communities from Loxahatchee National Wildlife Refuge, Florida, United States - Lox_Sample_1.1 | ecosystem: Environmental > Terrestrial > Soil > Wetlands | place: USA...
ACGAAACGCTCCGGCGGAAACGATCGGGTATGCACTTTTCACGTTATGCCGCGCCCGGCCCGGCCGGTGGCACACCCGGAGGGTTTCCGGACACGTGCGCTAGTGAAGCTGGTCCTCATCGAGATCGTCGAGCAGCCCGATCACCCTCGGCTCGGCATCGCCGTCGAGGAGCGCCGCCCCACCCGGCCAGTACGGGTGGGGCGGCGTTGCGCGATGAACGAGCAGCGGCTCGTACAGCCATGAGCCGGTGTTGACGATCCGTGGACGCCCGCCCGGGCCGCGCCATTGATCCGGCTCGTCCGACGGCAAGGGCCCGAGGCGATGGACATGCCCGAAGATGACCCACTCGGCGCTGACCCCAAGGCGGTGAACGACGCGCGCCAGCGCCGGGATGCTCGCGCGGCGCATCTGCAGTCCGAGCAGCATCGACGTGAGCGGCGCCCAGCGCGGATTCAGCAGCCGCTGCTGGATCGCCGGCATGGTCGCCGCCCGGGCGAGCTCGGCCGCATCGTCGAGCAGCGTCGCCAGGGGCCGCGGCAGCCATCGGGTGAAGCGCGCGAGCGACGGACGGCTCGCGTGCTCGTAGTCGATCGGCAGCGCCTCGTCGCGCGGTGGGCGCCCGAGCAGCCCGCGTGCAAATCCCCAGGCCGACACCGGCATCAGGTGATGATCGAGGTAATGGCCGTGCGTGGCCCAGACGTGCTCTGACAGCCACACGCCGGGGTAGTGGACTCGGACTCGCGCCGGCGCGAGCCAGCCGCTCACCCGGGCCAGCGCCGGGGTCGCGTCGAGCGGAACCTCGGTATCCGGTTGCAACGCGCGGCCCTGGCTGCGAACCCAGCCGCGCAGCAGTTGGACGTCGTGATTGCCGGGCACGAGGATCACCTCACGGTTCGCGCCGAGGCGGGCGCCGAGCTCGCGCACGGTCGGCTCGGCGATCTGCATCGCCTGCTGCGGCCGGCCCTCGAGCAACTCGATCGTGTCTCCGAGCAGCACGAGTCGGTCGACGCTGTCGATCGCGGTAAGCAGGCGCCGCTGCGGCTCTGGGCGGGTCAGGACCGCGTGCTCGAGGCGCCCACCGAGGTGGAGGTCGGAAACGACTAAGGTCCGCACTCACCGCCACGATAGTCGTGACGGCTTGCGCGGACCTGTCCGCGTGTGAAGAGCTGCGTGTGTCCGGGTCAGAAGGCCGCGAGGGCGCCGAACTCGATCGGCACGCCGCGGGCGAGCACGAGCACGGGCGCACTCGCGTTCTCGATCTCGTTCTGCATCTGCGCGCTGAGCATCACGCGACCCTCGGGCGCCTCCGAGCGCGAGCCGACGACGAGGATGTCGACGCGCCGCTCATCGCGGGTCACGGTTGCCCCGACGGAGTCCGCGAGGTCGCGGGCGGTCTCGATCGCGGCATCATCGCCGGGTGCCGCAAGCACGCCCACTCGGGTGATACTGGGCCGCAGTTCGGCGCGGTAGTTGGCCGGTGCGATCGCGACCGCTGCCGGGCCGCCCTCGAGCAGCAGCTGGGCCGAACGCTGCGGCGCGACGTGACCGGGCGCCGTGCGGTAATCCGAGCCGAACACGATGATGTCTGCCTCCTCCTGCTCGGCGAGCCACTTGAGACCCTCGCCGGTGGAGCCGCTGACGACGACGCGGCGCTGGACATCGGCGTCGCCCAGCCAGTGCGCGCCACGGTCAAGCAGCGCCTCCGCCTCGTGCTCCTCGAGCTCCTCGCGGGCGCGCTCGGACTGAGTCGTGTGCCGGACATACGCGAGTGTCAGCCGGGCGCCGGCGTCGGCGAGCACACGGCCGAGCATCAGCGCGTCGTGGTCGTTGTCGGTGGCGTCGTAGGAGACGATCACGTTGGTCATCGAGGAGCCCTCCTCCCGTGCTGCGTGTCTGGAATGCCTGGTCCTGGTTCGGCGGAGAATCGCATCTGCCTGCTATCAGCACTAATGAAGTTCGTCATCTTCAGGATAAAATTCACTAATGCTTCACCTGGGTCGGCTGAGGGTGCTTTCTGAAGTCGTCGCTCGCGGCTCGTTCTCGGCTGCCGCGGAGGCACTCTCGTACACGCAATCGGCGGTCTCCCAGTCGATCGCGCGGCTTGAGGCGGAGACGGGGGCGACGCTCGTCGTGCGCGACCGCCGCGGGGTGCGCCCGACGGCAGCGGGAGCGACGCTCGTCGAGCACGCGGAGGCGATCTTCGCCCAGGTCGACGCGGCCGAGGCGGATCTCGCGGCGGTGCTAGGCGTCCGGGGCGGTCGCCTGCGGGTCGCGTCGTTTCCGTCCGCCGGCGCGACGCTGATGCCCCAGGCGGTCGCGACGTTCAGAACCCGGCATCCCGAGGTCGCGCTGACGCTCGCCGAAGGCGAGCCGGAGGAGATCGCGCCGCGGCTGCGCGCCGGCGAGTTCGACCTGGCGCTGCTGTTCGAGTTCCCGGGTGTGCGCGAGCGTCCGGGTGCCGGCCTGCGCACGGTGACCCTGCTCGAGGACCCTATGCACGTTGCCCTGCCGGCTGACCATCGGCTCGCCGACAAGCCGGCGCTGACGCTCGAGGACCTACGCGAGCAGGACTGGGTCCAGACCTCGGCCTCGAGCCCGTGCGCGCGGCACGTCGTCCGCTCGTGCCTCGCCGCCGGCTTCGAGCCCAATGTCACGTTCGAGAGCGACGACTACGAAACCGTTCAGGGGCTCGTCGCGGCGGGGGTGGGCGTTGCGCTGATTCCGCGCCTCGCGCTGACCCGGGTTCACCAAGGGATCGTCGTGCGCGAGCTCGCACCGCGCAGCCCCGCCCGCAAGGTCGTCGCGGCCACGATGTCGGGGCCGGGCGTGGCGCCGGCGGCGAAGACGATGATCAAGGTGCTGGCGGATGTCGCCCAGCGCTACACGGGAGCCGTGCCCGTATAGCTCCCACGGTCACGTACTGACGCTCAGCGTACGCCTGGAAGTCGCGCTCGAACTGCTCCCAGTCGACGTCGAGGCCGCCGTTCGGTCCGCGGGGAGGAGCCTCCGGATCCTCCCCGCCTCGCCCGGGACCCCAGCCGCCGTGCCCGAGCTCATGTGCGAGGAGGAACAACCCGATCGAGAGAAACGTGAGCAGCGCCGGCACGATCGCGACGAGGACACACTGCGACGGGGACGACGGATGTGCGCTCGCGATGCGTGTGCACACCCACACCGCCATCGCCGCAGTCACGATCGCCATGACGCACAGTTGCGCGCGCAGTTGCGGCCCGGACGGAAGCGACGTCTGTTCGTCGTGTTCGTGCAAATCGCCCCTCTCGCGCTCGAGCATACGAGCAAACGTAAAGGCCAGCTGTGTTTGGCACGCGTTCGGCGACGAGACCGCAACGAGCCACTCACCCCGTCCGCCACGACCCCCCCGCCCAGCCCGGCGGCGGGCGTCGCAGCACCGCGTCACGGCCAGTGATGCTTGCATGTATGGGATGGACCACGTGCAGCGCCTGTCGTTCGGGGGTGTCGCCGCTCTGTATGACCGGGCGCGGCCGTCGTATCCCGCGGCGCTGGTGGAGGACGTGATCGACCTTGCCCCGCTCGGCGCGCCGCTGCGCGCGCTCGAGATCGGCGCCGGGACGGGCAAGGCGACCGAGCTGTTCGCGCGCCACGGCGTCGCCGTGCACGCAATCGAGCCGAGCCTCGAGATGGCCGAGGTTGCGGCGCTCCGGCTCGCCGAGCTGCCTGGGGTCACGCTCGAATGCTGCGACTTCGAGGAGTGGGACGGGGAGGACGTGACCTTCCCGTTGATCTACGCGGCACAGGCATGGCACTGGGTCGAGCCGGAGACGGGGTACGTGAAGGCGCGCTCGCTGCTACAGGCGGGCGGGCTGCTCGCCGCGTTCTGGAACCGCCCGAAGTGGGACTCGTGCCCATGGCGGGAGGAACTCATCGACGCGTATATGCGCGCGCTCCCTGACCGCTCAGCCGAGGATCCGATGCATCCGGCCGCGGCCAGCGATCCCGATGTGTGGGAGGAGTGGGCGCGCGCGATCGAGGGCACCCCCGGCCTCGGTCGGCCGAAGGTGCGCGGATACGGCTGGGCGCAGCGCTACTCGACCGGCGAATACCTGCAGCTGCTGCAGACACACTCCCCGAACATCATGCTCTCAAACGAGCGTCTCGAGACGTTGCTGATCGAGGTCGGCCGTGTCCTCGACGCGCACGGCGGCGAGTTCGAACTCAACTACGTCACCTGGCTGTACCTGGCGCGGGCGCAGTGATCACGGCACCGCCGCGGCGGTCGCGGTCGGTGCCCTCGCGCCACCGCGGAGCACGCCGGTGTCGCGCGTCAGCCGCTGCGCGAGCGTGACCGGAATAATCGTGATCGCGATCACGAACAGCACGACGACGTTGACCTCCGGCAACTGCTGGCCGAGGCGGATGTTGCCGAAGATCCACAGTGGCAGCGTGTTCTGCGCGCCCGCGGTGAAGGTGGTGACGATCACCTCGTCGAACGACAGCGCGAACGCCAGCAGGCTACCGGCGACGAGCGCGGTGGCGATCAGCGGCAGCGTGACGAAACGGAACGTCTGGATCCCGTCCGCGCCCAGATCCATCGAGGCCTCGATCAGCGATGTCTGGGTGCGGCGCAGCCGCGCAATCACGTTGTTGTAGACGATCACGATGCAGAAGGTGGCATGCCCGATGACGATCGTCAGCAGCGACAGGCTGATGCCCCCGAAGCTGAAGAACGAGTTGAGCGCCATGCCGGTGATGATCCCGGGCAACGCGAGCGGCAGGATCAGCACGAACGAGACGACCTCGCGGCCGAAGAAGCGGAAGCGGTGGACGGCGAATGCCGCCATCGATCCGAGCACGATCGCGATCAGGCTGGCGATCAGCCCGGCCTTGACCGACAGCCAGAGCGCCTGGCGCATCGCATCGTTGTTCCAGGTTTGCGAGAACCACTTGGTCGAGAGCCCCTGGAGCGGCCAGCTCTGGACGTTGGATGGGTTGAACGCGTAGACCGCGATCAGCACGATCGGGAACAGCAGGAACACGACGACGAGCCCCGTCCAGATCCAGAACAATGCGCGGCTGAGCCTCGTCATAGCGCCTCGAACGCCCCCAGCCGCCGGGCGACGAACAGGTAGATCGCCATCACGATCATCGGGATCGACGCCATCGCCGCGGCGAACGGGATGTTGTTCGCGACGCCGACGTTCTGATACACGACGTTGCCGATGAAGTCAGATCCGGCGCCGCCGACGAGCGTCGGCGTGATGAAGTCGCCGAGCGTCAGCGAGAACGTGAAGATCGAGCCGGCGACGACGCCGGGCAGCACGAGCGGCAGCAGCACGCGCCGGAATGTCGTCGCGCTGTGCGCGCCGAGATCTGCCGAGGCCTCGAGCAGCGACTCGGGCACCCGCTCGAATGCCGCCCACACCGGCAGGATCATGAACGGCAGCCAGATGTAGCAGAACACGAGCCACACGGCCCAGTTCGTGTACGCGATGTTCTGCGGGCCGAGGCCGAGTTGCGCGAGCAACCAGTTGAGGATGCCGTCCTTGGCCAGGATCAGCCGCCAGGCGTACACCCGGACGAGGTAGCTGCACCACAGCGGGATCAGGACGATGACGAACAGCCACGCCTGCGCGCGCTTTGGCGCCAGCCGGGCGGCGAAGTAGGAAAACGGCAGCGCCACCAGCGCGTCGGTCACCGTGACAGCGGCGGCGATCCCGATCGTCCGCAGCGCGATCGCCCGGTAGGTCGGATCGGTGAACAGCGTCTTGAAGTTCTGCAGCGTGAAGCTGTGAACCGTCTCGCTCGTGAACGGGTCGACCTGCCAGAACGCCGAGATGAACAGCACGACGAGCGCCGCGAGGTAGATCAAGACGAACCACGCTCCCGGCGGAGTCAGCAGCGCGGTGGCCCGCAGCCACGGCCGGCGGAACAGTGCCGCCGACGCGCGGATGCGGGCCGTGCCTGCCGAAGGGGCGCGACGCGTGAGGCTTCCGGCCTCCACGTCAGCCCTTGATCTCAGTCCACTTCTGCTGCCACTCGGTGTAATCGGTGCACTCGTTCTTGCCGTTGCCGCAGTTCGTCGTCGGCGTCTTCCAGAACTTGATCGAGTCGAAGTACGACGCCGGCGCATTGGCGTGGTACTGCGCGCACGATCCCTTCTGGATCTGATCCATATACGAACACGCGAGCTTGTTGGCCGGCGTCTCGCCGAACGAGATCGCCTGCTCCGCCTGGACTTTCGGCGTCGAGACCCACTTCATCCACAGGTAGGCGCAGTTCGGGTGCTTCGCGTGCGCTGAGAGCATCCACGTGTCGGCCCAGCCGGTCGCGCCCTCGCTCGGGATCAGGTCCTTGACGGGGGCGTGAGCCGCCTGCAGCGTGTTCGTCTGGTATGGCCACGACGCTCCGATCACGGCGTTGCCGTTCTTGAACAGGTCGATCTCATCCGAGGCGAGGGCCCAGTACTTGACGATCAGCGGTCGCTGCTGCTTGAGCAGGTTGACCGCTGCGTTGAGCTGCGATTCGGTCAATTCGTAGGGGTCGGTGATCCCGAGGCTTGGCTGCGTCTTGGACAGGTAGAGCGCCGCGTCGGCGATCTGGATCGGGTTATCGGGGACGGTGATCTGGCCCTTGTACGTCGGGCTGTAGATCGAGGACCAGCTGGTCGGGGCGGGCGTGACCTTCTGCGTGTTGTAGAGCAGCGTGTTCGGGCCCCACTGCAGCGAGATCCCGTAGTGGACGCCGTTCACGGTGTTGTGCGGCGGCGACTGCAGCTGCGGGATGAAGTTCTTCCAGTCCGGAATCAGGTTGACGTTGACCGGCGCGACGTCGCCGCCCTTGATCAAGCGGAGGCTGGCGTCACCGGAGGCCGACACGAGGTCGTACTGGCTGCCGCCGCCCGAGCGCATGAGCGTCACCATCTCGTCCGAGGATCCGGCGTACTTGGCGTTGACCTGGCAGCCGGTCTGCTGTTCAAACGGCTTCACCCACTGTGGCTGGGTGTAGCCCTCCCAGGCGATGACGTTGAGCTGTCCCTCGCCCTTGCCGATGCTGGTCGGCAGCTTCGAGCTGCTCGAACTGCTCGACGAGCCGCCGCACGCGACGACGGCCATCGACAGCAGCGTGATCGCGGCGGCGCCTGCGATCGTGCGCCACGCACGTAGTCCGTCTCTCATCTCAGCTGGTCTCCTGTTCTGTCTCACTGCCGGCCGCGCCGGCATCGACTGCGGCGAGGTGCTCGGGCCGCCACGCCACCCTGACTTGTCTGCCTCGCTCGGCCAGAGCCTCCATCGCCGAGGTTTCGAGGTTCTGCCGGAGCGCCGTCAGCGCGCCGCCACTCTCCAGCGCCACGACGTAACGCGTGACGGCACCGAGATACACGACCTCGCCGATCGCTCCCCGCTCGCTGTCCATCCCCGCTGGGACGGGCGCGTCCTCTGCCAGCACGTGTAGCTTCTCGGGGCGGATCGTGAACCGGCGGCCGCCCCGCTCGATCACGTTCGAGGTGCCCACGAAGCCCGCCACGAACTCGTTGGCCGGATGCTCGTAGATCTCCGCCGGAGTGCCGATCTGCTGGATCCGGCCGTCCGCCAGGACAGCGATCCGGTCGCTCATCGTCAGCGCCTCGTCCTGATCGTGCGTGACGTAGATGAAGGTGACCTCGTCTGAGAGCTCGCGCTGGATGCGCTTGAGCTCCAACTGCATCTCCTCGCGAAGCTTGAGGTCGAGCGCCCCGAGCGGCTCGTCGAGCAGCAGGATGCGCGGCTGGTTGACGAGCGCTCGTGCGAGCGCGACCCGCTGGCGCTGCCCGCCGGAGAGCTGGATCGGCCGGCGCTCTCCGAGTCCCTCGAGCCGAACCATCTTCAGGGCCTCCTGCGCCTTGTCGCTGCGCTCTCGCCTGCCCACGCGCTTGACCTTCAATCCGTACGCGACGTTGTCGGCCACGCTCATGTGGGGGAACAGCGCGTAGTCCTGAAACACCGTATTGACGTTGCGCTGGTACGGCGGGTTGCGGCTGACGTCGAGGCCGTCGAGCTCAATGGCGCCGGAATCCGGTCGCTCAAACCCGGCAATCAGCCGCAGCGTCGTCGTCTTGCCCGATCCCGACGGTCCCAGCATCGTGAAGAACTCGCCGGGCCAGACGTCGAGGCTCAGCCGCTCGACGGCGACGTGACTGCCGTAGGTCTTGCGCAGCCCGATCGCGCGGACTGCCGGCGTGCCCGTTCGCTCGGACGGCGCCGCCTCAGGCGCAGCTTGTGAAGGCGAGACACCCACTCAAAATCGGCGCAATCCTAACCAAGAAAGGTAGGCGTATCAGTCCAAAGCTCGTTCGTCAGTGAGGACGGAACGGCAAGGTGTGGCAACCGCCGCGGTGCGGCCCACGAGCTTTCAGGCCGCGGCGAACACGGTGCGGCCCGCCACCCACTCGTCGCTGACCTCGCGCAAGATCGTCAGCATCGCCGCGGCGGCGGGCGACCGGTAGCCGGCGGGCAGCGCGACGAGGATCGGGCGGGGAGGTGGAGCGGGCGCGAGCGGGCGGATCACGACGTCCTCTCGGACCGCACGCGTGACCATGTCAGGGATCAAGGCGACGCCGACTCCGGCGGCGACGAACCCGAGCATGGCGGGGTAATCGTCGTTCTGGAAAGCGATCCGGGGCTCGAAGCCCGCTGCATGGCATGCGCGGAGGAACCGGCGCGAGTCAGGGCACGAGCGGGTCGTCGCAAGCATCCACGGCTCCTGAGCAAAGGCCGTGAGGTCGAGCACGGAGCAATCGGCGAGCGCATGCCCGACCGGCATCGCCACGTACATCGGATCGTCGAACAGGTGCACGAGCTCGATGCCCGCGGCCCGCTGCGCGCCGTCTGGGTCCGGAATCGAGAACACCGGCGTCCGGTCTCCCACGGTCTCGAGCGTCGCGTCGTGCGACATCGCCATGTCGAGCTCGCCCGCGCGCAGGCGCGGGATCGAGTCGATCGGGTCGGACATCACGATGATGAGCTCGACAGCGGGGTGGCGCTCGCGAAAGCGCGCGATCGCGAGCGGCACGATCGAGGCGGCCGCCGAGGCGAACGAGGCCATCCGCAGTCGCCCGCCCTCGAGTCCCGCGAGCGCCGACAGCTCGGCCTCGGCATCCTGCAGCCGCGCGATGATCTCCTCCCCGCGGGCCACAAGCAGCCGCCCCGCGTCGGTGAGCACCGCCCCCTGCGGCACCCGCCGCACGAGCAGCATCCCGAGCTCGGCCTCGAGCGTTGCGATCTGGCGTGACACGGCCGGCTGCGTGTATCCGAGACTGTCGGCGGCGGCGGAGAAAGAGCCATGCCGCGCGACCTCGCACAGAACCCTGAGGCGCCGCGTGTCAAGCATGCCGCAATGTTATACCCCCTCAAGCAAACCCCTATTTGCATTTATGGCAATTCGGCGCCACATTGGGTCTCCGGTCGAAGTGCAACCCGAGGAGCCGCAGATGTCCCAGCCGCTCAACCCCACGATCACGATCCGCCCCGCGTATGCCGACGATGATGCAGCGCTCGCCCGGCTTGCGGCGCTCGACAGCGCCGACGTCGTGCCGGCCCGTCCGCTCCTGCTCGCCGAGGTCGATGGGAATCTCAAGACCGCCCTGTCGCTCGCCGACGGGACGGTAATCGCCGATCCGTTTCACCGTACGCGGGAGCTCGTCGCACTGCTGCGCCTGCACGCGGCGGCACAGCAGTCCGCCGGGGTGGCCCGGCGCCGGTCGCGCCTGACGCGCTCGCGCCGGCTGCGCCTTCAGCACGGGTATTAGTTTCTGCACGTGACACGCGCTGGAATCGTCCGCGGCGACGACGGGGTCAACCGTTGCTGGTGGGGGGACTCCGCGCCCGAGTACCGCTCCTACCACGACACTGAGTGGGGCTTCCCCGTTGCCGACGACGTCCGGTTATTCGAGAAGCTCAGCCTCGAGGGCTTTCAGGCCGGCCTCTCGTGGCTGACGATCCTGCGCAAACGCGAGGCGTTCCGTCGGGCGTTCGCGGGCTTCGACTACGAGCGGGTCGCGCGCTTCGGTAAGCGCGACATCGCGCGGCTGCTTGCCGACGCCTCGATCGTCCGCCATCGGGGCAAGATCGAGGCCGTCATCAACAATGCGCGGTGCGCCGTCGAGCTCACGGCGGCGGAGGGCTCGCTGGCCGCGTACGTGTGGAGGTTCGCGCCCGAGCGCCGGACCGTCTTGCTTGACCGCGCGGGCCTCGGCGCGCTCGCGACGACCGCCGAATCCCGCGCGCTCGCCAAGGACCTCAAGCGTCGCGGCTGGCGGTTCGTCGGACCGACGACGGTGTACGCGTTCATGCAGGCGATGGGGCTGGTCAACGACCATCTCGGTGGCTGCGACGCGGCAGCGGCGGTGCAGGAGGCGCGGGTCCGGTTTACGCCGC
>Ga0335069_10016252_pt1 | contig 10391 bp, 11 predicted proteins | sample Lox_Sample_11_FD_206714 | JGI IMG/M metagenome (GOLD analysis project Ga0335069, IMG submission 206714) | Soil microbial communities from Loxahatchee National Wildlife Refuge, Florida, United States - Lox_Sample_1.1 | ecosystem: Environmental > Terrestrial > Soil > Wetlands | place: USA...
CCCACCGGCGACCAGCCGATGCCGGACGTCTGGCTGCGGTTCCGCGAGGTGGTGCGCACCGCGCCCAGGCTGAGCGTGTCCCGGCTGGTGCAGTCCGGCTGCCGGCGCAAGCTCCCGGACGAGGTGCTCGCCGCCTACGACGCGCCGTTCCCGGACGAGACCTTCATGGCCGGCGTGCGCGCCATGCCGAACCTGGTGCCCACCTCCCCGGACGACCCCGCGACGGAGGCCAACCGGGCGGCCTGGCGAAAGCTGGCCGCCTGGGACAAGCCCTTCCTGGTCGCGTTCAGCGACGGCGACCCGATCACCGGGGCGATGGGGCCGGTGCTCCGGGACACCGTGCCGGGCGCCAGGGGCATCGAGCACCCGGTGATCACCGGGGCTGGCCACTTCCTCCAGGAAGACGCGGGTGAGCGGCTGGCCACGGTGATCACCGACTTCGTCCGCGCGCACCCCGCTACCGGGGACGGCGGCCGGTGAACAGGTGGGCGGGCCGCTGCCCGCCGCCGGCCTCGGCGCCGCTCCCCTCCGCCGCGGTGAACCCGGCCCCAGCCAGCAGCCGGAGCCAGGTGCCGCGGCGGAACGCGCCCAGCCGGTGCGTCTCCCGGACCACCTGGACGGCGCCGTCGGCGGCGCGCAGCACGAACTCGTAGCGCACCTCGATCCAGTCATCGGCCGGGTCCGGGTCGGACCGCCACTCCCGGAAGCTGCCCTGGCGGCCGTCCGGCGCAGTGCTCCCGCCGCCGCCGCTGCCCGGCCGGAAGGTCTCCGCGGTGTAGTCGGGCACGAAGACCGCGATGCCGCCGGGCCGGCAGTGCACGAACGCGGTCGCGATGACCCGCCCGAGGTCGGCCTCGGTGGTCACGTAGTCGATCGCGTCGTGCACCAGCACGGCGTCGAACGCCCGGCCCAGCCGCAGCGTCCGCATGTCGCCCTGCTGATGCACACGGCCCGGGTTCAGCCGCTGTGAGGTGGCCAGCATGTCCGCGGACCGGTCCACCAGGGTGAGGTCGAACTCCCCGGCCAGATGGCTCGCCACGTGCCCGCCGCCGCTGCCCAGGTCGAGCACCGTGCGCACCGGGATCTGCGCAGTGCGCAGCACCGCGGCCAGGTAGGCCGCCTCGGCCGCGTACTCCCCTGGTGGCGAGATCAGCGGCCACCAGCCGGCCAGTTCCTGGTAGAGCTGGTACTCCCCGTCCGGTTCGCCGGCTACCACAAGCCCAGCAAGGAGCCGAGCACCCGGGCGGCCTGCCCGCCGCTCTCCTCCGCGATGCCCAGGGCGGCAGGCACATCGAGGTCACTGGCCAGCGCCGCGCGCACCGCGTCCACCGCGACCCCCGCCGCGCCCGGCACTTCGCGGTCCGGCCGGCCAGCCGCCGCCTGCAGCCGCTCCAGCCGCGCCGCGGCCCCGTCCAGCCCGGACCGGTCGTAGTCCCAGTCCTCGTCCCACCTCCGGTCGAGAATCAGCAGCCTAACGCTCCCCGCCGGGTACTCCTGCAGCAACGAGCTGATCAAGACCAGGTTGCCGGCCGACTTGGCCATCTTGGCCCCGCCCACCCGGACCACGCCGACGGAGAGCCGGGCCCGGGCAAACGGGGTCACCCTGGTCAGCGTCTCAGCCAGCGCGGACTGGTAGGCGTGGTGCGGGAAGCGCAGGTCGGCGCCGCCCGCCAGGACGTCCACCGCCGGGCCGAATGACTGCAGGGCCATCGCCGCGCACTCCGCGTGCCAGCCGGGCCGGCCGGGGCCCCACGGGCTCTGCCAGGCTGGCTGGTCGCCGGTGGACGCCTGCCAGATGGCCACGTCGAACGGGTCATCCTTGCGCGTGTCGTCCGGGTGGTCGCCATACTCGGCCGAGAGCTGGAGTGCAGCGGCCCGGTCCAGCCCGGCCCGCTCCGCGGCGGCCGCGCCGCGGAAGTAGACATAGCCGTCCCGCTGGTAGGCCGCGTCCCGGGCCAGCAGCCCGGCCGCCAGCGCGATCACCTGCCCGATGTAGGCATGAGCCCGGGGCTCCAGGGACGGCGGCCGGACGCCGAGGGCGGTCATGTCCTGGTCGAAGTAGAACTGCTGGATGGCGGCGAACTCGCCGAACGGGGCCCCGGCCCGGCTCGCCGCGCCGAGCAGCACATCGTCCACGTCTGTCACGTTGCGGCACAGGATCACCTCGGTGCCCGCGGCGTGCAGCACCCGGGCCAGCGTGTCCACCCAGACGAACGTGGCCGCGTGGCCCAGGTGGGTGACGTCGTACGGGGTGATGCCGCAGGCGTACACCCGGGCGCGGCCGACCAGCGGCAGCGGCGACCCGTTCAGCGTCGGCACCGTCGGAAGCCTCGCGGCCAGCACCTGTCGCATATCCGCCTCCCCCAGCCGTTACCCCAGGCAGCCACACCCACCTCTGCCGAGGTTAGCCGGGTCATTGGCCCGCCCGCTCCCGGATGTTCGTCACGCGGGCCCAGGACCATCGGCTCTGCCCCGGCCCAGCCGCCCAGCGCGAAGATGATCATGTGAAGCGTATCGTCATCCTGGGCGGCGGCACGGGCGGCACCCTGGCCGCCAACCGGCTGCGCCGGGACTATGACCAGCGCTCGGCCGAGATCGTCGTGGTGGACCAGGACGACGAGCACATCTACCAACCCGGCCTGCTCTTCGTCCCGTTCGGCCGGTCCGACGTGGCCGGCCTGATCCGGCCACGGCGGCGCCAGCTCCGCGACGGGGTGACGTTCCGCCAGGCCACGGTGGACCGCGTGGATATCGACCTCGACCAGGTGCGCTTCGAGGACGGCATGACGCTGGACTACGACGTGCTGATCGCCGCGACGGGGGCGCGGCTGCTGCCGGCCGAGACCGAGGGCCTGACCGGGCCCGGGTGGCAGCGGGACGTGTTCACGTTCTACACCGCCGAGGGCGCGGTCGCGCTGCGCGAGGCGCTGCGCCGGTTCCCGGGTGGCCGCCTGGTGGTCAACGTCATCGACATGCCGATCAAGTGCCCGGTCGCGCCGCTGGAGTTCTGCTTCCTGGCCGATCACTACTTCCAGCAACGGGGCATCCGGCCGCGGGTCGAGCTGACCTATGTCACACCGCTGGACGGCGCTTTCACCAAGCCGGTGGCCAGCCAGGAGCTGGCCAGCCTGCTCGCGGACAAGGGCATCGGCCTGGTCACCGAGTTCAACACGGGCAGTGTGCAGGCCCCAGGCGACCACGGCGAAACCGGGCGGCAGGGCCGCCTGATCTCTTACGACGAGCGGGTGGTCCCGTTCGACCTGGCCGTGGTGGTCCCGCTGCACGGCGGGGCGGCCTACGTGGACCGCTCCCCCGGCCTCGGCGATGAACTCGGCTTCATCCCGGTGGACCCTGGCACGCTGCAGGCCCGGGCCAAGCCCAACATCTTCGCGCTCGGCGACGCCACCGACGTGCCGGCCTCCAAGGCCGGCTCGGTGGCGCACTTCGAGGGCGAGGTGCTGGCCAGCAACGTGCCCCGGTTCCTGGCCGGCCAGCCACTGACTGCGGCCTTCGACGGGCACACGAACTGCTTTATCGAGACCGGCTTCGGCAAGGCCCTGCTGATCGACTTCAACTACGGCACCGAGCCGCTGACCGGGCACTACCCGGGACGGCTCGGCCTGCCGCTGCTCCGCGAATCACGGCTGAACCACCTCGGCAAGCTCGCTTTCCAGCCGTTCTACTGGCACGGCCTGCTGCCGGGCCGGGACATCCCCGGAATCGGCTCGGCCATGCCAGCCCACGGGAAGCCGGGGCTGGCAGCACCAGCCCGCGCGGCGGCCGGAGCAGGCCGCGAATGATCACCCCGAGGAGGTACTGACCGTGCCCACCGCTACCTATGCCGGCCACGATGTCGCCGTCAACGACGAGGGCTTTTTCACCGAGCCCGGCCAGTGGACGGAGGAGATGGCCCCGCAGATCGCCAAGGAGGCCGGCATCGACGAGCTGACCCCGCTGCACTGGCAGGTGCTCCGGTTCATGCGCGCGGAGTACCAGGCCAAGGGGACCGGGCCGACCGTCCGGGTCCTCGGCAAGACCTCCGGGGTCAGCGTGAAAGAGCTCTACCAGTTGTTCCCCAAGGGCCCGGCCAAGACCGCCGCGAAGATCGCCGGGATCCCCAAGCCGCGCGGTTGCATCTGAAGGACGGTGCGCTATGGAAACCGCCACGATCGAGAAGGTCTCCATCATCGTGTCGAAGGGGTCCCTGGAAGGGATCTACCCGGCTCTCATCATGGCCAACGGGGCGCGCGCCGAGGGCATCGAGGCCAACCTGTTCTTCACCTTCTTCGGCCTGGACGCGATCAGCCGCAAGCGGCACGAGCACATCAAGATGGCCACGGTCGGCAACCCCGGCCTGCATCTGGCCACGCTGGCCGGTGCCCTGCCCGGGATGCCCGGCCTGATGACCAGCTACCTGGAGCGCAAGATGGGCAAGCTGGACATCCCGCCGATCCCGGAGTTCATCGAGATGATCGCGGACACCGGGGCCGGCCTGTACGGCTGCCAGGCGTCCTGCGACCTGTTCGGGCTGGCCAAGGAGGACCTGATCGATCAGGTCAAGGACATCATCACGGTCGGCGAGTTCTATGCCCTGGCCGCCGGCGGGCAGATCATCTTCACCTGAGCCGCCGCTGGCCGGCCGCGCTGGGAGTGGCGGATGTCACGGGCCGTACCCGATTTCGCGCTGGGCGGCCGCCACAATCGTATGCAGATTACTGTTAAGAATCACGTAACCGGCCTTTAACCTAAACTTTCCGCTCATGTAGATTCTGGGCCAGTTAAACGCCAACATCACATGGATACGCTCACGCCATGAGCGAAGCCACCGCCGCTGCCAGTGGGAATGCGTTCCAGGCACTCGACGACGCCAAGATCAGCAGATTCCAGATCAAGACCATGTTCGTCTCGGGCATGGGCTTTTTCACCGACGCCTATGACCTGTTCGTCATCGGCATCGTGGTGTCACTGCTGAAGACGCAGTGGAGCCTGTCGACAAACCAGGTGTCGTGGCTGAACTCGGCTACGTTGCTGGCTTCGGCGTTCGGCGCGATCATCTTCGGCCGGGTCGCCGACATGCTCGGGCGCAAACGGATCTACGGCTATGAGGTGCTGATCCTGGCGGCCGGCGCGATCGCGTCGGCGTTCTCGCCGAACTACACGTTCCTGCTGGTATCCCGGATAGTTCTCGGCATCGGCATCGGCGGCGACTACCCCGTGTCGGCGACGATCATGAGCGAGTACTCCGGGAAGCAGTCCCGCGGCCGGATGGTCGGCCTCGTGTTCGCCATGCAGGGGCTCGGCCTTGTCGTCGGCCCGCTGGTCGCCTCGATCCTGCTGGCCTCCGGCATGTCGGACAACCTCGCCTGGCGGATCCTGCTCGGCCTCGGCGCGGTACCAGGCCTGGCCGTGTACTACCTGCGCCGCCAGATCCACGAGACGCCACGGTTCGCCCTGGCGGGTGGCGCCACCGAAGAGGCCCAGGCGGCCATCGCGGACGCCACCGGGCAGGGATCCGGGAAGGTGGCCTCCGGCGAGTCCACCGCGCGGACCCCGCACAGCGTGGCCGATGGCTTCCTCGAGCTGATCCATAACCGGCGCCTGCTGGTCTGGCTGATCGGCGCGGCGGGCGCCTGGATGCTGCTGGACTTCTGTTACTACGGCAACACCATCTCCCAGCCGGAGATCATCAAGCTGGCGAACCCGAACGCCAGCGAACTAACCACCATCCTGCTTCAGCTCGCCATCGTCTCGGTATTCGCGGTGCCCGGGTACATCGTGGCGATCCTGTTGCTGGACAAGGTGGGACGCAAGAGCATCCAGCTACTCGGCTTCGCCGTTATGGCGCTGATGTTCCTGCTCATCGGCGTCATCCCGGCCGTGTCGACCACGCTCGCGCCGTTCCTGGTCCTGTACGGCATCAGCTACTTCTTCACCGAATTCGGGCCGAACATGACCACGTTCATCTACCCGGCCGAGCTGTTCCCGACCCACGTGAGAACCACCGGCCACGGCATCTCCGCCGGGGCTGGCAAGCTGGGCGCGTTCGCTGGCGCGTTCCTGTTCCCTGACATCCTCGCTTCCCACCTGGGCCTGCGAGGCGCGATGGTCATCTCCGCGGCCGTGGCCGCCGCGGGCCTGCTGCTGACCGCGTGGGCACTGCCCGAGACGCGGGGTAAGAGTCTGGAAGAGCTGGAGGACAGCGCCTTCGAAGCTACGCCCAGCAAACTCCGGGTTCAGCCCGCCTAACCCGTCCGGACCCAACAACCCGGCAAACCCTCGTATCGCTGAGGAGGTGAAGCGGCGCCGTCTCGCCTGCCGAATGTGGCGGGGCCCGCCGTGAACATCGGTGACGTACCGCATCGTGGTCGGCGTCGACGGTTCGGCGCACAGTGTGGCCGCCCTCAAGTGGGCCCTGGAACAAGCCGAAACACGGCAGGGTGAGCTGACCGCCGTGTTCGCCTGGGAGGTGCCCTTTCTGGGCTTCCCCGGCGCGTTTGACCGGGAGGAGCTGGAGAAATCCGGCAAGGAGTTCCTGATCGAGACCGTCAGCAGGGTGGCGCCGACACCGGCGGTGCCGCTGATCACGCTGGTGGCCGAGGGTGACCCCGCGGCGTCGCTGATCAAAGCCTCCGAGAACGCCGACCTGCTCGTGGTCGGCACCCGCGGCCGGTCCCCGTGGGCCGGGCTGCTGCTCGGCTCGGTGAGTCAGCGCTGTGCGGCCGGCGCCGCCTGTCCCGTCCTGCTCATCAAGCTGCCCGGCGAGCGGGCGTCGGACACCTCCCCGGCGTAAGGCCCGCACGAAACTGGCGCGTCCCGGTACCGGGACGCGCCAGTCACCGCATCGCGGCCTGGGCTAGCGGCAAGGCCGTGTAGTTAGGTGTTGGTGGTGGCTGTCAAGGCGCTGGGTGGGGTCAGGATGTCGATGGCCAGGGTGGCTTTGTAGCTGGTGCGGTCGATGCTGGGGCCGCGGGCCTGGTATTTGGAGATGGCCCGTTTGACGATGCGGGGGCTGGCCCGTAGCCGCCGGGCGGGCAGCAGGTGGGTCAGGACGTGGCGGCCGATGGTGCCGGCCAGGTCGATGACGGTTGCGGCGATCACGCGTGCGGCCTGGATGATCTGGTCGCGGGCGGCGTGCCAGGCGATGGTGAAGCTGGCCCGGTCGGGGTCGGTTCCGGGGACGGTGCTGGTGGCGTCGGCTATGGCGGTGCGCAGTAGCTGGTAGGTGATCAGCAGGGCGTAGATCTCCTGGGACAGGCCGGCGGGGGTACGGGCGCGCAGGACGCGCCCGCCCAGGATGGTGGATTTCAGTTCCAGGTAGGCGGTCTCGATCTCCCACCGTTCGTGATAGAGGCTGACCAGGCTGCCGGCGGGGTGAGTGTGGTGGTCAAGCAGGGTGGTGATCAGCCGGTAGGCGCCGGTGCGCCGGCCCGCCGTGGTGGTGATGGTGATCTGGGCGTCGATGACCCGCACCGGCACGCCGCCAAAACGCGACAGGTACGAGCCGTCGGGATAGCGGCGCAGGGCGGGCAGCTTCGGGGCGCTAGCCCCGGTGCGCACCCGGATCAGGAACTGTGCGCCGGTGGCGGCGATCTTGGCCGCCAGCGGGCCGGCGCCGAAGTTGCGGTCGGCCAGCAGGATCATGCCTGAGCGCAAGCTGGCCAGCAGGCCGGCCGCGTAGGTCGTCTCTCCCTGCGTGATGGGGCCGAACACCGCGTCGATCAGAGTGCGGGTGCCGCAGGCCACCAGCGCCAGCAGGCGGACCTGCGGGTAGCCGGTGCCGCCGTGCAGGCCGCCGCCTTTGGCGAACCGGGCCAGGTTCGCCGGGCTGTCCGGCACGGTCAAGATGGTCCCATCGATCGCACATACCAGCAGGCCGCGCCACCAGGTGCCCCGGCCGTGCGGCACCACGGCCGGGCCGCGCAGCAGGTCAAACAGCCAGGCCAGCGGTGCGGCGCCGACCCGGCGGCGTGCCTGCGCCAGCGCTCCCGCACCCGGGGCCGCCACCGGTATCCCAGCCAGGCCTTCCGTCAGCTTGCGCCACACCCCCGGATACCCCAGCTCCGGGAACAGGCACGCGGCCAGCAGCAGATACACCACCACCCGCGAGGGCAGGTCCCGCACCCGCCGCTGCACCGCCCGGGTCTGCGCTAACGCCTCATCAACCATCTCAAACGGCACGAGCTGAGTTAGCTCGCCCAGGTGACCGGGCGCGAACCGGCCCGCGGCCACCGTGACAGTGCGCGTGATGACAAACTGGGTACCCAACGGAGTCCCCTGCCAGACAGCGATCTTGGTCGACGCAGTTCTAGCAGGGACTCCGTTGCCCATCTCAACCGGCTTGCCAGCCGCACCCAAGCACTAACTACACGGCCTTGGGGCTAGCGGTGCTCGGTCGGGATGCCCAGTGCGCGCATCACCTCGGCCACGCTGGCGAACTCCCGGCGTGCGGGCAGCCCGCTGATCGCGTCGATCACCTCGTCCGGCGCCCCGGTCCGCTGCAGGTAGCCGAGCATCGTGTCCCGGCGGGCCGGGAAATCATGCGGTTCCAGCCACCGGGCGATGTCGGATCGCCGGTCCACGTCGGCCTGGCTGATGCCGGCCGGCACCCCCGGCCGCTCGTCCGCCGGCAGCTCCTGGTCCAGGTGCTCTTCCTCGAACGGCTCGGTCTCCCGCCACTCCTCGGTGTGCTCCGGCTGGCCGGTCCGGGTGATGTCCCGCGTCTCCTGTTCCATCTGGTCGTCGAGCTCGGGGCCGTGCTTGGAGCTGCCTCGTTGTTCCATCGGGCGTGCCTTTCGCTAGGTTCCAGGGGCTGCGCTCAGCCGGCCGCGGCGCCAGCCCGCTCGGCGGGGGCATCGAAGGCCAGCTGGCCGTCCCGGACATCCACGGTGACCTGCTGGCCCGGCAGGATCTGCCCACCCAGCAGCAGCCGGGACAGCTCGTTGTCGATCTCGCGCTGGATGACCCGGCGCATCGGCCGGGCGCCGAACTCCGGCTGGTAGCCGTGCGCCGCGATCCAGTCCACCGCGGCCGGGGTGAACTCCACGGTGATTTTCTGCGCGTGCAGCCGGCGCTTGGTCTCCTCCAGCAGCAGCCCGGTGATCTGGCGCAATTCGGCCTGGTCGAGCTGGCGGAAGATGATGATCTCGTCGATCCGGTTCAGGAACTCCGGGCGGAACGATTCGCGCAGCCGCCGCATGAGCTGGTCCTGCAGGCCGTCCTGCGGCCCGTCCCCGGAGCTGGCCGCGCTGCCGGAGAAGCCGAGCGTGCCGGCCCGCCGGGTGATCAGGTCCGAGCCCAGGTTGCTGGTCATGATGAGCACGACGTTCTTGAAGTCGACGGTCCGGCCCTGGCCGTCGGTGAGCCGCCCGTCGTCCAGGATCTGCAGCAGGGTGTTGAACACGTCCGGGTGGGCTTTCTCGATCTCGTCGAGCAGCACCACCGAGTAGGGCCGCCGCCGCACCGCCTCGGTGAGCTGGCCCGCCTCCTCGTAGCCGACGTAGCCGGGCGGCGCCCCGACCAGGCGGCTCACCGTGTGCCGCTCCTGGAACTCGCTCATGTCCAGCCGGATCATCCGGCTGTCCGCGCCGAACAGCGCCTCGGTCAGCGCCCGGGCCAGCTCGGTCTTGCCGACCCCGGTAGGGCCGAGGAACAGGAAGCTGCCCACCGGCCGGTCCGGGTCGCCGAGCCCGGCCTGGGACCGGCGGACGGCCTCGGCCACCGCACTGACCGCCTCGTCCTGGCCGATGACCCGCTCGTGCAGGCGCTGCTCCAGCCGGAGCAGCCGTTCCTTTTCCTCCTCGGTGAGCTGGCGTACCGGGATGCCGGTGGCTCGCGACACCACCTCGGCGATGTCGTTGACGGTGACCTCGGGTACCGCGGGCTGGTCGCCGTCGAGCTGCTCGATCTGCTGCCGGACCTCGCTGATCTGGTCGCGCAGCTGGGAGGCCCGCTCGTACTCCTCGCTGGCTACCGCCTGATCCTTGTCCCGCTGCAGTTCCTCGGCCCGGTGTTCCAGGTCACGCTTGTCCCGGCCCGGGGTTTTGGTACGCAGCCGGACCCGGGCGCCAGCCTGGTCGATGAGGTCGATGGCCTTGTCCGGCAGGAACCGGTCGGTGATGTACCGGTCGGACAGCTCGACGGCGGCCACCAGGGACTCGTCGGTGTAGCGGACCTGGTGGTGCGCCTCGTACCGGTCGCGCAGCCCGCGCAGGATGGCGATCGCGTCGTCCGGGGTTGGCTCGGGGACCAGGATCGGCTGGAACCGCCGGGCCAGCGCCGCGTCCTTCTCGAAGTACTTCTTATACTCGGCCCAGGTCGTTGCCGCGATGGTGCGCAGCTACCCCCTCGCCAGCGCTGGCTTGAGCAGGTTCGCGGCATCTCCCATGCCTGCA
>Ga0335069_10016253_pt1 | contig 10391 bp, 10 predicted proteins | sample Lox_Sample_11_FD_206714 | JGI IMG/M metagenome (GOLD analysis project Ga0335069, IMG submission 206714) | Soil microbial communities from Loxahatchee National Wildlife Refuge, Florida, United States - Lox_Sample_1.1 | ecosystem: Environmental > Terrestrial > Soil > Wetlands | place: USA...
AACAGCAGGGTCGCGGCGACGCCCGGCGCGACCAGCAGCCGGCCGCCCCACGTGCGGTAGGCGCCCGCGCGGTACAGCTGCCGGCCCCGCGTCGTGATGACCCACGCCGCGTATACCGCGACGATAGCGCTCGAGAGGACCATCGCCTGGCGGACGTCGCCGAGCCAGGCGTAGGCGATCACCGGCAGGAGCGCCTCGAACACGACGTTGAAGCTCGTCGAGACGATCGCGCGCTGCCGGATCCGGTGGGCGGGGCCCCACGAGCCGCCGGGCGGCGTGAGCGCCGCCGTGACGGCGGTGAACCCGGCGACGGCCACGGCGATCGTGGCGATCCCGAGCAGGAGGGCCTCGTCGAGCATGCCGGCATGCTACGCGAACGCCCGCCCAGGCCGTTCACCGGCCGGGCGAGCTCGGCGCGACAGCGCGGCATCCGTCCCGCCGTCGGCCCCGGCCTACCCGAGTGCTGCACCAGCTGCGCCGTCGTCCCCGCTCCGGCGTTCGGCCGCGCATTCGCCAGATCGTGCTTTGCGGTTCGAGCGTAGGCTGACGGTCGGCCCCGGGCGGTGCCGACGCTCCCGAGGCTCGGCAGCCAGGGCCCGGGCCGAGGAGGGTGCGGCGCATGCGCGCGATCGTCGTGACGAGGTTCGGCGGGCCAGAGGTCCTCGAGCTCCAGGAGAGGGCGACGCCAACGCCGCGCGCGGGCGAGCTGCTGGTGGAGGTCGAGGCTGCCGGCGTCAACTACCGCGACATCTACGAGCGCGAGGGGACCGGTGGCGGACAGGCGCCCCTGGTCGCGGGCATCGAGGGCTCCGGCGTGGTCTCCGCGGTCGGGCCGGCGGTCACCGGGTTCACCCCCGGCGACCGCGTCGCCTGGGCCGCCGCCCAGGGGAGCTACGCCGAGCGGCTCCTCGTTCCCGCGCCGAAGGCGGTCCCGGTGCCGGCCGGCGTTCCCTCCGAACTCGCCGCCGCGGCGATCCTCCAGGGCATGACGGCCCACTGCCTCGCCACGGCGACCTACCCGGTGGCGAGCGGCGACACCGTGATCGTGCACGCCGCCGCCGGGGGCGTCGGGCAGCTGCTCACCCAGATCGTGAAGCTCCGGGGCGGGCGGGTGATCGCCACGACCTCGGGGGGCGAGAAGATTGGGCTCGCCCGGGAGGCCGGCGCCGACGAGGTGATCGCCTACGAGGGCTTCGCCCGGCGTGCCCGCGAGCTGACCGGGGGGATCGGCGTCGCGGCCGTGTTCGACGGCATCGGGAGGACCACGTTCGAGGAGGGCCTCGCGGCGCTGCGCCCCCGGGGCGTCATGGTCCTGATCGGCGCGGCCAGCGGCCCGGCCCCGTCGCTCGACCCCGGTCGGCTCGCGAGCGGCTCGCTGTATGTCACCCGGCCGACGATCCTCGACTACACGGCCACGCGGGCGGAGCTCCTGGAGCGCGCTGGGCAGGTCTTCCGCTGGATCTCGGACGGCCAGCTGAGGGTGCGCATCGGCGGCCGCTACCGGCTGGAGGAGGCGCGCCGGGCGCAGGAGGACCTCGCCTCGCGCTCGTCCGCGGGCAAGCTGCTCCTGGTGCCTCGGCCGTAGGGCACGACCCCAGGTGCGGCGACGCGCCGCGCGCGGGTGCGTCTTGTGGCGCCCCACCGCGCCCGTGAGCGCCATCTCCTGCTCGCCGACGCCCGCCTCCACGAGCGCATGGGCGCCTGAGGAGCACCGTCGCTGGCTTCGCCGAGGCCAGCGTCCGCCTCCTCGTGGTGCAGGGAGAAGTCGAGGGCCTGGTCTGTCGATCTCGTCACTCCCTCTCTGCCCGGACGGTGGGCCGCCGCCGCGTCAGCTCCGCTGCCGCGGCGCCACGCCCCAGGGCCACGCCCGGACGAAGTCCTGCTGCTCGGGGATCGTGATGGTGTGGGGCCGCGCCGCCTGCACCCTGGCGATCGCGTCGTCGGCGCCCAGCCCCAACTCGCGGTACAGGCACGCGGCCGTCATGCCCGAGCGGTCGAGCCCGCCGCGGCACGCGATCGCCACGAAGCCGCCGGCCCGGACCCGCTCGGCGAGGCCGCGCAGCGCGGCCAGGTACTCGCGCTCGCGGCCGACCGGCGTAGACGGATCGTGGACCGGCCTCTTCTGAGCCGGAGGTGGCAGCGCCCGCCACGGGCGCCACGCGCAGCAGTCGGTCGCTCTGTCGCCCGGCTCAGCCGCCCGCGTCGCCTTGCCCGAGCTTGGCGAGGAACTCAGCCGGCGACAAGACGGGCAGCGTGCCACGGAGGGCTAGCAGGTGCGCGTCGCCGGAGACCATGGCGTCGGCCGACGCGGCGCGCGCGAGGTCGAGCAGGAACTCGTCGTCGGGATCGGCGCACAGGGCGAGCCCCGAGGGCGGCGGATCGTGGACCTGTGTCGCCAGCCCGCGGACCAGATCCAGGTATGCGGCCGCCTCGCCAGGGGATGCGTAGGCGCGCAGCTTCGGGCGCGCGAGGACGTCAGCGAGCTCCTCGAGGATCAGCGGCGAGACGACGAGCTCGAAGGCGCCCGCGCGGAGCTCGAGGAGGAGCGCGGCGCTCGGCCCGCCCGGGCTGATCAGCGCCGAGACCAGGACGTTGGTGTCAAGAACCGCGCGCGGCACGCCGCCCCGCTCGCGCCGCATGGGTCGCCTCGAGGGCTAGGGCCATGGCCTCATCCTCCCCGAGGCCGCTTCGAGACCAGACGCTCGCGAGCACGTCGAACCCGAGGTAGGCGCGGAGGGCCTCCTCGACGACCTCGGAGTCGCGCCGGTCGGTCCTCGCGGCCCGGACCCGGGCAGCCCGCATCACCTCGGCGTCGACATAGAGCGTCACCTTCTTCTTGGATGCCATGATGACAGCATAGTGGCATGCTGTGGCACCGGCAACCCGGCATCAGTCAGGTCGTCGCCGCCGGCTGTGCCTGCGCGTTTGGCAGACACAGCGGTTTCAGATCCTCGCGGTCTTCCTGGTCGCGCCGACCAGCCCGAGCCGGGCGGGGGATTGGCCGGCGACATCACGGCCAGCGTGCCGCGGAGGACGAGGAGGTGCGAGTTGCCCGAGGCGAGGATCGCCCATGGCACGGTGCCAGCGGTGGTACCATACGTGCATGGACAAGACGACGGTCTACCTGCCGCCCGACCTCCGGTCGGCGGTCAAGCGTGCGGCCCGCCGGCTGGGCGTGTCGGAGGCGGAGGTCATCCGCGACTCGATCCGCGCCGCCGTGGGCGGTGACCGGCCGCGGCCGAGCGGCGGTCTCTTCGCCAGCGGCGCGCCGATCGCCCGCGAGGCCGACGACCACCTGGCAGGGTTCGGCACGCGGTGATCGTCGACACGAGCGCCCTGCTCGCGTACTTCGACCGCGACGAGCCCGACCACGCCGCGGTCGCCCGGGTGGTCGAGAGCGCCGACGAACCCCTCGTGGTGTCCCCGTTCGTCGTCGCGGAGCTCGACTACCTCGTCGCGACGCGGCTGGGCGTGGCAGCGGAGCTCGCGGTCCTGGGCGAGCTGGCCGGCGGAGCGTGGGACCTGCCCGCGTTCGGGACGGACGACCTGGCCGAGGCGAGAGCCGTGGTCGAGCGCGACGCCGACCAGGCGATCGGCGTCGCCGACGCCTCCAACGTCGTCCTCGCCGCTCGGTACGGCACGCGGATGATCGCCACGCTCGACCGCCGCCACTTCGACGTCCTGCGTCCGTCGGCGGGTGGCCGATTCACCGTCGTACCGTAGCGGCGCACCGGTCTGAGGGCCGGCTCATGACAGGCTCGGCCCGACCAGGCCGATGGCCGTGAGCTCCGCCGCCCGCCCTGCGGCCCTCGACAACCGGCGACCGCCTCGCCGGTCGTCTCGCCACGCACCACGCAGTCCGCCAAGGCAGCACATCCACGCCTGGCCCGTGCAACGCAGGCCAGGGGTGCGGGCAGCGCGCGCGTCCAATCAGCCGCATCGAACGACGCCGGGTCATCCGCGCACTCGCGAGGCTGAACGCCATCGGAACCCTCGAGACAGGTGACCACGATGGACGAGCGAACGCGACGACCGGCCACGGCGAAGGAGCGGCTCGAGCGCGTCGCGCACGACGTCGACGAGCGCCTGGCCCGCATCGAGACCGTGACGCTCCAAGACTACGAGCGGCGCCGGCAGCGCCTCATCGACGACGTGGCGGGCGACCTGCCGGAGGATCCCGGGACGGAGCGGCCGAGCGTGGGGGATCGGCCATGATCCCGCTGCAGGCCGACGAGGCCGACGACCCGACCCGCGCGCTTCCGATCGCGACGATCGGGATCGTCGTGCTCAACGTCTTGGTGTTCCTGTACGAGATGAGCCTCACGGACCCCCAGCTGAACGCGTTCATCAACGCGTGGTCGCTCGTGCCGTGCGAGTTCGCCAGGCAGTGCGCGGTCTATCCGGGCACGCCCTCGCCCTTCTGGCTGACGCTCTTCAGCTCGATGTTCCTGCACGCCAGCTGGGACCACATCCTGGGCAACATGCTGTTCCTCGCGGTCTTCGGGATGCACGTCGAGCGCGCCATGGGCGCCGGTCGATATCTGCTCTTCTACCTGGTCTGCGGCATCGCGGCGAGCGCGGCCGAGATCCTGACCTCCGCGGGCTCGAACGTCCCGGGGCTGGGGGCGAGCGGGGCGATCGCCGGCGTCCTCGCCGCCTACCTGGTCCTCTATCCCGGAAGCCGCGTCCGATCGCTGATCCCGCTGGGCTTCGTCTACCGGGTGGCGAGCATCCCCGCGTGGGTCTTCATCGGGCTCTGGTTCCTCCTGCAGCTCGCGGACGGCGCGATGTCGCTGTCCGACACCACGGGCGGCGGCGTCGCGTACTCCGCGCACATCGGGGGCTTCCTCGCGGGGCTCCTGCTCGTCAGGCTGTTCTCCCAGCCGATGCAGACCGCGCAGATGCAGGCCTACCACCAGCAGTGGACGTGACGGGGCACGGTGGGCGGCGGCCGGCCACGGTCGTGTCCCATCCTCTTTTCGGCCTCGGAGTCCACCGTGCCGCCGCCCTCGCGCCATCGCAGCCGCGCACGCTCGTGAGCGATGGCGACGATCGGCGGGCCCGGCTCCCGATGCCTGCCGGGGTGGCAGACACGCCCGGCCGCGTGGGCGAGCTCCGGCGAGCCGAGTACGACGGCACATGGTGGAACACCGCCGTGGCGGCCCCGGCCGATTGGTGGGGACCGACCTCCCACCATCAGCCCGCGACGGCCCGTGCCGCGTGGTAGACGTCGGCGGGAAGGTCCCGCTCGAGCTCCCAGAGAATCTCGACCGGACGGTCGTTGCGGTGGCTGACGTAGCGGGCCGGTCCGGCATAGAGATAGGGTGCCGCGATCCCGAGCTGCGAGTTCTTCGTCTCACGGATGAACAGGTGAACCGTGCTGCCCTCATCCTCGTGGTGGAGGTAGCGCTGGGCTGTGCGCGTGCGGAGCGACGTCGTGCTCTGCGACTCCCACTGGAAGAGCCGTGGGCTGATCGCCCGGTCGCGGTACATCGTGGACGGGCTGAACTGCTCCTCAGTCTTGTTCAGCGTCACCAGGAGCAGGTCCGCTCGCTCAGGCTCGACGTAGCGGACGCCCTCGCGGAACGACCCCGGGTTGGTGATCCCGAACCCGGCCGCAATCTCGTCGCGGGTGTAGCGGGCGTGCACTTCGAGCGGCACGTTCGGGTGGCTCGTCAGCGGGCGAGTGACTCGCGGCCGCCGGTCGTCGAGCAGGTCGACGAGCTCAGCGATCTCGCTGCGTCGGGGGGAGGCACTGACCCGGGCCAGGCCCTCGTCGGCCCGCTCGATCGGCTCGTTCGCGCCCCAAAGGCTGAAGTGGAGCATCGCGCGAAGCCGACGTGCGCGCTCGTCGGCGGGCAGGCGGATCGAGCCCTCGGTGGTTGCCAGCTCGCGTAGGAGCGAGAGGCGCTCGCCGTCGTCCACATGCAGGAGGCGGCGGATCCCCTGGACGATCAGGCGATCCTGCTCGTCCGGGATGTCCGCTGCGAAGCCGGCCTGGCGCAGGAGCCCGTGCCAGCCCGGTGGCGTCGTCCCGCGGTAGAGATCCTCGAGGTCGAGCCCCGTTTCCTCGAGGAACCGGCGCAGGTCGGTCCCCTGGCCCATCGAGCGCAGATCTCGCTCAAGCTCTCGCCAAGGGAGATGGAGGGAGCGCCGCACGTTGCCGAGGACGATGTCCCGGCTGACCCGGTCGAGCCCGATCGAGCAGCCGGGGGGCAGGTACGCGAAGCCCTCGACGAGCTGGCGCTCGACTCCACGACGCGTAGCCCCGGTCAGAGCCCGGAACCGGCGGTCGAAGCGGAACTCGGCGCGCTGATTGCCGATGAAGTCAAGGACGGTGAGACATGCCTTGCCGTCAGCAAGGCGGAGCCCCCGCCCGAGCTGCTGAAGGAAGAGGGTGGCGCTCTCGGTCGGGCGGAGGAACAGGACCGTGTCGATCTCCGGGACGTCGACGCCCTCGTTGAAGAGGTCGACGGCGAAGACGGCATTGACTCGCCGGTCTGCCAGCGCCCTCAGGGCGTCGCGTCGCTCGTCGGCTCCGGTCTCGGCCGAGACCGCGACAGCGGGGATCCCGGCGGCGCGGAACCGGTCGGCCATGTAGCGCGCGTGCTCGACGCTCACGCAGAAGCCGAGGGCGCGCATTGCGCCGACCTCGCCGACGACGCGTCCGACCGCCTCCACGATCTTCGCCGCCCGCGGCTGGTTGCCCGAGTACAGCGCCGCGAGCTCTGTGACGTCGTAGCGGCCACGCTTCCAGGTCACGCCGGAGAGGTCCACATCGTCGGCGACGCCGAAGTACTGGAAGGGACTGAGGAGGTTGCGCTCGAGCGCCTCCCAGAGCCGCAGCTCGACCGCGATCCTGCCGCCGAACCAGCGGGTGACGTCGCCCCCGTCCGTCCGCTCCGGGGTGGCGGTCAGGCCCAGGAGGACATCGGGCGCGAGGTGCGAGAGGAGTCGGTCGTAGGTCGCGGCCTCCGCGTGGTGGAACTCGTCGACAATCACCATCGAGAAGCGCCGTGGGTCGAGCTGTCCGAGGTCGAGCGTCGACAGCGACTGGATCGAGGCGAAGACGTGGCGCCACTCGTCGGGCCGATGTCCGTCGACGTAGAGCTCGCCGAACGACCCGTCGCGCATCACCTGGCGGAAGGTCCGCAGACTCTGGTCGAGGATCTCCTTGCGGTGGGCGACGAACAGGAGGCTGTCGACCCGCTGCTCCTGCTTGAGGCGCCGGTAGTCGAGTGCCGAGACGACAGTCTTGCCTGTCCCGGTCGCCATCACCACGAGACTCCGCCGTCGGTTGTGGAGTGCTCGCTCTGCCTCGAGGCGCTCGAGGACCTCGACCTGGTATGGGTAGGGGCGGACTTCAAGCGGGCTGATCTCGGACTCGCGTGGGAGGCCGCCGCGGGCTGCCGCGATCTCGGCGTCGAACCGCTCGCGGTCTGCCTTCGTGTACGTCTCGAACGCGGGGTCGTTCCAGTAGTCCTCGAACGTCGCGCCGATGGTGGCGAGCAGGTGCGGCTGCTCGGCGGCCGCGAGCCGGACATTCCACTCGAGCCCGTCGGTCAGCGCGGTCCGCGACAGGTTTGACGATCCAACGTACGCGGTCGTCAGCCGGTCGCGGTGGAAGATCCACGCCTTCGCATGCAGCCGGGTCGAGCGGATGTCGTAGGAGACCTTGACCTCGGCGCCGAGGTCGACGAGCCGGTCTAGCGCTCGGCGGTCCGTCGCGCCCATGTAGGTTGTCGTGATCACGCGGAAGCGGCCACCGCGATCGAGTAGGCCGCGCAGTGATTCGTCGACGAGACGAAGGCCATGCCACTTGATGAATGCAGAGATGAGGTCAACGGATGAGGCTGAGGCCAGCTCGCGGATGACCTCCGTCCCAACGCTTGGCTGGTCTCGCCCATTCACAAGGAGGGCGCTCGCGGACAGCGGTGTGGCGGGCCGCTCCGGTGCTCGAGGCGGATCGGGCGTGCCCGCGGGCTCGAGCAGCGCCAGCAGGAGGTCATGGGCCGGGCCGACGTCCTCACTGCCCTCGAACGCGTCCGGCGCGAGCTGGCGGAGGGCAGCGATCAGGCCATTCGCGAGGCCGACTTGGTCCGCGATCGCGTCTTCGTCGTCGCCGCGCCGGGTCGCGAGGGCGCGGGCGACCAAGCCGGCGAGGTAGCGGCTGATGACAACGTCCGCATCGCCAGGGTCCAGCCGATGGCGTTCAACCAACTGCGGGTCGACCTTCGCGAGAGCAGCCTCGATGCGCTCCGTCGTCAGGTCCTCGTACAGGCCTGGCCGGAGTGCGTCCTCCCCTTGCATGCGCGAACCTTAGCGCCTTCCCGGGTCAGCTCTGGTGGCTTCTCCCCGGTGGCGGGCGGAAGGCGTGCCGAGGCGGCGAGCACGCGGGGTGAGCCGGGGTACCGCCGGTCTGGCCCGTCGACTGCGGTGGTGTCTGCCTGGACAGCAGAACCAGCCCAGCGGCGTGCCGTTCCGGTCAATGGGTGTCCGGTGCCATGTCCTGAACGAGCAGCGCCAGCCCATCTCCGGGCCGACGCCAGGAGAAGGGCCGGTAGGCTCCTCCCGACTGACGACGGTCCTGCCGTATAGCCTCCAGTGGGGACGGAGACCGGGGTAGTGGTGGCGCGCTCGACAGGTGTCGGGCGCGGGTTAGCAACGCCCGCGCCCCAGTAAGGGAGGGGCGCCTGCGGGGAACGCTCGCGCCCACGCCGACCCCCCGGCAGGCCGACGTCCTCGCCGCCAACGTCCCCGGCGGCTCGGCGGCGCAGGCCGCGCGGCTCGCGGGGATCCGGCCGAGCAAGGCGAAGCGGCGCCTCGCCGACCTGCGGGCGCGGTCGGGCCTCACGACCGAGCAGCTCATCTACCGCGGGCGGGCGGAGGGCTGGCCTGTCGTCGCGAGCCTGGAGCCAGCCCGAGACGGGGCGCGGAGCCCGCGAGCGCGGGCTCGGCGTCAAGGCGAATCCGAGAGTGCAGCAACGGCGCCCCTCGCAACGTCGGCCGTCGCTGGCGTTGTCAGGCCCGGCTGCGCTCGAGGGCGATGCGGATGCCGTCGACCACGAGGCGCAGCCCGTACTCGAACGTGCCCTCCCCGCTCGGCGCCCCGCCCTCGGCGATCGCAGCGTCAAGGTGCGGTACCGGGACCGGCTGGCTCGCAGCCGCGAGCGCTCCCTCCGGTCGGCCCGCAGCGGCGACCTCGTCCGCTGCGCGGGTCAGCGCGGCGTGCTCGTCGAGCACGAACCCCCGGACGAACGCGATCACCGCCGCAAGAGACCGGAGCGCCTGCCCGGGGCCGCAGCCGGTCGACGCCTCGAAGGCCGCGATGCACGCGTCGAGCAGCGGCAGGCTGTCCGGGAGCGGTCGCGCACCGGCGACCAGTCTGGCCCCGTCGCGATGAGCGAGGAGCAGCGCCCGATAGCCGCGCCCGACCTCGGTGAGCCAGTCGTCCCAGGGCTGCCCGACGGCGGTCGCCGGGACGGACTGGAGCCACGGTCGGGTCATCTCGTGCGCCATGAGGTCGAGCAGGTCCTGCTTGCTCGCGAAGTGCCAGTACAGGGCGGGCCCCTGGACTCCCAGCTCGGCCCCCAGGCGGCGAACGGTTAGCCCGTCCAGGCCCACCTCATCCTGCAGGCGCAGCGCCGCCTGGGCCACGTAGTCGCGATCCAGGCGGGGGTTCCGGTTCGCTGCCGTCTGCATGGTTGACAGCTTAGCAGGGTTAAGGGCATCCTTTACACCGATAGGGCCTTAGCGATGGTAAGGACTTCCGGCTGAGCTGCGGTCCGGCGGCACACCGGCAAGGAAGGTCGGGCATGGTCACCGCGATCACCGGTGCGCGAGTGTTCGATGGCGACGCTGTTTCACACCCAGGCCTTGTCTTGGTCGACGGCGGCCTCATAAGCAAAGTCGGCGGGGTTCTCCCCGATGGCGCGACGATCGTCGACGGCTCAGGGTCGACCCTGCTCCCCGGTCTGATCGACTCGCACTGCCACACCGGCATCGAGAGCCTGCGGCTCGCACTCCGCTTCGGTGTGACCACCGAGCTCGACATGATGGGCTACTGGCCCGAGGAGCAGCGCCGAGTCGTCGCCGAGGCCGAGGACCTCGCCGACGTCCGCGCCGCCGGGACGTGCGTCACGGCTGCCGGGGGCCACCCGACGGAGTACGCGCCGCCCGAGGGCGACGTCGACCACCCCGAGATCCCCGACGGCATGACGCTCGAGGAGGCGGTGGAGGCGTTCGCCTTCCCCTTCTGCTCCACGGCCGAGGACGCGACCCGCCTCGTGTCGCAGCAGGTCGCGGGGGGCTCGGACTACATCAAGATCATCATCGAGGACGGCACCGTCGTCGGGCACCCGGGGCTGCCGGTGATCACCGACGAAGTTCTC
>Ga0335069_10016254_pt1 | contig 10390 bp, 8 predicted proteins | sample Lox_Sample_11_FD_206714 | JGI IMG/M metagenome (GOLD analysis project Ga0335069, IMG submission 206714) | Soil microbial communities from Loxahatchee National Wildlife Refuge, Florida, United States - Lox_Sample_1.1 | ecosystem: Environmental > Terrestrial > Soil > Wetlands | place: USA: Florida...
TCGAGACGGGCGCGCCCGGGTTGTCCGGAATCGCGTGGGAGGGATGCCGCTCACGCTGTCTGTCGTGTGGCGCGAGTCCTGAGGTCAGGTCCCGGCGGAGCCGCGTCGCGCGCCCGTCGGGTCGAAGACGGGCAGCAGCGCATCCTCGTTGGCGCGAAGCCAGCCGACGCAAGCCGCCACGATGTCGCGAGGCGAGCGGCTGGGCGCCCAGCCGAACTCGGCCTGGACGCGGCGCGCGTCCGTGAGGTAGAGCGGAACGTCTGCAGCCCGGGTCTCCGCCACCGGCGTCACCGGTACGCGTCGGCCCGTGGCCGCGGCGCAGAGTTCCGTCAGCTCCAGGAGCGAGACGGAGATCTCCCGCCCTCCGCCGACGTTGAAGGTCCGCCCGGCCAGTTCCCGGAGACGCGGAATCTGCAGGGCCACGAGGTCGGCGAGGTCGTCGACGTGGAGAAGGTCGCGGACCTGCTTCCCATTGCCCCCGAAGCCGATGTACGAGACCGGCCACCCGAAGTGATGGCTCGAGGCCCAGTGCATGACGATGCCCTGGTCGACGCGTCCCATCTGCCACGGGCCCGCGATCACGCCGCAGCGGTTCACGACGGCGGGGAGCCCGTATGCCGCGACGTACTCCGCGATGAGGAGCTCCGAGCACAGCTTCGTGGCGCCGTAGAGCGAACGGGCACCACCGAGGGGGAAGTCCTCTGCGACGCCGTGCTCCGAAAGGCCCGGGCCGACGGCCAAGGGAGCGAGCTCGAAGCGCGTCGCGGTCTCCCGGAGGGGAATCCGCGAGAGACCCTCGATCGGATAAACGCGGCTCGTCGAGAGGAACAGGAAGCCTGCGCGGTGGCGCCGCGCGTGCTCGAGGCAATGGATCGTCCCACCGAGGTTCGTGTCGAGGACGTACTCGGGAGACCCGTCCAGCCCGGCGAGCACCGACGGCTCCGCGGAGCACTCGAGGAGCATGTCGCATGGTCCCGCGGCCTCGAGGTCGCTCGCGACGCGGACGTCACCGTGGACGAACCGCACGCCGTTGGAGGCCAGGCGGGGAAGCCCGAGCTCCGATCCGCGGCGCCTGAGGTTGTCGAACGACGTGACGTCCCAGCCGGGGTTTCGGTGCTTGAGAGCGAGCGCAAGGCTCGATCCCACGAACCCGGCGCCCCCGGTCACGAGAAGCTTCACGCGAGAGAGATTAGCGAGTAGGTTCACTCGGCGCCAGCCGGCTTTCGGAGCATGTCGCGGACCGCTCGAAAGCTCCTCGCGCGTAGACCGATCGCGATGGACGCCCCGACAGACAGGGCACCGGCGGCCACAGGCGTCCATGCAGCGCTCGAGGCGCGGCTCCAGAGGATTGCGCAGGCCGCGACCGCGTAAGGAGCCGCATTGCTCGCCGCCCACCGGAGCCAGCTCGTGCCGACGACGCGGCAGGCCGCGACCGAGAGCAGCATGGCCAGCACGAGCGCGGAGGTGACCATTGCCTCGACGGTGCCCGTGATGCCCCTCGACGACGTGAGCGCCACCGTGAGCGCGACGTTCGCCGCGACGACCACGAGATGGAGGCGGGCAGAGGCCCGGAACCGGTTCGCCGCGAGCAGGACCCATGTGAGCGGGCTGCACGAGGCGTTGAGCGTCCAGGCGGCGACGAGGCCGGGCAGGAGCGCCAGGGGCAGCGCCGCGGCTTGAGCGTTGAGCCAGACCCGGAAGATCCAGGGGCTCGCAAGGATGAGGACGACGCCGGTCGGGACGAGCAGGAGGTTGATGGCGAGCGAAACAGCGAGGAACTGAAGGCGCCCGGCCTCGCGATCCTCCGCGGACGCCCCGTCCCGAAGGCAGTGGACGAAGCGGTGGTAGAAGGACTCCCACGCCACGTCCGTGAATTTGCGCACCTTGGATGCCCACTGGTCGGCGGCGCCGAACGTCCCGAGCGCGGCGGCCGGCACGAAGAACTGGGCGATCGGCGCATTGACGCTCGCGACGGCGGTGCCGAGTCCGCGATTCACGTTGTAGCCGACCGCGTAGCGCAGCAGCAGGCGGATCGTCCCGCGGTCCGGGCGCCCGGGTGCCGCGACGGGGAGTCGGAGGCGGCGCAGCGTCCAAAGGAGAAGCACGAGGGCGACGGGGGCGAGCGCGGCGCGTCCCCACTGGATCGTCACGATGTCGAGCCCGAACCGGAGGCCCCCCATCACCACCGCGAAGTCGAGGAGGAGGGCGCCCAGCGCCCAGAGGTTCAGTTCCCGGACCCACCCGAGCCCCTGGAGCGTCCCCACGTACACCTTCGTGGCGATCAGGACCGGGTACGAGGCAGCCGCGGCGAGGAAGAGCCCGCTCAACGTAGGACCTGCATAGTCCGCGCGGAAAAGGACGCCCGCCCGCGCCGCGGCAGAGCACACGAGAAGCGCGACGGTCCCGAGAGCCGCGGGGAGGACGCTCAGAAGGAGCACCTGGTCGAGTGCGCGGCGAACGCCTTCGCGGGTCGAGGACGCCGCGGCCTGATACAGCGCGACCTCGTGGATCGCGAAGTCGCCGATGAAGACGAGGTCCGTTACGGCCCACGACAGGGCAAGGACCCCCCAGCGGCCCGCCCCGAACTCCAGGATGATCGCGCGTGCGAGGAGGAGGTTCGTCAGGAAGCGGAGCGCGCGCGAGGCGATCCCTGCAGCGAAGCCCGACGTGACACCGCGAGACCGGAACGGAGCGTCCGTCTCGCCTCTCACATCCCGCCCCCCGCCGCCTTCCGGTAGACGTCGAGGAGGGCGGGCGCGAGGCGCCTCCATGCGTACTTGTCGACCGCCACACGTCGTGCGGTCGCGCCCATGTGCGAGGCCCGTGGCGCATCCGACAGAAGCTCGGCAATCGCGGCACCGAACTCTTCGGGAGTCTGGCCCGCGAGGAGCCCGACGTCGTCCGCCCGAAAGACGTCCACGAGATCGCCCACGGGGTTCGCGACGATCGGGCGTCCCGCGGCGAGATAGTCGCCCAGCTTGATCGGGCCGCGCGCCCGGTTCATCAAATTGTCGGACATCGGCAGGAGAAGGACGTCGGCCGCTCCCAGGAACGCGGGGATCTCCGGGAATGGCCGAGGTCCGAAGTCGACGATCTGGTCCGCGACTCCCAGATCGCGGACGAGACGCGCCGCCTCGCGATTCCGGGGACCGACGAGAAGGAGCCGCGCGGCGGGCACGGCGGCCCTCGCGACCGCGAACGCGCGGATCGCGAGCTCGAGGTCGTATTGCACGAAGCCGACGAAGCATGCGACCGGGCCGTCGCCGGCGACGCCGATGCTCCTCCGGCATTCGATCCGCTCGCCGACCGGGATCGTCCTGACGTTCGCGCCCGAGGGCAGGTAGTGGACGCGGGCGGCCGGGATTCCGAGCGCCGTGGCGCGCGCTTCGAGCGTCCGGCTCGTCACGGTCACGGCTCGCGCGCGGTGCCGGAAGGACTCCTCGAGCCAGGTCTCGGGGCGGCGGAACGCCACCCGCCCGATCCAGCTCTTTCGCTGCGAGACCGCGCCCCCGTCGCCGCCCCAGCAATCTGCCCAGTCGCTCACCCAGGGCGTCCCGCGCCGCGCGAGCGCGAGGCTCGGAACGAGGACAGCCGGCCGGCAGTCGAAGCCGTGGACGACATCGAACGCCGTGCCGAGGAAGCGCCGGCGGCGCCAGAGCGCGTCGAAGGGGTCCCATCCGGTCCGGGCGAGCCCGATGCCCCAGTCGGGCGTCTCGACGATCCTCACGCCCTCGAGGTCGTACGCGTCGACGCGCATTCGTCGATGTGCGGAGATCGTCGCGACGGTGACGTCGTGGCCGAGGTCCGCGAGCTCCCTGGCGAAATAGAACGCGCGGAAGAACGTGCTTCGCCACACGACGTTGTGGTTCAGCATCAGGACGTGGAGGCGCGGCTGCCCGGACGCGGCGGCGCTCACCGTGCGAGGTTGAAAAGGAGGCGGGCGCCTCGCTCGGCGCGGCGGACGACGCCCGGGAGCCCCTGGTCCCGCGCGACACGCGCGAAGTATTTCGCCTGGCGGGCGATCCAGGCCGGGTCTTTCAGCCGAGCCCGGAGCCAGACGGACGGCGCCCGAAGCGTGAACTCCTCGACGTACTCGGGAGTCATGGACGCGTACGTGAGCACCGACGAGCGCGCACCGTCGAACTTCGACCAGTCGCGGTCGTCGATCAGCGCGGCGGCCTTTGCGTTACGGTAGTGCTCGGTCCCCGGAAATGGCGTGGTGGTGGAGAACTGGATCGAATCGGCAGGCAGGCTGCAGCAGAAGTCGAGCGTCCTCCGCATGGTCTCGGGCGTGTCGGCCTCGAGTCCGAACGTGATCGTGGCGTGCGTCTTGATCCCTCGGGCCGCGCACCAGTCGACGACTTTTCGCACCTTGTCGACCTTGATCGGCTTCTTGAGCCGTTTGAGGACCTCCGGGTCCGCGCTCTCGACGCCGAACTTCATTCCGATGCAGCCGGCGCGCGCCATGGCGTCGATCGAGCGCTCGGTCACCGCCATCGCGTCTCCCATGACCGACCACGAGACCTTCAAGCCGCGGCGCAGGATCTCGTCGCAGAGGCCGACGACGTGGTCTTCCTTGACGGTAAAGATGTCGTCGTCGAAGTAGATCTCCCGCGCGCCGTACCGCGTCACGATCTCCTCCATCTCGTCGACGATCCGCTTCGCCGAGAACGTGCGGTACGGCCCCTGCTCGTAGATGACCGAGATCCAGAGACAGAACGTGCACTTGAACGGGCAGCCGCGGCTCGCGTGCATCTGGACCGCGGGGCGCCGCTGGCAGAAGCCGTCCCAGTAGGACCACATCGAGGGTGCGGAAGGGGTCGGAAACAGGTGCCGGGCGGGGAAGGGAAGCGCGTCGAGGTCCTTGATCGGGAGCCCGGGCGGGCCCTCGAGGATGGCGCGTCCGCCGTCGGTGCCGGTTCCGCTCGCTCGTACGAGTCCGCCGACCGCTGCGAGCTTCGACTCGCGGTCCGGCCCGCCCTCGGCCTCTGCGCGGATCGCCTCGAGTGCGTTCATCTCGTACTCGCCCGTCAGAATCCAGTCGACGAACGGTGCGGCGCGCAGAGTTTCCGTCGGAAAAACGGTGGTGTGGGCGCCCGTGAGCGCGATGACGGCCCCGGTTGCCCCCTTGAGCTTCGCCGCGAGCGCGAGGTCGTGCTCGATTGTGGGCGTCGTCGCCTCCATCACGATCAGAGACGGGGCCGAAGCGATCGCCCTTATCAGGAACTCGTCCTCGGGGAGGTTCAGCGCGACGGCGTCGAGGACGTCCACGGGGATCGACGCTCGCTCGAGGAGCGCCGCGAGATACGCGAGGGAGAACGGGAACGGGACGTAGCGGCAGGCTTCCGCGTTCCTCTTTTCGATGGAGAACGGCCAGCGGCTGCCGGCCTTGACGTAGAAGAGTTCCCGGTTCTCGCCGGTCGCGATCCTCGTGGGTGCGTTTGCGAGGAGGACCTTCATTCCCTTCGCGATCGATTCTCGCACGGGGCCCGGAGAGATGGCGGCCGCGGGCCATCGGCTTCGCCTACAATCATCACGCTGTGGCGGAACCGGGCCGTGTTGCGCTTGAGGTGGTGCGAGGTTTGGTCAGGTCCATCGGGACGCGGCCGAGATTCGTAACCCTCGAGAGCGTCGCACGGATGGCCGCGACGCCCGACTGGATTCCGGGGAGGTGGCTCGGTCCCGTTCAGAATTCGGATACCCTACGGACGGATCGCGTCTACTGCGCCCTTCTGAATCTCTGGTTCTTTGTCCTGATTCGTCTTCGGAGCGCGTGGCTGCTCGAGTGGACTCATCGTGTTCTCGTGGGCGCTGCGTACGGTGTGGACATCGGAGGCGGAGCCCTCCGGTCGAAGGCCTGGCATCCGTTGGACCGACGGACGGGTGTGGACCTCGTTGAGACCGATTTTGGGTTCGTCGAAGACAAGAGCCTTCATCGGATCATGTCTCACCACTTCATCGAGCACATATGCGAAGCGGATCTGATTCGTCTCCTGGAACGCCTCGCGCCCAAAATGGCGGACGACTGCGTCTTCAGGGTCGCTTGCCCCGACGCATTCGATCGGCAGAACCGAAGGACGCTCATGGACCACGGTCACCGCGAGGGCTGGAATCATGAACGGGTGACCGCGGTCGCGGAGCGCGTAGGCATGACCATTGATCTCCTGCAGTATTGCGACGAGGAGGGCAACTTCATCGCGAGGAAGTCTCTGTTCGAGCTCGGGTACATCAGGTCGCACACGTTGATCACGGACGTCGGAAACTTCAAGATCCTGCGAGGCCTGGGGCGATACAACCTGGGTCGTGGCGAGATCAGTGAAGAGCACTCGCTGTTCTTTGATTTGAGACCTAGGCTTGACGAGAGCGGCGAGGGATGGATGCCGTCACCGCATTAGCGGCACCTGCTGACGCAGGACATGCGCGAGATTTCCCTGTACCTTCCGTGTTTCAACTCCGAAGCGACACTTCGGCCTTGTCTCGAAGCGGTCTTCGCGCAGACCCTGCTCGCGAGTGAGGTCCTCGTCGTCGACGACGGAAGCACCGACGCGACTGCGGCGATCGCGCAGAAGTTCGGCGCGACGGTTCTCTCGCACGGTGTCAACCGCGGCCTCGGCGCAGGCCGCAATACGGCCGTCCGTGCGGCGACGTACCCGTGGGTCGCCTCGCTCGATTCCGACTGCGTCGCGAACCCGGAGTGGCTCCAGACGCTCGCCCGTCGCCTCGAGGCGGATCCATCGCTTGCCGGCGTCGGCGGGCGCCTCGACGAAGGCAATCGGACCCGTCTCGCGGACGCGTGGCGCACGAAACACATGCGCCAGCACTGGGGCGGGGGGGAGATCCGCAACCCCCCGTTCCTGTTCGGAAACAACACGCTCTTCCGGAAGGACGCGATCCTCGAGGTGGGCGGCTACAACGAGAAGCTCCGCACGAACTTCGAGGACGTCGCGATCTCGGAAGCGCTGTCGGCGGCCGGGCACGCGCTTCTCTACGAGCCGGAGGCCCTCGTCGTCCATCTCCGCCGGGATACGCTGCGCTCGATCCTCCGCGCGAACTGGAGATGGCGCTTCTTCGGCTACCGGAATGACATCGCGCTCAGGGGCCTCGCCCGCGGTCTCTGGAACGAGCGCGCCCGCGAGCTGGCCGGCTTCCTCCGCGATGACGCGCGGGACCTGGATCTCGCCGGAGCCACGCTCAGCTGCGTCGCGGCAGGTTACGCGGTCGCGCGAGACGTCGGCTACCTCGCGGGACATTACGGCGAGCGCCGCATCCACGACCCCGGCACGGCCGCGCCGGGTGGCGGCGCGTGAGCGAGACCGGCGGCACGGGCGCCTCTCCTCTGGAGGACGTCGACGTCGTCGTCCCGTGCTTCAACGGAGAGCGTCACCTTGCCCGCACACTCGAGACCGTGTTTTCGCAGACCCGCCCGCCGGCGTCCGTCCTCGTCGTGGACGACGGATCCACGGACGCGACCCCCCGCGTGGTGGCGTCATTCGGGGGCCGTGTCGGCTATGTCCGCAAGGAGAACGGCGGCCAGGCGTCTGCAAGGAATCTCGGGCTTTCGCTCACGTCGAACCCGCTCGTGTGCCTCCTCGATGCGGACGACCTCCTGGCGCCGACGATGCTCGAGACGCTCGCACGGCGCCTCGCCGACCAGCCCGCGGCGGATCTCGCGCACGCCGACGTCCTCGGGTTCTTCGGTGACGACGCGGACCATCCGAACGCCGAGGCCTGGCGGCCCGCAACGGCGTGGCCGTCCTACGTCGAGGCGCTCTCCCTGCTCTGTGCGTTCCATGGGTCCGCGACCGTCTTCCGGCGCCGCGTCTTCGAGATGCACGGAGGGTTCCCCGAGGCGCGCACCCTGCAGGGCTGCGAAGACTGGCACTTCTTCCTGAGGGCGGCCCTCGGAGGTGCGGTGGTCGAGCGCGTGGCCCGTCCGCTCTGCCTGTACCGGTACCACCCGCAGGCCTCGAGCTCCTCGGGGACTGCCGTCGCGCGTCGCGAAGCGGAGCTCGCGAGGGCGGCCGTGGGTCTCTTCCGGGAAAGCGAAGGACGCACGCGGGACGAGTGGGCAATCCTGGCCGCCGGAGTCGCCTCCATCGCGGCGCGCTGGATCCCGATCGGGCAGCCGGACCGCGCCGCGGAGCTGCGCGCGCTCGCGGCGAGCGTCGCTCCGGCGGGGTTCGTCCTCCCGGAGCCCGCGGCCGCGCGTTCGCGCACGGCGCAGGCGGCGCTCCTGAACCTCGGCCTCGCGGACGCGCTCCTCGGCCTCGGGCGCCCGGTGCTCGCCGCCGTGATGGCCCTGCGCGTCCGGGACTGGTCGGAGGTCGAAGGGGAGGCGGTTCGGCTCGGGCGCGCCGACGCGCTCGGGCGCGTCACGACCGCGATGGCCGGACTCGTCGCGGACGAGCTCCGCCTCGCGGCCTCCGGCGGGGCTGCGTCCTACGCGACCCACCTCGCAACTGCCCTCGGTCTCGTCCACCGGGCGGCGGGGCGCGAGGCCCAGGCGCGGGCGTCGTTCGAGGACGCCTGCCGGCTCGACGCGAATGCGGCCTGGCCCGTCCTCGAGCTCCTCGCGGGCGACGTCGCGTCCGGGCATTGGGGCCGCGCCGCGAGACGCTGGCGCGCGTTCGGGTCCGGCGACGCGCGGCCCTGCCGCCTGCGGCGTTTCGCGCGCGCGGCCGTGGTCCGTGTCGCACAGAGCCACCCGGGTGTGCGCGAGGCCGCGCGCCGTGTCGCCTCGGCTGTCCTGTCGATCCGGCCGAGGTCGTGAGTCGCGCGCCGCGCCGGGCGCGTCAGGAGCCCGCGAGGCGCGAGGAGAGGGCGCCCGCGACGGCCCGCGCCGCAGCTCGCGGGTGGCCGAGGGCGTAACGGGCGCTCCCGAGCGGGTCGCGCAGGATTCTCCGCGCGAGGCCGCCGCGGCCCCGGCGGTGCCGATCCCAAACGCTGTGGGCGTGCTCCATGAAGGACTCGAGCTCTTCAGCGCTCAAGGTCTCGGTCCGGACGACGCCCCGGGACATCCCGTCGTAGGCGCTGTAGTCGAGGGTGCTCAGGAGGTTGTTCCTGGCCGCGTAGTCGTAGAAGCGCGTGCCCGGGAACGGCGTCGCGATCGAGAACTGGACGGAGTACGGGTCGAGCTCGAGCGCGAGGTCGAGCGTCTGGCGCATCGTCTCCGGAGTCTCCCCGATGTGTCCGAACGAGAATGTCAGGTGCGTCCGGATGCCGAGAGCGTGCGTGAACGACATCATGTCCCGGAGCTTTCCGAGATCGAGGTTCTTCCGGATCGCGTTCACGATCCCCTGATTCCCCGACTCGACGCCGTACTTGACCGCGCGGAGCCCCGCATTGCGGAGTTTCTCGAGGGTCGGCTTCTTGAGCGTGTCGGCGCGGCACATCGCGGACCACGGGATGTTCGCGAGGCCGCGGGCCGTCAGCTCGTCGGCGAAACCGGAGAGGCGCTCGTCGCCGATGTTGAACGTGTCGTCGTCGAAGTAGTACGACGCATACGGGAAGGGATTGCCGCGGAACAGGTGTTCGACCTCGTTCGCCATCTTCCGGGCCGAGTGCGTCCGGTACTTGTTGTCTTCGTAGACGACCTGCGGCCAGACGCAGAAGTCGCACTTGTACGGACAGCCGCGCGACGCGAGGAGCTGGGCGATCGGAGCGGGCTGGTCCATCGGGTTGTCCGCGTAGAGGGACATGTCGAGGGTGCGCCGGTGAGGGAACGGGAGATCGTCGAGGTTCGCGATGTTGGGGCGGCGTGGCTCCGTGACCCCGGTGCCGTCCGCTCGCCTGTGCGTAAGGCCGAGCGTGCCGTCGAGTGGCCGCCGGTCGCGCAGGCGCTCGCAGGCCTCGAGGACCGTGTACTCCCACTCCCCGCCCGCGAGCGCGTCGAGAAACCGGTACCTCGCGAGGCCGTCCGCCATCTGGCCGACGTGATGCCCCGTCATCAGGAGGAACGCGGAGGTCTCGCTCTTGAGCATCTCGGCCCAGCGAAGGTCGACGTCGATCGAAGCGGTCGCGTTCTCCTGGACGATCACGTCGGGCGCGAACGCCTTGACCCGGGAGAGATAGGCGGCGTCGGACTCGCGTGTCGCGCAGCCGTCGAGGATCCGGATCTCGAACCCGGCGTTCTCGAGGAGGCTGGCCGTGTACCCGAGGTAGAACGGGTACGGCATGTAGCTCGTGCCGTTCGCTTCGAAGTGGGGCCAGCGCGAGCCGGCGCGGACCCCGAAGTGACCGGGACGTTGCCAGGGAGGGTTCAACAGCGCGACCTTCACGTTGCGCCTCCTTGGCGTCGGCTCAGGATCGCGCGGACGCGTGGGCGGCGCGCGCGAATTCTTCGAAGATGTCGTCCAGCGAGCGCGTCACGTTCCAGCCGGGGAAGTGGGAC
>Ga0335069_10016256_pt1 | contig 10389 bp, 9 predicted proteins | sample Lox_Sample_11_FD_206714 | JGI IMG/M metagenome (GOLD analysis project Ga0335069, IMG submission 206714) | Soil microbial communities from Loxahatchee National Wildlife Refuge, Florida, United States - Lox_Sample_1.1 | ecosystem: Environmental > Terrestrial > Soil > Wetlands | place: USA: Florida...
GGCGCGGGAAAATCGACGCTGGTGAAGTGCCTTCTCGGCTACTACCGCGCCGATGAGGGCACCTTCGTCATCGGCGGCCGCGAGGAGACGATCGCGCGTCCGGCCGACGCCGACCGGCTTGGTCTCGGCATGGTCTATCAGCATTTCACGCTGGTGCCCGCGATGACGGTCGCGGAAAATCTCGTCATGTCGCGCGCGTCCGTCCCCGCAGCGATCGACTGGCGGCGGGAACGGGCGGAGCTTGCGGCGTTCATGGCGCGGATGCCGTTCCGCGTGCCGCTCGGCGCCGAAGTCGGCACGCTGGCGGCGGGCGAGCGGCAGAAGACGGAAATCCTGAAACAGCTCTACCTGCAGCGCCGCTTCCTCGTGCTCGACGAGCCGACCTCGGTGCTGACGCCGCAGGAAGCGGAGGAGATGCTGGGGCTGGTGCGCGACCTTGCGCATTCCGGCAGCATCACGGTGCTGATCATCACGCACAAGCTCAAGGAGGTTGCACGCTTCGCCGACGACGTGACGGTGCTGCGGCGCGGCCGCGCGGCGGGCGGCGGGCACGCGCGCGACCTGAGTGCGGCCGACATGACGGCAATGATGATCGGTGAGCCGCAGGCGCCGGCAAGCCTGGAGCGGCGCGGTGAGGCCGCAATGGACGAACGGCTGCTGGTGCAGAACCTGCGCACCACGGGCGATGCTGGGCGCGCGGGCCTCGACATCGCGCACCTTGCCGTGCATCCGCGCGAGATCGTCGGTGTGGCGGGCGTCTCCGGCAACGGGCAGAAGGAACTCGCGGAAGTGCTCGGCGGCCAGCGCGCGCCGGCAGCGGGAGAAGTGATCGTTGCGGGCGAGAGCTACCGCGCGACGCGCGAGGAAGCGCAGGCGCGCGGCGTGCGCGTGCTGCCGGAGGAGCCCTTGCGCAACGGCTGCGTGCCGCGCATGAGCGTCACCGACAACCTCAACCTGCGCAGCTTCGACCGCGATGCGCAGGGAACGCACCGGTTCTGGCTCGACGGGCGCGGCATGGCGGAGCGGGCGCGGCGGATGATCGCCGCCTATGGCGTACGCGCGCCGTCGCGCGAGGCGCCGATCGGCGTGCTCTCCGGCGGCAACGTGCAGCGCTGCGTGCTGGCGCGCGAACTCGACGGCGACGTGGAATTGCTGATCGTCGCCAATCCGTGCTTCGGCCTCGACGTGAAGGCGGTGGCGGAGGTGCGCGCGCGCATCATGGCGGCGCGCAACGCGGGCACGGCGGTGCTGCTGATTTCCGAGGACCTCGATGAGATCCTCGAACTGTCCGATCGCATCGTCGTGATGCACGCAGGCAGGATCGTGCACGAGACGCCGGCCGCCGGCGCCGACGCGCAGGCGATCGGCGCGCACATGCTCGGCTCGCACTGACCGCGCCAGCCTGACCGATTTCTCATCCGCGCGCCACGCAGCCCCGGCGCCGCCGCCGCGTTCCGGTGCCCGTTGCAGGCAGCGGGAGAGAAACGGCGATGGATGCAACCGACGCGGCGGTGCTGCAGCATGAGCACGCCCACGGGCCGGCCCCGCCGCCCCGCCGCGACTTCCTCAAAATGGTGGCCGCCTGTGGGGCTGGGATCGGATTGGGCGCGATCACCTGGGCGCTGATCGACACGATGGAGCCGGCGCAGGACACGCTCGCCGCCGGTGCGCCGATCGACATCGACCTCTCGCACGTCTCGCCCGGCCAGCAGATCGTCGTGCTGTGGCGCGGCAAGCCGATCCTCGTCGTGAACCGGCCGGAGGCGGCGCTCAAGCCCCTGCAGTCGAAGGAGCTGCTCTCGCGCCTCGCCGACCCGGACTCCAACGTGCATCAGCAGCCGACCTATGCCGAGAACTGGCACCGCTCCATCATTCCGGAATATGCCGTGATGGTGGGGATCTGCACGCATCTCGGCTGCCTGCCGACCTATTTTCCGAAACCCTCGCCCTCGACGCCGGTCGCGAACTGGCCGGGCGGGTATTTCTGCCCGTGCCACGGCTCGAAATACGACCTGGCGGGACGCGTCTACACCGGCGTGCCGGCGCCGTACAACCTGCCGGTGCCGCCCTACCGCATGATGGATGGCAAGATGCTGCGCATCGGCGAGAATCCGCCGGGCAAGACGTTCGACCTCAACACAATCGTGCAGATGTAGCGTGCAGATGTAGTCAGAACCGCTCGACCCAGGGCCGCACCTCGATCTCCCAGGTCCACGCGCTGCGGTGCTGCGTGAGGATGTGCCAGTAGGTGTCCGCGATCGCGTCCGGGTCGAGGGTGGAATCCGGCCGGTCCGGTGGATCGGGGTAATGCTCCGCGCGAATGCCGCCGTCGATCACGACATGGACGACATGGATGCCCCGCGGCGCGAGTTCGCGGGCGAGCGACTGGGCGAGTCCGCGCAGCGCGAACTTGCCCATGGCGAATGCTGCGGAGAGCGCGAACCCCTTCACGCCCGCGGTCGCGCCGGTCAGCGCGATCGCGCCGTGCCCGTTCGGCAGCATCCGCCGCGCCGCCTGCTGCGCGACGAGGAAGGCGCCGAATGCGCTCACCTGCAGGCCGCGTTGCACCTCAGCGGGGTCGAGGTCCGCGATCGGGCCGCGCGTCCGGCCGCTCGCGTTGTAGACGACGAGATCTGGCGGCCCCTGCGCATCCAGCGCGGCGAACAGCGACGCGACTGCGGCGGGATCGGCGGCGTCGCATTCATGGGCGGACGCACCCGTCTCCGCGCACAGCGCCGTGAGCCTGTCGGTGCGCCGAGCGGCGAGCGCGACCGCGATTCCCTCCCGCGCGAAGCGCCGCGCAAGCGAGGCCGAGAGACCCGGCCCGGCGCCGACGATCAGCGCACGCCGATAGCTCACGCGATCCTCGTCAACGTCGTCACGCTGCCGTCCGCGAGGCCGATCAGGGCGCTCTCGGCGTGGCAGGGGAACAGGCCCGTTTCCACCACGCCCGCGATGGCGCGCAGCTCGCGCTGCAGCGTGAACGGGTCGCGGATTGGCGCGAAGCCAGAGCAGTCGTAGAACAGATTGCCGCCGTCACTGACGAACACCGTCCCGCCCCGCACGCGCCGCAGCACCGGCCGCCCGCCGAGATCAGCAATGCGTCGAGCCGTCGCCTCGTGGCCGAACCGCACCACCTCCACCGGCAGCGGCGAGCGCGCGCCGAGATGGTCCACCAGTTTCGACCCGTCGGCGATCACCACGAACCGGCGCGCGGCTTCGGCCACGATCTTCTCGCGCAGCAGCGCGCCGCCGAGGCCCTTGATGAGCCGCAGCGTGCCGCGCTCCAGCTCGTCCGCGCCGTCGATCGCGAGCGTGATCGGTGCGGCGCCCGGTTCGGCAAGCGTGATGCCATGCGTCAGCGCCAGCGCGTCGGTCTCCGTGGATGTCGGCACGCCGACGAGGCGCAGCCCCTCGTCGCGCACGCGCCGGCCGAGCGCCTCGATCAGGTAGCGCATGGTCGAGCCGCTGCCGAGGCCGACCACCATCCCGTTCTCGACCAGCAGCGCCGCCGCCTCCGCCGCCGCGCGCTTGCCGGTGTCCGCCGCGGTCATCCCTTGTGTCCCTGTTCGATATGGCCGCCGAAGCCGAGCCGCATTGCGGAGAGCATCTTCTCGGCGAAGGTGTGCTCCTGGCGCGAGCGGAAGCGGGTATAGAGCGCGGCCGACAGCACCTCGGCCGGCACCCCCTCCTCGACGGCCGCTTCCACCGTCCAGCGGCCCTCGCCACTATCCTCGACATAGCCGGAGAAGCGGGCAAGCTGCCCGTCATCGGCCAGCGCCGAGGCGGTGAGGTCGAGCAGCCAGGAGGAGACGACGCTGCCGCGACGCCACACTTCGGCGATATCGGCCATCTTGAGCGGGAAGCGCTCGGCCTCCGGCAGCGCCGCGGAATGCTCCCGCGAGCGCAGGATGTCGAAGCCCTCGGCGATCGCCTGCATCATGCCGTATTCGATGCCGTTGTGGATCATCTTGACGAAATGCCCCGCGCCGACAGGGCCTGCATGAATGTAGCCCTTTTCCGCCGGGCCCGGCGTGCCGGTGCGGCCTGGCGAGCGCGGGACGTCGCCCATGCCGGGCGCCAGCGCCTCGAAGATCGGGTCGAGATGGTCGAAGGCGTCCTTGTCCGCGCCGACCATCAGGCAGAAGCCGCGCTCCAGCCCCCAGACGCCGCCTGAGGTGCCCACGTCCACGTAGCGCACGCGCCTCGGCGCGAGCGCCGCCGCCCGCCGGATGTCGTCGCGGAAATAGGAGTTGCCGCCGTCGATCACGATATCGCCCGCGCCGAGCAGGCCGCCGAGCGCTATTATGGTCTGTTCCGTGACGTGGCCCGCCGGGAGCATGACCCAGACCGCCTTCGGCGTCCCCTGGAGCTTTGCCGCGAGGTCGGCGAGCGACTGCGCCGCCGTCGCGCCGTCCGCGGCCAGTGCTTCGGCGGCCTTGGGGTTGGCGTCGTACACGACGCATGAATGTCCCGCCCGCATCAGGCGGCGCGAGATGTTGCCGCCCATGCGGCCCAGGCCGACCACGCCGATCTGCATCGCTGTCCCACTCCCCACCTGCCAGCCCGACGTGGCACGCCCGGTCCGCCCTGCCAAGCGCATCTCGCGCGTCCGTGTGCGGGATAGTGCCGATGCGGCGCGACGGCGCAAGCCGATCAACCTCGCCCGTTACGTTTCCTCTTGGTCCCTCAGGGGCGGGGAGGGAGGCCGGATGAGGGGGATCAGCGTGTCGGGCGCGGCGGGGTCTGGGTGTAGTCGTAGAAGCCGCGGCCGGTCTTGCGGCCGAGCCAGCCCGCCTCGACGTATTTCACCAGCAGCGGGCAGGGGCGGTACTTGCTGTCCGAGAGGCCCTCGTAGAGCACCTGCATGATGGACAGGCAGATATCGAGGCCGATGAAGTCGGCGAGTTCCAGCGGCCCCATCGGGTGGTTGGCGCCGAGGCGCATCGCCATGTCGATCGAGGAGATCCCGCCCACGCCCTCGTAGAGGGCGTACACCGCCTCGTTGATCATCGGCACGAGGATACGGTTGACGATAAAGGCCGGGAAATCCTCGCTGACAGCGGTGGTCTTGTGCAGCCTATGCGCCAGGGCCTCGGTCGCCAGGAAGGTCGGCTCGTCGGTGGCGATGCCGCGGATCACCTCGATGAGCTTCATCACCGGCACCGGATTCATGAAGTGCATGCCGATGAATTTACCCGGCCGGTCGGTCGAGGCGCCGAGCCGCGTGATGCTGATCGAGGAGGTGTTGCTCGCCAGCATGCAGGAGGGCTTGAGATGCGGGATCAGCGACTTGTAGATCGCCCGCTTGACGTCTTCCTTCTCCGTCGCCGCCTCGATCACCATGTCGGCGTCGGCGAAGGCGGCGTAGTCGGTCGCGGTGGCGATGCGGGCGAGGGCGGCTTCCTTGTCGGCGGCGGTGATCGCGTTGCGGTTGATCTGCCGGTCCATGTTCTTGCCGATGGTGGCCATCGCGCGGTCCAGCGCGTCCTGCTTGATGTCCGCCATTGTCACGGTCAGGCCGGCGAGCGCGCAGACATGCGCGATGCCGTTGCCCATCTGGCCGGCACCGATGATGCCGACCTTCGCGATGGCCGGTGGCTCGGGTTCGGCCGCAGCCGAGGCGGCTTCCGGCTTGACGTCGGTGGTCATGTCTCGGTGCGCTCCAGTTCGGCCGCCAGCTCGGGCAACGCGATGAACAGATCAGCGACCAGGCCGTAATCGGCGACCTGGAAGATGGGCGCCTCTTCGTCCTTGTTGATGGCCACGATCACCTTGCTGTCCTTCATGCCGGCAAGGTGCTGGATGGCGCCGGAGATTCCCACGGCGACATACAGGTCCGGGGCGACGATCTTGCCGGTCTGCCCGACCTGGTAGTCGTTGGGCACGAAACCGGCATCCACGGCAGCGCGCGAGGCTCCGACGGCGGCCCCGAGCTTGTCGGCGATCGGGTCGATCAGCTTGAAGTTCTCACCGTTCTGCATCCCGCGTCCGCCGGAAATGACGACGCGCGCGGCGGTGAGTTCCGGCCGCTCGCTGCGCGAGAGCTCGGCCGAGATGAAGCGGGAGATGGCGGGCGCGTCGATGGCCGGCGCGTCCTCGATGGCGGCGCTGCCGCCTTCGGCGGGCACCGGGTCGAAGCTCGCCGCGCGCACGGTGATGACCTTCTTCGCATCCGCGCTCTGCACGGTGGCGAGCGCGTTGCCCGCGTAGATCGGGCGGACGAAGGTGTTGGCGTCCACCACGTCGGCGATGTCGCTGATCGGCTGCACGTCGAGCAGGGCGGCGGCGCGCGGCATCACGTTCTTGCCCGCGGCGGTCGCCGCCGCCAGCAGATGCGTGTAGCCCGGCGCGAGCGCCACCAGCAGCGCGGCCATCGGTTCGGCGAGCGCGTGCGCGAAGACGGGCGCGTCGGCCTTCAGCACCTTGGCCACACCGGGCAGCTTCGCAGCCGCCGTCGCGGCGGCGGCCACGCCTTCGCCGGCGACCAGCACATGCACTTCGCCGCCCAGCTTCTGCGCGGCGGCGACGGCGGACCGGGCGGGCTGCTTGATGCCCTGGGCGTCATGGTCGAGCAGGACGAGCGCGGTCATGGCTCAGATCACCTTCGCTTCGGTTTTCAACTTGGCCACGAGTTCCGCGACCGATGCCACCTTCGTCCCTGCCTTGCGCTTGGGCGGCTCTGTCACGTTCACGATCTTCAGCCGCGGGGCCGGATCGACCCCGAGATCGGCGGGCTTGAACGTCTCGATCGGCTTCTTCCGCGCCTTCATGATGTTCGGCAGGCTCGCGTAGCGCGGCTCGTTCAGGCGCAGGTCAGTGGTGATGATCGCCGGCAGGGTGAGGGTCACCGTTTCCAGCCCGCCGTCCACCTCGCGCGTCACGGTCGCGCTGTCGCCCTCGATCACCAGCTTCGAGGCGAAGGTGCCCTGCGGCCAGCCGAGCAGGGCGGCCAGCATCTGCCCGGTCGCGTTCATGTCGTCGTCGATCGCCTGCTTGCCGAGGATCATCAGCTTGGGCTGCTCACGCTCGGCCAGCGCCTTGAGCAGCTTGGCGACCGCGAGCGGCTGCAGCTCGACATCGGTCTCCACCAGGATGCCGCGGTCGGCGCCCATGGCGAGTGCCGTGCGGATCGTCTCGCCGCAGGCGGCGATGCCGAGCGACACCGCCACGATCTCCGTCGCCACGCCCTTTTCCTTGAGGCGGATGGCTTCTTCGACGGCGATCTCGTCGAACGGGTTCATGGACATCTTGACCCCGGACGTCTCCACGCCGGAGCCGTCCGACTTCACGCGGACCTTGACGTTGTAATCGACGACCCGCTTGACGGGGACGAGCACCTTCATGGCGTTCCGCGGAGGCTCCCTGGGGATGATCGGGCGGTCGCCGGCCGATGGCCGGTCTTCGCACCTGCAATATAGCGCACGGAACTTATGTCCGCCGCATTCGCCGTGTCAAACGCACGCCGGACGGCATGGATCGCTGCTATGATCGCAGCAGCGAGAGCAACAGCATGAACAGCAGCAGCGCCACACCTTGCAGGATGATGCGCCAGCGCATGAGCCGGTTGGAGCGTCGCGGGTCGCCCTGGGAGATGCCCAGCACGCCCGCGAACAGCACGCCGAGCGTGCCGAGCATGGCCAGGGCGACGAGGACGGTCAGGAAGGTGATCATGCGGAGGTCATATGCGCCGCCGGACGATTTGGCATCCCCCAGGCGGTGCGGGCGGTTGACATCGCCGGTGCGGGCATGATCCGCCTGACCGCCATGCGCCGCGTCGTCCTGTTCGTTCTGCTCGTGGGGTTCCTGCTCATCGGTGCCGCCCTGCCGGCCCGCTCGGACGGATCGCCCGCCACCGCGATGGCCGCCGCCCCGTCGCTGGTCCCCCAGGCGCCGTCGCAGCCCCCCGCCCCGGCGCTCACGCCCGGACAGGCGCAGCAGGTGCTGGAGGTGCTGACCGACCCGAAGAAGCGCGACGCCTTCGTCGCCGTGCTGGAGAGCATGGCGAGGGCCGCCCCCGCCGTCGCCGCCCCGGTCGCCCCCCCGGCCGCCGCCCCCCCGGCCGCCGCCCCCCCGGCCGCCGTCCCCGCCACGGCCGCCTCCGCCGCCGCCCCCGCCACGACGGCACCCGCCGCCACCCCCGCCACGGCGGCACCCGCCGCCGCCCCCGCCGCGACAGCCGCCGCCGCCGCCAAGCCCGCCGCGGCACCCTCCGCGAAGACCGAGCTGCCGATCCCGCTCGCGCCGGACAGTCTCGGCGCGGAAATTCTGGTCGGCGCGTCGCATCGGCTGTCGGGCCTCTCTGGTCAGGTGATCGATATGGCGCGCGTGGTGACCGGCCTGCCGCTGATCGAGCGCTGGCTTGTCCACCTCGTCCGCAGCCGGGAGGTGCGCGTCGAGATGATCCAGTCCGGCTGGCGTCTGCTCGTCGTCATGGTGGCGGCGGTGGCGGCGGAGCGCGCGCTGGTGTGGCTGCTCCGGCCGATGGTCCAGGCGCTGGCCGCCCGCGCCCCGGACCCGCTGCCGCCGCGCGAGCACGGTGCGGGGACGCCGGCGGAGGAGGCGGCACACCGCCATGCCGCCGCCGCGCTCGCGCTGCGCCGGCTGCCGTTCCTGCTCGCCCGCCTCGCGTTCGACGTGCTGCCGCTCCTGTTGCTCGCCGCGATCGGCTACGGGCTGCTCGGCACCCCCCTCGGCGAGCGGGAGACGGCGCGGCTGGTCATCCTCGCGGTGCTGAACGCCTACCTGCTGACCCGCGTCATCGTCATCGTGACCCGCGCGCTGCTCGCGCCGAACACGCCGCGGCTGCGGCTGCTGCCCGTCTCCGACGCAACGGCGATCTTTCTGACGCAATGGGTGCGGCGGATCGCGCTGATCGGCACCTTCGGCTACGCCTTCGCCGAGGTCGGGCTTCTGTTCGGTCTGTATCGCGTGGCGCACGACGCGATCCTCAAGCTCGTCGTGCTGGCGGTCCATCTGTGCCTCGTCGTGATCGTGCTGCAGACGCGCCGCCGTGTGGCCGAGGTGATCCGAGGGCGCCCTGCCGCGATCGGCGCGATGGCGAATGCGCGCAAGCGGTTCGCCGCGATCTGGCACGTCATCGCGATCTTCTACATTGTCGCGTTATGGCTCGTCTGGGCGTTCCAGGTGCCGAACGGGTACCAGCAACTCATCCGGATCTTCGTCTCGACGCTGGTGATCGGCACGCTCGCGCGGCTGGCCGTCGTCTCGGCCAACGGCGCCGCCGACCACGCGCTGCGCGTCGCGCCGGACCTCGCCCGCCGCTATCCCGGCCTGGAGGCGCGGACGCGCCGCTACCGGCCGATCGGTCATGCCATGATCACCGGCGTGATCGGCGGCATAGCGATCGTCGTGCTGTTCCAGGTCTGGGGGATCGACAGCTTCTCCTGGTTCAGCGGCGACGCCCTGGGCGGGCGGCTCGTCGGCGCGCTGGTGAGCATCGGGCTGACGCTGCTCGTCTCGCTCGGGGTGTGGGAACTGGCCAACGCGGCGATGCAGCGGCGGCTCGAGCGCACAGCGCGCGGCGGGCAGGCGGCGCGGATGCGCACGTTGCTGCCGATGCTGCGCACCATGCTGTTCGTCGCCATCTGCATCGTCGCTGGCTTCATCGTGCTGAGCGAGATCGGCGTGAACGTGGCGCCGCTGCTGGCCGGTGCGGGCGTGATCGGCATCGCCATCGGCTTCGGCTCGCAGAAGCTGGTGCAGGACTTCATCACCGGCATTTTCCTGCTGTTCGAGAACGCGATGCAGGTCGGCGACTGGGTGACGGTTTCCAGCCTCTCGGGCACGGTCGAGCACCTGTCGATCCGCACCATCCGGCTCCGCGCGGCCGACGGCTCGGTGCACATCATCCCGTTCAGTGCCGTGACCAGCGTGACCAACGTCAACCGCGGCATTGGCAACGCCTCGGTCAACGTCGTCGTGGACATCCGCGAGGACATCGACCGGGTGTTCGCCCTGCTCGGCGAGATCGCAAGCGGCATGCGGGCGGAGAAGGCGTTCGCCGCCGGCATGATCAGCGACCTTCAACTCTGGGGCGTGGACAAGGTGGAGGCGGGCGGGGCGACCATCGTCGGCCAGATCGTCTGCACCGATGCCGCGCGCTGGAACGTGCAGCGCGAGTTCAACCGCCGCCTGCAGCGCCGCTTCGCCGAACTCGGCATCCGCTTCGCGATGCCGGTGCAGCGGACGGTGGTGGAGCCGGGGGAAACGGCGCCGGGAGCGGCGTCCCCCTCTCCATCCCCGGGGGTGGAGAGGGCCGGGGTGAGGTGGGGGACTCACGAGGGCGCGGCCCTCGCGCGGACAGGCCCCTCCTCACCCTGACCCTCGCCGCACCCTCGCGTGGCGTCACCTCCGCTCCGGCCCGGC
>Ga0335069_10016258_pt1 | contig 10389 bp, 7 predicted proteins | sample Lox_Sample_11_FD_206714 | JGI IMG/M metagenome (GOLD analysis project Ga0335069, IMG submission 206714) | Soil microbial communities from Loxahatchee National Wildlife Refuge, Florida, United States - Lox_Sample_1.1 | ecosystem: Environmental > Terrestrial > Soil > Wetlands | place: USA: Florida...
TCAAGAGAGCTCTGTTATCGAGACGAAGGCCGGCCAGATCACGCGGATCCTCGCAGCGGATAACCAAACGAGCCGCGCTCAGCTGCTTCTCGAGCCGGAAGTCATCACCAACCTATTCGATCAGAGCCGGGCAAAGCAGTTGATTGTGCATTTCGATGCGATTCCGAAAGTGCTCGTGAACGCGGTACTCTCCGCCGAGGACAAACGCTTCTTTCACCACTCCGGCATCGACTTGAAAGCGATTCTGCGGGCCGCATGGGTCGACATAAAGGAGCGACGCCGATCCCAGGGAGCCTCAACGCTCACGCAGCAGCTAGCCCGGACCTTGTGGCTGGGTTCCGAGCGAGGCTGGGGCCGTAAGATCCCAGAGACCCTAATCACTTTTCATCTCGAACGCACGCTCACGAAGCAGCAGATTTTCGAGGATTACGCCAATAACATTTATCTAGGCAATGCAGGCAGCTTCAGCATTCACGGCTTTGCTAAAGCCAGCAGGCTTTACCTGGGGAAGGACCTGAGCCAGATTTCGCTGGCCGATGCCGCATTGCTGGCCGGCCTCATCCAAGCGCCCTACGCGCGAAATCCTCTTCGCTATCCGGAACGCGCAAAGACGCGCCGCAACGCGATCCTCAGAGCGATGAGAACGAACGGTTACATAACGCGGCCCGATTACGAAACGGCAGCACGCTCCCCGGTTCAAGCCACGCTCGGAGAAGAGGACTTGAGCGACGCCCCGTATTTTGTGGACCTTGTCAATGAAGATCTGCAGACGCGTTTTCCGGATCGCGATTTTCAGAACTCGCCGTTTCGCGTTTACACGACCCTCGATCTGGATCTGCAAAGGGACGCTGTCGAAGCGGTCCGCCTCGGAATAAAGGAAACGGATGCGCAGTGGAAGCGGCGATCGAAACAATATGGAACGAATGAAATGCCAGCGGCCCAGGTCGCGCTTGTCGCGCTCGACGCCCAGACGGGCGAAGTGAAAGCCTTAGTCGGCGGCCGAAATTACGGGACCAGCCAATTCAATCATGCGACCGCCGAGCGCCAGCCGGGGTCCACCTTCAAGCCTTTTGTTTATGCCGCGGCTCTAAGCGCCGGCCTCAGCGACGCCAAACACGCTCTGACTGCCGCGAGCTTGATTGACGACGAGCCCACCACGTTTGTATTTCGCGGACAAAACTATGAACCCGCCGATTACGATCAGCCCTACGCCGGCGAGGTAACACTGCGGTACGCGCTAGCTCACTCTCTCAACATCCCCGCCGTGAAGGCGGCAGAGGCTGCCGGCTACGATAAGGTCGCACGCCTCGCCCGGTCAGCCGGACTCAACGGAAATATCGACGCGACGCCCTCCATCGCTCTCGGAACGTACGAAGTCACTCCGATAGATCTGGCAGAGGCTTACACGATCTTTCCGAACTACGGCAATCGGGTTAAGCTCTCCATGATTAAATCGATTCGCGGTCCGCAGGACTCCTCGACTTTCGAATCGAAGCCGGAACGCAAACCCGTGCTCGATTCCCGTGTCGCCTATGTGGTGGACAACATGATGGAGGAGGTACTGCGAAGCGGCACCGGCGGCGGCGCACGTGGATTTTATTTGCCGGCAGCCGGTAAGACTGGCACATCTCGCGATGCCTGGTTCGCCGGCTTTACGTCGAAGCTGCTCTGCGTGGTGTGGGTCGGATTCGATGACAATCGCGACATCAAGCTCGAGGGCGCGCGAAGCGCTTTGCCGATTTGGACCGAGTTCATGAAGCGGGCGCATCAGCATCCGGAATATCGCAACGTCCACGAATTCGTGCCGCCGAAGGGGATCGTTACCGTCGATATCGACGCGGACACGGGGGAAATCGCCGCGCCCAATTGTCCCAAGACGCGCAGCGAAGTGTTTGTTGAGGGTACGCAGCCTGTCGAGATTTGCCATCTTCATGGTGCGCCCGTCCCAGTCGCACGTCCGCCACAACCCGGACATACCACACTATCGCTCGACATCCCTTAGGGTTTTGTTGGCAACCCGATTGCACCACGGGATCTCGGAGGAAGTGAATGAACAAGACTATAGCTACTGCACTCCTGGGATTGTCGCTCGTTGTAGGCTCCGCTTACGGAGAAGAGATTATCGTTAAGACGGCTCCTCCTCGGGCCATTGTCGTTTGGATAGCTCCGCGATGGGAACATCGCCACGACGGCTACGTCTTCATCGAAGGTCGCTGGAGATAAGCCGTTCGCTGGCGATAAGCTAACGGTTCAAATAAGCCGGCCGGTGGAAATGGACCGGCCGGCGATTTCTCATAGGGCCGTCGCCCGGTTGCATGTCAGCCAACTAGTCAGGTAGTCTTTAGCGCAAATGAGCTCTTCTAGTCCTGCGAACAATCTCGACTTCGCTGATGGAGTTCCGATCGGCCAGCTCCGCGAGGGCCACCCGGTTCAGGGTAAGATTCGCGGCGAGGACGCGATCCTTTTGCGCCGCGGCGAGGAGTTCTTTGCTATCGGCTCATCCTGTACCCACTATGGCGGCGCGCTTGCCGAAGGTCTGATCCTTGGCGATGAGGTCCGCTGCCCTCTGCATCATGCGTGCTTCAGCCTGCGCACTGGCGAAGCGTTGCGCGCTCCTGCGTTCGATGCGGTACCCTGCTGGCGCGTCGAAAAGACCGGCGATCGCGTATTCGTCCGCGAGAAGCTCGACGTTCCGAAACGAACTGCTAGCGGGGAAAAACCTTCGTCGATCGTAATTGTCGGTGGAGGCGCGGCGGGCCTGGCTGCCGCGGACATGTTACGCCGCGAAGGGTACGAAGGCCGCATAACGATGGTTAGCGCCGACAGCCACGCGCCGTACGATCGGCCGAATGCCTCCAAAGATTACTTGGCCGGCAATGCACCGGAAGAGTACATGTCATTGCGGCAGCCCGAGTACTACAAGGACCAGCGGATCAATCTGATCCTCGGCTCGCCGGTAGCGCGGATCGATACACGCCAAAAGCGTGTTGAACTCGCCGATGGATCCATGCACGTCTTCGGGGCCATGCTGCTCGCCACCGGAGCCGATCCGGTCAAGCTAGAGATCCCCGGCGCCGCGCCTGGGCAAATTCACTACCTCCGCACTTACGAAGACAGCCGCGCGCTCATCGCAAAGGCTAAGTCGGCGAAACGAGTAATCGTGGCCGGGGCAAGTTTCATCGGCCTCGAAGTCGCTGCCTCGCTGCGCGCTCGAGGACTTTCCGTTGACGTGGTCGCTCCGGAACAGCAGCCTCTCGAGCGGATCTTGGGTCCTGAGATGGGCAAGTTCATCCGCGGTCTTCATGAGGAGAACGGGGTCGTTTTCCATCTGGGTGAAACTGTCGCCCGCGTCGATGGATCCAAGGCAATTCTCAGCAAGGGCGCGACACTGGACGCCGATTTCCTTGTCCTCGGTGTGGGCGTGCGGCCGTCCATCAAGCTCGCCGAAGAAGCAGGGCTGAAGATCGACCGCGGCGTGCTGGTGAACGAATACCTGGAAACCAGTTCGCCGGGAATCTTTGCTGCCGGGGATATCGCACGGTGGCCGGATTCTCATACCGGCGAGTCGATCCGCGTTGAGCATTGGGTTGTAGCGGAACGGCAGGGACAAGTTGCTGCGCAGAACATGCTCGGCATGTGCCGGCGCTATGATGCGGCGCCGTTCTTCTGGACCGAACAGTTCGGCGTCTCCATACGGTATGTTGGCCATGCAGAGAAATGGGACGCGGTTGAAGTCGAAGGGGACCTATCCGCGAAAGATTGCGCCGTACGGTACATGAGAGCTGGAAAGATCCTTGCGGTCGCCACGATCTCGCGCGATCTGGACAGCTTGCGCGCGGAAGCCGCGATGGAAACCGCGTAAGACTCAGCGGCTAGGCGCGGAATTCGCTGGAAGCAAGATGTGCCGGTTTAGCAGGTATCCCGCGCCGGACAAGATTAGAATCGCCGCCAAGAACCCCAATAGCCAGGGCCAATGCTGTGCCGGATGCAGGAGCACTCGGCCAACCTGACGTCCGTAAAGCGCGGTCAAAGCGCCCACAATACTGTACCGTATCGCTCTAGAGAGACACACAACTGGCAGATACTTGCGGATCGGATACCCTGATGCGCCTGCCGCCGCGAAGAATAGACTTGTCGGAAATGGGAAGGGCACGGCGCTTGAGAGAATCAGGATAATTGTTCCTCGCTCCTTAAAGAATCTCAAAGACCCCTGAACCTTCGATTTGCCGAATTTCTGCTCAAGATAAACTTGGCCGGCTTTACGCGCGAGCCGGTAAGTGAAGTAGGCGCCGATTGTCGAACCAGCCGCTGCGCACGGCGCGAACTCATACCACGGATGCCTATGCGACACCACGAGAACTACCATCAGAATGTCGGGGCCGCAAAACGTGGGAATCGGCGAGCTATCGATGACCGCGAGAGCAAACAGCCCTAAAGCGCCGAAGTGGCGGAATGTGGAAAGCGTGAGGCGCCGAAGATTCACTTGAAGGAACTCGCCCTGGGGCGGTGACCGCTCTCCTACGCTGATAAAGACTCATCGTCACAGCGGAATGTTTCGGCGAAGTGTTCACGCGCGGCTGGCTAGAGCGCGGAGACCGCGAGCGGCAGGCGCCCGATGACGGTACACTGTCCCGGAGGGGATCAATAAATGAACAGACGCATGGTTATGAGTTCGATGGCTACCGCCGCGGCGGCAACCGCAATCGTTCCGCTGGCCTTTGGAGCCGATGATGAAATCGCCGATTGGGTGGGTTGGTGGGAGCGATCCAAAAAGTACACTTTGCAGATCGCCGACGCGATGCCCGAATCCGGTTACGACTTCCGGCCGTTCCAGGGCGCCGGGGCGGCTACCGACGGCGTGCGATCCGGCGATGGGGCGCGCTCCTTTGGCGAATTGATGCAGCACATCGGCCAGGCGGAAGGCTTTTATCTGGGACGCTTCGGCAAAGGGACCGCGCCGGCGATGCCGCGCGGCGATACCAGCAAGGCCACCACAATCAAATACCTGAATGATGTGTTCGATTGGTCGATTAGCGTGGTGAAACAATTGACTCCGGCGGATCTGACGAAGTCGTTGGGCTCAGGCAAAGGCCCGGCCATGACTGGCCTCAGTGCGCTTCTGAACGCGATGGTCCACACTGCGCACACTCGCGGCTATAGCGACATGTACCTGCGCAGCAAGAACGTCAAACCGCCCACGTACTCGGTCTGACCACACTGCAGTCTGTGTACAGCTCAGAACCGCGCGCGGAGCAAGCGGTCCTTCGTCTCTTCACGCGCGGCTGGTGAGCGGCGCGGAGATACTCTCAAGGGACTTACGTTCCGCGGCGACGCCCTTCCATAGCTCGACTCCGGCGGCGATCACCATGAGCGCGGCCCCTGCGGTGTATCCCCAGAACAAAACTGTGCGCGATCCGGTCGCGATCAGCCGTCCGAAGAGGGCGGGCGCGCCGACGCCGCCCACAAGCGTTCCGCACGCATAGAACACCGCTATCGCCAGCGCCCTGATCTCCAGCGGGAATACTTCGCTGACCGTGAGATATGCGGAACTGGCGGCGGAAGACGCGATGAAGAAGATGACGCTCCAACTCACGGCTTGCATGTGGGCGGTCAGCATATCCTGCTTGAACATCCAACTGGTGACGAAGAGCAGGATTCCGGAGCCTGCGTAGGTCGCCGCGATCATGGGCTTGCGTCCGATCGTGTCGAAGAGCTTTCCGATCAGCAGCGGTCCGCAGAAGTTTCCGAGCGCCAGCGGCAGCAAATAGATGCCGATTTTGCTCGCGTCAATTTTGTAGAAGCGCAGCAGTACCAGCCCGTACGTGAAGAACACGGCATTGTAGAAGAACGCCTGAGCCACCATGAGAGTCAGGCCGAGCATAGACCGCTCGCGGTTGTCCCGGAACATAGCCCGGAAAATTTCTTTCCACGGTGTATGGTCGCGCACAACCAAACGGACGGTGCCTTGCGCTTGGGGTAAATCCGCGTCGGTCTTGTGGACCGCGTGCTCCACTGCCTCTTCCACTTCGCCCACGATACGCTCGGCTTCTTCCTCTTGACCGTGCGTCATAAGCCAGCGGGGACTCTCTGGAATGTGACGTCGAACGAACAGGATCACGCAGCCGAGAATGGCTCCAATCAGGAAAGCAAATCGCCAGCCGGTATTCGGCGAAAACCGGCCCGAGAGCAGGAAGATCGAGGCGAGCGCGCCGATGGCGGCGCCAATCCAAAAAGTCGAATTGATGATCAGGTCGACGCGTCCGCGTACGCGCGCCGGAATGAGCTCGTCGACTGCGGAATTTATAGCCGCGTATTCTCCTCCGATGCCCGCGCCGGTAAAGACCCGAAACACGACGAAACTCCAGAAATTCCACGAGAGAGCTGTAAGGGCCGTGGCCGAGAGATAAAGAATCAGGGTTAGGAAGAAGAGCTTTCTGCGGCCAAGGCGATCGGTGAGATAGCCAAAAAAAAGCGCTCCAACCACTGCTCCCGCAAGGTACGCGGTTGCGGTGACACCGATTTGAGGATCGCTCATGCCGAGACTGCGAGGATCCTTTAGCATGCCGACAAGCGAGCCGGCAAGCGTTACCTCAAGGCCATCCAGAAGCCAGGTGATGCCTAGGCCGATCACTACCATCCAATGCCAGCGGCTCCAGGGTAGACGATCTAACCGGGCGGGAACGTCGGTTTCAACGGTTTCGCTCTGAGCGGGCATTCACACATGAGATCCAGCCCAGATCGGACGCGTTGCAATCCCGCCGTGCCTGGATGCGTGCGTTTGCGTTTGTTCTGCGGCTGATTTTTGCAAAGTTGCATTCGTCGGCAATCGACGCATGCATTTTTTCGCAGCCCAATTCGTCACTACAGGCTATACGCGGTTTGTTTTTGTACGTGCACGTGATTTGGCAAGGTTCTTGCGAAACACCCAGACAGGCTGCGCGTTCGGTGCTGCGCTGGATGCCACCTTATGAGTCAGGTAGTCAGGCGTTTTAGTACTTCGCTGTTTCGGAAGTTCACTTCCGAATTTTCCCAACACAAATCACTGGAGGGCCCTACGCTTTTGTACTCGCTGGGATCTTTCTTGCCATTTATACTCCTGTTTTGTGCCGTCTCCCAGCTAGCATCGGCGGCGCCGGAAATCGTAAGCGTCGAGAATGCGGCGAGCAATATTGCGCCTGGTTTGCCTAATGCCTCGATCGCGCAAGGAGCGATATTCGTCGTGAAAGGCTACAGCTTGGGCCCGGCCACCCTGACCATGGCGCCAAAAGCATTCCAGAGCACGAGCCTGAGTAACACCTCGATAACCGTCACGGTGAACGGTGTCACGGTTCATGCCCTGATGTACTACGCCTCCGCAAATCAGCTCGCTGCTCTATTGCCGTCGAATACGCCAACCGGCGCAGGCGAGCTCACTGTTACCTACAGCGGCCAGACCAGTGTTCAAGCTCCGGTCGACGTTGTGCCCAACAATGTCGGCATCTTTACGCTTGACTCAAGCGGCCAAGGACCAGGCATCGTTACGTACTCGGATTACAGCCTCGTATCGGCAGTTAAAGCTGACGGATGCGGCGGGCCGAACACGGCGTGTGGCGCGGCTAATCCCGGCGATACGCTCACGCTTTGGGCGACGGGGCTCGGTCCAGTCGCTGGTAGCGACGCTACTGGCGCGGGGCTGGGCCAGAACATGTCAAGCATTCCTCTCGCTGTATATCTGGGCGGCGTTAAAGCTCCGGTGACGTATCAGGGCCGCTCCGGATGCTGCATCGGGGAAGACCAGATTGTATTCACCGTGCCGGCCGGGGTTCCTACGGGATGTGCGGTGCCCCTCGTAATTCAAATCGGTTCCGAAGTCAGCAACAGCGTCGTGGTCCCCGTGGCGAACGGAACCCGCGACTGCGCAACGACTAACTCCGCATTGCAGAACGCCGAACAGCTTACTTTAACCGGCCCGCCGTTCACCATTGGCGACATCGATCTGGAGCATGATATCGCCAGCGGAGGCTATCGGGATATGGGCCAGTTCGAATTCGAGAATGTGCTCAGTCTTGAGCAGCCTAACATGCAGCCGTTTGTCGTCTCCTGGTCGGATGCTCAGCCGCTCGGCGCCTGCATCGCCTACAGTCACCTCAAGGGGCTTCCAGCCGGGCCGTTCGGCAACAGCGCTCCCGTCGACGCCGGAACGGGATTCTCAGTGACCGGGCCAGACGGATCTGGAATGATCAGCGCCAATGGCAACTCGGGCCAATTCACGACGCTGAGTCCGGCTGGCTCATTCCTGGTGCCGGGCCCTTACACAGTCACCGGAACAGGAGGAGCGGATATCGGTCCGTTCCAGGGAACGATCACCATTCACGCCCTGCCAACCTTAGCCAGCCCGCAGAGCGCCTCGACCGTGACACGTTCCAGTGGCATGACGGTGACCTGGACCGGCGGTGACCCTGACGGGACCGTTGAAATCCAAGTAGCCAGCTCTCCGGACAACACTTCCACCAATGGCGCGATGGCAATGTGTACGGCGCCTGCGGCCGCGGGAAGTTTCACCATCCCTGCTTACGTCCTTCAGGCTCTCCCGGCTGGCAACTTCGCCGGATTCCGCTTTTCTTCCCCGGAGACTTACGGACCCCCGTTCACTGCCTCGGGCCTAGGTCTCGGGTTCGTTCAGTTCCAAGATCAAGGAACCGGATTCGGTATTCTTGGCCCGGCTGGCAGCTTCACTCTCGAGTAAGCTGGCGACCCTCCGCGGCAGTCCGAAATCAAAGCGACAGGGAGTTGATAAACTCGGCCTGTGACCCGCCGGCCTCATCTCGCGGCGGGTCAGCCGAGGTGAGGACTCATGACCAGACGACAGTTCGCTTGGCGGACGACTGCGCTTGCCGGACTGGCAACGCTGCGAGGCGAGTCGGCGGTTGCGGCTCAAACTGCTAATCGTTCCGGCGCTAGCAAATCGAGCGCGATCGCCCGCATCACGGCGACCGCCGTGTCCGTGCCTTGCGAATACCAGGTCGGCTCATACAAGCGCAATATCCGGATGGCCGGCACCGTGGCGGAAGTTGAGACCGCCGACGGCCTGATTGGACACGGATTTTCGTCCATCACCAACGATCTGATCGTTGTTTCCGCAATTCGCGATGTGATCGCCCCGTATCTCAAGGGCAAAGATGCATTCGCGCGCGAAGCGATCTCCGAACAGCTCTTTTGGCTGCTAACGCCGCGCGGCCAGACCGGCCACGCGGTTCACGCGATCTCCGCGATTGATTGCGCGCTGTGGGACATCGCGGGAAAGAAATACGGCGAGCCAATCTGGCGCCTTTTGGGAGGCGCCCGCAAAGAAGTTCCTGTTTACACCACATGCGGAATGAACTTTCTCAGTCGCGATGAGCTCGCACAGGTGGCGCGGGATCTCAGGAAAACCGGTCAACGGAGATTAAAGATGGTGGTTGCCGCGGGAGCGGATCAACTGGATGCCGGCGGCAAGCCGGTTGAAAGCATTCTCGCTGAAGACGTAGCGCGGGTTCGGGCGATGCGCGAAGCAGCGGGTGCTGACGCCGAAGTTTATATCGACGCCAATCAAAGCCTGGATGAGTTTCAAGCCCGCCCCTTTGTGCGCCAGATTGCTCCCTACGACATCGGCTTCTTCGAAGAGCCACTGCGCGCCAATGACATTCATCGTCTTGCGGACTTCCGGCGCGAAGCCCCCATGCCGATCGCCGCGGGCCAGAACGAAGGAGCGCTGTCGCGCTGGCGAGACATGCTGGAGAATAATGCCGTTGACCTTCTGCAATTCAATGTCTGCATGGCCGGCGGCTTCACCGCTGGGATGAAGATTGCCGGTATGGCGCAGGCTTTTGGCGTGCCCATCGATAACGCTGGAGCCTATTCCAACTTCAACATGCACCTCCATGCGGGCGTAGCCAACGGCGGCATGTGCGAATGGCACTTGAACGCAGTTGCGATGTGCCGTGTGTTGTACAACGGGACGCCGGAGTTGACCGGCGGTGACCGGATTGAACTGCCGGAGAAGCCGGGGCTCGGCTTCGAGCTGAATCGCGACGCATTGCGGGAATTTGCAGTCAAGCCGGCCTGACGGCGCTTGTTGCAGGTCAGATCCCCGGACGGCACGCCGCTTGCAGGGTCCATTGCATCCGGAGGTAGGCCCCTATGGCAACTCGAACTCCGACGCGCCCGAGTCAAAAGCGCCCAACTCAAAAGCCCGCACAGGGCCGGCGCGGCCCCCGGAACTGGGAAGGAATTCGCTTTGACCAGCCGCGCCTGGCTCCGTTGTGCGGGCGAATTCCTCAGAAGATATGGGTCGCAACCGTCCAGACCGATTCAACCCATCCCCCGCCCGGCCTATTTAGCAAAGACGCGGCGACGATCGCCAAAAGTCTA
>Ga0335069_10016260_pt1 | contig 10388 bp, 14 predicted proteins | sample Lox_Sample_11_FD_206714 | JGI IMG/M metagenome (GOLD analysis project Ga0335069, IMG submission 206714) | Soil microbial communities from Loxahatchee National Wildlife Refuge, Florida, United States - Lox_Sample_1.1 | ecosystem: Environmental > Terrestrial > Soil > Wetlands | place: USA...
CATAAGGCCCAAACGGGTTGCGGTTCCGATGGACATTGCCGGCTGAGTTGTGCCGCTATTCGTGTGGTTTGCCGTATTAGTGATGTTTTTGTGCTTGGTACTTCCCTCTGCTCTTCTGGGGGCAGCGCCCCAGTTAAGGCGTCGAGCCACCCACGCAAGACCCGACAGCGGCTCGTAGACCGAGAGAGCTACCCGTCTTTCATCCAGCTACATTTTGAAATTGAGTATGTTGCCAAGATTCAGTTTCTGCAGCTCACTGACGAAGGCCTGCAATGCGAAGAGTGCGCGGCCTGCGTCGCTGTCCGGACCCGGCAACGCCCCGTTGCGTTCTTTGCACCCCTTTACGGTATCGCGCAGCCTTTCGAGTTCATCAAGCGCTGCTTGAAGTTTCGAGTTTGTCATTTCCCGTCCTTCCTTATTTCTTGGAAAACCGGCATTCCCACCAGTTCTGGCGACTGAAGGTCGGGGGGGGCGCCGCCCGGCAGTGGCCCTGTTACACGTTAGCGACTCGTCATTTATGTGCGGCCAAGGGCGCTGCAGCTTGAGCCTGCAACCCCGTCAATCCTGTGGCTGTCTTGATTTCTTGGGTTTCGCCCAGCGAGCGCGATGAACACTTCGCGCCACCTCACTGCGCTGCTTCGAGGTTATTTCTTCCAATCGTGCACGTTGGCTTTTGCGTTCATCAGGTCGGGCTTGCGGTGTGGCGTTGCGCTGCTTCTTCTGCATACTGTTGCCTCGTGCTCGAAATCTGGATTCCTGGGTTTCTTCCCATCCTTTGCCGTTTACAGCGGGCGACCGAGATTCGTTCACTAGTGAATTACTCGTGAACGGTTGAGCAGTTTCATGGCTTGCCCTGGAGAGCGTGGACTTTGTCTTTGATTTCTCGAATCTCTTGGAACAGACGGCTAGATTCTTCCAGTGCTGCAACCCTCTCCCCAAGGTCTGCGAGTCGCCGTCCTAAAAGGCCAACCACATGCTTCGCATGTTGCTCCAGAAGCGATAGATCATCCTCTAGTTTGGCCAATTCGAGATCGCGTTTATCTTGCATTGCAGAAAATCTTAGCCCTCTTTCCCACTATTTGCGCAAGAACAGCGGCATGCGCGACCGAGGTAGAGCCAGCCCGGCAGAGACGGACGCCCCTGAAAGGCTCCATGGATAGTCTGCCTGTGGGCGTTGTCATCGTTGCTCGACATCCCTAAGGCGATGTCGCCGCCTTGGGACGGGTGGAACCGGTCGCTTTCCCCAGTACCTTGCTCAAGTCTTCGAAAATATTCAGCGGCAGCGGGAAGACGATGGTGGTGTTCTTCTCCACCCCGATCTCCGTCAGAGTCTGGAGGTAGCGGAGCTGGATGGCCACCGGTTCAGTAGCCAGCACGTGGGCGGCATCGGCTAGACGCTGGGAAGCGGCAAACTCGCCCTCGGCGTGGATGATCTTGGAGCGCTTCTCGCGCTCGGCCTCCGCCTGCTTGGCTATGGCGCGCAGCATGGACTCCGGCAGGTCCACCTGCTTGACCTCTACGTTCACCACCTTCACACCCCAGGGTGCGGTGTGCTGGTCGAGAATGTTCTGGAGGCGCGTGTTCAGCTTCTCGCGGGAGGAGAGCAGCTCATCCAGTTCAACTTCGCCCAGCACCGACCGCAGCGTGGTCTGCGCAAACTGCGAAGTCTGGTTGAGGTAGTTGGAGACCTCGACCACGGCGTGGTTCGGATCAATGACGCGCAGGAAGATGACCGCATTGACCTTCAGGGTGACGTTGTCGCGAGTGATGATGTCCTGTGGCGGCACTTCCAGCGCGTCCTGGCGTAGAGAGATGCGCACCATGCGGTCCAACGGGGCAAAGACCAAGATGATCCCCGGACCCTTAGCCGCGGGCAACAGGCGTCCCAGGCGGAAAATCACCCCGCGCTCGTATTCGCGAAGGATCTTGATGGAGCTGAGCAGATAAAGACCAAGGACGATGGCAGCGATGAGGCCGACGCTGATGCTCGGCATGAGAGTCCCTCCGTGCACCTCGAAGGTCCGAGACCTTCTCCCTCGCAGATTGTACTAGCCCCCCAGGTCAGTCGCTGCCCTGGGAGCAGTTTGGGGCTGGGCACACGCGACAATTGTGACGAAAAGCTGCTGAAGATGAGATGTCGCAGCAGGAAACAATGGCTGAGCGGGCGATTCACTCAGGCGTATATTCCTCGCTGCCGCACCGTATACGCCACCCGTTCAATCGCCAGCATGTAAGCCGCAAGGCGATTGTTCTCCCTGTGGGTCTCGGCATAGCGCAGCACATCCTCAAACGCAGTGCGCATGATGTGCTCTAGCTGCTCACTCACGACCGACTCTTTCCAGAAGTAGCCCTGGCGGTCCTGGACCCATTCAAAATAGGACACGGTGACCCCGCCCGCGTTCGCCAGAATGTCAGGGATAACGAACACCTGCTTCTCGGCCAGTATGTCGTCGGCTGCGGCTGTCGTGGGGCCGTTGGCGCCTTCGCACAAGATGCGAGCTTTGACGCGGTCGGCGTTCCGGCTGGTGATCTGGTTTTCGGTGGCCGCAGGAACGAGGATGTCGCACTCGGTGACCAGCAACTCGGCTGGAGTCACTGCTTCCGCGCCAGGGAAGCCTTCGAAAGTGCCGCGACGTTGGTAGTCCCAGAGCGCTTCGATGTCGATACCGCTCTTGTTGTGTAGCGCGCCTGTGGTCCTCGCTAGGCCTATGATCTTATACCCGCGCTGATGCATAAGGCGGGCGGCGTTGGAGCCCACGTTGCCGAAGCCCTGGATGATCACCCGGGTCTCGTCGCGGTTCATGTGGAGCTTCTTCAGGGTTTCATCACAGACCACCGTCAGCCCTCGACCGGTGGCTTCACGCCGCCCATGCGAACCGCCCATGTTCAACGGCTTACCAGTGACCACCGCGGTGACGGTTTGCCGCATGTGCATGGAGTAGGTATCCATGATCCATGCCATGGTCTGCTCATCGGTGTTGATGTCAGGCGCAAGCACGTCTTTTTCCGGGCCAATGACGTCGGAGAGTTCGGCAGTGTAACGGCGCGTAAGTCGCTCCAGTTCGCCCAGGGACATCTTTTGGGGATCGCAGATCACGCCGCCTGCAGCCCCGCCAAAAGGGATATTAACTACGGCACACTTCCAGGTCATCCAACTCGCCAGTGCTCGCATTTCGTCCAGGGTCACGCTAGGGCTGTAACGGATGCCGCCTTTGGCTGGCCCACGAGCGGTCGAGTGCTGCACGCGATACCCGGTGAAGACCTCCATGCGCCCGTCATCCAGCTTCACCGGAATGTGCAAAACGATTTCTCGGTCTGGATAGCGGAGCACCTTCCATAGCCCAGGGTCGAGGTTGAGCTTCCGCGCGGCCAAGTCGGCGCGTGTCGACTGCGCCTCCCAGGGATTGATCTCCCGTTCGTCGTAGGCAACCTTCATAGGGGCCCCCGATGAGAGTGGCATGGCGAGGTGCCTTGGCTGAGACGGCAGATCAGCGGCTCATGACAACCATGCCGCATGCAGCAGCGCGCCGCATGCAACAGCGCATCAGCTAAGAACCGGCATCTTGGGGCACACGAACTGGTGCAACGCCGGTTAGGCCTGATTGGTCTCTAATTGGCGACGCAGAAATGAGTTCCCTGACTTTGGCGCATAGCTGGCGGATCGTATACCCGCCTTTCTGGAGAAACGCGTCTGCAAGTACTCCGGCCGGCAACCCGCTTCCCAAAGACTCGCCGCTAGTTGCAATCACCGGAACTTGCGGAAAACGCTGGCGGACGACCGCTAATAGCTCGAATCCCGACATCCGGGGCATTCGCAAGTCGGAGATGATCATATCGGGCAGGGGATCCACCAGCTGATTCAGCGCATCCAGGCCGTCTTTTGCGGTCAGGACGTCGTGACCCTCCGAGGTCAGGATGTCGGAGGCAAGATCCCTAATGCAGGGCTCGTCATCGACAACGAGAAGACGGAATCGCGAACTCGCCATGGGATTCCCAATCGACGGAGATTAGCGTTATTATCAGGCTCGACCGCTGCATACGTCTGTTCAAAACTGCACACCCTCGCTTGAGGGTCCGGCCTGGTGCGCAAACAGCTAGTCGTGGAGGACGACGTTCAAGAGGGAGCTGTGAACTCGCAATCCGCCGTTGTAATGTACGAAGCCCATCTTGCGGAAGCGATTCATAAAGAAGTTCACCCGAGACCGGGTTGTGCCAACCATCTCTGCCAGCGTTTCTTGGCTGATTTTCGGAATCACAACCTCCGGTCTTCCGTTCTTCCCGAAATGCGCCAGGAGTAGCAGAATCCGGGCCAGCCGTTTTTCGCTCGAGTTGAAAAGCTGGTCCACCAGATCCGCTTGGATGCGGCTATTGCGGCCCAGCAGATACCCCACGAAAAGATCGGAAAACGCGTGCTCCTGGTGGAGAACACGGGCCATCTGCTTTCTTTCGATACGTAGCACGGAGCATTGCGTCATGGCCGTCGCCGTTGCTGAGTAAACGGACTGCGCCACCGCGATACATTCTTCTCCCAGAAAATCGCCGGCAGCAAGCAGCGCAATGGTCGCTTCCTTGCCGTTCTTCGAGACGACGGTGAGCTTTACCCTGCCTTTCTGGACATAGAAAATGGCGCTACCGCGATCACCCTGGGAAAAAATCCTCCCCTTCTTTCGAATGTCGACGACAGTCCGGCCTAAGCCGGACCTGGACAGGAAGGTCTCGGGATCAAAACTCGATTTGCTCTTGGATCGCATGTTTCGGACGAAGTGAAATGATAACAATTTCGGTGTGCAGTTGTGAACAGACAGGCCAAGTCCTCAATGAGTATCCTTCTGTGCGGCGCCAGATTTCACGTAGTCCGCGCTGCTGCGCAGGTGGTGGCCTCGCCGATTGCGTGCGAGATGCGGCATGGGAACCTGCGTTAGTCTCAATCCGGAGTTCATCATGCGAAGAAGTCTTTGGACGGTTGCAATCTGCTTCAGCTTCTGCCAAATTCTGGCATTTGCACAATCATCTGACAATGAGCGCAACATCTCGGCGTGCATGAACGGCTGGGGATCCTGCGACCGCTCGAAATTGACTCCGCAGGAAGCTAACGACGTGGCCGTGGCCGAGCACCAGCGCAACGTCTCTGATTGTAGAAATGGGCGTGGATCCTGCGACCACTCCAAACTGAGCGAGCGGGAAGCGAGTGCACTAGCCGTCGCGGAGCACCAGCGCAACGTCTCCGATTGTACCCATGGGTGGGACTCCTGCGACCACACCAAATTGACCCGGAGGGAAGAGCGCGAAGTGGCCGTGGCCGAGCACCAGCGCAACGTCTCCGATTGTACCCATGGGTGGGACTCCTGCGACCGCTCCAAATTGACTCCCCAGGAAGCTCACGCAGTGGCCGTGGCCGAGCACCAGCGCAACCTGTCCAATTGTGAGGACGGTGTCGAACCCTGCGACCGCTCCAAGCTGACACCACGGGAAGCGAGGGAGGTGGCCGTCATGGCACACGAGCGCAACGTTTCCGACTGTATGAACGGCCGGGAGCGCTGTGACCACTCTACACTGACCCTTCAAGAAGCCAGTGCAGTAGCTGGCGCCGAACACCAGCGCAATCTTGCCGAGTGTAAGACGGGCGGGGAAGCCTGCGACTACTCCACACTGAGCAAGCGGGAAGCGAGTGCACTGGCCGTCGCCGAGCACCAGCGCAACTACATGGCATGCGCCAAAGGTTACGGCTACTGCGATCGCTCTCGGCTCACGCCATCGGAAGCCAGCGCCGTCTCAGCCGAGCGCTGAGCTGTGTCGGAACGTTCGCAAGTAATCGTCAAACCTCGACGTAGAAGCCCACTACCGGCGCGCCAACATCACACCGCTCAAACTGCAATCTCTGGCTGCAGATGTTTGGTGGCATTTTTGGCTTATGCGTACCCTTTTGATTTGAGTTTCATCTCGTGGGGTTTTTCATTTCCACGTATGCGGCCAAAGGCTGCCCTAAGTAATTGGTCTTTCAGATCGGACATTTTCACGATGTGCAGCCCACGCACATTTTCGCAGTAGATGTGATTGTGTACAGGGCCCGGCAAGTTAGGTCAGTAGTGGCGGTACCGCTGTAATTGGAGTCCCCTCTGCAGTTCTGCTTACCTCCTCTACATCGACCAGCCAAGTAGAGGAGAGAGAACATGGGAAAGCATTGCAACAGAGGACTGGACAACCGTTGCCGAGATAACGACGGGGAAATTCGCCGCAAACGGTCCGATACCCTGGTTCGCACGCTTCGCAAGGAATACGGAGATGACTTTGCGGCTGGTCTTCGGAGCGATGCGACTCTAGGTACGGTGCTCGGCCGTGCTGGTGCAGCCTCGCTCAGTGACCTGCTCAAGCATCGGCGAAGGTAGCTTGTTCCGCACGTTAGAACGGGGCAGGCAACTTTCCGGCACGTAGGTGCCGGCAGACAACGACGGCCCGAGTCCCGCAAGGGCGACAGAGGCAGCGGGCCATCAATAGGGGACCGACGCAGCTGTGAAGAGGGGCACGTCGCCCAGGGTCAGCACAAAGGCCAGCGCCGTGATGGGACCCACTCCCGGCTGGCTCATCAGCAGCCGCGCCTCCGGGCTTTGTTGCGCGGCCTCCGCCACCGCTCGGATCCAGGGGCGCGATCTGCCGCTCCAGTGATGCCAATAAGCCCATCAGGTCTTCCCGCCGCCGCGAAGCCCAGGGCTGCAGGGGCAACTCGCGCAAGGCTTGTTGCCCAGCCGCACTCCCACAGCCGCTGTTTTTTCTGCATCCCTTGGTTCAACGCCAGGTGTTGCAGACCGTTCTTCACTCGCGAGCGGATTTCCACCAGCTTGTGGCGATGGATCAGCAACTGCCGCAGATCGCGTTGCTCCCGGTCCGGCACCCACAGCCGCGGAAACCGTCCTTCCACCAGCAGCTTCAGGATGTGCGCTGCATCCCGCCTGTCGGTCTTCTGCCGACGCACGTAGCTGGCCCGGATCTCTGCTGCGTCCCCGACCCACACCTCGTGCCCCAGTTCACGCAATAGATCCACTAGCCAGTGACAGTTGCCGGTTGCCTCCAGCCCGATCAGCGCCGGCACCGACAGCCGACGATAGAAGCGCTGCGCTTCCCCCTGAGCGTGCACCAGCTGCTGCTCGCCCGTTTCCCCAGTCTCCGTGTCCAGCCAGGCCACTTGTTCCCAACTGGGATGAAAATCACAGCCTACAATAAGCATCGAAGGCTCCTTCTTCCCCAGCGCCTTTCAGTCCTCAACCAAAAGACGCTGTCAGGGTAAGCTATGGAGCCTTCGCTCTTATCCAATCAGGCCTAGCATTTGGCTCCGCCCAAAATCTTGAGGGTGTGCCGCCGAGCGCTTTTTGCTCGGGGTGAGGTTTGAATCGTGCTGCCCGCATCAGACCGCCGGGAGAAAGCAGGTCCTTCGCTTCGCTCAGGATGACATTATATTAAGGTAGGGCATCCAGCGGCATCGCCATCGCTGGGGTCTTTCGGCCCCTTGCTTTTCTCCTCGCTTCCAGTAAATTCCCCCAACGAATTGTCATCCTGAGTGCCGCCCGAACGAGTGTAACGAGCGAGGGCAAGCGAAGGACCTGCTGTTATGGCCGTTTTCTACGTTTACATCATGGCCAGCAAGTCCCGCGTCCTCTACATCGGGATCACCAACAACTTGCGAAGACGCGTCTGGGAGCACAAGAATGACCTGTGCTCGGGGTTCACGCGCGACTACAGGATTCATCGGCTGGTGTACTTCGAACGGTTCCAGTACGTTCGCAATGCCATTCACCGCGAAAAGCAGCTCAAAGGCTGGCTGCGAAGAAGAAAGATTGCGCTCATTGAAGCAGTCAATCCGACATGGGAGGATCTGGCCGCTGACCGGTTCGAACTGGGGGAGACAAAGCAGGTCCTTCGCGCGCAAGAAACGCGCACTCAGGATGACAATGCATGAATTGTGCGCTCATTCCATCGAAGCTTAGCGGGGGTGACTCTTTCCTGTAGTCATGACAGCCGTGTAATCCCGGGGAGCCCGTCGAAGCCCGAATCGAAGGTCAAGATTTGCTCGATTCCGTGGTGTTCCATGATGGCGACATGGACAGCGTCGCGGGCAGACAGGTGCCGATGCCCCAGTACAATCTGCTTCGCTTGTTCCACGATGCCCTGGTCAATCGGCAGGACCTGATCAATGACGCCCAGCAGAACATCGAAGGCCGGTTGGATGGCGTCGCGGCGGTCGATGGCGACATAGCGGTGCAGGATCTCCTGCAGCACCTCGGCATCGGTGACCAGGCGCTGGCGTTCGCTGACCAGCTTTTCCAGCCAGCGTTGCGCGTCGCTCTTGTGCGGGTGAGGCGCGCCGATCAGATACATCGGCACGTTGGAGTCGATCAGAATCACGAACCGGTTCCGGAGCCGTATCCGCGCTCGATTTCTGCCAGCATCGCCTCGATGTCAGCGGTCGGATAGTCGTGCTTTGCGCCCGCCCGAATCACCTCGAGTTTCTTGCCGATGTCTCCCACCGGCTCGCGGCGGCGGGCCAACTGCAAGGCTTGGCGTACCCATTCGGCTAGGGACATGTGCCGCGAGCGCGCAATGCGCTGGATTTCCCGGTATTCGGGATCCTGGAGAATGACTTGCAATCTCTTAGCCATAATATGAGTCTATCTGACTAAAAGCAATGAGTCAACCTGACAACGAGCTATGTTCCGAAAGTCTGCCGTCGCTGGTCGACGATCTCTGAGATGTGCCGCCTGCGCCAGTTTGGGGAACTTCTTAGCCCCGTCCGCCGTACCTCCGGCTAAATCCCGCCATAGGGAGCACACATGACCTCGCTCAGCAGGAACGCCAGAGTCGCAGGCCTCCTCTATCTGACACTCCTGACCGCCCCCTTGCGACTCATCTACATTCCCAGCAAGCTGTTTGTGACTGGGAACGCGACCGCGACGGCCAACAACATCGCCGCGCACCAGACGCTCTTCCGCCTCGGTATCCTCAGCGACCTGCTCACCGGGACGATGGCCATCTTTCTCACGCTGGCCCTGTACCGGCTGTTCAAGCAAGTGGACCAGGGCCTCGCTCGGCTGGTGGTGATCCTCGGAAGTCTGATGGTGACCCCCATCTACTTCCTCAACACGCTGAACGACATAGCTGCCCTGCTGTTCGCGCGCGGTGCCGACTTCCTGGCTGTATTCGACAAACCTCAGCGGGACGCCTTCGCCATGCTGTTCCTGCGTCTGCATCACCATGGCGTACTTGCCAACGAGATCTTTTGGGGGCTATGGCTCCTTCCATTCGGCATTCTGGTGTACCGGTCGCGCTTCCTTCCCCGCATCCTGGGCATCTGGCTGGTAATCAACTGCTTCGCCTATCTGGCGGTCAGCATTACCGGCTTCCTGTTACCGCAATACCAGGCTAAAGTCTGGAATATCGTCTCCCCTGCCACGCTGGGAGAGCTGGCGATCATGCTGTGGCTCCTGATCATGGGCGCCAAGGAGCGGCAGCCTTTGCCCGCCGCAGCCGCTTGATCGCACCCGACCTGCCGAGCTACGGCCCCTTTCCGGGGAACCGCTCACCTGATGTCCACTTCCAGACCGCCGACCCAGCCGGCCGCTAGGTTGTAGATAGCGGCTCCAATTACCGCGCCGACACCGCCGATGATCCCGTAGATGATCGGGCACACGATCACGGCGAGGACGCCAACCCTGCCCATTAATAACGGCATGCGCGCGTGCGGAGCAAAGGTAACCCCGGCCGCGGCAATGAGACTGCAAAAGATACCCAGGACCAGGCCCACAATTCCGTATGCGACCAAGCCCACCTTGAATGCGGACGCTGGAGAAATGCGCTTGAGCACGGTCATATCAGACCTCCAGAGCGAGGACGAGCCGGCCTCCCTCTACATAAAGGCTACGCCTCAGGTCAAGAAAAGTTCCTCCGGGGAAGTGGAGAGCGGAGCGGATCAAGTGGATCTGAGGAAGTGGTAAAAACGCGAAGGGCGCGGAACGAATTCCGCGCCCGGCTGGCTTACGAGAATTGGTTTAAGAACGAATCCGGCGCCGGAACAGCACGCCGGCCGAAATCAGTCCCCCCCCAGCAGGAACAGCCATGCTGGCTCTGGGACTGTAGGAGCGAGGGTTGCGACACTGCCCATCGGCGCGCGCGTCACGGGGCCGAGGCTGGCAGGCCTCAAGGGCGCAGGGTTTGTCTGCGCGATTTGAACGACAGGTGTCGTGGAAGCGGCATCCTTGGCGCTCGCCGGCGAAAGCACGCTGGGAAGTGTCCCGATGGCCACGAATGCGACAATCACGATAATGATCCCTAATTTCTTCATCCCTTTTTCCATGCCCCCTCTGGGGGCGACCGCGGTTGGCGTTCCACTCCCTCCCAGG